>Ga0157380_10002818_pt1 | contig 11821 bp, 12 predicted proteins | sample S35metaG_FD_119757 | JGI IMG/M metagenome (GOLD analysis project Ga0157380, IMG submission 119757) | Switchgrass rhizosphere microbial communities from Kellogg Biological Station, Michigan, USA - S3-5 metaG | ecosystem: Host-associated > Plants > Roots > Rhizosphere > Soil | place: USA...
ATGCCTTTGGTGAACGTGATGATCGCATCGCCACCATCGGGTTCGTCATCCATGAAGAAGATATTGTCGGCGAATCGCTTTCCGTTGGACTCGAACGCAAGGCCCTCTGGCATGAACGACTCGACAAACACGATGTGTCCGTCGCCGAACACCAGGTGCCCACCCCACTTGCCGTTGCGGCCGTAGGTATAGGACTGTGGATTCTCGCGGCCGTCTTTCGGTCCGCGATTGCCCAGCAGCGGGAACGAACTGTTCATCGCGTTGGTCCATTCGCGATCAAATCGCTCGCCGAAGAGCGGCACATGGGCGAACGACGTGTGGCTGAGCTTGGCAAGATCGGCCTTGAAAGTCGGATCCCAGAAGATGTTCTGTTGCGGGTTATAGAGCGCGGAGTCGTAATCGTCCTTCAAGGCAACATATGGGCTGAACTCATTGCCGCTGAAGAGTTGCCGGCACGGAATGTAGTTCGCCATCACCATGGCTGAGAAGAGATTGGCCGTGGTGTTCTTGGTGGGGTCTTTTTCACGGCCCATCTCACCGGGCGTGAGATAGCGATTACGGTTGTCGCCCGCGTTGGCGACCATCGACTTGAAGATGCTGTCGAGGTACATCTTGTCCTCGAATGACCGAACGGTGCCTTCCTTCGCGGAGCCCTCGCCGGTCACGGCCTTGTTCATCGAGGTCATCAGCAATGAGAACAACACCACGATGCACACCAAGGTGATGAGCGTGCCGACCATTGAAAAGGCGCGCCGGGCGGGCGGAGAGTGTATGAACATGGCGGACTCCAAATCAGAAGTGGTCGGGCTGAAGAACTCTAGGCCAAACACCGATGCGAAGCGCGAATCGCTGTCAACCAGGCTGCTTTCCCGGCTCGGGGAGCTTCTGAAGGTCAGGTTCCAGTCGCCGCAATGAAACGTTGTGCAGCCAATCGCGAACCGGTGCAATTTCGGGATGATCGCCCTTGAGGTTGTAGCGGCTGCTGCCCTCGGAATTGCGCACATCGATCCGGTATATGAACTTGGCAGGCTCGTTGGTCGATTTGAATCCGCCGCCGATCCACCGGTGCTGGTCGATCAACCTGTTCAACTCGCCGATCTCGGCTTCGGAGAGGGTGGTGGTCCACGACGTTCGCGTCAATCGGGCGTCGAGTCCGCCGCCGAAACCCAGCTGGCCCTTGTCGTCGATCACATAGTACGACTCAGCGAGACTCGCGTCGCGAACGTACATGGTCAGCCGAAGGCGATTGGCGTCGACATTTCTTGGGGAATTGGTTGCTGGAGTCGATTGGCAGCCTGCCGCGCCAAGGAGCACGAGGATTGTCGCCAGGCATACAAGCCCTCTCATGGATTCGCACCTGTCGATCGATATCGCTGATATGGGTCTGGCCCGAAGTCGTATCGAATAGGCTGCATCTTCACTGGGCCGGTCAAGGATTCGTTTGCCCACGCCAGCCGGGCCAGTGCGTTGGCGAGTTCGTGCATCGCTGGGTCGGGCTCGCTGATCGGTGTGCGGCGTTGGATGGTCCAGCGGTGGCCGTCGGCAGTGAATCCAGCGAGGTACGCCAATTCACCAAGGGCGGCAGGCTCGGCGAGCTTGAAGTTGGCGACTTCGCCTTGAGACTTGTTCCGGATGAACCCCAGTTGATTGGCCAACGCCCACATCTCGGCCATCTGCTGTCGGGTCAGAATTCTAGTCAGCGGCGGGAGCCAATCCTGGCTTTTTTCATGCTCGAAATCCGGTTCATGGTGTAACGAACCGTTCGCAAAGAGAACGTACCTGCTTTGAACGATCGTGGGGTTTGTTGACAATGCCTCGACCTTCGGCGCCAGCACTGTCAAATCAATCGCAAAATCGCTGGGTGCAATGGCGAGGCGATCATTCGGCTCCACCGGCGGTGCCGAAGCACAGCCCGTAACCGCCAAGATCACCCAGGCGCCGAGCAGCCATCGAAAGCAACGCTTCATGCGTGGCAGTGTAAGGCGGGCCGCACCACTCGCAACCTGCTTCCGTCGATGTCGGCCTTGCGGTACCCTTCGCAACCCGATGAACACCAGCGTCGCCTGGATAAACGACTATCTCGATTCGCCTGTCTCCGCTGAAAAGCAGGCCGATTTGTTGACGCGCGCCGGCTTTCCGACCGAACACGCCGAGACGGTTTCACTTCCCGACGGTTCCACCGACGTTCGCCAGGACATCGAAATCACCTCGAACCGCGGCGATTGCCTGAGTCATGTCGGCTTGGCACGTGAAATTGCCGCGATGTCGGGCCATAAGCTCAAGGAGCCGCAGCCAAAACCCAAAGCCACTGGCCCAAGCGCAGCTTCGCTCATCAGCGTCACCAATCGCGAGCACCGCGCCTGTCCCCTTTACACGGCGCGTGTGATCAAGGGTGTGAAGGTCGGCCCTAGTCCGGCTTGGCTGGCAAATCGGCTGCTCGCCCGCGGCGACATTCCTCGCAACAACATCGTTGATGCGTCCAACTTCGTGCAGTTCGAGCTTGGACAGCCGACGCACGCGTTCGATTTCGCCAAGGTGAAGGGGTCAAAGATCATCATTCGCAAGGCTGCAGCGGGAGAACAATTTCTTCCGTTGGGCGAGGGTGCGGTCGAACTCAAGCTGCACGCCGACGATCTGGTCATTGCCGACGCTGAACGCCCGATCGCGCTCGCGGGCGTCAAAGGCGGCGGACTGTCGGCAGTCACGGTGTCCACCACCGACCTGATCATTGAAGCGGCCACATTCGCCCCGGCCTCGGTGCGGGCGGCGAGCCGTCGGCACGGCATCGCCAGCGATTCAAGTTTTCGCTTTGAACGCGGCGTGAGCGCTGGCCAGATTCATGAAGCCGCCGATCGGCTGGTTGAACTGATTCTTCAGGTGGCGGGCGGCACGCTCTGCGAAGGCGTCGTGGTCGATGGCGCCCCGATTACGAATCGAGCGCAATTGTCACTTCGCGGCGACCGTTGCCGGGCGATCCTTGGCGTGCCGGTGACCGATGACCAGGTGACCGAAGCCCTCGACCGGCTTGGATTCGAGCCGCGACTCATGAACGGCGTGGTGCATGTGACCGTGCCCGTGCAACGGCTCGACATCACGCGCGAGATCGACCTGATCGAGGAAGTCGGGCGCATGTACGGTTTGGAGAAGATTCCCCAGGCAGAAAGCATCGCAATCCGCGTGACCGCGCCGCAACCGACAGAGCTTGCCCGCCGCGCGGTGAATCAGACGCTCGTGGGGCTGGGGTTTGTGGAGACGGTCACGCATTCGCTGATCAACGAAGCCGCGGCAGCGGCGTTTCTCCCTCCTGACCTGCAGGCCCTGCGCGTGGCCGACGAGCGGGCCAAAGCCGAGCCCGTGCTTCGGCCGTCAATCCTGCCGAGCCTGCTGCGCGTGCTTGCATTCAATCGCGACAACGGCAATCACGATGTGCGGCTGTTCGAATCCGCATCGACTTTCGCGATGCTTGGCTCGCAGCATCTTGAACAAGTCAATGTCGCCATCATGCTCCCAGCCGCCGACGCTGAGGCGGGTATGCGAGAAATGCGCGGCGTGATCGACCGCCTCGCTCAGCTTCTTCTTGGTGATGCCGGCGAAGTGTTGGTCGAGGAGCTCAATCGTTTCCCGTGGTTCTCATCCGGCGCATCGCTTCGCGTGCAAGGCAAGATGCTTGGCACGATGGGTGTACTTGCTCCGAAAACCCTGAGCTTGTTCGGTTTGAACCAAACTGTGGTGGCGGCCGAAGTTGGTTTGCCGCAGTTCTATGGATCGTATCCTCCCGAGACTGAATCCCGACCGCTCCCGAGTTTTCCGGCCATTGAGCGCGATGTCTCGGCCGTGGTTCAAGACCGCCTTCGGTGGATCGAGGTCAAATCAGCATTGAACTTGCTCAAATTGCAGCACATCGAAGGCGTGGATTTCGTCACCACGTATCGCGGCAAGCAAATTGGCGTGGGCCGAAAATCACTAACCTTGCGGCTGCGCTTCTGCGCCGACGACCGCACCCTCAAGCATGAAGAGGTCGATGTGCAGATGGAGCAGGTGATGGAGACGCTGAAGACGCGGTTCAAGGCGGAAATCCGTTCGTAGGCGATCGTTGGAAACAGGCATGCGGATCGAAGAGCAAACCCTCGCGGCATTCCTGGACGACTTGGCCGCCAAGTCGCCGACGCCGGGCGGCGGCGCAGTCGCAGCCCTCGCCAGCGCGGTTGCCGCATCGCTGGCCCGCATGGTGGTGAGTTATTCCATCGGCAAGAAGTCGCTGGCATCGTTCGATGCACTGCATCAGCAGACGCTTGAACAGCTTGAGTCGATGGGTCGGCAGGCGATGGCACTCGCCGAGGCGGATGCGATCGCCTACGGCAAACTGAACGACCTATGGAAACTGGACAAAGCCGACCCGCGTCGCCTGCGCGAGTTTCCGCAAGCCGTGCAGGCGGCCATCGATGCACCGATGGCGGTGATCGATTCCGCCGAGTCCATGCTTCGTCTGCTGAAGAAGCTCGTCGGGGCAACCAACACCATGCTGGCCAGCGACCTCGCCATCGCCGCCATCCTGGCCGAGGCGGCCGCGCGTGCCGCGGCTTGGAACGTGCGGATCAACCTTCCCCAGGTCGCTGACCTGAGTCTTCGCGAAGCCCAAGAGCGGCGTGTTCAGGAATCGTTGGATGCGGCACGGTCGCTTTGCTCAATGATTGAGCAAGCCTGTAATCCAGCGTGACTTGCAGATTCAAAGTGCCGCTGTACATCTGGCCGATGGAATGGCGTGCGCGACCATCGGGCCATCGTTGAAATCGGCGGACGGACGATCGCCTCCGGCATCTCAGCTGCAACGCCGTCGCCGGCCGCGCCCACCAAGTTTCTTTCCATTTGGTGCCGGTGTTGCCATACCTACGGTCGGTTACTGCGGAACAAGTCCCAAACCGCCTACGAAGGCAGGTGCCCGCGTTGCGGAGCACGCGTCAGTGCCAAGATCGGCGCTGGCGGATCAAGCCGCCGAATGTTCGAGGCAAGCTGATCGCGCGGGTCGGATCGCCGAGCGAAAAACGCCAATCAGATCAACCGGCGTGGCGGAGGCTCGTTGCCTGCTGCGGCGGCGACCGGGGCTGCGACTACAGGCTCGGCGGCAGCGGCGACACCGGCCGCCTTCATGGCCGCGCCAGCGCGGCCAGCATGCAGACTCGCTGCCTTGATGTTCGCCGCTTCCTTCTCCAGCACCGGGTCGAGCCGCATCTTTTCCTTCTGAATGATGCCTGCGTGCACGCCGGTCGAGAATTTCATCCCGATCATCGTGATACCCACCAGGCACGCCAGCGGCAACACGGCGAAGCGGCAATAAAACGTCGGCGTGCCCCACGCATCAAGCGATTCGCCGATCACCAGATCCACTTGTTGCGTCATCTGGCTGTAGGACAAGAGCGCGCCTTCCTGCCACGGCATGCCAAGCGTTTGTCCGAACGGCAGCACCAGCAACCCCACCACCAGCGACCAGCTGAATGCAGATACAGTCTTTTCCACTCCGGGCGTCGCGGAACCAGTGCTCAGCAGCACTCCCAGAGCCAGCAGCGGCATCAAGAGCACCATCGCAATCGTGCCCGCACTCATGGCAAGTGTCGACGCCTTGTTCATCAGGGCGTCATACCTCGTAGGCACGCGATTGGGATCAACCGCCTGCTCGGCATGCTCTTCAACCGCCGGAGCGGATAGCGTGCTGGCATCAGTCAGCGGCGAAGTTTGCTTGCGGATCTGGTCGGCAGAAATGATCAGTTCGGGCTGGCTGTTGTCGGCAAGGGTCACGTAGCGAACATCCATGAACGTCGCCACAGCCCACAGCATTGTCTGAAGCAGAAGGGCCATGCCGACTATCCAGCAGCAGATGCTGACGCTGCGACGAAGTCGCGACAAGGCGTGGCTGACATATGGACTCTGCATCGATGCCATGGTTCGCTCCTTGCGAAATCGAACACATCAAAACCCGCGGCGCGTGAACATGGCGCAGCGCGGCCCCCGCCGTCGGCGGTCATCGGCCATTTTTCCCACGTCCATCAGCCGAATTTGCCTTGACACCGCCCCCATGCCGCATAAACCGAAAACTCGACTTCGGGCCTTTGCCTCGTATCATCTGGGCAATAAATCCGCAGATTCAGTTCGGCCGCCTGATGCCCGCCATGAAACCCCGTCCAGAGCTCGACATTCTTGATCCCGCCGTGCTGTCCGACGTCGTCGCCGGCACGGTTCGAATGTCGGCCGAACAGGCTTTGCGCCTGTACCGTGAGGTGCCCTTGCATGAACTCGGACGCTGGGCCGACGCTCGCTGCCGGGTGGTGCATGGCGACCACCTGCGAACATACGTCATCGACCGCAACATCAACTACACCAACATCTGCACGGCCAAGTGCACATTCTGCGCGTTTCGGCGCGATGGCGACGAGGACGACGCGTACACTCTCGATCAGGATGTGCTGCTGAGGAAGATCGAGGAACTGGTCGCGATCGGCGGCACGCAAATCCTGATGCAGGGCGGCATGAATCCCGACCTGCCGTTGAGTTGGTATCTGGATCTGCTCCGCGAGATCAAGTCGAAGTTCCCCAAGGTCCATGTTCACGCATTCAGTCCGCCGGAATTCATCGAGTTCGTGCATTTCTTCAACCCCGCTGGTGACTCGCTTGAGGAAAAAATCCGCGCGGTGATGCTCCCGTTGAAAAAAGCCGGCTTGGATTCGGTGCCCGGCGGCGGCGGCGAGATTTTCGCGCCCGCCGTGCGACGAAAGATCGGCCTGGGCAAATGCGATGCCGAGGCTTGGCTCACGGTCATGCGAGTCGCCCACGAACTGGGCATGAACACCAGCGCAACGATGATGTTCGGCCATATCGAAGGCATCGCAGATCGCATCCATCACATGGAACTCGTGCGGCAGTGGCAGGATCGCTCCATCGCCGACTTCGCGGCTTCCGGCGGCGGGCGTTACAAGGCCTTCATTTCCTGGCCGTTCCAGCGCGAGAATACGCCGCTCGGCCGCGCCAAGGAATGGGGCCAGGGCGAAGGCGACGACCTCTCGCAGCCGTTTCCCGGCGATGTCGTAGCCGAACTCGATGGCGGCGGCGACAAGTCAGCCCATCCCGAATTTGGCCGCCGCGTTCGAATGGCCGGAGCCAGCGACTATCTCCGCACGCAGGCCATCAGCCGGCTGTACCTCGACAACGTGCATTCGATCGGTTCGAGCTGGGTGACGATGGGGCCGCACGTCGGCCAGGTCGGCCTGCACTTCGGCGCCAACGACATGGGCAGCGTGATGATGGAGGAAAACGTGGTGAGTTCAGCCGGCACCACGTATTGCCTGAACGAGCCGATGCTGTGCCGGCTCATCCGCGATGCCGGGTTCACGCCTGCCCAGCGCAACAACGAATACAACCTGCTGCGAATTCACGACACGGCCGATGCACCCGATCTGCGCGTGACGGATTGGTCGAGTTTGCGGGCGCAGGCTTTGCACAAGCAAGCGAAGCAGGAAGAGCATTTGAGCGTGGAACTGACCGTCGGCGGGTCACGATCGTAGGGTGGCGGTGAGCGCACGGAGATCGTGGGCATGACGACGATGATGAAGGCGAACCCCACCACGTTTGGGCGCGGGCCGTAAACCCAATGGTGGGTTCCCAAGAGCGGCTCACCCCACCCTACCACTCGCCGTTCAAGCGCGGTACGCCGACCACGCGTCACGCAAATACATCGCGAACGGCACCCACCAGATGAAGTCGTTGGTCACGCAGACCAGCAAGGCCGCCATCGGCCAATGGCCCGTCACGATCGCCGCCACCATACCAATCGGCCCCAGCACTTTGCCAAGCAGGCCCACCGCCGCGATCGCCCAGCCGCGCTCCGGCAGACGCGCCACCTCCAGATAAAGCAGACCGTAGACGCCGATCACCATGCCCAGACAACTGAAGATTTCCGGATGATTCAGCGGCGGCATGTTCGCCATGCGGAACACCCATTGCGGATCGATGATCGCGTACGCACCCCATGCCAGGTTATAGATTCCGGCGGCGATGAAAACAGCCCGATGCCAGCGCCGCCGACGCATCACCCGACCGCCTCATCGCGTCGCAGCCCCGGCAAATCCCACGGCCATCCGCCGCGCGGCAACCCGAGCGCGGCATACAAATCTCGAAGCCCCGAAATCAACACCCCTGCAGCCATCACCGCCAGCGACCATCGCAGCAGCGGAGGCACGGCGGCAGGCGTCACCGCCAACTCACTTGGCATTCGCCACCACTCGAGAAGCACGGGAATCAGGTTCGCCACCATCGCGCCGTAAAGAATGCCCATGATCGCGTGCGTGACCCGCTCACCGGCGTACACATCACCAAGGTCGCGGCGCACCGCGATCTCGACGATGAAATCCCACATGGTCAGGATGATCTCGGCCACCAACACGGCCACAAGCAGCAGCACCCAAGTGCCGCGCCATTGAACAAACGGCAGCGTTGCGAACAGCACCCCGTAGAAAAAATCTCGGGCGGCGTGCAAGCCAAGTTCGGCTGCGGCCCGCTTGCCTCGGGCGGGCAATCGCGCCCGCCACTAGTGGTAATACAGCGTGTCGAACGCACCAATGACGCCTTGAATCGCCAGCAGCCACAACGCCACGGTCATGGCCATGTCTCCAGCATTTCCACGACGCCATCATACGCGAGGAGAACTCCGATGAGGGGCAGGCGCACTTCCACCAACACGCGGATCTGATTCGGTACCCCGGTTGCCGTCTCGCCGCCAATGACCTGCGGCGCCAGCCAGCGCGGAAGCGGCACCCTCACCGGCCCGCATCTCAGCGCCGCCTTCATCTGTTCATGACGCACGCTTTGCGGCGTTCGATCAACGCGGTACTGCAATTCCAGGCAAAGCACCCGCTCCGAAATCCAGCCGTTGGGAAGCGTGCGCTGCGTGGTGTTGAGGATCGACTCGCCGAAACGCCGCCGCCACTGTTCGCCTCCACTCACCGGCACAATGTGCAACGTCGTCGGCAGGTTATTTCCCGCCCGTGGCAGGCCCGCCACACGAACGAGCAATCGAGCCAAGGGGTTCGTTCCCTGCCGAATGGTGAACGTTCCCTCGCAACGCAATCGACCGCTGGACGTCTCCGCGCCGGTTGCTGCCGTGGCCTGATGAAGCACATCAGGCATGAATCGCTTCGCCAGTGCCGCTCACCGCGCGGCCGCATTCGGGGCAGGTATCGCCCACGAGCTTGAACAGCAGGTAGCCGCACTCGCAACGAGGTTCCTCAATATCCAGAAGCATGGTGAACGAGCATCCTTTGCAGCGCACCAGGCCGGGCGAGGTCACCGACTTGACGCCGCAGCCGGGGCAAGTGAATTCCAACTTCACATCGGCCGACAGCGATTCCTTGGCACGACGATCGCGACCGGCCCGCATCACCGCAGCGATGGGGACGATCACCGTGCCCGCCGCTGCCACAAAAAGAAAACCCGGCAGCACCATCACCATCGCCCAGATCGGGCTGTTGTAGGGATCTGCAATAGCCAAGATCGTGAGCAGCGCGGCCACCGCCGTCACCGCCATCACCAGCCACCGCAAGACGGTGATGAAAATCGTCGGCGAGGGCAGCAGGCGGAATACGCCATGATGAGCGATCGCGCCGCCAATGATGAGCAGCGTATATCCCCACTGCCAGACTCCATCGAAGCCGCTGTAGTAGCCGTAGTCGTAAATCGCCATGATCGCGATGACGATGATGCCCAGCCCGCCGAACATGGCAAGACTGGCGATGCGCATCAGGATCACCAACCGGCCGCGCATGATGGAGTATCGCGCCGCAGCCAGCGCGCCCATCGTCGCCACCACCAGCAGCGATGCCAAAACCTCTCTGCCGGGTTCCTTGTTCGGATCGTCGGCAAACCACGCAGCCATCATCACCGACAGGCCGATCACGCTCAGCAGCAACGCCCAGATGAGCCCGCGGAACATCCGGCTTGGTCGAGCCTTGCCTTGTGCGACGGCCGGCGCCCCCGACATCACAACACCTCCGTCTTCACTTTGAGGCCGCATCGGCTGCACATCGCCAGTCCGGTGGAGACATCCTGCCCGGTGCCGCAGCGCGGGCAACCCATCCAGTAGGCGTGCTTCACGGCGGTACGCTCCATGCGGCCGGCAAGGCTCAACAGCCACGCGCCGAGAAAAGTCACGATCATGCCGCCAATGGCCATGCTGCCGATCGTGCCGCAGACCTTCAACGCCTGTTGTTCGTACTCGTACCCCGACATGCCCCGGTTCCAGTTTTTCTTATCGTCAATGAAGTACTCACCCAACCACCAGTCCGGATAGAGGAAGACTGCAAGGGTGATCGAGAGCGCGAAGCTCGCAAGCAAGAAGATGCTCACGCCGCTCACGACTCGCCAGGTCACGTCATTCATCGATGGCAGCAACAACAATCCGATGACGACGGCGAACGAACAGAATGCTGTGGGCCAGACGACCAGTTTCGGCCAGAAGATCTCCAAATCAGGATTTGGCATCCACACCCAGAGTTGAAACCCGAGCATCGCAGCCATCGCGGTGTAGATGCCGATCCGCATCATCAGCATCGCCCTGCCGCGCTCCATCGCCACCGCGCATCCGAAGCTGATCACCGAAAACAGCAGCACAAACGCGATCGAAGGCATGATCTGGAAGTACGAGCCCAAATACCACGGCGACCAGAACTCAATCACGATGGCAGCCACGAAGCCCGCCAGCGACAGCAGCGTCACCCACAGAAATATCCGACTTGCCGTCATGACATTGCTCCCAAACAGATCACGTTGATTCTACGGCAACGGTGCGAGGCGAAACTCTCCCGCACTCCGGACACGTATTGCCAACAAGCTTGAACAACAGGTAGCCGCACTCGCATCGAGGCTCCTCCAGCTCAATCAGCAGCGAGCGGCGGCAGTGACGGCATCGAACCACGCCGCTCGGCAGCACCTGCTCGGCCTCGCAATGCGGGCACGTAAAACGCAGCGTTGTCCCCTTTTCGATTGATTCCGGAGCGACTGCTATTGCCCGTTTAGCCTTCTTGTTCAACTGGCCGAGCACGCCCAGGATTACAAACGTCACGACCGCGGCGCCAAGCGTGAAGAAACCCACCTCCTGATTCATTGGCCACCACCAACTCGTCCAGAACAATTGAACAGAGAACGCCGTCAGCAACGCCACCCACGCCGCCGCGATCCGCCGCAACACCTGCAGCACCGACGATTGAGTGTCGGCCGCCAGCAGCTGCCCAACGGTGACCAGTCCGGTGTTGGCCACAGTCAAGCTCCAGAGCCGCACCAGCAATTGCTCATCGATGACACGACGGTCGAAATACTCCGACCAAACGGAGACAATCCAGCCAGCCGCCACGCCAAGTGTGAACACCAGCGTCAGCCACATCAGCCAGCGAAGGCGTCCCTCGGCAATGCGGATGATGCACAGCAACCCGACGTTGGCGGTCAACAGCAGCACACCCGACGTGATCATGACTCTGATCGGCAACGCATGGTTGTGTCGCCCGTCGTTCACCACCAGGGCCACGCCCGAGATCGCCACTCCCGCCATGGAGATCAGCAGCGTCGTGAGCATGCCGTAACGAAGCGACCGGAACTTGAGAGGAGCCTGGGAAGTCATGGCACCACCACCTTGATGGAGAGCCCACACGATGAGCACATCGCGCCGCCGGTGGTGAACGGCTGCTCAATTCCGCAGCGCGGGCACCAGACGCGCATGGGCAGGCGGATCTGCTCTTCCTCGGCCGTGGACGCCGCGCTGCCCAGTTGCCGCCACCGGCTGGCG
>Ga0157380_10002821_pt1 | contig 11817 bp, 18 predicted proteins | sample S35metaG_FD_119757 | JGI IMG/M metagenome (GOLD analysis project Ga0157380, IMG submission 119757) | Switchgrass rhizosphere microbial communities from Kellogg Biological Station, Michigan, USA - S3-5 metaG | ecosystem: Host-associated > Plants > Roots > Rhizosphere > Soil | place: USA...
CGGTCCACTTCGCCACCATCCACGTGCGCGCGCCGAGGCGCCTTCGCGGCCATCCGCGCTGTTGCGAAAACGGGCGGTCCAGGACATCGGCGAAACGCTCCATCGCTCGCGTGCAGCGATGATCGGCAAGCCGCAACTCCTGCTCCGGGGCGTCGTTCACGCGCGCCAAGAACGGCGCCTTCGTTTCCACGAACACGTTGCAGTGCGTGATCCGGCCGGCGAGTTCAGGATGCAGCGCCTGCGCCCCGCGCACCTGCCACGCCGCTTGCACGAGGGTCCGTCCGTCATCCTCGGTGAGTCGTCCTTCCACGCCATCATCGGACAGCACGATTTCGGTGGACTTCAGGTCAATCGCCAGCGCTCGTTTCTCGCACCAGACATCGGGACGCACACGGCACCAGACCGTTACCGGCTCGTCACTTTCGCGCGTCATGATCTGCTCGGACCAGATGAACGTTTTCTCCACCTGTCCGAATGGCCACTCTCCGAATTCCTCGCCGAGCACTTCGATGGCCGAACGCGCGATGATCAGCGCCTCGTTGAACGTTTTCGGCAGAGCAGGAATGCAGCCGGCGGCACGCGCAGAATCGCGCTCGTCACGCGATTTCTGTGTGCGCCAGTCTTTGAAGTCGCACAGGGTAACGTCGTCGCCTTCGCCGAGCACCAACTTGTGCACGATGGAGCCGAGGTCCATGCGCGCTGAGTTGAGGCGCGGCGGGTTCGGTGCGAGTCTCGGATGGTTCGCGATGAAGTGCCGAGGCGTTGTGACGAGCAAGCGCTGAATGTCGCCGCTCCGAAGTGACGGCTCTTCGCACGGATCGGCCAAGTATTGAGCGAAGGAGATATCGTGAATGCCGGTGCCGAGGCGTAACGGTTCGCCAGCATCAACCGGCATTTCCTCGGCGGTTTCTTCGGCGCCCCAATCATCGGCGCTCATCGCTTGCCTCCGATCGCGGACCAGAGCGGCACCATGAGGCGGCGCACGTCTTTGCTTAACTCGTCCAAGTACGCGTGTGCTTTGCGTGCGGCGGCTCGCGCGGTACGGCCTTCGCCGATGACTCGGCAGATAGCCATCACCGAGTAGTTGTAGTGATTGCCGCGCGGGTGAATGTAGAGCGTCATCCCTTCCGCGATGCCGACTTCGCGACCGGCGGCGGCTAGATAGCCATCGCCAAAATCGACGCACGCGTGCCAACCGAGATTCTCCCAAACGCGCGGCTTCCACGGTGCGCCGAGCTGCTTCGCGACATCGCGGGCGATGCGCATCGCTTCCGCCTTCGTCTTCACCGTTGGTCCTCCAGAGTCTCGTCGTGATACTCGCCACATCCCGAGCACATCGTGTAGCGGGGCGGCGTCAGCGGGCAGGGTGCGTCCTCGGGTTGCTCGCGCTTCGGTTCGGGCGGCGGCATGAACGCCGAATCGTCGTCATCATCGTCCCAAATCACGGCGTCACCATCGTTGCGGTACCGGCAACCTTCATCACGACGCACCACTCTTCGCCGTCAGGAATCAGATCGGAAATGTCGGGATCATCGAAGAGTGAGGCGTCCGCGAACGTGCCGAAACTCCCGGTCTTGTAGTTGTAGAACTCTTCGCGGCGCCGGTCGTAGATCACGTAGCATTCGAGGTCGAGCGCTTTCATTCGCCCGTCTCCATCATCGCCAGAAACTCGTCTAGGTTGTTAGTCTGTCCGCGCTTCGCGAACGCCGCACGAATCATCCCCGCGCACTCACGCGCCGAGGCCCCGTCGGGCGGACTGTCAATCATCTCTTCGATTACATCAATCAGTGCCTCAACGTGTCCGGACCATCTCACCATGTTCGCCATTCTCGCCTCCTCGTTTCGTTCCGCCCTCCTCGCTGCATCGGCCTGGCCGCTGACTTAAGCGAGGGATGGCGGACGACTAAAATCCGATCTCGTACTGATGGGCGTACGGGCAGCCGAGCGAATCGCAAACACGATCATCCATCACGCGCCCGGCGATATGATCCTGCTCGTGTGTCGGCTCAGGCCACGGCCCGTAAACCTTCGCATCTTCCGCAGCTGCGTAACGCGCTTCGCGCTCCCGGTCCTCGGCAGTCATCGCTTCGCTGGCGAAACGTTCGGCTATGTGATCGCGGCTAATCTCGTGCTCTTCCTGCTCGATCTGTTGGATGTTCATGTGCGGCCTCCCTGTGTGCTGCTTAGTATATACTAGCGCGTGCCGATGTCAACGGAAACCTTGCCGCCGCGAACTCACTCGTATATACTCCAGCGATGGCAGCAACAAAGAAGGCAAGGCGCATCGTGGAGCATGACCCGAAAGACCCGCGCGTGCAGATCATCGCGAAGGTTCCGAAGTCACTCAGGAAGGTGTACAAAGAGCAGGAACCGAACGGGAATGCATGGTTGGAAGAGACGCTGACGTTGATCAAAAACAGGATTGACAGACGTCGGCATAGGAAGGTGAAGAAATGAAAGTCCGATACGTGGAAGCGATGATTCAGCCGCTCGTTTCGTTGCGCGGAAACAGCCTACCGAGTCTCGATGACTTGGGCACCAAGATCGCCGACATCATGGGGCACCTCGGCGGATTCGAGGGCGAGGATGACGGGCGCGAGAAGCCGTCGTGGGCACGCGTCGTAGCGCTCGCGAAACTGGCGGATCAGTCTTTCGATTCTCTTGCGGAGGCGATGGACGAGCACTCCTGCGACGGTGAGCTGTCGTCGCCGTTCGTGCCGGTCGGAAGTAACGAGGACATCGATACCCTCATGCGCCGCGAAGGATTCAACTCGGCGGACATGGTGGCCATCGTCAAACTCTCGGACCTTGAAGCGCTCATCGCGAATCAGCGGAGCGTTGCGTGAGTTACTCAGGATGGAAGTGGTCAAGAGAGACGGAGCATGAAGGCGGAGTTGTCGTCTGTGGCGATTGCTTCAACCCTCTGTACGATCCCGGCTACCACGCGTGGGGCAAGCGCGGCGCAGACGGCAAACGCGAGAAGGCGTGCATTGATGAGCCGGTCGGAGCGTTCCTGTTCCCGGCTCAGCGTGCATTGCTCGCGGCCCTCGTGCTATTCGCCGCCGTCACTCTCTCCGCGCAAACGATCATCCGTTGTGGCGCAACCTCCGAACGTCTGTGCAAGCTCACTCAGCCCGCAACTTACCAGGACAAGAAAGCGCAGCCGCCATTCAACGCGCCCGTGATGTCGGGCGGCCGCGTAACAGTGAGCGGGATGCCGTACTGGCTTTGGCTGAAGGCCGGAGAACCGCCGACTCCGTGCACGGCAAAGACGCATGCGGTTTCGCCTGGCGGCGTGGAGCCGCGGTGCTCAGCAAAAATCGGAGATCCGTTCTACATCACTCAGCAATTCACGGTGACGGCGGCGCGGGCGGCGACTCTCTCGGCAGCCGCAATCGGGCCACGCGTACAGCTCTCCATCGCGCCTTCGTGCCGATCACTCACCGAAGACTTTACGGTCCCGCGCTACGCCTGCCTGCGCATCTCGGAATCGGCCGGCGTCGTGAAGTTCGAAGTCGCGCACTTCCCGGCGTACAGGGGTCGGTTCGAATGGAAGTCGTGGTACCCGGTGGCGACTGATGGCAGTATCACGATTCCATATCACGTTGACGGCGGCACGCTCGGAGCTCGGCGCGTGGCAATCTACGCGGTGGACTCAGAAGGAACGTACACGCAAGTTCTGCCGGAAACGCGGTTGCTGGATCTGCCGATCTGGACGGGTGCGCAATGACCGAGCACGTTGACCATCCCGCACACTACGGCGGAGCGGACAACCCGCACGAAGTGATTCGGTGCATTGACGCGTGGGGCCTCGGGTTCTCGCTAGGCAACGCGGTAAAGTACATCAACCGCGCCGGAAAGAAGGACGCCACGAAAACCGTCGAAGACCTGAAGAAGGCGCGCTGGTATCTGGATCACGAGATCGCGCGACTTGAAGGAGCGAAATGAAGACCGCGCTACTGGACCACGGCTACGTGAAGTTGGTTGAGTGGTGGGGCGGTGATGAGCGAATCGTTGAGGCCGCGCGAATGAGCACAGCCAAGGGATTCCAAGGATGGGGGCCGATTCACGACAAGGCGTGCAACAGCGTCGTGATGGCCTGCGATTGCTACAGCGACGATTGCACCAAGTGCTCTCACTATCCGGCGCTGCCTAACTATGCGGAACTGATCGCATGCAACTGCACGCCGACCTCGGGTGACGAGAAGCTTTTAGCATACCTCTGGCACAACCATCACGCCACGCCTTTCGAGATGGCTGGCATGACCATCGAAGTGCAGGCGCCTATCTTCGTCTTTCGCGAATGGCATCGGCATCGTACGCAGAGCTACAACGAACTGTCAGCACGCTACACCCCGCTTCCGGACTTGAACTACGTGCCGACCGTCGAGCGGCTCATGATCAACGCTGGCGGAACGAACAAGCAAGCGGGGACCGTTGCTGGCGCGGAAACGCTCAGCGAAGATTGGGCGAACGTTTTCCGCCAAAAGCTTCAACGCGAATACGATATGTGCGAAGGGTTGTATCAGGACGCCCTCAGCGCTGGCGTGCCGAAAGAGTTGGCGCGACTAATCGTGCCGGTTGGACGCTATTCTCGCATGCGAGCGAGCGCGAACCTCCGCAACTGGCTCGCGTTCCTGACGCTCAGAATGGCGCCGAATGCCCAATGGGAAATTCGGCAGTACGCGAGCGCTGTCGGCGAGATGATCGCCGCGAAGTTCCCGCGAGCGTGGGAACTGTTCGCCGCCGCTAAGTGAAAAACGCCGCCGGTTGCCCGGCGGCGCATCGGTCAGCGTAACTTTCGTGGTCTGCGTCTGAGGTGAGGTAGGGCCAGCGAGTTGTGGCCGACCGACTTCGTATTCTATCCCGAAACTGGCTCCCACTGCCCACCGACTTCCACGCCGTCCACGGTGATGATCGGGAACAGCGCGTTGGGCTTTGGTCCGCCGATCGTTCCGTCCGTGACTACGAACTTCGTCGGCGCGATCTTGCTCTGATAGAGTCCGAACGTCGGCTTGAAACCAGGATGGTTGCGGGGGTCGAAGTCGAGAACGACGCCGAACGGAAGCGCGGTTGGTGGCGGTGGAGGAGGTGGAGGAGGTGGAGGTGCCGGATCAGGCGGCGGCGTGGTAACCATCGGCTTCGACTTCGCCGTAGCCTCCGCGTACCACGTCTTGAGCGCGTTCTCGTCCGCGGGCGTGATCTTGCTCACCGGCTTGTCGAAGAGTCCGCGGAAGGTATCGAGCAGGCTGCGCACGGCAGGATTCTTCTCGAGTTCGTCGATGACGGCCTGCCCCTGATTGCGCAGAGTGTTTGCGGCATCGAGGTACGGCTTGATGTAGCGATCAATGAGTGCGTTGACATCGAAGTCCGTCATGGCTTCACCTCCGCGAAGTTCGCGGCAAAGTATGCCGCCGATACGAGCCGCTGATCCGCGTGATTCGCTGGATTGCGGGCGATCATGTCGCCCTCTTTCGGAGATCCGGCCGCGCGATCCGGCTCGCTGATCATCACGCTGGCGCTGATCCCTTCGTTCGGATGGTACGGACGCATCTCGGCGATGTTAGTACGACGGTAGAATTTGAACTCGCTCATGGTTTCGCCGCCTCCTTCTTGACATATGCGATCAGTGCGTCCTGCGCTGTCTTTAGCGTCTTCATGTGCGGAGTCAGACTCACCGGTCGCGTGTTGGTGTTCGACCATTCGAGCATGTCCAGGTTCACTGGCGTGGCGGCGTTACCAGCGTTGGTTTCGAGCGCAAGGTAGACTTCATACTGCGCCGCCGTGAGCACGCCGGCGCGCGGGTTGCCGCTTTCGTCCACGACGATCAGGCGGTGCTCGGTGTACGGCTTAACCTCCTTCTGGAGTTGCTTCCTGACCTCGGAAAAGTCGTTCGCCTTGTTCGGCGTCACGATGTCCATGAACACTTTGCCGAGACTTCCGAGGGAGGCGCAGCCGGCGGTTGAGAGTGACGCCGCGACCAGAACGATCGCCAGCGTTACGGCGCGCACGGCGCGTTTCACTTCGTCCCCCTGTCGCGATGCTCGGTAGCGCCTTCGATGTGCGTCGGGTGCTGCTCGGGTTGATTCATGAGCTGATTGTGCAGTGCGGCGGGAGTGCCGGGCGCGGGGGCCTCGGGCCATGCGCCGGACTCGGGCTTGGCCTGCTCGGCGCTCTCCGTGGGTTGCGGTGCACATCCTTCATTCTTCTGGGTTGTCATTTCTCGTGACCTCCTAAGTCACCATGATTCGATTGCACGGTTCCGCGTCATGCGTTCCCGTACTTCGCTGATTGAAAAGTATTCTGGCGGGTTGTCGACTTGGCCGTAACGCTCGTTCTGCGGGTACCATCGGTGCCGTTGTGGCGGGCGGCCCGGTAACGTGATCGCGCGATTCATCATCTCCGCCGCGAGTGGCCAGTTCACATCCTGCCGCCGCTCGGCATCGACGGGATACGTCGTGAACTTGAGCGCGAACACGCGTGCCGTGACTTCCGTGAACGCTCCGCCCTCGTGACTGATCCACCGCACCGCGTTACTCTTCGGGCAGGCTGCACGTTTCGCGATGTAGCGGGCGTTCGCGTTGGCGCGTTTGGATGCGGATCGGCAGGACATCACGACACCACCTGATGTTCGTTGACAGCGGGAAGGTTGCCGCGAATCATTCCCCATTCTTTGCCTTCGCGACCGGGAATGAGTTCGCCAGGATGTGGCATTACGCAACCGCGCTCCAGCTCGCGACCGGTGAAATAGGCCGCAACAGCCGGATCGTACGGATCGTACCAAATCCCGATCACTGGGCGGTTGTCGGTTGCCTCGGATGCGCCCGAGGATGCGCGCGGCCGTGACACCACCACCACGAAGAACGTTGCCGCGATCATGCCGAACGCGATTGACGCCGCGATTGCAATACCAAAAGTCATGTCTCGCGCTCCTTCTTTCTCTGCCAAGGTAAGTATATACGATCCGACGCGCGAGTCATTTGGAGTGCTCGCGCAACCACGTTACTCCATCAGGCCACCTGGGGTGACTGTCCGGCATAACGTGGCCGAAGCAAACGCACAAGTCGTGTTCTATCGCGCGCTTCCCATCGTGCGGGCAAACGGGACCGGCGAGGCGAATGAGATCGCATTCTGCCTTCGCGGCAAGTTCCGAGAGCGACTGACCGACGTTACACAAAAGAAGAGCCAAGGTGTCCAGTCGCATCGTGCCGCTGTCGTACTGCGCAGCCGCGTCCCGCAACTGTTGCGAGAACGCTTCGGCCGCGAGCACGTAACTCGTGGCGCCGCTCATGCGCCCACCTTCGCCGCCGCACGCATCGCATCCGTGAAGATCCACACGTCGAATCCCGGCTCTGCGTTATCAATCTGACCATGCTTCTCGGGATCGTACGTAATCCTCTCGGCGTATCCGAACTTCGCGAGCAACTCACACCACTTCTCGGATTCTTCGGAGTCGAAAAAGTTGCGATCAGCGAGGATTGCGGCGAGGACTTCGCGGCCGAACATCGCGACCGTGGCCAGCGTCGTGAAGTGTTCGCACTTACAAGCGAATTCGTCGCCATCTTCTTCGGTCGTTCCGAGTGCCTCGCACCACTCGAATCCGGGCAGCCCTACGCTCGCGTCCCCGCTGTCGTGGCGATGCTTGTCGTAGGCGTGGCCGCAACCGGTACAGAGCGTGCCGCCAGTGTACGATTCGGGGCAGTCGTTCAGTGCGCATTCGGCGGACGTCGCGGCGCCGCAGTTGCCGCATGAGCCGGGAACGTACGGCGGTTCATAGTCGAAATCAAACATGCGCTTAGTATATACCAAGGATCACCGCGAAGCAACCGCCGAGAGCGTCTCCCGTCACCCGAGTTGGCATGAAAATTCGCGACGTGCTAAAGTTCACCCGGCGAACGCATGGCGGCACGGAAAAAGGCGGCGGGCAAAAAGGCGGACACGGCGCAAGCTGACGGCGCGCTCGTTGACCACGAAACCGAGAAGGAAGAGCCGCCGCCACTCTCCGTCGAAACTGTGGACGGGCTCCTGTCCCTTCGCGGTCATCTTGAAACGCGCGTTCCCGGTGGCCTGCTCTGGCCACTTCAGAAGCTTCCGAGCATGGATCAGCACATGTCTGATATGGGGAGCGCCGGAGACGCCGTGGACTCGCTCGCGGTGCGTCACGCGATGTCCACCGCGAAGCTCGCCGAGCTGCAAAACTTTCTCCTCGGCGACGCGTACGCAATGACGTACCTCGTATGCCGCCATCGTGAATTAGTTCCTGAGGTTCACATGGCCATGTGTTACGCGTCGGCGGGTCAGGCGCAGCGGCTCGCGTGGCTGTTGACGCAATCCGGCTTTGGCGGCTACATCATCGAGCAGTACCGCGAGGAGTTGCGATTCCGCGGCATCGAGCTCGGCGAGCCGGGCGCCATCGCAAAGCTCGACTTGGCGCTGAATTGGGTGCAGTTCCGTGATCCGCGCGGCGTGTTCAAGTCGTCAGCCATCACGCATGGCGGGGCAGTTACGGAAGCGACTCTGGACCCGAACACAACGGCCTTCATCACGTGCGCGAAAGATGACAAGGCGTGGGAGTTGGTTCTCCAGATCGGCGAGACGGTGACGAGCGGAATCTACCGCGACCTCTTTCCGCACCGGGTCCCGGTCGCGGCGCGCGACACGTCCAAAGAAAAGATCAGGATGGGCGGGCGCACCATCTCGCACCGGCAGGTAACGATACAGGGCAGCGGCTACTTGAGCAAGGAAGTCGGCGGCCACGGTGACCGATTCCGCACGGACGATCTCGTGGTGCGCGGGCCGCGCGGGAACGACTCGCCGGAAGCACTCGTCGGCGTCCGCAAGCATCTATCCGGCATGCAGGGTTTCCACATGCTCACGCGCCGCGTTCGCAAGATCCACACCGGCACGATGGCCGTCGAAGGTGATGACTACCATTGGTTGACGGAGAACACACGCCGCCGCCTGTGCATGACCTTCCACCATCCGATTGAGGTACACGAGACACCGCCCGCGAACATATTCGTTCGCGGCACGCCAACCATGCCGACATTCCTGCCCGTCGAAAGGATCGATGAGATTCAGGCGGGCGTCGTGACGAGCGAGTTGGAAGTTGAGGGCGTAGAGGACTGGCTGTGCGACTACATGCTGGTGCCGGCCGCTCGCGGCGGCGCTCTCTTCGCTGAAGAAGTGGTGAACGATCAAGACCGCGCATGGCTCGGGCCGTACGCGAGTCCGCGCACCATGCCCATGCCCGCCGCACCGCCTCCGATTGCGTCCGGTGTCGTGACGGCGCGCTTCCTCATCGCCAGAATCAAGCGCGACGAGAAGGGCGCGCCGCAGGACAAAAACGGCAAGGCGCTCGATGTGAAGTTGGACGGATGGCGCGGCTCGGTAGCGATTGAATCCTTCGACCCGTGGACGGATCTGGATCGCATCCTAACCGTGAATCCGACATGGACCAGCGGCGCGCGACTGTGGGCCGTAACCGCAACCGCCGTTGATCCTGACGGCGTGCGCTACCAGCTCGAAACGCGCTTCGGCGATGATGGCGTCTTCGGCTGGGCAGTGGCGCTCGATGAGATGGCGAAGACCTATCTTCCGCGCCGCATCGGGCTTGAAACGCGAGCGCTCAACGACCCCGTGATCGTGAACGCGATGCGCACCGATGAACGGCTGCGCGCGCATCGGGGTAGAATCATCGGCGTTGACCTTCAGTCGTCTACGCAAGAGTCCCGCATTCGTGCCGCTGTCGCCGAGCCGCTTCGCGCCTACCGATGGATGTTGCTCCCGGTGAAGGTTGAGGGCGCGGCCGATGCGAAAGACTTCGGCGCCGTGGCCACTCGGCGCGAGCTGCTGAAGTACCGGAGCGGAGCGGATACGCCTTGGCCCATTCTCGATTCGCTCGCGATGACGGGTGCGCTGCTGGAGCGCGTGCAGACTCGCGAGCAACGCGCCGAGGCGAGACGTTCGCAGCTCGACAGCGACGCACGCTACCGCCAGTCTATTGGTTCGCTGGGGGTGCCGAGTGCGGCGTAACGACGGGTCGCTGGCCGCGCTGATTCGGCTGGACAAATCGTCCGGCAAGTTCGACTACGATAAGGATGGCTGGATTACCTTCTTTCCGGTGGATGACGTTCGGAAGGATCTAGATGCGAAGATCGGCAACTGGATTGACGGCGCCATCGAAGCGCATCAGGCTCGGAACGAAGAAGCCGCGCGAAATCTGGAAGCCTACAAACCGGTCGTGATGCCGATCGGCTTGGATGCCGAGAAGGCTGTCCTGCCATCCCCCACCGCACGCACGGTTGCGAATCAGGTGATCGCCAGCACCACGATTGAGACGCTGCGCCCGACGCCGCTCTTTTCGGTGGACGCGTATTTCAACAACGAACAGCAAGTGATCGTCCCCTTCGAGCCCGAGGAGTTGCGTGCCGCCGGAATGCAGATTGATCCGGCCGTCACGGACCCCATTCCTGTTCCGATCACGATCCTTGCCGAAGACATCGCTTACAACTTTGAACAGGGGCTCGAGTTCAAGTTGAATGAGCGGCTCGGCATCGAGGACAAATTCCATCGCTCCGTTCATGCATGCGTCACTGGTCAGTCTCCGATCTGGCTCAAGGTGTTCGCGAAGCGCAAACATCACGCCGTCATCTCTCCGAAGATGGATACGCCGCTCGTTCGCCAGACCGAGGGCGGCGCCATCGTGGCCGGGATGGACCTGACGAACGAACAAGAGTACGACGTTAGCGGCGAAGTGGTGGATATCATGCTGGTGCCGCACTACGACGTGCTGGTGCCGAACCTCGATCAAGACGTGGACGATCTCGAATGGATCGCGGAGCGCAATCGCGACCTGAGGACGCCCGACGACATCACGCGCGCCTACAAAGAAGGCCGGCTGCCACTCATCAAAGATGACGAGGAGTGTGCGCGCTTCGCGGCGGCGCAGCCGGTCGTAGCAAGCGATGACATCAAGGCGCGGACTGATGCGACCACGAAGAAGTTCACACCGCAACAGCAGCAGTTCGCGGCCGAGTGTCCCGCGTTCGACGTCTGGTTTTACGCATACCTGAAGGTCGCGCTGCCGGAAGGCGCGGCGGCCGACGCGAAGCCGGAGATTCGGCGCTTCTCGATGCTCAGCACGTACAACTACGCCTTGCGGCAGTCCATGGCGATAATCCGCAATCCGTACAACCATCAGCGCCGCAATCTCGTGCCGCTTCAGCAATCGCTCGATGGCGGCTCCACGGTCGGAACGGCACGGTACGCTCAAGAGTTGATAACGTTCTGCACGCAACAGGAAGTGAAGGCCGCGTTCATCTCCAACAACCCGGTGTATTCGTACGATCCGGTTGGCGCGCCGGAGTTGGTGAACTTTGTCCAGTCGCATCAGGGGACACCTGTCCGCATGGGCGAGTGGATTCCCGGCAGAAAGGATGTTGATTGGGGCCCGGTCCGCGGCGGATTCGACCGCGAATCGATGCTCAACCTCATGCAGTGGGCGGAGGCCGGCGTTCAGTCCGCCGCGCACAGCTCCGACTACACGCAAGGCAATCGCGTCGTGAGCCACACCTCGCCGCAGGTTGTCGGGGCGATGCTCGACCGCGGCGGCCAGAATCAGAAGCTCTTCCTTCAGTCGCTCAATCGCGGATGGTGCAAGGCGATCAAGTTGCTACTGGAGACGTGGGCTCAGTTCCAGCCGATGGGCGACACGATCCCGGTGCGCGATCCTGTGACGAAGGCGCTCATGACCGTGCCTTTCATCTATCCGGTCGGTGAGATGCTTGCGAACTTCCGGTTCACACTCACCGCCGC
>Ga0157380_10002822_pt1 | contig 11813 bp, 9 predicted proteins | sample S35metaG_FD_119757 | JGI IMG/M metagenome (GOLD analysis project Ga0157380, IMG submission 119757) | Switchgrass rhizosphere microbial communities from Kellogg Biological Station, Michigan, USA - S3-5 metaG | ecosystem: Host-associated > Plants > Roots > Rhizosphere > Soil | place: USA: Michigan...
CTCGACATCGTCATGACGACCAAGGGTCTCGACATGCGGCGCAACGGCAACGTCATCATCGTCGCGCCGGCCGAGGAAATCGCCGCACGCGAGCAGGCCGAGCTCGAAGCGTTGCAATCGCTAGAGACCTTGGAGCCGCTGCGTTCGGAGTTCATCCAGGTCAATTACGCGAAGGCGGGCGAGCTCGCCGATCTCATCTCGGGTGGGGGAGGCAATTCGCTGCTGTCCGAGCGGGGCACCGTCGCGATCGACGAACGCACCAACACGCTGCTCGTCAACGATACGTCGACGAGCTTGGCCACCATTCGTCGCCTCGTGACGACGCTCGATATCCCGGTGCGGCAGGTGCTCATCGAAACCCGCGTCGTCATCGTCAACGACAACTACAGCCGCGAGCTCGGTGTGCGCTTTGGCTCGACCTCGGCCAACGACAATTCGGGCAACGGTCTGATCGGCCTGACGGGTACCGCCGTCGGTAGCGGCCTGATGGTCGGCTCGCCGCCGATCGGCTCGCCCGCCGGCTCGGCCCTGCCGGTGAATGCGCCGCCGCTACCCTCGCGCTACAACGTCAACCTGCCGGTCGCGAGCCCGGCCGGCTCGATCGCCCTCGCGATCCTCGGCAACGACTACCTGGTCGACCTCGAGCTCTCCGCGCTGCAAGCCGAAGGCGACGGCCGCGTCGTCTCGACGCCGCGCATCGTGGCGACCAACCAGCGCGAGGCCCGCATCCTCCAAGGTACGGAGATCCCGTACCAAGAGTCGTCATCGAGCGGCGCGACGACTGTGTCGTTCAAGGAAGCGGTGCTGAGCCTCACGGTGACGCCGCAGATCACGCCCGACGACCGCATCATCATGGATCTGACGGTCACGAAGGACTCGGTCGGCGAGGTGGTGTCGAGCGGCCAGGCGGGCGGTTTCATCCCGAGCATCGATACGCGCGAGCTCGTGACTCAAGTCCACGTCAACGACGGTGAGACCGTCGTGCTTGGCGGCGTCTACGAGACGGAGCTGCGCAATTCCACGAAAAAGGTACCGGGCCTCGGCAACATTCCGGGCCTGGGCTACCTGTTCCGCAGCAATACCTCGAGCAACAACAACGCCGAGCTGCTGATCTTCGTGACACCGAAGATCCTGCGCGACGGAGCTCGAGTCGAGTAAGCCCCGCTCGCAGCGGGATTCTCTTGGACGGCCGCCCCTTTGGGCGGCCGTCTCGTCTTTAAGTATCCTACGCAGCCATGCTCGGCCAGCGTAACGTCTATCTCATCGGGCCCATGGGCTCCGGCAAGACCGCCGTCGGGCGGCGGCTCGCGACACTGCTCGGCAAGCAGTTCCTCGATAGCGACGCCGAGATCGAGAAACGCACCGGCGTCGACGTCCGATACATCTTCGAAAAGGAGGGCGAAGCGCGGTTTCGCGTACGCGAACGTGAGGTGCTCGCCGACCTGACGGCGCTCGACGGCGTCGTCGTCGCCACGGGCGGTGGCGTCGTCCTCGATGCCGCCAACCGCGAGCGTCTCGTCGCGACAGGCACTGTCGTCTACCTCGAGACCAACATCGAGACGCTCGTGCGGCGCACGAAAGCCGCGAAAACTCGCCCGCTACTGATGAACGACGACCCGCGCGCGGTCCTCGAACGACTGATGGTGACGAGGCGGCCCTTGTACGAGCAGACGGCAGACCTGCGCGTCGAGACGACGGGTCGCCAGGTACGCGCCGTCGCGCTCGACATTCAGCAACGGCTCGCGCACCGCGTTGCAAAGCCAAGCTCGTCTTGAGAACCTGCGGCGCGTGGAGACCATCGTCGTCGCACTCGGTGAGCGCAGCTACCCCATCCACGTCGGACCGGGGTTGCTCGACCAACCCGACCTTTATGGCCTGACGGCCAAGCAGATCCTCGTTGTCACCAACGAGGTTGTCGCACCGCTCTACTTGCAGCGCGTGCAGGCAGCCTTGCGTGGCCGCGAGCTCGATACCCTCGTTCTGCCCGACGGCGAGCGCCACAAGACCTTGGCGACGTTCACAACGGTGATCGACCGTCTCATCGACGGCCGTTTCCACCGCGACTGCTGCCTCGTAGCGCTCGGGGGCGGTGTCGTCGGCGACCTGACGGGCTACGTCGCAGCGAGCTATCAGCGCGGCGTCGACTTCGTGCAAATCCCGACGACGCTACTCGCGCAAGTCGACTCGTCGGTCGGCGGCAAGACCGCCGTGAATCATCCGCGCGCGAAAAACATGATCGGCGCCTTCCATCAGCCGATCGCGGTTTTGGCGGACACGGGCACGCTCGCATCGTTGCCGCCGCGCGAGCTGGCTGCCGGCCTCGCAGAGGTCATCAAGTACGGCGTCATCGTCGACGCCGCGTTCTTCGCGTGGCTCGAGAGCCACCTTGACGACTTGCGGCGCCTCGATTCCGCGGCGCTGACTTACGCGATTCGGCGCAGCTGCGAGATCAAGGCCGCCATTGTCGCCGAGGACGAACGCGAGCAGGGCCGCCGCGCGTTGCTGAACTTGGGCCACACCTTCGGCCACGCGCTCGAGGCCATCGGCGGCTACCAGCGCTGGTTGCACGGCGAAGCCGTCGGCATCGGCATGGCGCTCGCGGCTCGGACGTCCGTCGCACTCGGCTGGCTCGACACGAGCGACTGCGAGCGAATCGAGATCCTACTCAACAAAGCGGGCTTGCCGACGACCGCCTCCGGCATCGATCCAGACGTGATGCTCGATCACATGCGCGGCGACAAGAAGGCCGACCGTTCCGGACTGAAGCTCATCCTCATTCGCGCTCTCGGCGAAGCCGTCGTGACGCGCGCGCCGGCCGAAGACACGTTGCGCACCGTACTCGCCGAGCACCTTGAATGACGGAGGTCCGGAACGACCTCGCCCCTTACGCCGCCACGGCGGCCCACTCGCGCGGCCGCCGCCATCCAGAACCGCCGCCGGCGCTGCGTACGGAGTTCCAACGCGATCGCGACCGCATCATTCACTCCACGGCGTTCCGCCGCCTCGTCTACAAGACCCAGGTGTTCGTCAACTACGAAGGCGATCTCTACCGGACGCGGCTCACGCACTCGCTCGAAGTCGCGCAAATCGCCCGCACGGTAGCGCGCGCGCTGCGCCTGAACGAGGACCTCGTCGAGGCGATCAGTCTCGCCCATGATCTCGGCCACACGCCCTTCGGCCACGCGGGGCAGGACGCCCTCAACGAATGCATGCGCGAGTTCGGCGGCTTCGAGCACAATCTGCAGTCGCTCCGCGTCGTCGACCAACTCGAGGATCGGTACGCGGCCTTCCGCGGGCTCAACCTGACCTTCGAGACGCGTGAAGGGATTCTCAAGCATTGCTCGCTGAAGCACGCTCGCGAGCTCGGCGACATCGGTCGGCGCTTCCTCGACCGCACGCAAACGGGGCTCGAAGCGCAGCTCGCCAACATCGCCGACGAGATCGCCTACAACAACCACGACGTCGACGACGGCCTGCGCTCGGGACTCATCACCCTCGAGCAGCTCGCCACGCTGCCGTTGTTCGCCGAGCACCTGCGCTACATCCGGCGGCAGCATCCCGGGTTGAAGCCACAGCTTCAGGGCAGCGAGGCGATCCGCGAGATGATCGGCGAGCTCGTCGCGGATCTCGTCCGCGCGAGCGCCGCCGCGATCGCGGCAGCGGCGCCACGCCACATCGACGACGTCCGCGCGCTCGACCACGGGCTCATCGAGTTCAGTCCGCCGCTGCGCGAGGCGCAGCTTGCACTCAAGCGTTTCCTGCGCGACGCGCTCTATACGCATCCGCGCGTGCGGCAGATGACCGAGCAGGCGCACGACACCGTCAAGCTGCTATTCACCGAGCTGACGGCCCACTACGACCGGATGCCGGACGAGCACGCGGCGCACGCTTTGGAAAGGGCCGCGGCAGGCGACGCGGCCGGCGCTGCCCGCGTCGTCGCCGATTACATCGCCGGCATGACCGACCGCTTCGCGTTGCAGGCACGCGATGCCCTGCGCGCCGACCGCTAGCGCTGCTAGAATTCGCCCGTGGCCACCGCAATCACAGAACCCGCGCGCCGCATCGCCAATCGGGACCGATTGATCTTCGCCCTCGACGTTCCGGATCTCAAAGGCGCGAAGGAGCTCGTCACGCGACTGGGCGATAGCGTCGCCTTCTACAAGATCGGGCTCGAGCTCGCGACCTCGCGCCACTACTTCGAGTTGCTCGACTGGCTCATCGAGCGCGACAAGAAGGTCTTCACCGATCTCAAGCTCTACGACATCCCCGCGACGGTGTCTGCGGCCGTGAAGCAGCTGAGCCGCTCCGGGGCGTCGTTCCTGACCGTGCACGGCGACCGCGCAATCATGGAAGCGGCCGCCCTCGCGAAAGGCGAGCACCTCAAGATCCTCGTGGTCACGGTGCTCACGAGCATCGCACCCTCGGACCTCGCTGCGATGGGGATCGATCTCAGCGTCGAGGAGCTCGTGCTCAAGCGTGCGCTGCAAGCGGCGGCCGCAGGGTGCGACGGCGTCATCGCTTCCGGGCTCGAGGCAGCGCCGCTGCGCACCGCTCTGGGACCCCGATCGTTGATCGTGACGCCCGGCATCCGACCCGCCGACGGCGCACGCAACGATGACCAGCGGCGCGTCGTCACGCCGACGCTCGCGTTCCGCTCGGGCGCCGACCACATCGTCGTCGGCAGGCCCATTCGCGACGCTGCCGATCCGTATCAAGCCGCCACGGCAATTCAAGACGAGATTGCCGGCGTGTTTGGATGAACGGCGGCGCAGCCGTAGCGCCAGCACCTGATCCCGGGCTCGCACGCCGTTTGCGCCGAATGCGCGCAATCGCCACCGCGTTGCTGATCGCGATGGCCCTCGTGTACGTCGTCACCACGTGGTTCGTCAGCCCGAACCCCTACGTCGAGGCAGCGCGCGCGTTCGCCGAGGCCGCGGTCGTCGGCGGGCTGGCAGACTGGTTCGCGGTGACGGCGTTGTTTCGCCGGCCGCTGGGCCTGCCGATCCCGCACACCGCGATCGTGCCGGCGCGCAAGAACCAAATCGGCCGCGCGTTGGCGCGTTTCATCCGCGATCATTTTCTCGTTCGCGAGGCCGTCGAGCGCCGGTTGAGCCGCGCCAACCTGGCGGCGCGGCTCGGCGTCTGGCTCGAGGACAGCCAAAACTCGGTGCGCGTGAGCCGCGATCTCGGCGGCGCGCTCGCGTGGGCCCTGCGCGAGGACGGCAGCGGCGGCGAGCTGCGCGGAGCGCTCGGCAGCACCCTGCGCGCTGCCTTCGACGAGGTTCCCGTCAATCGTGCCGTGGCCACCGTGCTCGAGGTCCTGACGACCGGCGAACGGGCCGATCTCATCATCGATCAGCTCGTCGCGTTCGGCCGCAGCGAGCTCGAGCAGCAGCGCGTGTTGATTCGCGTGCGGATCCACGAGCAAAGCCCATGGTGGTTACCGAAGTTCGTCGACCAGGAGATCTTCGACAAGCTCGTCGGCGGGCTCGAGGAGCTGCTCGATGCGATCGCCGCCGACCCGGCACACCCGGCGCGGCGCGAGATCAGGTCGCGCCTGGAAGGGCTGCAGCATGCGATGGCCGCCGACCCGGCCCTCGCGGCCAAGAGCCGCGCGCTCAAGGAGGAGCTCGTCGCGCACCCCGCCGTGCGCAGCTACGCGTTCGAGCTCTGGCAGCGCTTGCGAAGCGAGCTGGCAAGCGCCCTGGCAGACGAGGATTCGCCGCTCGCACTCGGCTTGCAGCGGGAGATCGGCGCGCTCGGCGCGCGGCTGCGATCCGACACCGCGCTGACAACGGAGCTCGACGACTGGCTCAAGCAGGTGCTGCTCCACGTCGTCGACAATTATCGCGACCCCTTGAGCGAGATCGTTTCGGAAACCATCGAGAGTTGGGACGCGCAGGCGACGTCGCGGCGCATCGAGCTCAACATCGGCACGGATCTGCAGTTCATCCGCGTCAACGGCACGCTTGTCGGCGGCCTCGTCGGGCTTGCGCTCTACTTGGGCGGGCTCGCCGTCGGCTGACCGCCGGCGGTCTCCTTGAGCGCGCGCCGCAGCACCTTGCCGACGTTGCTCTTCGGCAGCTCGCTGACGAACTCCACGTGGCGCGGGACCTTGTAGCCCGTCAGGCTCTTGCGCGCGTGCGCCATCACGTCAGCGGCCGTGAGCTTCGGCTCCTTGCGCACGATGAAGAGCTTCACCGCTTCGCCGGATTGGGCGTCCGGCACGCCGATCGCTGCTGCTTCGCGCACGCCGGCCTGGCGCATCGCAACATCCTCGATCTCGTTCGGATAGACCTTGAAGCCCGACACGACTATGACGTCTTTCTTGCGGTCCTCGATGAACAAGTAGCCCGCGGCATCGATGCGTCCAACGTCGCCGGTGCGCAGCCAACCGTCGCCGAACAGCACTTGCGCAGTGTCTTCGGGGCGCTGCCAATAGCCGGCCATGACTTGCGGACCGCGCGCGCAGATCTCGCCCACCTCGCCGACGCCCAGCTGCGCGCCGGCGTCGTCGAAGATCGCGACGTCCGTCGAGGGAAACGGCACGCCCACGGAGCCGTTGAACTCCTTGAGGTGCAGCGGATTGGCCGTGACGATCGGCGACGCTTCCGTGAGGCCGTAGCCTTGCGCGATGGCCACGCCGGTTGCGGCGTGCCACCGCTCTGCAACCTCGCGCTGCACGGCCATGCCGCCGCCCATGCACACGCGCAGCGACGAGAAGTCGATCGAATCGAAGCCCGGTGTGTGCAGCAGTCCATTGAACAGGGTATTGACGCCGGTCATGAAACCGAACCGCGTCTTGCGCAGCAATGCGACGAAGCCCTTCATGTCGCGCGGATCGGTGATCAGTAGGTTATGACCGCCGAGCTCCATGAAGCAGAACAGGTTCGCCGTCAACGAGTAGATGTGGTACAGCGGCAGCGGCGTCACGACGACGCTGGTTCCCGCAGTGAAGAACGGCCGCGCCCACGCCGCGGCCTGCAAAGTGTTAGCAATCATGTTGCGGTGCGTGAGCATCGCGCCCTTGGCGCGGCCCGTCGTGCCGCCCGTGTACTGCAGGAACGCGAGATCGCGGCCCGTGAGGCGCGGCGCCCCATAGGGGAGCGTACTGCCGCGAGCGAGCGCGTCGCGATACGCGACAGCGCCCGCAATGTGCCACGGACGCACGAGCCTCTTCACGTGCTGGACGACGAAATTCACGATGGCGCGCTTGAGCGGCGAGCAGTGATCGCCGAGCCGCGTCACGACGACGTGCTTCACCGCGGTGTCGGGCAAGGCCGCGGCGACGGTATGCGCGAAATTCTCGAGCACGATGACCGTGCGCGCGCCGCTATCGGCAAGCTGGTGCGTCAGCTCCGGGATCGTGTACATCGGGTTAACGTTCACGGCGACCATGCCCGCACGCAGGATGCCGAATAGCACGACAGGGGACTGCAGCGTATTCGGCACCATGATCGCCACGCGATCGCCGCTTTGTCCGCCGGGTATGGCTTGCAGATACGCCGCGAAAGCGCGGCTGGCGCGCTCGACGTCGGCGAACGTCATCGTCGTGCCGAGATTCGTGAACGCGGGCTGCGCGCCGAACCGCGCGAAGCTCGCTTCGAGCAGCGCTACCAGGGAAGGATAGGCATCGGGATCGATCTCGGCGGGGACACCCGGCGAGTAGGCGCCGAGCCAAGTCTTACCCGGCATCGCGCGTGAGCATTGGGCCGAGCACGCGCCAAACGTTGGCGAACACAATCTCCTGACCCGCGGCATTCGGATGAATTCCGTCGGGCTGCATGAGCTCGCGCTGCAATGCGACGTCGGCGAGCAGGAAATCGATCAGCGCCGCGTCGAACTGCTCCGCAAGCTCGGGATAAACGGCGGCAAGTGCTTGCGTGTACGTCGTTCCGTAGTTCGGCGGAATCTGCATGCCTGCAAGCAGGACTTGCGCGCCGCTCGCGCGACTCAACTCGATCATCTTGGTGAGATTGGCGCGCAGTGCCGCGACGGGTTGGCCGCGCAAGCCGTCGTTGCCGCCGAGCTCGATGACAACGAGCGTCGGATCATGCAGCTCGAGCAAGCGCGGCAAGCGCGCGAGTCCACCTGCTGACGTGTCGCCCGCGATGCTGGCATTCACTACTTGATAACCGTAACCTTCCGCTTGCAGCCGATCCTCGAGCATCGCGACCCAGGACTGCCCCGCGGCTATTCCATAGCCGCTGCTCAAGGAGTCGCCCACCACGACGATGGTTTGCCCGGCGCCGCGCGCTGCCGGAAGGCAGAGAACGGTCAGCGCGAGCAAGACGATCAGGCGTTTGAAGATGAGCACCCGCGAGTTCCTATTACGAGCCGAGAATCTGACCAAAAAGGTTAGCAGCCCCGAGGGTGAGCTGACCATCCTCGATTCCGTGACGATCGGCGTGCCACAGAGTCACACGGCCGCGATCGTCGGCCCGTCGGGCGCCGGCAAATCCACGTTGCTTGCCCTGCTCGCCGGTCTCGACGAGCCCACGGCGGGGGAAGTATGGCTCAACGGCGCCGAGCTCACCGCCCTCGATGAGGACGGCCGCGCGAATCTGCGCAATCGCGAGGTCGGCTTCGTTTTTCAATCGTTTCACCTATTACCGTCCTTGACGGCGATCGAGAACGTGCTGCTGCCGCTCGAGCTTGCTTCGACGCCGAATGCGTCGGCGCGCGCGCGGCAAGCGCTCGTCGACGTCGGCCTCGAACAGCGGCTGCGCCACTATCCGAAACAGTTGTCGGGCGGCGAGAAGCAGCGCGTCGCGATCGCGCGCGCGTTCGTCACCGGTCCGTCGCTGCTCTTCGCCGACGAGCCGACGGGCAATCTAGACAACAAGACCGGTGCAAAGATCCTCGACTTGCTGTTCGACCTGAACAAGGCCACGGGCACGACGCTCGTCCTGGTCACGCACGATCTCGAGGCCGCAGCGCGCTGCCAACACATCATTGAGCTCGCCGGCGGCCGCGTCGTAAACGCCAGTTAGGCGGCGTTGGGCTCGACAAGTCCGGAAGTGCGAAGGACGCCGCTGTCGGTTTGGCGCGCATCGCAAGAAGCTTACAATGATCGCGCACGTGTAATTCGGAACGAGTCTCACATTGCAGCCGTTTTGGGAGCGCAAGAAGCTCGCGGAGCTGACAGCGGAGGAGTGGGAATCGCTCTGCGACGGCTGCGGGCGATGCTGTCTGAAGAAGCTTCAGGACGAAACGACGGGCAAGGTCGCGTACACCGACGTCGCCTGCAAGTTGCTCGATCGCGACCGCTGCCGCTGCAAGAGTTACCGGCGCCGCCACCAGCTCGTACCCGATTGCGTTGCGCTGAGTCCCAGCGACGCGCGGACGTTCGATTGGCTGCCGACGACTTGCGCTTACCGCAAGCTCGCAGCCGGTAAGCCTCTCGACTGGTGGCATCCGCTCGTCTCGGGCGATCCCGCGACGGTGCATCGCGCCGGGATCTCGGTCCGCGGCCGCGCGCTCGCGGAGCACGACATCGCGGCCGACGATCTCGACACGCGTATCGTTCGTTGGGTCAAGACGGCGCCGCTGCGGCGCCCCGCGCGCTGACCGACGTCAACCGGTTCCCTGCATCGCGTGCGCGATGCCGTTGATGCTTGCGGTCAGCGCCTGCAGTACCGGACCGTCCTGCCGGCCGTCCGCACGCCAGCGTTCGAGCATGTCGACTTGCAGGAAGCTGATGGGGTCGACGTACGGGTTCCGCAGGCGAATCGCGCGCCGCAGCGTGCGTGAGGCCTCGAGCAGCTCGTTCTGGCGCGTGAGCCGCAGGACCAAATCGACGCAGCTCTTGTACTCGCGCCGGATCGCGGGGAAGAATTTCTCGTGGCGCTCGCCGGCCAGTCGGGAGTAGTGCGCCGCGACGTCGAGGTCGGCTTTCGCGAGCGCGGTCGCAACGTCGGACAGCAGCACGCGGAAAAAATGCCACTGCTCGAACATCTCGACGAGCACGTCTTCGCCGTGCACCTCGATCGCTTTCCTGAGCCCCGTCGCTACGCCGTACCAACTCGGCAGCAGGCAGCGACTCTGGGTCCATGCGAACACCCACGGCGCCGCGCGGGGCTCGGCGACGGACTCGCTGACGTGCTCCGCGCGCTCCGACCGGCTGCCGATACGCTCGATGACATCGATCGGTGTCGCCGCGCGGAAGTACTGCATGAAATCGTCGGGGTCGGACAAGAGACCTTGGTACGCGCCGCGGCTCGCGACGGCAATCTCCTCCATGATCGATTGCCAGCGCGCTTCCGCCGGATTCTCGGCCGGCGGCCGCACCGTGACGAGCAATACGCCGCTCAAGATCTGCTCGAACGTGCGTAACGCAATGCCGCGTAAACCGTATTTCGTGTTGATGTTCTCGCCTTGCTCGGTCATGCGCAGCCGGCCTGAGATGGCGCCGCGCGGCGCGGCGAGCACGGCTTCGTACTGTGCGCCGCCGCTGCGGCTCATCGTGCCGCCGCGGCCGTGGAATACCGTCAACACCACGCCGTGACGCTCCATCGTCGCGGCCAGCCCCTGCTGCGCCTTCTGCAAGCTCCAACGCGCAGCCGCTACGCCACCGTCGCGATGGCTATCGGAGTACCCGAGCATGACGATCTGGTGATCGCCGCGCGCGCGCAGGTGCTCCCGATAGAGCTTGTCGTTCAGCAGGCGCTCCATGATCTTCGGCGCGCGCTCGACGTCCTCGCCCGTTTCGAACAACGGGGCGATGTCGAGCGGCACTGCCTCGCCCTTGGGCCCCAAGTGGCCCCACTTCGCGAGCAGCAGCACCGACAGCACGTCATCGGGTCCGTGCGCCATGCTCACGATGTAAGGGCCGATCGACTCCGGGCCGTACTTGCGCCGGCAATGCGCGATCGTCTGGAAGACGGCGAGCGTGCGGCGACCCTCGGACGAGAGATCTCCCATCGGCGACTCGCGCCGCTCGAGCGCCTCCTCGAGGCGCCGCGCGCGTTGCTCGTCATCGAGCGCGGGCCACCCGCTTTCCTGCAGCGCCTCGCCGATGACGCGCCGGTGCACGAGCGCGTTCTGCCGTATGTCGACCGTTGCCATATAGAAGCCAAAGGTGCGCACGCGGCGCAGCAAGCGGCGCACGGCGAACAGACCGGCGTTGCGGCCCTTGTTGGCGCGCAGGCTGTCGGCCATGAGCTCGAGATCCGCGACCAATTCGTCGGGTGACTCGTAAGGAAAAGCGCGGTCGTCGTAGGTGGCCTTGAGCCGCGCGGCCACGAGGCGCAGGTAGGCTCGGTACGGCATTTGCCGGTGCCGCGCCGGCAGCGAAGCTTCCGCTTCGGGAAAGTGCCCGGCGTACTCGCGCGTGCGCCGCTCGAGCTCCTCGGACACGCCGACGCGGCTCGCACCCTGGCTCAAGTGCGCCGCGAGCTCCGCGCATTCGCGGTAGTACAGATCGAGCACTAGCGAGCGCTGCCGGGCCAGCGTCTGCCGGATGCTCTTGGCCGTGACGTGCGGATTGCCGTCCATGTCGCCACCGACCCAAGTGCCGAACTGCACGACGATCGGCACGCGCACGCCGCCGCCGTCCGGAAACGCCGCCGCGAGCGCGCTCTCCAAGCTTTCGTAGAGCGGCGGCACCATGCGGTACAGCACGTCGGTCAGGAAGAACAAGACGTGCTCGGCCTCGTCGCGCAGCCGAATGCCCTCGTCCAGGCTCTCGACGGTTTGCCAGCCCGTCGTCATCTCCTGACGAATCTGGCCAAGCGTCGCTTCGAGCTCGTGCGGAGTGAGGTAGGGGTCCATCATCTCGACGAGGTGCCGCGCGATGTTGTGCTCCTTGCGCA
>Ga0157380_10002823_pt1 | contig 11811 bp, 6 predicted proteins | sample S35metaG_FD_119757 | JGI IMG/M metagenome (GOLD analysis project Ga0157380, IMG submission 119757) | Switchgrass rhizosphere microbial communities from Kellogg Biological Station, Michigan, USA - S3-5 metaG | ecosystem: Host-associated > Plants > Roots > Rhizosphere > Soil | place: USA: Michigan...
AAGACTTCTTTTTCAAATTGCTGATGCAACTGGTTGACAGCTTCGCGGCTTTCGACCATTTCCTGGTAAAGGTTAGCTACATCGTCCCGTTTGCCAAGTGCCTCTGTTAATGTGAGCTGATGGCCTTGCAGAAGAGTTGATTGCTCATCATGTTGAGTGCGCAGAGAAGTGATTTCTTCCTGAAGTTTTTCCAGTCGTTCATTTGCCCTGGTGATTTGTAGTTCCAGGTTTTGTTTGTTCTGGCGGATGAAAGCAATCTTTTGCTCCGCCAGGTTTTTATCATTTTCAGTCGCCCTTATCCTGGACACCAGTTCATTCAATTCTTTTTGGAAAGCACTTACGGTCAATTCATCACCGAGATGATCTTTCTTGAGCTTTTCAAGATCGGCATGCATCAGGTCCAGGTCAGCTTCAAAACGTGAGTATTGATCAGTCTCATCTTGAATTCTCTTTTCAGAATTCGCGAATTGCTCACGGAGTTCAACATTATTTCTTGCGCCGAGTGTAAGACTTAATTCCTTGTAATCTTTCTTGAGTTCGAAATATTTCGCAGTTCGCTTTGCTTGCTTTTCAAGTGTCTCGAGGTTAGTCTGGATTTCTTTCAGAATATCATCGATACGTGTGAGATCTTCAGCAGTCAGCTTCAGCTTGAGCATGGTTTCATGCTTGCGCTTTTTGTATTTAGAAATACCGGCAGCCTGCTCAAACATCCGGCGACGTGCATTGTCCTTATCATACAGGATATCGTCCACCATACCCAGCGCGATGATCGCATAGGAATTGGATCCAATACCAGTGTCAATCAACAGGGACTGGATATCTTTTAGTCTGCAGGTTACACCATTGAGTTTGTATTCAGATTCACCGCTGCGATAGAGGTGACGGCTGATGACCACTTCGTTATATTCAGATGGCAGGATGCCAAGATTATTATCAAAGGTGATGGCTACCTGGGCTACAGGTGCAGGTTTCCTTTTTTTGGTGCCATTAAAAATGACATCCCCCATATTTTCGAGGCGGAGTTCTTTTCCTTTTTGTTCGCCAAGCACCCATCTGACAGCATCTACGACGTTGGATTTGCCGGACCCGTTAGGGCCGACAATACCGATCACATCCTGATCAAAATGGAGAACTGTATCGTTGGCGAAGCTTTTAAACCCCTTTAATTCCAGACTCTTCAAGCGCATTGGCCAAAGATATGATATTCGCCTATAAGAAGTTTTACTATATGTTGAAGGTCAACACATTATGATTAATTTTCATTTGTTCCAAATTGTCAGACAACCTATTGACCTGCTGCGGCCTGTTTCATTTTGTGTGAAATCTCGGGCCCCAGGTATCGTTCGATCAGGAAATGGACCCCATAGATGACCGGGGTGAGCACAATGGCCATGATAAACTTGTAGGTGTAGTTGACCACTCCAATCGCCAGAACCAGGACCAGGTTCCAATCGGATCCGATATAAAAGGCGATAATAAGGACAATGAAACTGTCAATAAACTGGGAAACCAGGGTGGATCCCGTGGCTCTCAGCCAGATTTTTTTCTCCCCGGTGACTTGCCTGATTTTATGGAAGACAATGACGTCAATGAGCTGGCCTGCCAGGAAGGCAATTACAGAACCGGCTATGATCCATAATCCTTGCCCAAAAACGCGAGTAAATGCCAGGTTCATATCCGGGAGGCTCTGTGAGGGATCTTCCCGAACCCCGCTGACATTCTGCCACCAATCATTAGGAGGTGTCTTAATGGCAAGGAAAGCCATGAAAAAAGCATAAACGATGAGGCCAACGGTGAGCCAGGAAAGGAAGCGGACACCCTTGCGGCCATAATATTCATTGATAATGTCAGTCATCACAAAGACGACGGGCCATAGGAGCACACCTGCTGTAAGGTTAAAGCCAAGGTCACTTACACCAAAGAGCTTCATGGAAAAGGGAGTAAAACCGAAAGTTTTTTCCAGGGAGAAGATTTTAATCCCGATAAATTCTGCCAGCATGGCATTGGCAATGAAAAAGCCACTGAGGATGATAAATAACCTGGTGGGCTTTGAGGATAATATCTCTGCTGTCATAGTGGTTTATTAAAAGAAAGATACCAAACAACCTGGTTTGCGGTTGAAAGTTTTTACTTTCCATGCACAAAAGCCACTGTGAAGAAACATCGCCTATCGTTATTACTGCTCTGTATTGCATCCGCAAGCACAGGTTTGCTATATAGCCAGGAAGGTGATTTGCAAAAGGAGATTGCCAAAATCATCCGGTATGAAGTCAATATCAATTTTGAGTTGGTCCCTGGCTTGTTGATAGGCGTCATCGATCAGGATAGCACCTACACTTTTTCTGTAGGTGAAAAACAAAACAAACACGATCCTTATGAAATGGGTAGTGTCACCAAGCCTGTTGTGGCCTGGCTGGCGGCTTTAGCACTTGATTCATTGGGATGGACAAGCGAAACAAAAGTGTGTGCATTTCTTCCTGATTCACTTTGTAAAAATGGATGGGAACAAATTACTGTCGGACAACTCTTGACTCACCGTGCAGGTTTGATGCGGCTTCCACCTGGTATTGGTGAAGCTGAAGTGAATATTGATGATCCTTACGCAGGATATGATATTGAAGCTTTGACTCAGGATATGAAACTCATGCAAACGCAACCAGGAGTTTACAGTTATAGTCATGTAAATTTCATGGTCCTTCATTGGTTGTTTGAGCGGGTAGGGGGCCTGGATTATTTTTTTGAGCAAAAACTTATTTATCCATTAGCACTGTATCAATCCGGTTTTGATATTCCTGACGATCAAATGGCTTTAGGTCATGGTCGAAATGGAGCTGGCACTACACTGTGGCATTGTAATGCATTAGATCCTGCATTGGGACTTAGATCAGGATTGCTTGACCTGGTAACTTTTGTTCGACACATTTCTCCTGACTTAATCAATCACGCGCCTAAATGGTCTTCCGGCAAAGAAAAAGAAATGGAAAAGCAAATCAAAGGTGGTGTTTATGATGTAGTAGATGGATGGTTCCTGATACCCGAACGAGATACCTGGGTGTTTTATCACAATGGATTTACTGGTGGTCATAATGTGAGCATCGCCTTCATTCCAGAGAAGCAAATTGGTGCTATAGTTATTGCCAATAGTTCTATTGGCTCAGGGGAGTTGAGTATGCTTATTTTGGAAATGATGCATAAGGGGAAGAAATAGGAGCTATCAGCTCTCAGGTTGTGACTTCGTGCCAGGTTAACGAAATGGATGGCTCAGCCATCCTTTCAGTGATCATGTTAAGCGTAGATTGTATCTACGCTTGCGCGTCAGCAAAATTGTATTTTGCGATAGTGCAAATTGCAAATTTGCAAACATGAAAGCGTAGATGCAATCTACGCTTAACATTCAGCTATAATGGTTTGACTTCGTCAAACCATTATCCAAATCAACAATTTTGCATTTTGAAAAGAGCCCAATGCCCACACCTCTCACGTTCTCACGTTCTCACGATCTCACTCTCTCACGTTCTTCTGTAACCATCTTCTAAATCTGTTGACTAAATTTGCAGCATGACCGATCCACTAAAAGATCTTCAACAACTCAAGAGTCTCTTCCCTGACATGGAGCCCTTCGTGCCTGATCCAAATGAAAAACAGGAAGAGAAACCAGATGCACTGATCTCCGATAAAGAGAAAGCACAAATGAAACTCTACGTCTCCCGAGATAAAAAACAACGTGGAGGAAAACAAGTCACGCTGATCCAGGGCCACGAAGGTCCGCAGCAAGTACAAGAACAACTTCTATCCAAATTGAAATCACTTTGTTCAGCAGGCGGCAGCCTCAAGGAAGGCGAACTCATCATCCAAGGTGACCATGTCAAAAAAGTTATTGACTTTTTAATGAAGGCAGGGTATAAGCAGGTGAAGCAGAAAGGCGGCTGATAGCTGTCAGCTATCAGCTATCAGCTGTCAGAGTCGTTGATCCATAAATAAAAAAGGCATTTCAACGAAATGCCTTTTTTATTTTTCCCTATGCCCTATGCTCTATGCTCTATGCTCGCTCACTGTTTCACCGCTTTCAGCACTGTCCTAGAAGTAGCATCTCTAATCACCACGAGAATAACTCCATCTGGAAACGATCCACCGTTTATCACTTTCGTGTTTTGTCCTGCTTGGTATGACCAGGATTCTTCATTGATCAGCTTGCCATGGACATCGTGTAAGGATATGATAGCATCGCCGCTTGTCGCAGGCTCGCCATAAATGGAGAAGACATCTTGAAATGGATTTGGTCTGATCTGCCATTTAGAAGGATTGAGATCAAGTTCATTGGTGCTGACAATGGTAATCGTTACCACCACTGAAGTGGTATCGGATCCGCAAGGATTGTAGACGATCAGAGAGATTTCGTATTGACCCGAGAAAAGATACTCTACTGTTGGATTGAGGCTGTTGTCTGTGCGGCCGTCACCGAAATCCCAACGAAGACTATCATAATCAAGACCTGTGTATTCGAGAGAAACAACATTTTCAATCTGCATATGACTGAATGTTGCATCAGGTACACCACCAACCTGAATCAATCCATCAAGGAGCAAAGCATCTGTGCCTTGGCTATTAGAGGCTTGCAGGGAAACAGAGTAGGTGCCCGGAACGAAATAAGTTACTGTAGGATTTTGCACATTCGATGTAGCTGGATCACCACCTTCAAAGGTCCATGCCCAGGAGGTAGGGTTGTTCTGTGATTGATCTATAAAGTTGACCACAAATGGAGAACAACCTGAATGGTCGGAGTAACTAAAGAAAGCATTCGGAATAGTCGAAAGTACGATGACTACTTCTGAGGTATCATTGCCACAGCTATTAGTTGCTATCAGCATTACCGTGTAGGTGCCAAAAGCTCCGTAGTCGTGAACAGGATCAGGATCGGTAGAAGTTTGTCCATCACCAAAGTTCCAAAAATAGCTTCCTGCATTTTCGCTCTCATTATCAAAAGATACTGTGGTCTGATCTGTAGACAAAAGGAATGAAGCATCAGGTACATCACCTGTTACTACAACATTTTGATAAGTTATGGTATCTGTTCCTCCGGCTGAATAAGCAATCAGGGTTGCATTATAATTTCCTGCTGCTAAATAATTGACTGTAGGATTTTCAGCCGTTGAAGATGATGGATTACCACCAGGGAAAGACCAAAGGTAGGATGTCGCGTTCGAGCTACTTTCATTTGTATAAAAGACACTGATTGGAACGCACTCACCGGAGACTTCAACAGAAAATTCTGCTAGAGGTGGATTTTGGATTGTGACAATTGTGGTGCTGGTATCATTTCCGCATACACCTCCTGAGATCAATATAACCGTATACACTCCATCAGCTGTATAAGTATGGATTGGATTGTCATCTATACTGGTCAATCCATCCCCAAATTGCCAAAATGAACTCGTAGCATTTGTAGATTGATTGAAAAACCATGCTGTTGATCCATTGACACTGGCAGCAAAATCACTGACGGTTGGAGCAGGTACTTCGATATAATCAGGTAAGAAAAGTACATCATTTCCGCTTGGATTAGTAACGGTCAGTTGTACGTCAAATAAACCTGGTGTATTATATGTAACAATTGGATTGGCGATAGTACTTGTTGCCGGAGACCCTCCCTGGAAAACCCAGGCGAATGAAGTTGGTGAGCCACCTGAGAGATTGGTGTATTGTACAACTAGAGGTGCACAACCAAACTGGGTGCTCGCACCGAATCCTGCATCAAGTGCGCTGGTAACGGTCACGGAGAGTTGAAGTTCTTCACTTCCACAATCGTTTGATACAGTCAATAGCACTGAGTACACACCAGCCGAAGCATATGTATGTGAAGGATTCGGAAGGCTGCTAAAACCACCATCTCCAAATTCCCAATCAAACTCATCTCCCTGGCTACCCAGCGAATTGAAATTCACCTGGAGCCCATTTACAGTAAAACTAAACTCAGCAGCAGGCTGGGGTAGTACCGTGATATAATTTGTAAAGGTGACCTGGTCTTCACCTGCCTCATTGGAGACCGTTAATGTTACTGGATATGATCCAGGTATCTCATAAACAATAACTGGTTCAAATAGCGTAGAGGAGGGTGGTGATCCACCTGGGAATGACCATTCGTAATCATCTGCATTGTCTGAAGAGAAATTGTAAAACTCCACTTCAAAGGGATCGCAACCTTCTTCAGTGCTAGATGAAAAATCAGCATATGGAAGCGTAATGATTTCAATCACTTGCGTAAAGACATCTGTTCCGCAGCCATTAGTTGCAGATAGGGTCACGGTATAAACGCCATCCGATGCATATACATGCAATGGATTTTCTAAAGTCGACGAGCCACCATCATCAAAATCCCAATCGTAGCTTGTAGCTCCACTGCTGAGATTTTCAAAATCCACTTCAAACTCATCTATCTGGTAATCAAAGTCCGCAAGAGGAATATCCTCTACAGTGATGTAATTTAAAAGGGTAAACGTATTGGATCCCTGTGAATTGGTAGCGGTGAGCGATACATTGAAGGTCCCGGTATTATTATAAGTAATCGTAGGATTTTGTTGCACACTAGTTGGTGGGCTTCCACCTTCAAATGTCCAGTTCCAGGAAGTTGGGTTATTCGTACTCTGATCATCAAAATGCACCACAAAAGGAACGCAACCGAAAGTCTCATCTGCTTCAAAATCGGCAACAGGAGGAATAGGTGAGCCGCAAGGTCCAAGACAGTTGATTGAATTCATGTAACTGTCAATGGAATTGATTGACGAAGCTGACCAGTTGTTTGTATTGCTCACTGAAGGAGCCATGATAGTATTGGAACCTTCAGGATCATGGAAAGCACTGAAGTTGTGACCCAACTCATGCGCTTGGAGAACACGAAGAAAATTGGCATTTGAACTAAAATCTTCAAGCACGTTGTATTTGAAGTTTGTACACACTGTACTCACCCATGCAAGACCAATGACATCACCGTTAAAATTACGGGCACTCCATAGACTGGCTACATCATGCGTATTGTCAAAACCAGTTGGACCCCACTCGGTAAAGTCATCGAGTAACGCGTCAATACTTGTGCTATTGGTCCAGGGATCTTGTCCATTGGTAGCAGCTACGTATATCTCAACGATATCAAATTGCATATCGTCATCGAATTCAAAATCATAATTCGTCAACACGTTATTAAGTACAGCAATGTTATGATCTTCAACATCTCCGACACTTCCGTATTCCTGGAACATTTCAAAGTCATCGGCGAGGGCGAATTGCACCGTTTTACAAGCTCTGTCGCGATCTGCATCGACAGGTTCATCGTGCTGATCGTCTTCCGGATTCAGGAAATGGGTTTGTGGGTCATGGACGCCGCAACCATCTGCATTTAGCTTTTTGAGATTATCGCTAGCCCAATAGATCACAAATTGATTTTTCGGAGCACCGTCGATAATGTGGCGTGCAGGTTCGATATAGAGTTCGTCATTTCCCTGGACGATCATGCCGTAAAAGAAATCTTCATCCGCCGTAATCCTAACATCCTGGCCATGGGCAAAACCATAATAAGTTTTGTTTGGTGACCTTGGATATTCAATCTCACCTTCATCTGTCATTGCCCTCAGTTTGTAGTGAGGAGCTCTCAAGTCATGTGGCCTGAGGTTGAAAGTGAAAGACTGGTCATTGAATTCCAGGTTCAGTTCTTCGAAATACGGCTTCGAGCGAAGCATTTCGGCTATATCTTCCGTTCCTAAGGTAGCCAGGGTATATGCTGAAAATTGTGTTCTCAGGATTGCCTCTTCCTGCTCAGTCGCTCTCAAGGTCTTAAACCGTATGGTTGAAGCCTGGCCCAGGGCCATCGAAGTTTGAAAAAGCAGCAGGAAAAACAGGAAGGAGGGTGTACTCAATAACTTTTGGATCATGCCTCGAAAGGTTTGGATGAAAACAATTAAGTGAGATTAACAGTTAATGCTCTAGGTTTAAACAGGTTAAGTAGTGGGGACGGGGCGCAAAATACGGAAAAAACCGTGTCTACATTTCCATATTAGAGAAAAATGTTATCAATTTGTAACCGGGTTTCCTTAAATACCCTTCAAAATTGCCTTATGAGTCACATCCTTAGAATTTTCTTCGTTGCAATCCTGATAGGAGCCAGTCTTCTGGATGGAGGAGCCCAGACAACGGGGAAGAAAAAATTCGTCAAACCCGTACCTGAAGAGGAAAAAACTACGGAGACCAAATCCGCCGATCCCAAAGAGGAAACCACCAAGAAGGAAAAAGAACCATCAAAATGGGGTTTTGGGATCAACCTTGGAAATATTGGGTTCGCGGGTAATGTGGTCCAGATTGGACTAGACCCAAATGTCGCCTATAGACTGGCAGATAATTTTGCGGTAGGCTTCATGATGAAAATGAATTATTATCATGAAAAGTTAGAATCAGGGAATCAGAGTTTCACCTATAACGGTTGGGATTGGGGTCCAACTTTATTTACACGATGGAAACCTTTGTTAAAAATGGAAAATGCAACACCTTTTATGCAAGGTATTTTCTTACAATTGGAATATGAAAGAGCTTTTATTAGCCGTCCAACTGATGCATTCGGAAATTTCAGTGTAGAAGGCGATAAAATTATTCCATTTTATATGGAGGAAAACTATCTGTATATCGGTGGTGGATTGTCAAGCGGATATCCATTCGGCTCATTTGTCTCCTTTCATTATAATATCCTTGATGAAGCAGAGCTAAGCAGGAATCCTACGACTTTCCGGATTGGCTTTACCTGGAATTATTAATTAGAAGTTGATTCCCATCTGCACAAGGAAATAAGTCCCGGCTTGTGGGAAATAACCTTTCTGATGGTATAGATCACCACCTTCATTCCCAGCGTAAGGATCATCGGGCACAGGATCATATCCTTCTGAGCTGAACCGATAGATCCAGGCATTTGACTCATAAGCTTCGTTGAAGAGATTTTTCACCAACAAGCCTACATAGAGTTCTTTGCCAAACGCATTGAAGAGCGTCCATCTTGCACCAATATCACTGACAAAGTATGGATCGATTGCAGAAGCATTCCTGGAAGTATTATCAGCATACTGCTCACCAACATAGCGACCAGTAAAGTCTACAGATAATTGCTGCTTTTCATTTGAGATTAACGTATAGGCTGCATTAATGCTTCCAAGTACTCCGGGAGAAAAAGCCAGATCAGTATTTTCATGAGCCACAACTTCCTGAGTACCTGTTGCCCAGTTGTCAATGTACTCCGTAAACGAATTGATTTTATTGCTACTCAAAGTGGCTTGTGCACCTACCTCAAGATTTTTCAGTGGATTAACCTTGACCATTACTTCCGCTCCCAGGCGATGGCTTTGATCCACATTCACACGCGTATAAGCACCAACATCATTTAATCTTCCAGTAGGTACAAGATGATCTTTGTAATCCATTAAATATCCTACTATTTCAAGATTAAAAATCCCTTGTTGATGACGGAATCCAATTTCACTATCCCATAATCTTTCCGGATCAGGTCGGCTGTCAGGTGTGGATTGCGTATAGTCATCACGATTTGGTTCTTTATTGATAATCCCGGTTAAGCCGTAGATCGAACTGCTTTCACCTAATGTGTAACTAAATCCGATTTTAGGATTAAAAAACTTGAGATCAACACTTTGATCCGTTAGTTGACCTTGCTGATCAGGTCCCTCAAAATCATAAGTCAGCCATCTACCTTGCAGATCTACAGTCAAGTCTAATTTTTCAGTGATCTTATTGTTGCTACGCGCAAAAACATTCCAGTCAGTTTTCAGGCCAGTGTTAAAATAATATGGGTCAGTATAAGTATCGGGGGCTGCAGATTCGGTCCATGTGATTTCTCCAAAATGATCTCCATCATAGCGGTTCCATCCTCCTCCTGCGACAAAATATCTTTCACCCGGTGTCCCGATATGGAAGGTTGAGATAAATCCATAGTAATCATTGTCAAGCCACAATTGCCTTACAAGATCAGTTGGGTCAGCAAATCCCGAAATACCATAATCAGTTAGTGATTGATCCGCTTTGTATTGTTCGAAAAAGCCTGATCCTTTTGTATAAAACAACGCAGTATTCCATCGCATGAAAGGAGTGACAGCCTGGTCAAAATGAAACTGGTAATGACTTTGTCGATAATCGTCCACTTCGTTGTCGTAAGGCTCACCCGGTTTCTCTGTTCCTGCTGTATTAAATGTTCTTAGTACAGGATCATTAATATATTGCTCCGGTACGCCATTCCAGGCTTGATAGGTGAGTTCATCACCAAGCGCGTATACGAAACGAATATTGGTTTCATCATGATGATAACCTGCAGATCCATACACTGAATACAAAGTATTGTCCGCTCTGTCGATATATCCTTTTGAAGAAATATAACTCGCACGTCCATCAAGGGTGAAACGACCATTGATCAAACCTGATCCTCCTGCAAGCGTAACTCTGCGTGTATCAAAACTTCCCCCGCTGAGTTTAAGGCTCCCATATGGTTCGTATTTAAAACCAAGAGTATTGACATGAATGCCACCGCCTAAATCACCAACACCAGGCTGGCTCCAACCGAGTCCACGCTGCACCTGGATATTGGTTGTCGAACTAGCCATATCAGGAAGGTCTACCCAAAATACATTGTGTGATTCAGCGTCATTGACAGGAATGCCATTGAGTGTGACATTCATACGTGTAGGATCTGTTCCTCTGATACGAAGACCAGAATATCCTATACCATGACCTGCATCTGAAGTAGTCACCAGGGAAGGAGTGCCTTCGAGGATGTAAGGCATGTCTTGTGCAAAATCTTTTTGCTGAATCTCAGTGGCCGTCACATTGACGTGAGTCACTGGTTCTTTATCACCTGCTTTATTGGCGACAACACTGATTTCATCAATCTTGATGTTGCGGGGAATGTGCAGGGTTATATCAATACTTCCGCGAAGGTCAATTTGTTTTCTTCGGATACCGTATGTGGTGATGAGGACAAGTTGATATTTGCCGGGTTTAAGATTTTCAAACCGGAAAACACCTTTTTCCGTAGTGGTTTGTTGGGTGATATAATTTTCCCCGCGCAATTCGGCTGTGGCGAAGGCATAGGGTTTTTCAGCATCATCAAGGCCGCGGCCCAGAATATAATATTGAGCTGACAGATTTTGCCCGATACAAATAAGGCAAAACAAGCACAGCAGACGAATGCTACGTTGCAGATTCATAAGATAGATAACTTAGCCGTAAATGGTTTCATTGTTCAATCTTTCCCTTTCCGGCATTACCCGGACAGGTTCTAAGGGTTTGATCTCAGCCTGAATGTTAAGGCACCCCCTGTGAAACGAAAGTCTGCAAATGTAAACAGATTCTACAATCTTGGGAAAGGTTGCCTTTCGCTGCCGTTTACCTCCCTATATTTGCCCTCTCATTCAAAAGCAAACCATAGGTAAAATGAAGTATAATGTCATTGTTGTAGGAAGCGGCCCAGGCGGATATGTAGCGGCCATCCGGGCGAGCCAACTAGGCCTGAAGACAGCGATTGTGGAAAAAGAATCCCTTGGCGGTATCTGCCTCAACTGGGGATGTATCCCAACCAAAGCACTGCTTAAAAGCGCGGAAGTATTTCAGTACCTCAATCACGCCAAAGATTATGGGATTACGGTAAAGGAATATTCTGCCGAATTAACTGATGTCATTAAGAGATCAAGGAGTGTAGCCGACGGCATGAGCAAAGGTGTACAGTTCTTGATGAAGAAAAATAAAATAGATGTGATCATGGGTACAGGTAAACTA
>Ga0157380_10002825_pt1 | contig 11807 bp, 12 predicted proteins | sample S35metaG_FD_119757 | JGI IMG/M metagenome (GOLD analysis project Ga0157380, IMG submission 119757) | Switchgrass rhizosphere microbial communities from Kellogg Biological Station, Michigan, USA - S3-5 metaG | ecosystem: Host-associated > Plants > Roots > Rhizosphere > Soil | place: USA...
ATGGAGCGCAGATTCAGCAGCAGTTGGAGAGGGCCGAGAAACCGAAGACCCCCACGTGCGGGCCATTCCTGCGATGGAGCTAGGCGGATTCGAACCGCCGACCTCCTGGGTGCGATCCAGGCGCTCTGCCAGCTGAGCTATAGCCCCGAGTGCGCGGCTGGGAGGAACGTCCCAGGGCCCTCGCAAGGCGAAGGATAACCCCATAGGCTTTAGTTTCCCCGACGTACGCCGCTCATGGGAATTCTTGACGAGGCAATACGAGAGCATCTGGAGCTCAAGCGCCAGCATGGCGCGGGCGATCCCGAGCTGAAACAGCTCGAGGACGAGGCGTTCGGCCAGGCGGAGCGGCCTGGGGACGAGGCGCCCTCCGACGCCGTCGCCGAGGCGCCGACCGAGTTCATGGCGCAGCCCGAGGCGCCCGCCCGCCGCGAGCCCTCGATCGCGGACCTGCAGGAGCCGCCGCCAGCGCCCGCCGAGGAGCCGCCGTCCGAGGAGCCCGCCGAGGAGGAGCAGCCGGCGATGGAGCACGAGATCGTCGACGCCCCCGAGCCCGCCGGCCCCACGACCGAGGAGCGCCACGCGATCGCCGAGCAGCCGACCGAGCTGCACGACGTCGAAGAGGAGCTCGCCGCGGAGTCGCCCAGGCCCACCGACGAGGAGCTGGTCGAAGAGGAGATTGCCGAGCCTCGTCTCGCCCCGACTGATCCGCTCGCCGACTTCGACGAGGACGACGAGGCGGAAGTCAGCGTCCAAGGCCCGGCTGCTGACGACGATGACGAGCTCGAGGACGAGGACGACGCCTTCTGGAACGAGCAGCGCCTCTCCGACGAACTCGACCAGGCACTCGAGGCGCCGCGCGATACCGAGCCGGAGCTCGCCGAGGAGCCCGAGCCCGACGAGGGGCCCGCGCCGCCGAGGGTTGCCGAGGTCGAGGACGAGCCCGAGCCCACCCGCGATCCCGACGCTCCCAACCGTCACGAGGACGTGCTCGAGGAGACCCCCGACTTCCTCGAGGAGACCCCCGAGGACGATCAGCTCTGGTTCGAGCAGAAGCCCCCGAAGGACTTCGACTTCGACGACTAGCCGGGGCTGGCTCTCAAGAGCTTGCCTACCTCTCGGTCACCCGCTACAAGCGCGCCGTCTCCGACTAGCCCCGTCCGCCTACACTTCCGGGGACGGGGCCATAGCTCAGCTGGCAGAGCGCCGCCTTTGCAAGGCGGAGGTCGCCGGTTCGATCCCGGCTGGCTCCATCGAGTTCGTGGCGCTGAGACGGGTTCGCTAGCCGAAGTCGAGGATGCGGAAGCGGGTCGAGTCGATGGTGGAGTCTGGCGTACAGGCTCCGTTGGAAGCGGTCTGGACGCTCAGCACGTTGGTGATTGGCGCGACTGGGTCGATCTGGGGCTGGGCGCCGATGCTCTGTTCCACCCGCTGTAGCGTGGTCGAGCTGGTCGAGACTTCACCGCCGCCGACCTGCTGGCCGTTGAGCTTGATCTCGAAGTACACCCGGCAGGAGCCCGCGCCGGAGTCGTCGTAGGCGAGCGTCGCCGCGGCCGCGCCGAAGGCGACGTCGATCTCGCCGGGCTCCTGGACCCAGGTGTTGTCGGTCAGCGGATACGGCGTGGGTTCGCCGGTCACGGGCGCCGAGCCGCCAGTGGGGCTGGCGACGAAGGAAACCGGGAACTGGAGGTTCGAGGGAGCGACCGCTCCGGCGCCGATCTGCTTCGAGCCGACGGCGCCGTCGGCGATCTGGTTGCTCTGCACCGCGCCCACCGCAATCTTGCCGCTGACGATCGCTCTCTTGAAGACATCGGAGGTGTGAACGGCCCCGGGGGCGATGTCGCCGGAGCGGATCTTGTTCGCCGCGTAAGCGGCGCTGCTCCCGAGGACGAGGAAGAGAGCCAGGGTCGAGACGACGTTCGAGTAGGTGAGGCGAGGCTTGATTTTCATTGGATCCATTTCGGGCCGCGGCCCGGGACGCCCCCCACCGCGAAGACATTCGAGCGGAGCCGATTTCCGCTGCTCTTGTCCAATCTGGAAGGTGGTCCACTGGAACTGGGAGCGGATATCCTCGATCCATGGGTGGCGCGCTTGGCTGGGGAGCTTTGGCGGCTTCCTCGCTCGTGCTCGGCGCCTTGCTTGCCTTCGCTCGTCGTTGGCCCGCGCGGCAGGTCGGGCTTGTCCTCGCCTTCGGCGCCGGGGCGCTGATCAGCGCGGTCAGCTTCGAGCTGGCGGCGGAGGGCCTCCGGGTTGGCAGCCTCGGGGCCACCGCGCTCGGCCTCGGTGCCGGCGCTCTCACCTATTTCGGCCTCGATGGGCTAGTCGCCCGCCGCTTCTCCGCCGGCCGGGGCCGCGCTGGCCGGGCAAGCGGCTCCGATCCGGGGACCGCGCTCGCGCTCGGGGCCTTCCTCGACGGAATTCCCGAGCAGCTCGTCCTCGGGATCGGGCTTGCCGGGGGCGAGGGGATCGGCGTCGGCCTGCTCGTCGCGATCTTCGTCTCGAACCTGCCCGAGGCGATCGGCTCGGCGAGCGAGATGCGCGAGTCCGGTTCCGACCGGCGCAGGGTTCTGGGCCTCTGGACCGCAGTCGCCGCGATCTGTGCCGTCGCCAGCGTGGTCGGCTACGCGATCGCCGACGTTGCCTCGGGTGAGCTCCGCGCCGGGATCGACGGCTTCGCGGCGGGCGCCCTCCTGGTCATGCTGATCGACTCGATGATCCCCGAGGCGACCAGGGAGTCGGGGCGCGTCGCCGGCCTCGTCACCACCCTTGGCTTTGCCGTGGCGACGGCGCTTTCCAGCCTTTCATAGGCGGTGGGTGCATCGGTGAGTGATGCATTGACCCACCTATGGGGCGGTAAATACATCAAGGGGCCTCATCTCAGCCGTTCGGCTCGAGGCCGGGCAGGTCCGTCGTGCCGGCCTCGACCGGGAAGTGGCCGGAGGCCCCGGCGGCCATCACGACCCGCCGCTTCAGCAGCTCGCGGGTCGCGGCGATCGCGTCCTCCCGAGCGCGCTCGCGGTCGAGGCCGTAGCGCTCGCTGAGGGCCTCCGCCACGTCGCCGAGCGTGCCACCGTCGAGCGCGTCCATGACGACGCCGCCGGACTCGTTGAGCCGCAGGTAGCTGCCATCCCCGACGAGCCGCACGAAGCGCTGCGGCGGGCTCCCGCTCCAGCGCAAGGGCGCATGCCGGTACCGCCGAGCCGCCGCCAATCCCCGAACCTTCTCCTCAGCCTCCACAAGCTCCACCTCCGGGTCGACCGGTGCGGGGGGAGTCAGCTTCGGCACCTTTGCCTGCCTGCCTCCATGACGGCCTGCCTCCTGGCTGTTCGTCCCGGAGAGGGCAGTTGGCACCGACTCGTCGGAACCTCCCTCGTTCCGCCGAGGCGGTGCCAACTGCCCCTCCCCGCTGGGGCTGTCGCCGATTGGCACCTCATCGTCCAGGTACGCAACCAAGTCCGACTTGGGCAGATCCCCCGGCCTCTTCATCGCACCGGCCCACCGGTTTATCCGCTCGTCATCCCATCCTTTGCGGATCGCCTCCCAGCACGCCTCGACCCCGTCGCGCGCCGCGTTGCCGAAGCTGAAGGGGCGCAGCGAGTCCGGGCGCACGTCGCCGTTGGGCCTCACCAGGAAGCTGCCCGGCGCTTCGCGCCCTTGCAGGCTGACGCTACCCCCGGTCCCCGGCTGCAGCGCGATCCGCATCGCCTCGCCGCGGCGCCGGCGGAACGCATCCACCGCCTCCTGCAAATCCTTGCGCGACACCTTCCACTGGCCGCCCCGCGCCGCCGCCCCGGTCATCACCACTGGGGTCACCCGCAGCCAGGGCACGCCCAGCGCCCACATCTGCTCGAGGAACTCGGGCACGGACGCGGCGTTGCCTGGCGTGACCACGTGCACGACGCAGACGCCGACGCCGGCGCTGAGCAGCCGGTCGATCCCCTCGACCGCCCGCTTCCAGCTTCCCGGCACGCCGCGCGAGCCGTCGTGCAGGCCCGCCCGTGCCCCGTCGAGCGAGACGTGTGCGGTTACCCCGCGCAGTGCCCCCAGGCGCCGCGCCACCTCCTCGTCGACGAACCAGCCGTTGGTGTTGAGGGTCACGCCGACGCCCTCCCTTGCCAGCGTCTCGACCGCCTCGAGGGTCAGCTCCGTGCGCAGGAGCGGCTCGCCGCCGGTGACGACCGCCTCGACGATCCCGAGCTCCAGCGACTGGCGCACCACCTCGCGCCACTGCTCGTCGCTCAGCTCCGGGGTGCGCTGAAGCGTGTGGCGCGGCGAGTCCGTGTAACAGAACCCGCAGCGCAGGTTGCAGGCGTAGGTGATCTCGAGCTTCGCCCCGACCGGGCGCTCGGGTACCTCGGTGAGCGCGCGCTGGGACCGGCGTCCAAGTCGCCAGCGAAGCCGGCCCCAGGCGAAGCTGTTCTCGCGCGTCAGCACGTCAGCCCATCGAGCGGCCGGTGTCGCCCGCGCCGCTCGGTTGCTCCACCCCTCAGCTGGGGGGTTGGATGCTGTTGCCGGGGGCAGTGCTCACCGGCATGCCGTCCGTGTCGAGCTGCTCGACGCTGGGTGCTTCGTACTCCGGAGTCTGGTCCGTCATCTCTCTCCTCCTAGTCGACCTGCAGGCTGTTGCCCGCCGCCGTGCTTATCGGGTAGCCACCGGTGTCGATCTCCTCGACGCTGGGTGCCTCGTAAGGCGTGGACTGGTCGTCGCTCATCTCTCCCCCTCTTGCGTGGATCAACCCTGTCCGGCGGAGTCTAGCCTCGAACAGCGGTCGAGTCGAGAAACTTCTGCGCCGCGCCGGGTAGCGCGCCGAGGTCGTCCGGCAGGGAGACGCTGAACGCGGGGACGGTACCCAGCAGCGTCGCCAGCCGGGAGAACGCGGCGGCGATCGAGGCGCGCCCGCCGGTGTGGATGAGGTTGGGGGTGAGCAGCGCCAGGGCTCGCGCCGCCTCGAGCGGCTCGACCTCGAGCTCCTCACCGCGCTCGCCGAGCAGCGCCAGCGCCGCCACCGGGCAGGACGGTGGCTCGCCCGGACCGGGATCGCCGAGCAGCTCGGTGCGGTTCCGTCCCTCGTCGTCGCGGCTGCGCACCCGAACCCCGCGCGCCCCGGGGAAGGCGACCGGCTCGCCGTCGCCGAGATCGACCGCGATCCCGTCCTCGCCGAGCAGCCTGTGCCCGCCGTCCCCCAGCGCCCGGGCCAGCGTCGACTTGCCGCGCAGCGTCGGCCCACAGAAGAGGATTGCCCGGCCGTTTACCTCGGCGCCGGCGGCGTGGAGGGCGAGGTCACCGCGCATCCCCAGCAGCGTGCAGATCGCCGAGGAGGCGACCCGGTGCTCGAGCAGCTCGTCGTCGGGGTCGGTGCGCTCGACGAGGATTCGCCCCGCTCCCGGGTCGAGCAGGAAGCGCCCGGTCGGGGGCAGCTCGATCAGGCAGCGGCCGTCGCCCAGCTCATAGCTGGCGTACCAGCTGCGACCCCGGTCGTCGGTGAGGGTGGCGACGGGCTTTCCGCTGGGCGGCGCGAGAGGCTCGGGAGTTGCCTCGACCGTCAAGGCACCGCGTGTTCCCGGCGCCGCGTTCAGCCGCCGCAGCGGCAACTCGGTCTTCACATCGAATCCATACAGGCTCCCCATCGCGGGGCGTAGGCTAGGGATAGTGGGCGGAGAGCAAATCGGAGCCGAGACCACGCTGCGGCGCACGGAGCGTGCGGTCCACGGCGATCTGCCCGAGGAGACCGTCCTGCTCGACGTAGATTCCGGCATCGCCGTGCGGCTGAACGCGACCGGCGCCTGGATCTGGGGTCAGCTGGACGAGGAGCCGCGCGACGTCGGCGAGCTCGCCCGCGGCCTTGCCGAGCGCTTCGAGATCGCCGAGTCGCGCGCCATCGACGACGTGATTGCCTTCGCACGCGAGATGGTGCGGCGGGAATTGCTTGCGACTTCTTAGCCGGGACTAGCCGGCGAGCGCCCGCTCGGGCAAGTTCTGGTCCGCGTGATAGCTGCTGCGCACCAGCGGCCCTGAGGCCACCGACTCAAAGCCCAGCTCGTAGGCAGTCCTCTCCAGCGCCTTGAACTCATCCGGGTGCCAGTAGCGGACGACCGGCAGGTGGTTCTCGGTCGGGCGCAGGTACTGGCCCACGGTCAGCACCTGGACGCGGTGCTCGCGCAGGATGCCGAAGGCCTCGACCATCTCCTCGAAGGACTCGCCGAGGCCGACCATCAGGCCCGACTTGGTGACGACCCGGTCGCCACCCATCTCCTTGGCCATCTTCAGCACCCGAGCCGAGCGCATGAACTTGGACCCGCGGCGCGCCACGGGATAGAGCCGCGGCACCGTCTCGACGTTGTGGTTGAAGACGTCGGGACGCTCGTGGATCACCTTGGCCAGCGGCATCTCCTGGCCGCGGAAGTCGGGAGTGAGGATCTCCACCTTGCAGCCGGGCGCCTGCATGCGGATCGAGCGGATCACGCCGACGAATGCGCTCGCCCCGTAGTCGGGCAGGTCGTCACGGTCGACCGAGGTGACGACGGCGTGGCGCAGGCCCATCTTCTTCACCTGGTTGGCGACGCGCAGCGGCTCCAGCGGGTCGTTCCAGGTCGGCACCCCCGTCTTCACGTTGCAGAAGCCGCAGCGGCGGGTGCAGACGTCGCCGAGGATCATGAAGGTCGCGGTGCCGCGCTCCCAGCACTCGCCGACGTTGGGGCAGTTGGCCTCCTCGCAGACGGTGTGAAGACCCTCGGCGCCGATCGACGCCTTCAGCCGGCGGTAGGTCGGCCCGCCCGGCGCCGGCACCTTCAGCCACGGTGGCTTGCGGGCACGGCGGAAGGGGACGGTGTCGCCCGTCTCGGCCGATGTGCCGCCCGGCTTGGCGCGGGAGCGGGTGACGTGGACTCGGTTTTCGGTTGTGTCGCCCATCATCAATGTTCGCGCTTCGCTCGCGGCGCGAAGAACCAGATATGCACGCTTGCTCGCTCCGCGCTCACAGGATGCCGAGCCTAGCGTTGTCGAGGCCCAGGTCGGTTGGGGTGGCCGCCACCGCGGTGCGCTCGTAGACCTCGGCGAAGCGGGCGGCGACCGTGTCGGCAAAGGAGTCGAGGTCCTGCTCGGCCCCCAGCTCACGGCTCAGCGAGGTCACCTGGCAGCCCTCGATCCCGCAGGGCACGATCCACTCGAAGGGCTGCAGGTCGTTGTTGACGTTCACCGCGAGCCCGTGGGTGGTGACCCCGCGACTGACGTGCACCCCGATCGACCCGATCTTGCGCGCCTCCTTCCGTGCCGGCGGTCCGAAGAGCGGGGAGCCGTCGGGCGTCGCGGCCGGTGGGCGGGGGAGGGCAGGCGGTTCGCCCTCGGTCCAGACACCGGTCAGTCCCTCGATCGTGTCGACGGCGACGCCGTGATCCCCAATCGCCCTGATCGCCACCTGCTCCAGGCGCCGCACGTACTCGTGGACGTCGTCGCCGTAGGGCTTCAGGTCGACGACCGGGTAGGCGACCAGCTGACCGGGCCCGTGGTAGGTGATGCGACCGCCGCGGTCGGTCTCGTGGACTTCGATTCCCTGCATCTCGTACCACTCCCTCGCCATCGGCAACTCCTCCTCACTGGAGCGGCGACCGCGGGTGTAGACGGGCGGGTGCTCGAGCAGCAGCAGAACGTCCGGGACGGCGCCCTCCTGGCGAGCATCCCGCAGCCAGCGCTGCGCGACGGCGGCCTCCCCGTAGGGGGCCAGGCCACAGCGGACTACCAGGACTTCCGCGCTCACTATCGAAATCGTTGCATGGCGCCCGCCTATCCTTAGCGCTGCCCCCATGGTCCAGTCCAAGTCCCTCCGGCCCGACTGGCTTCCCGCCGTCGCGCTCAGCGCCGCGCTCGCCGCTCTGATGCTGGCCTGGAACCCCCAGGTCGGCGACCTCGCGGCCCAGGTCTTCCGCACCCATCTCTTCCAGCACGCCGGCCTGTCGATCTGGAACGGCAGCTGGTACGGCGGCCACTACACCCTCACCTACAGCTTCCTCTTCCCTCCGCTCGCCTCGCTGCTGGGGCCGCAGCTGGTCGGGACGGTGTCGGTGATCGCTTCCTCCTACCTCTTCGACCGGCTCGTCCGCGACCGCTGGGGAGAGGCCGCGCGCTGGGCCACGCTCTGGTTCGCCGCGGGCGTAGTGACGCTGCTCGCCGACGGCCAGCTCACCTTCGCCCTCGGCGTCGCCTTCGGGCTTGCGGCGCTGCGTGCACTGCAGACCCGCCACTCTGTCCTTGCGCTCATCACTGCGGCAGCTTGCGCCCTTTCAAGCCCGGTCGCCGCGGTTTTCCTGGCTGGGGTCCTGATCGCCGCCTCGGCGGCAGCAGTTGACTGGAGCCGCCTCTCCCGCGGGTGGCGTGGGGGTTGGGGGGGTCGAGGACGGGCGCTGTGCGCCCGCCCGCAGCGCCCCCCCTTCCCCCGCGACAGGACCCGCGGGCTGGCGCTCTGGACAGCCTCAGTCGCCCTCGCTCTCACCTTGATCCCCAACCTGGTCTTCCCCGACGCCGGCGAGTTCCCATTCGCGTTCTCCTCCTATATCGCGATCCCGCTCTGGTGCGGCTCGGCCCTGTACGTGACGCGTGGCCTGCGCGAGCAGGAGCGGCAGCTGCGCTGGACGATCGCCGCCTACCTGCTCGCCTCCACGGTCGTCTGGCTCGTCCCCAACGCGATGGGCGGCAACGCGGTTCGCCTCGGGGCCCTCTTCGGCGGGCCGGTGCTCGCCGCTGTGGTGCTGGCGCGGCGGCCGCGGGTCTCACCCTGGTTCCTGGCCCTGTTCCTTGCCGGCGGTCTCTACTGGCAGGTGACCGCGAGCGTCAGCCAGATCGTGCGCAGCGTCGGCGATCCGTCGACCTCACCCGTCTACTTCCAGCCGGCGGCACAGTGGCTGCGCGAGCACGGCGGCGGCACGGTGCGGGTCGAGGTCCCGCCCACGGCCAACCACTGGGAGTCGGCCTACCTCGCCACGCAGTTCGAGCTGGCGCGGGGATGGCTGCGCCAGCTCGACACCACCCGTGACGACATCTTCTACGACGAGGACCTGCTGACCGTGCCGTCCTACGGCCGCTGGCTGCGCCAGAACGCGATCTCCTACGTGGCGCTGCCGGACGCCGCGCTCGACTACTCCTCAATCGCGGAGCGTCGCTTGATCCTCAGCGCTCCGCCCTACTTGGACCTGCAGTGGAGCTCGGAGCACTGGCGGATCTACGCGGTGCGCAACTCCAAGCCTTTGGTCGAGCCGATGGCCGGTGCCGCGGCGCAGGTCCTCTGGGCGGGTCGCCAGAGCTTCGGCCTCGACGTCACTCGCCCCGGCGACTTCCTCGTCCGGGTCAAGTTCACCCCCTACTGGTCACTAGCCCGCGGTCGCGGCTGCATCCTCCGCCACGGCGACTGGACCGTGGTCCACGCGGCGCACCCGGGCGTGTTCCGGATAGCCGCCGACTTCTCCCTCGGCCGCGCCTGGAATGCGGTAACGGGGGCCAAGAAGACCTGCTGACTTTCGATGTCGCACTTCCCGCCGCATAGCGGCAGGAAGTGCGACCGCAAGACCAGCGAAATCGATATTCGGGTTTGGTGTCGCCATTTCATCCGCATACCGGCGGAAAGTGCGACCGCTGCTAAAGGGCTAGGGAGAGCGGCTCTTCGAGGAGGGAGCGGATGCGCGCCAGGAATTCCGCGGCGGGGGCGCCGTAGAGGATGCGGTGGTCACAGGCGAGGTTGACGCGCATCAGGTGGGCGCGTGAGATCTCGCCGTCGCGGATGACGGGACGCTCGGCGATCGCGCCGACGGCGAGGATCGCGGCCTGTGGAGGGTTGATCACCGCGGCGAAGCTGTCGATCCCGAACATCCCCAGGTTGGAAACGGTGAAGGTCGCGCCGGAGAGCTCCGGCGGCGTGATCTGCCCATCCCGCACCCGCTGCGCCAGGGCTCGCGCCTCTGAGGCGATCTGCCGCAGGCTCTTGCGGTCCGCGTCGAAGACCGTGGGAACGACCAGCCCGTCGCTCGCGGCAACCGCGACCCCCACGTTCACCCGCGAGTACAGCTCGAACCTCCCGTCCCGATACGCCCCGTTGGCCCGTGGATGCTCCCGCAGCGCCAGCGCGCAAGCCTTGACCACCATGTCGTTGAACGACGGCACGACGTCGCCCTCCTTGGCTCCCGCCTTGATCTGCTTCCGAGCCTCCACCAAACGACTCATGTCGATCTCAGCCTCGAGGTAGAAGTGCGGCGCCGTCGCCTTCGACTCGGACATCCTGCGCGAGATCGTCGACTGCAGCTTGGAGAGGTCTTCGTATGTGACCTCGCCCTTGGCCGTCTCGGGACTGACCGGTTGGGCCGCGGGGCCCGTCACGGACTCGGGGGGGCCTGCGGGCGGGGGCTTCGCCTCCGTTCTCGGCCCCCCCGAGTCCGCGCCACCCGCGGAAGCGGCCTTTTCCACATCCGCCTTGACGATGCGGCCACCCGGCCCGGACCCCTGAAGCTGCGTTAGGTCAAGCTTTTGCTCCTTGGCAAGTCGTCGAGCTATCGGCGATGCCTTGGGGCGACCGTCACCGTCGTGAGTAGCGTCAGCTTCATCTGCCTCGGCGGTTGGCGCGTTGATCGCCGTCTCTTCCGCGGGTGGCGTGGGGGTTGGGGGGGTCGAGGACGGGCGCTGTGCGCCCGCCCGCAGCGCCCGCCCTTCCCCCGCGACAGGACCCGCGGCCGAGCCGTTTGAGCCCTCGTCCGAATCCCCGATACGGGCGATGACACTCCCGATCGGCAGCGTCTCCCCCTCCTGGGCAACGATCTCCACCAGCTTTCCAGCAATGTCGCTTTCATAAGCCATGTTGGCCTTGTCCGTCTCGATCTCCACCAGCTCATCGCCCACGGCGACGTCATCACCGACCTGCTTGAGCCACTGCAGGATCGTCCCCTCCTCCATCGAGTCCGACAGCCTCGGCATCACGACGTCGGCCATCAGATCGAGCCCTCCAACGTGGCCAGCGCCGCCTTGACCACGTGCTCCTCATGCGGAATCGCCGCTTGCTCCAACCGCCGCGAGTAAGGCATGTGCACGTCGGCGCCGGTTACCCGCTGCACTGGCGCGTCGAGGTCGTCGAAAGCCTGCTCGGTGATCAGCGTCGCCAGGTTGGCGCCGACGCCGCCGTGCGGCCAGCCCTCCTCGACGATCACCGCGCGGTTGGTCTTGCGCACCGAGGCGAGGATCGTGTCGAGGTCGAGCGGGCGCAGCGTGCGGGGGTCGATCACCTCGGCCTCGATCCCGTGCTCGTGCGAGAGCGTCCGCGCCGCGTCCTCCGCGACATGGGCCATCTTGAGGATGCCGACGATGGTGACGTCGGAGCCCTCGCGCCGCACCGCCGCCTGGCCGAAGTGAAGGATCTCGTCATCGTCCTCGGCAACCTCGCCGCGTGTCCCGTAGAGGCCCTCGTGCTCGATGAAGACCACCGGGTTGTCGTCGCGGATCGCCGCCTTCAGCAGCGCCTTGCCGTCGGCCGGCGTCGAGGGGCAGGCGACCAGCAGCCCCGGCACCTGGAGGAAGAGCGCCTCGAAGCTGTGCGAGTGGGTGGGGCCGAGCTGGTGCCCGCCGCCACCCGGCATCCTGATCACCATCGGCACCCGCGCCTGGCCGTTGAACATGTAGGGGATCGCGGCGGCGTGGTTGACGATCTGATCGAGCGCCAGCAGCGCGAAGTTCACCGTCATCAGCTCGACGACCGGCCGCAGCCCGGCCATCGCCGCGCCGACCCCGGTGCCGACGATCGTGTTCTCGGAGATCGGCGTGTCGCGGACGCGCCGCTCGC
>Ga0157380_10002826_pt1 | contig 11807 bp, 16 predicted proteins | sample S35metaG_FD_119757 | JGI IMG/M metagenome (GOLD analysis project Ga0157380, IMG submission 119757) | Switchgrass rhizosphere microbial communities from Kellogg Biological Station, Michigan, USA - S3-5 metaG | ecosystem: Host-associated > Plants > Roots > Rhizosphere > Soil | place: USA...
TTACGTTTCACGTCTTACGTTTCACGTCTTACGTTTCACGTCTTCTATGCGTCTTACTTTCACTATTCAACGATTCAATCCCGAAGTCGATTCCACACCTCATCCTCAAGAAATCCGGCTTGATGTCGGCCGTGGGATGACCGTCCTCGACGCCCTCATTCGTATCAAGCAAGAGTGCGATGGGAGCCTGGCACTTCGCTATTCCTGCCGCTCTGCAATTTGTGGCTCCTGCGCGATGACGATCAACGGCAGCGAGAAACTGGCCTGCCGCACCTCCCTCCGCAAAGAACTTGAACGGCACGGGCATATCACGGTTGCGCCGCTCCGTAACTTGCCGGTGATCAAGGACTTGGTTGTGGATATGGCGTCGTTCTGGGAGAAGATCGGCGACGTGCATCCCTGGCTGGTATCGGCGGCTCGGCCTGCGCGTGCAGGCGTGCCTGCTCAGGCGCAAGCGCGAGACCATGGCAATCCACGGTTCCACAATGTGGATGCCTGCATCATGTGCGGCGCCTGCGTCGCCGCTTGTACCGTGCATGAAGTTTCGAAGGGATTTGCCGGCCCAGCAGCCTTGGCGAAGGCCGATCGTTTCCTCTCCGACCCGCGAGAATCCCCTTCGGCAACGCGAGCGAGACTCTCGGCGCTCCAACATGAGGATGGAATCTGGGATTGTACACGCTGTAACTTCTGCGTGGAGGTCTGTCCGAAAGACGTCAAGCCGATGGAAGCGATCATCCGGTTGCGGCGGGCATCGCTCGATTATGGCTTAACAAAGACCGGCGGCGCGCGTCACATTCTCGGCTTTACTGATTTAGTCGAACAGCAAGGGCGGTTGAACGAGGCGATCATGCCGCTGAAAGTAGTCGGGCTTGCGCCGCGCGGCCTCTTGCGCATCCTGCCTCTCGGCATCAAGATGTTCCTCAGAGGAAAAATTCCCAATCCCTTCGGACATGCGCTTCCCGGGCTCAGCCAACTCCAGGCCTTTATCCGGCGAGTGCGACGTGCCATCCCGCCAGCCTGACGCCAATGGCCTGGACCTTTCGATTTCTTGAAGATATCGCCATGGCCGATATCGGTTTCGACGCCGAAGGGGAGTCGGTGGAGGAGGTCTTTCATGGCGCGACGCAGGCTCTCATTGAAAGCATGGCGAACCCTTTAACGGTGTCGGGTGGATGGGAGCGCGCGATTGAACAGAACGATGTGGATCCAGAGGCGCTGTTGTTTGAGTGGTTATCGGAGGTGGTCTACTGGAAAGACGCTGCAGGGGTGGTCTTCCGGGAGGCTCCGCTCACGCTGACGCGGGATGGCGAGGTCTGGTTGTTGCGTGCGCGTCTGATCGGCGCGCCGGTGAATCATCTGACGCAAGAACTCCACGCCGATGTAAAAGGCGTCACGAAACACCTCTACGACCTCAAGCAGACAGGCAGCTGCTGGAAGGTCCGCGTAGTCCTCGATGTCTAATTTCTGCGCGACACGCGAGACGGGCGAGACAAGCGAGAAGCGTAAGCTAAGACAACTGTCTTGCACACGTCGCGCGTGTCTCGCTAGTCCCGCAAGTCTCGCTCACTTGATATGAAGCTCAATACCGACATGACGGTCAATCGGATCACGGATGAGATCTGGGAAATTCCCATCTCTGAAAAGCCCGGCATGCTGGTACCGGCCAGAATTTACGCCACGAGGGGGATTCTTCAGGCCATGGATTGCGGGGTCTTCGATCAGGTGACGAATGTCGCCTGTCTGCCCGGCATTCGTCGGCATGCGCTCTGTATGCCTGATGGACATTGGGGCTATGGATTTCCGATCGGGGGTGTCGCGGCGTTCGACGTGCAGGACGGGATTATTTCTCCAGGCGGTGTGGGCTACGATATCAACTGCGGCATGCGGTTGATTCGAACAGATCTGACGCTGGCAGACGTGCAGCCGCATCTGGAGAAACTCATGACCGAACTCTTTCGGAAGGTGCCGGCCGGCGTTGGGACAAGTGGATTTCTTCGGCTCTCGCGGGAAGAGTTTCGTCGCGTGATGACACATGGGGCCAGGTGGTGCGTGGAGCAGGGGTACGGGTGGCATCGGGATCTCGGCCGTATGGAAGAAAATGGCTGCATCGAGGGGGCCGATCCGTCGATCGTGACCGACCATGCGATCCAACGAGGCATCAACCAGCTTGGAACCTTGGGATCGGGCAATCACTATCTTGAAGTCCAGGTGGTCTCGAACGAGCGGATATTCGATCCAGTTACGGCTGCGGCGCTCGGTATCACCGGTCATGAGCAGATCGTCGTGATGGTCCATTGCGGTTCGCGCGGCTTCGGCCATCAAGTGGCGAGCGACTATCTCAAAGTATTCGAAAAAGCCATGCGTCGTTATGGCATCACCGTGAAGGATCAGCAGTTGGCCTGTGCGCCGTTTCGATCTCCCGAGGGGCAGGACTATTTTTCCGCCATGAACTGTGCCGCGAACACGGCTTTTGCCAATCGCCAGGTCATCACGCATCAGATTCGCGAAGCCTTCGCGACGGTTTTCGGTCAGTCCGCCGAGGCGTTGGGGATGGAGTTGGTGTATGACGTGGCGCATAACATCGCCAAGGTGGAACGGTATGCAGAAGGGGAGTTGATCGTGCATCGCAAAGGAGCAACCAGAGCGTTTGGGCCGGGGAGCCCGGAGCTGCCGGACGCGTTTCGGCAGACAGGCCAGCCGGTCATCTGTGGCGGCTCGATGGAGACCGGCTCGTATCTGCTCGTGGGGACAGATCGGGCGGTGCGCGACACGTTCGGATCGACGATGCATGGGTCCGGGAGAACGATGTCCAGGGCGCAAGCGAAGCGAACGGTTCGCGGCGAGCAGCTGCAGCAGCAAATGAAACAGCGCGGTATTCTGGTCAAGGCGATGTCGATGTCGGGCCTCGCGGAGGAGGCTGGCTTGGCGTACAAGGATATAGCTGAAGTTGTGGAATCGGTCGATCGTGCGGGAATTGCGAAAAAGGTGTTGGAATTGCGCCCGATCGGGAATATAAAGGGGTAGTAACATACCGATCTGCGAGGCGCGGCGATGGAGCAACGGAAGAACATCCGGTTTCCCGTCCAATTTCGTAGTTCATTTTCATCTATCGCCATGGCTGGCGGAGAGGGTAGCCTCGTCGATCTCTCCCTCAGAGGGTGTCGAATCGAAAGCCCCGCCAACGTTCAGCCAGGAGCCTCTCTGGAGCTCCGGATTGTGGCGATAGAGCACGCGCATCCCATTCAAATTCAGGCAGCGATTGTCCGGTGGAGCCGGGGGCAGCAATTCGGCCTTGAGTTTGAGGTGATTGCTTCGACAGAATGGGCGCACCTTCAGGACATTGTGAAGCAGATCGAGATGGAGCCCTACCAGCGAGCTCAACAAGAAAAAGAAGCCGACACTTAGCAGGATGCTGAAGAGATCCGCCAGCTGCCATGGACTGTGACGCGAGACGCGTCAGCCCTGCGCGAAAGGCGCATTTCAGCGTTTGCCACGCTTCGGCGGGATGAGAGGATGTTGATGAAGAGTCATGTGGGGTACTCGTGGAGTATCGTGGGAATAGGGGTGCTCTCCATATTCGTGGTCGCGGCGGGTGGAGCGTCAGAAAAGCCGGTGACGGGTGACAAGATTGTTCGGGAAACACAGGGGGCGCTGAAGGCCACCAAGGACTATACGATTCAACAAAAGGATGCGTTTCAGCGAAGGATTCAAACAGAACTGGATGAAATGCAAGTGCATATCTCGCAGCTACGTGCACGAATGAAGCATGAGTCGGGGAAAACCAGATCGGATATACAGAAGGCGATCGAGGAATTAGAAAAGAAATCGGACTTGGCCAATAAAAAGTTGCAGGACATTCATTCCGCAACAACCTCTTCCTGGGAGCAGGCGAAATCGAAAACAGCAGCTGCGATAGACGATCTTCGAGATTCACTCAACCGGACCCTGTCCCAACTTCCATAACGGTATCCCAATGAAATATGCCCTTTACCCCGGCTGTGCGGCGCAAGGGGCGACACCGGAGTTGTATCAATCGACGAGAGCGATCATCGGCCGATTGGGGATCGAAGTTGTTGAACTCACAGCCGCGGCCTGTTGCGGCGCCGGGGTTGTGACGGAGGTTGACCCTGATATGGCGCTGGCGCTGAATGCCAGGACGTTTGCGCAAGCGGAGGCGCTCGGACTGGATGTCATGACGATCTGCGGTACCTGCCAGGGGGTGATGAGCGCAGCCAACCGACGATTGAAGATGGAGACAAGGACCCTGGATCGCATCAATGCTCTCCTAGCGCCGGAAGGTCTGGCCTACCATGGTCATGTTCAGGTCAAGCATCTGTTGTGGATCGTGGTGCGAGACATTGGGCTGGCTCGCCTAGGCGCCTTGGCCTCCATGCCGATGCGAGACTTTCGCATTGCTCCATTTTACGGTTGTTACATCCTGCGTCCGTCGTGGGATCTGGGGTTTGACGATCCTGAGAATCCCCAATCTCTTGAGCGTGTCATCAAAGCCGTCGGTGGCGAACCGGTGGCCTATGCCGGGAGAACCAAATGCTGTGGGTTTCCCATCATCCTCGAAAAGGAAGCCATTGCCGTGGCCATGGCAGGGATGCACATGAATGAAGCCAAGGAACAGGGGGCCGATTTCATGGTGACGCCTTGTCCCCTGTGTCATATGAGTCTGGATATTTATCAGGATCGGGCCGGTCGCGCGGTGAACACCAAACTCGACTTACCGATTTTGCATGTGCCGCAGCTCCTTGGTCTGGCGATGGGGCTTCCAGCCAAGGATCTGGGGCTCTCGCATCATGTGATCTCGGTCGATTCTATTCTGGCGACGCTGGAGCGTCGGCGCAATTCCCCTGAAGGAGCTGTTCAATGAATGTTGTAAATCTGTCAGACCATCAGCAGTTTAGCAATGAGAAGATGAAGAAGAACAACATGTTTCAGACGGCGCAATTCTTTTGTGATCTCTACTGCTTTGAGCCTGGACAGGAACAGAAGGGTCATATCCACGGAGAACAGGATAAGGTCTATCTCGTGCTTGAGGGGCAAGGTACGTTTCAGGTTGGTTCAGAGAAACAAGTGCTAGGTCCAGGGCAGGCGACCATGGCGCCGGCCGGGGCAGAGCACGGCGTGAAGAATCATACAGACCAGCGCCTCAAAGTCCTCGTCTTCGTGGCGCCAAATCCCTCCTAAGACGTCAATCTTAATTGGCCGGAACAGACAGGTATCAGGAGTCAATCCTGACTATGCCCGACTATCTTGTCGGAACGGTCCGGCCTTCTTCTAAATCTTGGAGGTCCGCCCAGCTCGTGAGGTCGGTTCGAGAGGGATCGACGGCATCTCTGAGCTTGTTGAAACTTTCCTGCTTCTTGGCAGTGCTGGGTCCGCGATTCAGCATCAGCTGGTTCCAGGCTTCCAACTCGGCTTGAGGATATGTCTTCGCCGTCTGTGTAAACCATGTTGCCACTGCGTCATCTGATGGATTGGCCTTGACGGCTGCGGTGAACTGATCGGCAGTGATCCCTGCGAACTCCATGAGCCGGTCATCCATCGGGCAGGGGTAAATGTATTCGCCTTCGGTGCCGGCCAACACGGCTCGGCATTTATCGATCATTCGCGCCAGATGGACATAACCTTCCGTCTTGGATCGCATGCTGCGGGGGAATGAGCTTCGAAGGTCCATAAGAATCCAGTGGAGTCCCTCTCATCGCCCTCTCTCCCCATAGTGGAGAGAGGGCGATGAGAGGAGAATCTCAAATCAATTTGTGATTCGTGAAGGTCAAGTTCTTCACGATCACCTCGCCGTTTTCATATGTAATGATGCGGCGGGTGGCCGGCAGATCCGATGATCCGACGCGCACATGGGTGTCGGTGAAGCTTTCGACATTGTTCAGTTTTCCGTCTGTCGGTGAATAGTAGTACACGGAGTATTTCGTCGTCAGATTTTTCTGATCTTGAGTCGTCGCGCTTTCTTCCACGTTGATCGTAAAGGCGAAAGGGGTCATGCCGGGATGCGCCATCTTGCGATTGATCTGGGTAATGCGATTGTCTTTGACGCGATAGAATGAGTTCGACCCATGAATGATCAGCTTCGTACCCAACGGGTGCCCATCTTCTTCCATCGTTAATGAGTACTTGCCGTCCGATTCCTCGAAGGTTCTTGGGCCACGGTGCACTGCGATCATGCCGAGCTGTTCCTGTGCCCACTTCTGCACGTCGGCTTCGCCCAGTTGAACCGATACTTCGCGAGGGCTTTTCACGATGACGGGTCCGCTGGTTTCTTTTCCGTTTACATTGACGGTCAGGTCGGCCGTGAATCCCGTAAAGTCTTTCTGCCACCGCGCGGTTTTTTCGAAGGCGTGCCGGAGAATTTCGCGGGCTTTCGGGTCGTCGGCGACAGTTGGCTGGTTCTGTTTCTGATGCTCCATTGCGGTCTCCTTGTAAGAATAAGGTGAGTGGGATTATATCCCCATGATGAAAATGACCTCAAGTGCTCCCTGGCCTGTGCGGGATATCTGGTGCATTGGAGAAAATTCCGCTATACTGCGCCGCGCGTTGGTGGATCGAGTATAGAAAGGACGGACATGGAACGACGGGCTGCTTCCCATACAGAAGAAGAAGAGATGAACCATCGACGCCGGCTGCTGAATGCCGCGAAGAAAGGCGATCAGAAGGCCATCGGCAAGCTCTTAGAGCTCTATCAAGTGCGGATCTACAGCGGCGATATGGTCACGAAAATGAATAAAACATCTGCGACGCACAAACTGCAGGCTCAGCTCGCTGAAGGGAAACCTGCGAAGGGTGGGTCGGGAAGTCATGGGAAGAAGATGCCCGGAAAGCCTGCCCCAGCGAAACGCGCACCCGCGAAAGCCTCAGCGCGACCTGCCATTTCGAAAGCAAAGCCGAAGTCTAAGTCTAAGCCGGCCAAAGCCGTTCGAAAGAAACATAAGAAGTAGTGAGGAGTCTGTCCGAGTGATGCCGTTCTACTGCGGCAAACGATCTGCAAGCATCTGCGTCGTTCTCGGCCCGAAAAAATCCTCACCGTATTCCAGCGAATACGCCTCCGGTTTTTTCGAGCCTGCGGCCTAGCATCTGCCCGCAGCTCCCTTGCCTCGTAACGAAGGATTACTCGAACAGACTCCTAGGCCGCGGTTATTGCACCGCCACTCGCAGCCCCCCTCCTCCCAGTTTTGCAGCGATATCCTCCGCTTCTTCGAGTGTCCCCGCGAATACGACGGCTTCCCCATCATGGTCGATCTTCCATGCGAGCTCAAAGGCCTTCGTGGAGTTCATACCGGGGATGTATTGGCAAAAGAGCGCGATGACTTGCTCGTAGGTGTGACACTCGCAGTTGAAGACGATCACACGCGCGTCAAACCCGGCACCCACATCGATGCTGGTGGTCTCTGTCGGAACTGGAGTTGCGAGGGGAGTTCTTGTTCCGGCCATAGGAACGAATTCTAACAGACTTGATTGTAACTTTTAACAGGATGCTGAAAAAGTCCGCCAGCGTCGTTCTCCCATCGCGCAGAGGCTCAACGTACCGAAGCGTACGCCTCGCCTCTCCGCTCGCTGCGGCCTTGCTGGACGGCCATTTTGAGCATCCTGCAAGGGCCTGTTCTGTTGTTCTAAACATGCAGATAAGTGACATTAGTAGTGTTCAGATATAGTTTCTCCGCTGCCTGTCAATAGCCTGTCCGAAGAAGCAGGTGGTTGGTTCTCGACCAATTCTCTCGGATACAGGATTGCGCATACAGCGAGAAATGAGCGGTGGAGTCTGTGACTGGTTGAAGCTGGTGTGCCTGTGCGAGGGTTTGCGTATAGACGAGTGAGGCTGATGTTTTCACGAGGGCGAGCCCATATTCATACTGGTACCCCTCTTCAAGAGTGACGCTTCTTTTCGAGAGCATTCTCACCAGATCGAGGTCATAGGTCTGTTGTCTGAACGAATCATCCATCAGGCGCAGGAGTGCGGCAGGGCCCGGCACGAGGCTATCGCCGATACGGAGGCTGTGAGACGGTTCGAAGAGTCCACGCTGGAGACGACGGTCCCGGCGAAGCGCTGTGTGAAAGCGCGCGCGCCAAAGTGGATCATGCAGATCGCGATCGATGGCGGCTGCCACAGTAGGTAGAAGCGGTCCGCTCACATCATAGCCCTGCACGAGGCGCCCGGACTCGATAAGATCCGGGAAGTTCATGCCCATCCGGTCTTGGAATGCTGTCATTCCGGACATGGGAGTTAATCGCAATGCCATGAAGTCGCGAAAATGGATAGAGGCAAAGCGAGTCAGGAGCCGTGCCAAGGTTTCTGGGTGGCAGAGATGAAAGGGGTAGAACAGGGCGTGGGGTGGTCGAGGTCGATTCATCGACAATGTTTCACGGTCATGCTAGGGTTTGCACGTGCGATATCTCTTCACGTCGTGGCTTGATTTCCTGCTCATCTTTGTCCCGGTGACGATCGCGCTCGAAGTTCTTCGAGCCGATCCACTGCTGGTCTTTCTGTCGGCTGGACTTGCCATTATTCCTCTGGCGGGCCTGTTGGGACGAGCCACCGAACATTTGACGAGCCATGTCGGCGCCGGCATCGGGGCGCTGCTCAATGCTTCGCTTGGTAATGCCGCGGAATTGATTATTGCACTGGTCGCTCTGCGCGAAGGCCTTCACGATGTCGTCAAGGCCTCTCTCACCGGTTCGATCATCGGTAACATCTTACTCGTACTCGGGGTCGCCATGTTTGCCGGCGGGATGAAGTACGAACGGCAGAAGTTTAACCAGACTGCTGCCGGAATGGGCGCCAGTCTCCTGCTCCTGGCAGCTGTGGGGCTCATCATTCCTGCGCTCTTCCACTTCACCGCCGCCGATCGAGGCGTTGCGATCGAGCGAGAACTTAGCCTCACCATATCATTCATATTATTCGCTATTTATGTCGCAAGTCTGCTGTTTACCTTGAAGACGCATCGCCATCTGTTTACCGGAGACGCCCATAATGCCTCTGACCTCGGGGAGCAACCATGGACTCGTGGCGCCTCGATCACGGTCCTCACTGTAGTAGCCTGTCTCGTGGCCCTGATGAGCGAGATGTTAGTGGGTGCGATGGAGCCGGCTTCGCATCAACTTGGGCTCACCCAAGTCTTTGTCGGCGTTATTCTTGTCGCCCTTGTCGGGAATGCGGCTGAGCATTCCACTGCTGTGATGATGGCGCTGAAAAACAAGATGGATCTCGCCTATGGTATCGCGGTTGGGTCGAGTCTGCAGATTGCGTTGCTCGTTGCGCCATTGCTCGTCTTTGCCAGTTATCTTCTCGGGGCGCCGTTGGATCTGATCTTCACACCGTTCGAGGTGGCTGCGGTGACGATATCGGTCCTGAGTGTGGGATTCGTGGCGATGGACGGAGAATCGAACTGGATGGAAGGCGTCATGCTGGTCGGGGTTTATCTGATGCTGGCGATCGCCTTTTTCTTCCTACCGGCCTAGCAGAACGCTGAAAAAATCCGCCAGTGTCGTTCTCGCATCCGTCAGATCCTCAACGTACCCCAGAGGGTACGCCTCCGGTCTTCACTCGCTGCGGCCTTGCTGAACGGCTTTTTTGAGCGTCCTGCAGTTCAGACTTTATCCATGTCGATGACTTCCGTAGCGTCCCACAGATTTTTCTGCTCCGCATCCGCCAGTTCCTTTACCCGATCTTCTTCTGTCTCTTCGCCGAACTGAGTCGCTTGTGCCGGCATAATCGTGTCTTTCCCGGAAGGAGGCAGATCCGCTTTCGGCTGTGACGGCGGTCTCCTTCGCTTCTTTGCAGGGTCCATATTAACCGGCATGGTATCTCTCCGATGACCTGCATTCAGTTTCCACCCGACTCAACGGCAAAGTCAATTGTGTAGAAAATAGCCCTTGGGAACAGCCTGATTAGTACAACTGGCCGGCGATTGTGTCTGCCTGCAGACGGCCGCGCGCCGACAGTCTGCTACGCTCACCGTGTTCTTCGATCAACTGTTGCGCGAGTAACTGTGCGGTGACTGCCGCATGCCCGTAGTTCGCGGCATGCTGATGAAGATGGTGTGAGGGAATGCCTCGAATCAGGCGTAACCCGAATATCACGGCGTCGCGGAGTTGCTCTTCCTCCGAAAGCCTGGTGCGACTTTCAATGGGGAGACGGTTTGCCGTGAGCGATGTGTCGTAGGCCGCGAGGTCGGCGATGTTGCCGAATCGTATCCCGTTCAGATAGGACTGTGCGCTCGGGCCTAATCCAAGATATTCGCCATTGGTCCAATAGAGCAGATTATGCCGACAGGCATATCCCGGTTGCGCATAGTTCGACACTTCATACCGCTCATAACCGGCGTCGCTGAGTATCCCTTGCGCGGCCTCATCCATTTCAATCTGAAGACCTTCATCTGGAGCCGGACTCAGTCGGCGCTCTATGTTGGAAGCGAGCTTCGTATCCTCTTCGACCGTGAGGGCATAGCAAGACAGGTGCGTGGGTTTCAATGTAAGACAGTGGGCGAGTGTCCGCCGCCAGCCTTCCAGGCTTTGGTCTGGGAGCCCATACATCAAGTCAAGATTGATGTTGGTGAATCCGGCGGCTCTGGATCGAGTCATCGCACCGACGGTCTCATGGACAGAACCGGGTCGCCCGATTCGATCAAGGTCGCCATCTTCCATCGATTCTGCGCCGAAACTCAGACGAGTGACGCCGGCCTGAAGCAGTTGAACGAGATCTTGCTCGGATATCGTAGAGGGGTGCGCCTCAATAGTGATTTCACAGTCGGCGGCAAGGGTAAGGTGTGTGCGAATCTCAGACAGAATCGCGACCAGCTGAGTCGTGGCAAGGACTGTCGGTGTGCCGCCCCCGAAATACACGGATTGGATGGGACGGTTTGTGGTCACATGTTGCTGTGCCGACAGTTCGATCTCATGCCTGAGGGACCGGACAAAGGCTTCTGCGCGGCTCTCGCGGTGAATTTCAAGATAGAAGGAACAGAAGTCACATCGCTGCCGGCAGAAGGGGATATGGAGGTAGAGGCCGAGGGGAGAGGGCGTCATGACAAGAGGCTGAATCCTTGGGGTTTGGAAAAGTCCCGTTCGAGGACGATTTCAATTTCATCGCCGGGAGATTTCCCGCGATTGCGCACGTGCGTCTGCCACGACCGGTGCTGACGCAACGACTCGAAGAGCGCTTTAAGCAGATCCGGTTTGATTCGTGCTTCCCACTCGCGCACCCAGGCCTGATGATCTTCCTCGCCCTCATAGTCGTCGGGAAACGAGGCCTCCAAGCTGAATCGAAGGGCAAAGGTTTTTTCTTCTTGATACATACCGCGCCTCACTCGCCTCGTTACAAAGGCAATGTCGGATAGGCTCCTAGCTGATTGCGAAGTGGCCGGTCCGATCTTATAATATCTCTCAGAATAAGGAGAACAATCCATGCCTATCTTCGAATATGTCTGCGGGGAATGCAATCATCGATTCGAGCTGTTGGTGTATGGTTCAACACAAGCAGCTTGTCCAAAGTGCAATACCACGAAGTTGGAGAAACAAATCTCATCGTTCGGAGTTGGTGGCACGGATGGCTGGGTCCTGCCAGGCAATGGGGGAGGCGCCTGCGGAAGTTGCGGTGACCCGCGTGGCCCCGGTTCCTGCTCCACGAATTGACCATGGATTCAGGCGAGAAAATCTTACAGAATGCGATTGCGACCATCTCTCAGTCCGACCCGCTCACCAAGTTACTCGAACAGGTAAAGCTCGGCCGGGTGAAACCTGCCGATGCCGGGCTGCGCGCCGTGATCGACTCGTGGATGGACACCTATAAA
>Ga0157380_10002827_pt1 | contig 11802 bp, 11 predicted proteins | sample S35metaG_FD_119757 | JGI IMG/M metagenome (GOLD analysis project Ga0157380, IMG submission 119757) | Switchgrass rhizosphere microbial communities from Kellogg Biological Station, Michigan, USA - S3-5 metaG | ecosystem: Host-associated > Plants > Roots > Rhizosphere > Soil | place: USA...
CAGCGCATCAAGCTGGTGACCGAACTCGCCAAGGTTCGCGGTCCCGAACGCCGCGCGCCGCGCCAGAAACCCCAGCACACGCTCTACGTACTGGACGAGCCGACTGTCGGCCTGCACATGGCCGACGTGGAGAAGCTCATCCTCGTGCTGCACCGGCTGGTCGACGCGGGCAATACCGTCGTGGTGGTCGAACACAATCTCGACGTCATGGCCGAAGCCGACTGGATCATCGACATGGGTCCCGAGGCGGGCGCCGGCGGTGGCAAGGTAGTCGCAGCGGGTCCACCCACGGTGGTGATCGCCCGGGCCCCGACGTCGCACACCGGCGCCGTGCTCGGGGAATTCCTCGCCGAACGCCGCTCCTGAAACGGGGTCAGACCCCATTTCCTAGCAAATGGGATCTGACCCCATTAATTCGTAGACGCTGATATTGACGGTCGCGGCCACGTTCAGCGACTCGATGGCGCCCGTGCCCGGAATCGTGAACGCCCGCGCCTGCGCCTTCGCTTCGGGCGGCAGGCCACGAGCCTCGTTGCCAAACAGGTAGCAGTCGAAATCACGGAAGGCCGCCGATGCCAGCGGCTCGCCCGCGAGATCCAGGCAGGCGATGCGGCTGAAGCGCCCGGGCAGCGAGTCCAGCGGCACGTCGATCTCCACGGGCACGTGGAAGATGGCGCCCATGCTGGCCCGCACCACCTTGCCGTTGTGCACGTCGACGCTGCCGGGACCCAGGAGGCAGCGCAGGCCTCCAAACCACGCCAGCGTGCGCAGGATGGTGCCGAGGTTTCCCGGGTCCTGCACTTCGTGCAGGTAGATAGCCCGCCGCGGTTCCGGCGCGGCCGTCGTGAGCAGCGGCACCACGGCGGCGATGCCCTGCGGCGAACGCGTCTCGCTGATCTGCGCCATCTGCTTCGACTGCACCACGTGCATGGGCAGCGTGCTCGACCAGTGCGCGAAGTCGCGCGTGAGGTAGATCTCGCTGGTCCGCAGGCGCGCGTCGTGGCGCGCCGCCTTCTGCAGCTCCTGCACCAGGTGCTCGCCTTCGACGATGAAGAATCCCAGCTCCTCGCGGAATTTCTTCTGGTGCAGCTTCTTGATGTCTTCGAACTTCATGCGAGGTTCCGCGCCACGGCTTCGGCCACCTTGATGCCATCCACGCCGGCCGAGAGGATTCCTCCCGCGTACCCGGCGCCTTCACCACAAGGATAGAGCCCGCGCACGTTGAGGCTCTGGAAAGTTTCGGCGCCGCGCGTGATGCGCACCGGCGACGAGGTGCGACTCTCGATACCCGTGAGCACGGCATCGTCGCGATCGAAGCCGGCGATCTGCCGGCCGAATTCGGGCAGCGCTTCGCGGATCGCCTCGATCGCGTAACCCGGAAGCGAAGGCTCGAGGTCGCCCAGCTTCACTCCGGGCGTATACGACGGCGTGACGGCGCCCAGGCTCGTCGACGCAGCGCCACGCAGGAAATCGCCCACCAGCTGCCCCGGCGCGCTGTAATCCCCGCCACCCAGATCGAAGGCCCTGGATTCCAGCGCCTCCTGCAGTTCGATACCGGCCAGCGGGCCGCCCGGGTAGTCCTTGAGCGGCTCGATGCCCACAACAATGCCGGCGTTGGCATTGCGTTCATTGCGCGAATACTGGCTCATGCCATTCGTGACCACGCGCCCGGCCTCCGAGGTCGCCGCGACCACGGTGCCACCCGGGCACATGCAGAAGCTGTACACCGAGCGGCCGTTGCTGGCGTGATGCACGAGCTTGTAGTCCGCGGCGCCAAGATCCGGATGGCCCGCGAACTTGCCGAAGCGCGCGGCATCGATCATCGACTGCGGATGTTCGATCCTGAACCCGATCGCGAAGGGCTTGGCCTCGAGGAACACCTTGCGCCGCTCGAGCATGCGCAGCGTATCGCGCGAGCTGTGGCCCAGCGCCAGCACGACGTGGCGGCTGTGCAATGTTTCGCCGCTGGCGAGTACCACGCCCTCGACCTGGCCCTCTTCGATCAACAGGTCGGTGACCTTGCTCTCGAAGCGCACCTCGCCGCCGAGCGCGGTGATCTCGGCGCGCATCCTCTCGACCACGCCGGTGAGGCGGAACGTTCCAATGTGCGGCTTGCTGACGAACAGGATTTCTTCCGGCGCACCCGCGCGCACGAACTCGTGCATCACCTTGCGGCCGTAGAACTTCGGATCCTTGATCTGGCTGTAGAGTTTGCCGTCGGAGAACAGCCCCGCCCCGCCCTCGCCGAATTGCACGTTGGACTCCGGCGTCAGGATGTTCCTGCGCCACAGCGCCCAGGTGTCCTGGGTGCGGCGGCGCACGTCGCGGCCGCGTTCGAACACGATGGGCTTGAATCCCGTCTGTGCCAGCAGCAGAGCGGCAAACAAACCGCCCGGTCCGAAGCCCACCACCAATGGCCGGTCTTTCAGCATCGCGGGCGCCCTGGCGACCGGATGGTAAGACGTGTCCGGCGCGGGCTTCACCTGCGGATCGCGCGCGAAGCGCTTCAGCACGGCGGCCTCGTCGCGCACCGAAACATCGACAATGCAGATGAACTTGATGGCCGACTTCTTGCGCGCGTCGTAGCTGCGCTTGAAGAGCTGGACCGCGAGCAGGTCGGCGTCGCGGATCTGCAGGCGCTTCAATACGGCCGTGCGGAGTGCGTCGGGTGGGTAGTCGAGTGGCAGCGCCAACTCGGTGATGCGGATCACTCGGGAAATCCTTTCCTGGCCCGTCACCCGGGCAGAGGCAGAGGTAGAATGCGCGCCATTATGCCCCGGACCAAGAGCAGCAGCGAATGGCTGCGCCGCCACGTCAACGATCCGTTCGTGAAGCAGGCGCAGAAAGATGGCTACCGCTCGCGCTCGGCTTACAAGCTCATCGAGCTCAATGAGAAAGACCGGCTGATCAAGCCCAACATGCGCATCCTGGACCTGGGCTCCGCGCCCGGCGGCTGGTCGCAGGTCGCGGGCCGGCTGGTCGGCCGCAGGGGACGCGTGCTGGCGACGGACATCCTGCCCATGGACCCGGTCGCAAATGTGGACTTCATCCAGGGCGACTTCACCGACGAGAAGGTCGTCGAGCAACTGCTCGGCTGGCTGGACGGTGGCCGCTTCGATCTCATCGTCTCCGACATCGCGCCGAATCTCTCCGGCATCGACTCGGCCGACCAGGCCGGATCGATGTACCTGCTCGAGCTGGCGCTCGACACCGTGCGCAAGACGCTGAAGCCCGGCGCCACCTTCGTCGCGAAGATGTTCCAGGGTTCCGGTTCGGACGATTACATGAAGGAGCTGCGCAAGTCCTTCGAGAAGGTCCTGATCCGCAAACCCGGCGCCTCGCGCAAGGAGTCGCGCGAGGTGTATATCGTCGCCAAGGGTTTCAAGGGATAAGCCATGGGACACGGCCTCGCCTGCTGGAAATGCGGCGCCTCGCTCGAGGAGCTGACGCTGCCGCTGCGCCGGCTCGAGGAGTGCAAGGCCTGCCGCTCCGAGCTGCACGTCTGCCGCATGTGCGTGGAGTACGACACGCGCGTCGCCAAGCATTGCCGCGAGCCCACGGCCGAGGAAGTGCGCGAGAAGACCCAGGCCAATTTCTGCGATCACTTCAAGCCCAAGGTGGGCGCATACACGGCGCCGACCGGCGAGGCCGACGTCGCGCGCGCGGCGCTGGACGCGCTGTTCGGCAAGAAATGACGAACGCGACGTTCAGGGCCATCGTCAAGGGAGTGTGGGCAGCGCTGGGCGCGGTCGCCATCGCGCTCTCGCTGCTGATTCTCCTGGGCTGCCTGATGGTCGTCTACGGAGGCGGCCCCGAAGCCGAAGCGTGGCTGCGATTCACCATCGCGGGCTTGTATGTCGTGCTTGTCGTGGGGTCCACGGTCAGCGGCTACGTGGCCAGCGTGCACGACCCTGCCAGATGGGTACTCAGTGCCGCGCTTGCGGCCGTGGCATTCGAGCTAGTCACGATTTTGGCGAACACATTGGCCTTCGGTGTGTACATGGGCAGGCCGGGTCTGCTCCTGTTGTCCTGGCTGATCGCCTTCGCCGAAGCCGCGGTGCTTGGCGTTACCGCGGCATGGATTGGAGTTTTCTGGCGCCGCCGAAAAACGAGGGCCCTCGCATGAATCTTCGTCGCATCCTGTCGTGCCTCGCCTGCCTCCTGACCCTGCCCGCCCTGGCCGCGGCCGGGGATCCGCTTTCAGCCGCCGAACAGGTCGCGCAGATGAAACGCGGCGTGAACATCGTGGGCTACGACCCCCTGTGGCAGGACCCGGCGAAGGGCCGCTTCAAGCCGCGGCATTTCAAGATCATCAAGGACGGCGGCTTCGACACCGTGCGCATCAACCTGTACGGCTTCCGCCACATGAACGACAAACTCGAGTTGTCGCCCGCCTGGTACGCGACGCTCGACGGCCTGGTAACCGAGGCCGTCAAACAAGGCCTCAACGTGGTGCTCGACGAACACGACTACGAGCGCTGCCACGAAGACACGGCACGCTGCCGCCAGCTGGTGCTGGCGTTCTGGTCGCAGGTGGCCGAGCACTACAAGAACGCGCCGAACCTGGTCATGTTCGAGATCCTCAACGAGCCGAACCGCGCCATGAACGACGTGTGGAACAGCGTGCTCGCCGATGCGCTGGCCGTCATCCGCAAGACCAACCCGACGCGCAACGTGGTCATCGGCCCCGCGTTCTGGAACAACATCTCGTGGCTGCCGAAGCTCGAACTACCCGCGAGCGACCGGCACATCATCGTGACCGTGCACTATTACGAGCCGCACGAGTTCACGCACCAGGGCGCGAGTTGGGGTGACCCCGAGTGGCGGAAACTCTCGGGCGTGCGCTGGGGCTCGCCCGCCGATCTCGCCAAGCTCGGCGAAAGATTCGACGAGGCCCAGGCCTGGGCCAGGAAGCACGACCGGCCGATCCTGCTGGGCGAGTTCGGCGCCTATGACAAGGCGCCGCAGGAAGACCGCATCAAGTACACCGCCGCGGTGGCGCGTGCCGCCGAGAAACGCGGCTGGGCCTTCACCTACTGGCAGTTCGACAGCAACTTCATCGTCTACGACATCGACAAGGATGCGTGGAATACGCCTATCTACAAGGCATTGGTGCCCTAACGATCCGGGATATCGGCTTCGATCGGACCCAGGTCGAGCCCGGACATCTTGAGTGCGAGCTTCCAGGTATTGCCGAGTGGCCGCATCGTCTGCACGTCCACGCCCTGCGATTTCCTGCCGCCCGTCTCGACGATGGCGCGGAACACGATGTGCACCAGTTCACCTTCGCGTACTGAACCGAGGACCTGCGTCGTCATCTTCTTGTCCGGGACCAGCCGTCGCAACTCGTCGCCCTGCGCCATGAGGCGTTCGTAGAACTGCTGCGCAGGCATTGCCTGGATCTGTTCCCAGGTGCTGCCGGCTCCGAACACTTCCTTGGCACGGCTTTCGCCCGGGCCGCGCAACATCGGCAGGAACATTCGCTTGAACTCTTCGAGGTCCTGGGGATGCAGGTAGCGGGCCTGCGCGGACGGGCCCTCGCGTTCCATCGCCGCCATCGCTTCGCTGAAGACCTGCTCCGGCGACGCGCGCGGCGTCTCCGCCGCGCTGCCGAAGGCAGCTACGCCCAAGAAGACCAATCCCAGGTAGTTTGATCGCATGCGCGCCCTCCCGAATGGGCGCATGCTAACAAATCGAAGCTACTTCTTGCCGCTCAGCCGATCGATCAGCGAGGCGAACTTCGAGCCCTTCTTGTCGATCTTGACGCGCAGGTGACGCACGCCGGTGTCGCTGGCGCCGTCGTTGGTGATCTCCAGCGAGTTCGCGCCGAGGATTTCCAGCGTCTGGTCGAGGGTCTCTTCGTCCACCTGGGCGTGTGCATCGCGCTTTCCGCCCTTGGACGGCGGCGGCTTGCGCGCCTTGGCCGCAGACTTGGGAGCTTCGGGGGCCGCCGGGGCCGCGGCGGCCGTCGCCGGGGCCGGCGAAGCCGGTTTGTCAGGGGCCGGCTTGCCGAAACGCGGCGACATCTCGCCGTCGACGTCCTGCTCGATGTGCGCCGGCGTGTCGTCTTCCAGCAGCTGGAAAACGCCGCTGTTGCCCGAGGCGGCGATCGACTGCGGCGTGGGCGCCGGGACTTCCTTGATATTGGCGGCGCGGTAGATGCCGCTGCGCGAGGCATTCAGGTCCGTGGCGCGTTCCTTCTCCAGCGTGGTCACGGGGACGACCGACACCGTCTTGAAGTCCGAGCGCACGTAATAGGCCACCTGCTTGGCCGAGACGGCGTCGCTGAAGAAGCCGAGGCGAAGGCCGAACCAGGCGCGGCCGTCGCGATTCGCTTCCGTGGTGTAGAGCGTATAGGCGTTGAAGATGGCCAGCGGCGGCACCTTCGCCATGTCGAAAGGGGTCACCGACCAGTCGAGCTGCACGGCGAAGAGCACGGGCGCATTGCGCTTCACGTCGCTCTTGATGGCCTGCATCGACTGGGTGTCTTCGGGCTTGATGACGCGGATGGCCTCGTCGACGTCCGCCTCGCGCGAGCCTTCGCGGTACGGTGAATGACGCTCCAGCAGGCGAATCGTCTGCGTATCGCTGAGGTCGTCCAGCTCGTCGATGGCCTGGCGGACGCTGTTCAGCGACGGCGTGGCGGAGCTGGCCTGGCTCATGGCCGGCATCTGCACCGTGGGTTCGGGCGCGGCGGGCTTGGCAACCACCGGGGCCGGGGCCAGCGCCTGCACCGGCGGAGCGACCGGTGCAGTCGGCTTCGGCGGCTGCGACGCACCTTGAAGCGTAGGTGCCTGCACCTGCGCAGCAATCTTGGGAGCGGCAACCGGCGGTTTGGCCGCAGCCGGACGTGCGGCCGCGGCTTTCGCCGGGGCGGCCGGCTTCGGGGCCGCGGCCTTCGCCGGCGCGGCGGGCTTGGCGGGCGCCTTCGGCTGGGCCTGGCGCGCGGCCGGCTTCTGCGGCGCGGGTTTCGCGGGCGCGGCCTTGGCGGCCGGCGCGGCCGCCTGGCGCGGCGGGCTAACTACCGGCCTGGCGGCCGGCGGATGCACGACGGGCGGATCGATCGGCTTGAAGTCGGTGTCGGCTGCGCTGAGCTCGAAAGGCTGCGGATCGGGTTCGAACTTGTGGGGTGCTGGCGGCGCGGCGGCAAACGGATGCGGCGCCGGAGCGGGAGGCGCGGCGGGTTTTGCGGCGGCCGGAGCAGCAGCGGCCGGCGGCGGCGCGGCGGGAGCCGCCGGACGCGCGGGAGCGGGAGCAGGCGCCTTGGCCTGGGGAGCGGGAGCGGCAGTACGCGGTGCTGGCGCCGCAGGCGCGGCAGCGGCCGCTGCATTCGGACGCAGTTTCTTTCCGGGAGCTTCGCCGGCCCAGGCGCTGGGATACACCTCGCGCACCACGGCCAGCATTTCTTCCGCGGCCTGCTGAGTTTCGAAGTAGCCCATGTGCAGGCGGAAACGTTCGCGGCCGTCCTCGAGACGGCGGCTGACGAAGAAGGTGAATTGCGCGAGCGTCGGATCTTTCGGTTGCGACAACGCCATCGGTGTGGTCGACGACGTCAAATTGATGACATAACCGCCCGTGGCGGTTGCACCGGTGGGTCGCGTCAGTGTGTTCACGACGTAATCAGGCTTCGCGCTCATTGATAAAACTTCCCCGACAAAGGCCGACGGAACCACGCCTCCCTCCCCGGATTCGTGGTCCTTTTTCACTCACTTTGGAGTGTGCGAAGCGAGCCATATACGGTCAACGGACGAACTGAGCACCCTGTCGCAGAACGCAGACCGAAATATTCATTTCTCGAGGGGAAATTCGACATAACCGCCGGCGCCGCATGCGGCATCGCATCAGCGTGGTTCCTGCTCCCAGAAACGCCCCGCGGATTCGAAATTCTTCTCGTAGAACTCGTCGTCGAGCGAGTTCACGGTGACGGGTTTTCCGGCGCCTGGCGCGTGTACGAAGCGCCGCTCGCCGATGTAGATGCCGACGTGATTCACGCGGCGGCTGCCGATGCGGAAGAACACCAGGTCGCCTCGTTGCAGCTTGCGCGGCTTCACTTCTTCGGCCTGTTCCGCCTGGTCGCGCGACGTGCGCGGCACCGTGAGCCCGAGCTGGCGATGCGCGTAGAAGACGAGGCCGCTGCAGTCGAAGCCGTCGCGCGTGGAACCGCCATAGCGATAACGGATGCCGCGCAGTCCGAGCGCGATATTGGCCAGCGCTTCGCCGCGATTCTGTTCGGCCGCGACTCCGCCGCCGCCATTCCACTGCTTTGGATCGAACGGATCGCCCGCATTCACCCGCTTGGCGGGTGCCGAATGACAGCCAGCGAGCAACGCCACGAGCAAAAAGGGGACAGATCTATTCAGGAAAAAATAGACCTGTCCGCTTTTTCTAGCCGGCGGCGCGCGCATCGCCGATCTCGGAACCGGGGCGGCGCGACTCGAGGATCTCGGTCAATGCCGAGGCGGACATGGGGCGAGCGAGGAAGAATCCCTGGGCGGCTTCGCAGCCGCGGGTACGCAGGAACTCCAGCTGGCCGGCCGTTTCCACGCCTTCGGCGGTGACGCGTTTTCCGAGGGTATGCGCCATGGTGATAACCGATTCGACCAGCGCACCCGCCGAATCGTTCTGCGGTACCTCGTCGAGGAAGCTGCGATCCAGCTTTACGGTATGCACGGGATACCGGCGCAGGTAGTTCAGCGAGGAATATCCCGTGCCGAAGTCGTCCAGCGCGAGTTTGACGCCCAGCGCGGCGATGGCGCGCAGCGGTTCTTCCACCTCGCTGTCGGCAAGCACTGACTCCACCAGTTCCAGTTCGAGACTGGCCGGCGCGATGCCGTGCTGGTGCAGGGCTTTCTGCACCAGCGACACGAAATTCTGGTCCTTGAGCTGCTGCACTGACACGTTGACCGAGAAGCAGCGCGGCGCGATGGCGGCGCGGCTCCACTCGGCGAATTGTGCGCAGGCGGAATCCAGCACGAATCCGCCGATGTCCGTGATCAGCCCGGAGTGTTCGGCTGCGGGGATGAACTCGCCGGGTAGCTTGATGCCGTCGTAACGCGTCTGCCAGCGCAGCAACGCCTCGACGCCGCACAGGCGACCGTCGGTCAGCGAGAACTGCGGCTGGTAGTACAGCGCGAATTCGCGCCGCCGCAGCGCGCGGTGCAGGCCGCTGTCGGTAAAGCTGGCGCGGCGTTGCGCCATTTCGCGTTCGAAGAAGATGGCGCGGCCGCGGCCCTGGGCCTTGGCGCGGTACATGGCCAGGTCCGCCTGCCGGATCACGTCCTCGAGCTCGGTGCCGTCGTCCGGGAACAGCGTGACACCCACGCTGGCGCGCATCTGGTAATCGCGTCCGGCCAGGTTCGCCGGCAGCGCCAGCGAACGGATCACGCGATCGGCGATCTGGCGCGCGGTCTCACCGTCGCCCACGTTACGCAGCAGCACGGTGAACTCGTCGCCGCCCAGGCGCGCCACGGTGTCGCCTTCCTTGGTGCAGGCCTTGAGGCGATGCGCAACGACCGACAGCAACTGGTCGCCCGCCGAGTGACCCAGTGAGTCGTTGACGCGCTTGAAATGGTCCAGGTCCACGTACATGAGCGCACCGCGCGTGAGCCCCGAGGCCGCGGCCGCGAGCTCCTGGGACAGCCGGTCGCGGAACAGTGCGCGGTTGGGCAGTTGCGTGAGCGGGTCGTAATGGGCCTGGCGATACAGGCGCTCATCGCGTGCGCTGTTGGACAGCGCCGCGCGCAGCCGTTCGGCGAACGCCGCGCCGTAGTCGGCCACGGCCGGGTCGCGCGCCGGCTCGCCGTGGTATCCCACGATCAGCAGGGCCGCGAGCCGGTCTTCGTCCACCACCGGCCACAACCAGAAGAACTCGGCGCCGCAATCGCGCATCGAGACCAGGAAGGAATGGCGGGTTTCCTCGATGCGCGCGATGGTGAGTCCTTCGGGTGACTCACGCACCGTCGCGATCATCGCGTTGTCGAAGATCACGCGCTGCACGGGCAGCTCATGCGCCCCCAGGGCCGAGGTAAACAGGCGGCCGTGCAGGTGTGCGGTCGGATCGAGCAGCACGACACCCACGCACTGGCTGCGCGTGAGCTCGCGGAACTTCGGCAGCACGATGTCGAGCGCGCGGTCGATTTCGCTGGCCGCGAGCAATGCGCGATCCACCTCACCCAGCACTTCGAAGGCGCGCCAGTCGCGCTGCAGGTAGAGGGAAGTGATGTTGAACTCGCGCTCCAGCGGCGCGAATTCGGCAATGGCCAGCCGCGGGATGGTTTCGAAGCGGCGCTCGCGCAGGCGCAACAGGCCGCGATGCAGCGCCTGCATGGCGGGCAGGTAACGCTCGGCGATCACCGCGGCCACCGCGAATGACATCAGCAGCACCAGCGCCAGGAGGCCGAGCGCCGTCGGCACCATCGCGACGAAAGTCGAACCGAAGGAAGCTTCGGGTGCGAATGCCACGACGGTGCTGGCCGTCGTCGCAGATTCTCCCGCGGGGACATAGGTCATCGCGCCGCGCCATTCACGGCCCGACGCGTACCAGGCCAGGATGGTCGTACCACCCGGGGCATCCACCGCGTGCGAGACCCGCTGCCCGAACAGCAGCACCAGTTCATCGGGAATGGGCGTGCTGCTGAACCGCGCCGCGCCCGATTCATCGAGCAGCACGAGGTACCGGCCTTCGAGGCCACTCGCGAAATCCTGCGGAATCGTGCGTCCGTTGAAGAGGAAGGACGAGGCCTTGTCGCGCGACAGTGCGCTGAGTTCCTGGTTCTGCAGCGAGGCGCGGCGCTCCTCCGCCTCGAACCAGCGCGTGAACATGGCCAGGCTTACCGGGATCAGCATGGCGATGGTCACGATCAGCCAGACGCGGCGCGTAAGGCCACTGCGCAGGACTGAGTTGTACGGACCGCCGCTCATTTTCATTCCTTTTGATGCGTTGCATTGATGCAACGCGGCCGGGCCTCCTGGAACGACCGGAACTTTACGGAATGAAGGCGGGGGCAAATGCGCGCCGCGTCACGAATGGCGCGGCATTGGGATCAGCCGGGGGGCTTTTTGGCGGGTTGTGCCGACAGCGTCTGCACGGGTTTGAAATCCGCGAGCTGCCGGATCGCACCGTGGGTGTAGCGGTAGATGCCACGTGCACCCCGTCGCGCCGCGCCCAGCATTGCGCGCGCGACCACTTCGGCGGGAATGGCTCGGTAGGCCTCACGTGAACCCGTCAGCAGCGGGTTGATCACCGGCGCCAGGATTCCGCCGAGCGTCTCCAGCGGACGCGATTGCCGGCGCGAGCCTAACAACAGGCTGGGCTGCAGGATGTCCACCGAGGGAAATCCCACCATCGAAACGGCGTCTTCCATCTCGGCCTTGGTGCGCAGGTAGAATTTCTTCGAGGTCGGACTCGCGCCGACCGAGGACAACACGACGAAACGGGTCGCACCCGCGGCACGCGCCGCCTGGGCGAACAGCAGCACCGCATCCACGTCGACTTCGCGGAAGGCCTCCTGCGAACCCGCCTCGGCGATCGTCGTGCCGATGCAGCAGAACGCGTCCTGCGCCGCGAGGCCCTTGAGCTGCTCGGCCATGCGCTCGAAGATCACGATGCGATTAGCAAGCTTGGGATGTTCGCGCCCCAGCGGCCGGCGCGTGAGCGCGAAGACGCGCGAGTAATCCGGTGCCTGGAGCAACGTCTGGACCAGAAGTCCGCCGACCATGCCGCTGGCTCCCGCCACCAGCGCGATTCTTGGAGTCGTACTCACGCCGCGAAGCTTAACAAACAAACCTGCCGATGCCTGCCGC
>Ga0157380_10002828_pt1 | contig 11801 bp, 13 predicted proteins | sample S35metaG_FD_119757 | JGI IMG/M metagenome (GOLD analysis project Ga0157380, IMG submission 119757) | Switchgrass rhizosphere microbial communities from Kellogg Biological Station, Michigan, USA - S3-5 metaG | ecosystem: Host-associated > Plants > Roots > Rhizosphere > Soil | place: USA...
AATCCGGAGCGCTCGCCCGACACAATGTTGATCGGGCTGGCGGCAAGGCCCTCCGAGACGACCTGGCGCAGCTCGGTATCGGTCTCGCCCACGCCACCGCCGTGCCCGCCCATCGTGTAGGCGGGGCGGACGATCGCCGGCAGGGTGATACGGCCGTCGGCGAGCGCCGCCTCGACCTCGCCGAGGCTCTCCACGGTCATCGACCAGGGGATCCGCAGGCTCGCCTCGTTCATCGTGCGGCGGAACTCCTCGCGGTCCTCGGCGCGGCGTATCGCCGCGGCGTTGGCGCCGATCAGCTCGACCCCGAAGCGCTCCAGGGTGCCGTCCTCGTGCAGCGCCATCGCCAAGTTGAGCGCGGTCTGCCCGCCGAGCGTCGGCAAGAGGGCGTCGGGACGCTCCTTTTCGATGATTCGCGTCACCGGGCCCGGCAGCAGCGGCTCGATGTAGGTGGCGCTGGCGAACTCGGGGTCGGTCATGATCGTCGCCGGGTTTGAGTTGACCAGCACGACCTCATAGCCCTCCTCGAGCAGCACCTTGCAGGCCTGCACGCCGGAGTAGTCGAACTCGGCGGCCTGGCCGATCACGATCGGCCCGGAGCCGATCAGGAGGATCTTCTCGATGTCATCGCGCCTAGGCATTCGCGAGCTCCAGGAAGGAATCGAAGAGGTGGCGGGCGTCGTGCGGGCCGGGCCCGGCCTCAGGGTGGTACTGAACGGTCGCGGCGGAGACGTCCTTCAGCATCAGGCCCTCGACCGTGCGGTCATAGAGGTTGAGGTGGGATAGCTCGGCGACGCCGAAGTCGGTCTCCCACCGGACCGGCTCGTCGGCCTCGATCCGCGGCTCGCCACCCGGTCCCTGGACGGCGAAGCCGTGGTTCTGGGAGGTGATGTCGATCCTCCCCGTCGCCAGCTCCTTGACCGGGTGGTTGGCGCCGCGATGGCCGAAGGGAAGCTTGTAGGTCTCCAGGCCGACCGCACGGCAGAGCAGCTGGTGCCCGAGGCAGATGCCGAAGAGCGGTCGCTCGCCGATCAGCCCGCGGACGGTGTCGACGACGTAGCCGAGGGCAGCGGGGTCGCCCGGGCCGTTGGCGAGGAAGACGACGTCGGGCTCCTCTCCCAGGACCTCTTCGGCCGAGGAGGTGCAGGGCAGCAGCGTCACGCGACAGCCGCGCTCGCGCAGCTGTCGCACGATGTTGAGCTTGATGCCGGTGTCGATGCCGACCACATGTGGGCCGGAGCCCTCGAAGCGGACCGGCTCGGGTGGCGTCACGGTGCGGGCCAGGTCGGCGCCGTCCATCGAAGGCTCCGCGGCGACGCGTTCGCGCGCCTCGGCCTCCGGTGTGTCACCGGGGAAGATCCCGCCGCGCATCGCGCCGCGATCGCGAATGTGGCGGACGACCGCGCGGGTGTCGACGCCGCCGATCCCCGGCACGCCGCAGTCGGCGAGCCAGTCGAGCCAGCCACCCTCGGCGGTGGCCACGTCCTCGCCGTTCTTCGGGTCACGCATGACGACGCCGCGGGCGTGAATGCGGTCGGACTCCATCGCCGCCGCGGAGACCCCGTAGTTGCCGATCAGCGGGTAGGTGAAGACGATGATCTGGCCCGCGTAGGAAGGGTCGGTGACCGACTCCTGGTAACCGGTCATCGCCGTGTTGAAGACGACCTCGCCGGTGACGGACCCGGCATGGGCGCAAGGGATGCCGTCGAAACGGGGCCCGTCCTCGAGCAGCAGGAAACCTTCGTTCACGCCGCCACCCCCAGCGAGAAGGAGCGCAACCGGAAGGCGACCTGGCCGCCGGCGAGGGTCATCACGACCTGGCCGGTGAGCTTGCGGCCCCCACACCAGGAGTTCGAGGAGCGGCTCTCGTAGCCGTTCTCCCCCACCGTCCACTCGGCCGAGAGATCGCAGAGGGCAATGTTCGCCTCGCTGCCGGGGGCAAGTGAGGAGCGCTCGACTTCGAAGGGGGCTGCGCCGGCGGACATTCGCTCGACCACGAGGCCGAGGTCGAGCACGCCGGGGAGCACGAGCTCGGTGTGCAGCGCGGCAAACGCGGTCTCCAGGCCCGTGACCCCCATTGCCGCCTGCTCGAATGGAACCTCCTTTTCCTCGGGTGCATGAGGGGCGTGGTCGGTGGCCACGCAATCGATCGTCCCGTCGCGCAGTCCCTCGATCAGCGCCTGGCGATCCGCCTCCGAGCGGAGCGGCGGGTTCATCTTGAAGCGATGGGGGTCGAGGCTGCGCACCTCCTCGTCGGTGAGGCAGAGGTGGTGCGGCGATGCCTCGCAGCTGATTTGCACGCCGGCCGCCTTTGCCCGGCTCACGGCTTCGACCGACTCGACTGCCGAGAGGTGCTGGACGTGGATGTTGCCGCCCTCGTAACCGGCTAGCGCCGCGTCGCGGGCGATCATCGTCGACTCGGAAACCGACGGGATACCGTCGAGGCCGAGGGTCGCCGAGACGGCTCCCTCGTGCATGACGCCGCTGCCCGAGAGCTCAGGGTCCTCCTCGTGCAGGGCGATCGTGCCCCCGCAGAGTCGCTGGTACTGCAGGGCGCGCCGGAGCACGAGAGCGCTGCGGACGGGGAGCCCGTCGTCGCTGAAGCCGACCGCGCCCGCGTCACGCAGGGAGGCCATCTCGGTCAGCTCCTCGCCCCTCATCCCGGCGGTGACCGTTGCCAGGAAGCCGACCCTCACCGAGGCAGCCGTACGGGCGTCCTCGCGCAGCGCCTCGACGTCCGCGGGGGTTGAGACCGGCGGATCGGTATTCGCCATCGCGAGCACGCCGCAGTAGCCGCCCGCGGCCGCCGAGCGACTCCCCGTCTCGATGTCCTCCTTGTGCTCCTGGCCCGGAGTGCGAAGGTGGACGTGAGGGTCGAAGAAGGCCGGGAATGCGTGCAGGCCGGCGGCGTCGATCTCCTCCAGGTCGGGTACATCGGCAGAGCCAGGTGGCGCCAGCTCCGCGATCGATCCCTTGCGGATCACCACGTCGTGGGGGGCGTCGATTCCCGCGACGGGGTCGAGGACCGTGACCCGGCGCAGGACCAGATCCGCGCTCTCCCCAGAGCGCATCTCAAGCTGACCGGGGCTCATGCGGGCTGCCCGATCGCGGTCGGTCGCTTGGTGTCGTCGCCCGCCGCCGGAGCCGACTCGTCGTCGCTGGCCGCAAGCAGCTCGTAGAGGATCGCCATCCGCACCACGAGGCCGGAGGCGACCTGCTCGGCGATCAGCGACTGCGGCGAGTCGATCACCTCGCCCGAGAGCTCCACGCCGCGGTTGACCGGCCCGGGGTGCATCAGCAGCTGGCGCCGACCAAGCCGGCGTGAGTCGATCTGGAAGTGAGCGGCGTACTCGCGGATAGAGGGAATGAAGCTCTCCTTCATCCGCTCTCGCTGAAGGCGCAGTGCGTAGACGACGTCGGCCTCGCCGAGCCGGTCAAGCGAATACTCGACCTCGCAGCCGAGCTCCTCGAGACCGCGCGGGATCAGCGCCGGCGGCCCGCAAACGGTCAGCTCGGCCCCCATCGCCCTGAAGGCGATCAGGTTGGAGCGAGCGACGCGGCTATGCAGGACGTCCCCGACGATCCAGATCTTCTTGCCCTCCAGCGAATCGAGCTGGCGGCGAAGCGTGTAGACGTCGAGCAGGGCCTGGCTTGGGTGCTCGTGCTTGCCGTCGCCGGCGTTGACAACCGCGGCGTCGACCCACTGGGCGACGAGCTGGGCGGCGCCGGCGTGCGGGTGGCGGATCACGATCGCGGCCGGTTCGTAGGCGGAAAGGGTGGCGACGGTGTCCTTCAGCGACTCGCCCTTGTCGACCGAGGAGCCAGCGGCCTTGACCGAGACCAGGTCGGCAGAAAGGCGCTTCGCCGCCAGCTCGAAAGACGAGCTGGTGCGCGTGCTCGACTCGTAGAAGAGGGTGACGATGGTGCGGCCGCGCAGGGTCGGAACCTTCTTGATGTCCCGTCGACCGACCTCGGAGAAGCTCTCGGCACGATCGAGGATCGCCTCGATTTCGGCTTTGGAGAGCTGCTCGATCGAGAGCAGGTGCTTCACGCTGTCACCTCCAGTGGCTCGGAGATCGTCACTTCATCGGAGTCATCGATCTCGGCGAGACGCACGTTGACCCGCTCCTCGCGTGCGGTGGGGAGGTTCTTGCCGACGTAATCGGGTCGGATCGGCAGCTCGCGGTGGCCACGATCGCAGAGCACGGCAAGCTGTATCCGGTCCGGGCGCCCGTAGTCGAAGAGGGCGTCGACCGCGGCGCGAACGGTGCGGCCGGTGAAGAGCACGTCGTCGACGAGCACCACCGTCTTGCCGGCGAGGTCGAAATCGATGTGGGAGGCGTGGACGACCGGCTGGCTCGTGCGCTGCTTCACGCCGACGTCGTCGCGGTAGAAGGAGATGTCGACGTCGCCGATCGGGGGCTCAGCGCTGGTCAGCTCGGCGAGAAGGTGGTGGAGGCGCCGCGCGAGAATCGCGCCACGGGTGTGGATCCCGACGATGGCCAAGCTCTCCGCCTCGGGATTCTTCTCAGCGATCTCATGCGCGATGCGTCGCAGAGTCCGCGTCAAATCGTCGTGCTCGAGCACGACCTTCTCACTCACTTCGGTGCTCCTTCCTGGCCTCGCGGGACCTGGTTAAAGGACGACGTGAGCGTAGCAGCGAGGAGGGACGATGCCCACCACTCCTTACTCCTCCACGATCTCGGTCTCAACCCGATCTCGAGCGCCGTTTGGCACCAAGATCGGCTCTCCGCGCTCGGGGAAGGGAATGTCGATGACGTCGAAGTCGCGTGGGGCCAGGGTCGGCTCGAAGACCTCCCGGGCCTCCTCGAGGACCTTTCCGACGTGGTAGCGGGAGGAGATGTGGACCAGGGCGAGCATCTTCACGTGCGCCTCACGGGCCACAGCGGCGGCCTGGCCAACGGTCGAGTGGCCGGTGTCGGCGGCGCGCTGGACCTCCTCCTCCGAGAAGCTGGCGTCGTGAACGAGGAGGTCGGCATCGGCCGCCGCCGCGACGGTCGAGTGGCAAGGCGCGGTGTCGCCGGTAATAGCCACCGTGCGCCCCATGCGAGGCTCGCCCATCACGTCCCCGGGTCGAACGGTGCCCGAGGCGCCATCGACCAGCTCGCCGCGCTGAAGGGCGGCGAAGGCGGGGCCTTCCGGAACGCCCAGCCGCTTCGCCGCCTCGAGGTCGAAGCGGCCAGGGCGGTCGTCCTCGACGAGGACGTAGCCGTTGGCCCGCACGCTGTGCTCGACGGCGAACGCTTCGACCCCGGCGCCGTCGTGCGGCACGGCATCGCCGGGGTCCATTTCGACCAGCTCGAGGTGGTAGTCGGTGCGCCCGATCAGCCGCCCCAGGGTCCCGAAGAGGTCGTGCAGGCCGCGCGGCCCGTAGATCGTCAGCGGCTCCTCGCGCGCTGTCAGGTCGTAGGTCTTCAACAGGCCCGGCAGGCCGAGGATGTGATCGGCGTGGAAGTGGGTGAGGAAGATCTCGTCGACCTGGGTCAGCCCCAGCGAGCGCTGCAGCTGCCGCTGCGTACCTTCGCCGCAATCGAACATCAGGCGCTTGCCACCGCGGACGAGCATCACGCTCGCCGTCGAGCGCCGCGCTGAGGGCACCGAGCTGCCGGTGCCGAGGAAGATCGCCGAGAGGTCCATGGGGCCTGCGAGCCTACGCGAAGAAGCTGAGGGTCTCTTTGGGGGAGCCAGGCTCCCGTCAACACGTCACCGAGCGACGCCCAGGCTGCGAAGGCGGCATCAGGGACCTCAAGCTTTTAGAAGCTTGAGGCGCCCGTCATGGCATCTAGGCCATGCAGAGCTTTTTGGGGAGCCGACTGGCCGCTTGAGGGACGCCGGTCCCCCTCCCCAAAACACTCCAGCGAGGCTCCCGCCGAGCGTTTTGGGGAGGGGGACCGGCGTCCTCCCACCACCAACCACTTGACCAGAACCCCAAACCCGCTACAGGGCCACCATCTAGACTGGCCCTCGAGCGCCCGTAGCTCAGCTGGATAGAGCGCCGCCCTCCGGAGGCGGAGGCCGCAGGTTCGAATCCTGCCGGGCGCGCTCTGTCGAACCTGTTAGTCGGCTTTGAACCTGGATCGCCACTCCTCGCGATCGAAATGCGCGGGGTCCGTCTCGGCCACGAAACGCTCGAGGAGGGCGACGAAACGCCCTGGCTGCTCCACCTGGGGAAGGTGCCCCGCGCCTTCGAAGATCTCCAGCCGGCTGCCAGGGATCGCGTCGTGGGCCTCCTTTCCGTGACTCACCGGGATGATCCGGTCGCGGGCTCCCCATACGATCAGCACCGGCACTGCCTCGGCCAGGTAGAGGCGGTCGACAGCCGCGACGCGCTGTCCTTTGGCACCGACCACAGCGCGCAGGGTCGCCACAAAGGCCTTGCGGCGTCGTGGCTCCGAGAGAGAGGCATAGCCTCGTGCGACCTCGGCCACGTCGGCAGAAGGCGTGATGCCGGCGGCCGCCAGACGCCGACCGATGGCACTGCCCGCCCTCTGCCCCAGGCCGGCCGTCGCCGCGATGAACAGTTCGGCCCCCGGCAGCGCCGCGGCTCGCAGGACGGGGCTGACCTCAGGCCCGAGCCCACCGCTCGAGACCAGCACAAGGCGCTCGACCATCTCGGGGAACTGGTAGGCGAACTGCATCGCGACGCCGCCCCCGAGCGAGTGACCCACCACCGTCACTCGCTCGTGACCCAATACCAGCAACAGGTCTCGCAGGGAGGCCGCGAGGTTCCCAAGCGAGTAGTCGCCCGGCCCGGCCGCCGAGGCGCCGTGACCCGGGAGGTCGGGTGCGATGACCGTGTGTCGCTGCGCCAGCGGCTGGATTACCTCGCCCCAGTTCTCCGAGTTGCCCGCCATCCCGTGGACCAACAGCAGGACCGGCCCGTCGCCACCGCCGAGATAGCTGATGGCGCGCCCGTGTAGCCCAGTCGCCTGGACGGTCACCTCTGCGGGATCGGTGGATGTCGGGCGCTGAGCCAGGCATCCACCGTAGCCGCCCCGACATCCCGGCGTAGATCCCCACACTTTTTTGCGCCTGCGCTTCCAATACTGTCGCGGCCGATGTCCGACGAGAAGCAGAACCGACCACCGCGAGGAGCTTTGATCGTGATCGCGGTCGGCCTGTTCGCCACGGTTGCCGCCGCCCTGCTCAGCACGGACAAGCCGCTCGGCACGGCGACGCTGGAATGGGTGGAGGAAACGCGCATGCCCGACCCGAAGCCGGTCGAGATCCCGGGGGGCGGCCGCATGACGCTCTCCGAAGGGCAGATCCGCTCCACCGAACCGAATGCCGGCGAGTACACCCTCTTCCGCTCCTCGGCGCTGCTGACGATCGACGCCGGATCGGCGATCGGCCATGGTCGGCTCACCTGCGCCATCTCGGTGCCGAAGCGGACGATCGTCGCCAAGACCCATGACAGCCGCGCCTCTTACCCGCGCTCCAGCGAAGACCTCGCCGAACAGGAAGTCCACGACACCTCGCTGGTCGAGTTCAGCTCCCACAGCACCGATTTGGCATCGGTTGAAATCGGCGACGTGATCAGCTCCCGTTACACGAGGGAGCCGGGAATAGTCGTCGAGTGGGCGCCCTACCGGATCGGGCGCCAGGCCTGGCATCTGGGCTTCCCCAGCGGGCAGCCGAAGGAAGCGCTGAGCCTCCCCTTCGTCTCGATCTGGCGCACCACGGTCACTCCGGCAGCGCGCATCTCCTGCACGATCGAGACCGCCGCCGGCTCGGCCACGGTCCATACCGCCGGCACTCTCGACTGACCCTCCTACTGGGGCGCGACCAGCAGCTCAGGGCCTTCGATCCCTTTGCCGACCTTGTTCAGCTTCGGGTTTGCGGGGGCGCCGTCCATGCGGCTCGCGGGCAAGGGCGCGCACATCGCCACCGCGTCCTCCACCTCGAGGTCGGGACGTAGCCAGGCGGCCTCGGCCTCGGCGTTGGGCAGGATCGCCGGCATCCGGTCGTGGACCTTGGCGACGACCTCGTTTGGGGTCGTGGTGACGATCGTGCAGCTGTAGAGCCAGCCGTCGTCGAAGCCGCGGTCCTCGGGGTCCTCCCACTCCTTGCGCGTGCAGATGCCGGCGAAGGCGAACGGCTCTCCCCCGTCGACCGTGAAGCGCCAGGGCTGGCGGGGCTGCTTGGGGTCCTCCGCCACCATCCACTCGTAGAAGCCGTCGGCGACGATCAGGCAGCGATGGCGGAACTTGCCGACGAGCGGCGAGTAGGCGCGGCTCGAGGTCAGGTTCTCGGCCTTGGCGTTGATCATCCGGTAGCCGACCTTGAGGTCCTTGGCCCAGCGCGGGACAAGGCCCCAGCGCATCAGGCGAGCCTCTCGCTCGCCCTGCTCGGCCTCCTCGGGGTTGGGGGAGGAGCGGACGGTGAGCACCTCCTGGGTCGGCGCCACGTTGAAGCGCCCCAGCCCCGCTTCGACCTCTTTGACCCGCTCGGCCCGCGGCGGCGGCGCGTCCCCGGCGGCATTGCGCTCCAGCGCCTTCTCCAGCTCGACCTGGAAGTGGTCGGCGATCTTCTTCGTGTCCTTGGTCGTGACCGTGAAGCGTCCGCACATGACTGGTCAGACTAGCCGTGGGGAGACTGCTGGGGCGCGATCAACTCGACGGTTGGAAAGTAGGTGCGGTAGCGACCTGGGTCACGCGTCAGCAGCCGCAACCCGGCAACGGCCGCGTGAGCCCCGATGAAGAAATCGGGGAGAGGCGAGCGCCGCGAGCCACCGCGACGCTTGTACTCCACGAAGGCCTTGCCGGCGAGAAATGCGGAGGGCCATGGCGTGTGCTCCTTCTGAAAGTCCTCCGCGGGGAGCTCGCGCTCGAGCACCTCCACCCGGGAGTATCGGGTCGAAACCTCTGCGTAGATCACCTCGTTGATCACCAGCGGCCCCGCTGCTCCGACGCTACGCAAGGCATCGCCAGACCACTCGGCCCAGGTGGGATCGCCGGAGAGCACGTCGATGAGGACGTTCGAGTCGACAAGCGTTGCGCGCACGGGTGATTAAGCCCTCGGGCTTCAATCCTCTCCCCGGGTGAGGGCCATGATTTCGTCCGTACTCATCAGAACGTCGCCGCCGCTCGCCCTGCGCAAGCGCTCGACGACGTCATCGCCGCGCGTTCGGCCCTCGGGTGCCTTGCGTATCCGCGCCTCCTCCGAGTCCCGCACGAACTCGACCTCGGTGCCGGGGAGAAGGCCGAGCTCGTCGCGAATCTCCTTCGGGATCGTCACCTGGCCCTTGCTGGTGATCTTTGACATGAAGTAAGAGTAGCACTGGTATTACTCTTACTTCGCAGGGCGGGCCTCCGGATGGGCTCGGTACCACTCGAGCGTGCGGCCAAGGCCGTCGGCCAACTCGACCCGGGGGCGCCAGCCCGTCAGCTCACGGAGCTTGGTCGAGTCGACGTACTGGCGATCGATCTCGCCGTCGGGAGTCCCGTTGCCGAGGTACTCGGGCTCGATCCCGGCGCCGGCCGCATCCACGATTAGGTCGACGACCTCGCGCACCGAGTGCGGGCGCTCGCCGCCAGCGTTGAAAGCCTCGCCCCTCGCTCCCTCGCCATCGAGCGCGGCGACTATTGCCAAGTAGGCGGACACAGCGTCGTCGACGTGGAGGAAGTCGCGCTCGGGGCTGCCGTCGGAGCGAATCTGCGGTGGGCGGCCGTCGAGGATCGCGATCGTCGTCTCCGGGATCAGGCGCGAGAAGTTGAGGTCTCCGCCGCCGTAGATGTTGGCGAAGCGGGTGACGGCTAGCGGCACCCCGTAGGCGTGGGCATAGCTGCGGGCGATGACGTCCGCCGCGGCCTTGCTCGCGTCATAAGGAAAGGAGGCTCGCAGGGGAAAGTCCTCGCGATACGGGAGGTCCGAGCTCACACCGTATGCCTTGTCGGAGGAGGCGAAGACGACCCGGGCGACGCCATGGTCGCGGCAGGCCTCGAAGACGTTCCAGGCGCCGCGCACGTTGACCTCGAAGGTCTCGGCCGGCGACTCGCGCGCGACGCCGACGATCGTCTGCGCCGCCAAGTGGAAGACCGAGTCGCAGCCGGCGACCGCCGCGGACACGGCCTCGGCGTCGCGCAGGTCGCCCTCGGCCAGCTCCACCTCGTCGCGCAGGCCGAGCAGATCGAGGGCAGAACGACGAGGGCCACCGGTATCGGCGACGCGCGGGTCGGGCCGGTCGAGCACCCGAACGGAGTCGCCGCGCTCGAGCAGGGCCCCCACCAGGTGCGAGGCGACGAAGCCGTGCGCGCCGGTGACGAGAACCGTCACCCGGTCCCCCTGGGCAACGCCGACTGATCGATTGACCCACCTATGGGGTGGTCAATCGATCGGGCATTGGGAAACGTCGGCCACGGGGAATTGCCCAAGGCCCACAGGTCGTTGAGCTCGACCGCGTCCTTGTAGGTATCCATGCAGTCCCAGAACCCCTCGTGGCGGTAGGCGCGGAGCTGGCCGTCGGCGGCCAGGCGCTCAAGCGGCTCTCGCTCCAGGACGCTGTCCTCGTGCAGATAGGCGAGCGCTCCTGGCTCAAAGCAGAAGAAGCCACCGTTGATCCAGTGCTCGCTGCGGGGCTTCTCGACGAAGCCTTCGATCCGACCGTCCGTCCCCAGCTCCGCGACCCCCCACTGCAGGTGGGGCTGCACAACGGTCACCGTCGCCAGCGCGTCCTGCAGGTCATGGAAGGCGAGCAGGGCATCAAGGTCGACGTTGGCAACGCCATCCGCGTAGGTCGCGCAAAACGTCTCACCGGCAAGCCGCTCGCCGAGTCGCGCGATGCGGCCCCCGGTCGGGGTGTCGGGGCCGGTATCGACGCACTCGACCACCACCCCATCGGGCCAGGCCTCCGCGGCGACGAACTCCTCGACCATCTCCCCCAGGTAGCCGGTGGCGAGCAGGAAGCGCTCGAAGCGCTGCGCCGCGTAGATGCCGATCACGTGCCAGAGGATCGGCCGGCCCCCGATCTCGACCAGCGCCTTGGGCACGGTCTCGGTCCGCTCTCGGAGGCGAGTCCCGCGACCGCCGCAGAGAACTACGACGGGTGGCCTACTGACGGACATGGGCCAAGCAGGTCAAGGACGCAGGGAGCGTGGCGTGCTCTGCACGCGAGCGACCGAGGACGCCGACATGCGCCGGACCAGGCCCGTCAGCCACCGGCGACGGCAGGCAGAATGGTTACCTCTGCGCCGTCGTCGATTTGCGTCGCGAGGCCGTCCTGGAAGCGGATGTCCTCGCCGCTGACGTAGACGTTGACGAAGCGGCGCAGGTCGCCGTCCTGGGTGATCCGCTCGCGCAAGCCGTCGTGGGTCTCGAAGACCGCGTCGAGGACCTCGCCGACGGTGGAGCCGGCGACCTCGAGCTCTGCCTCCCCCCCGGTCGCGGCGCGCAGCTGGGTCGGGATCTTCACGGTGACTGGCATCAGACGGCTACCTCCTGGCGGAACTCGGCCTCGAAGCTGTCGAGGTTGGGGTCGATCTCGTGCATCCGGAACGTATCGCGGGTCGCGTCCAGCGTCTTCAGCCCCTCGCCGGTCAGGTAGACGACAACTCGCTCGCCTGAGCCGATGTCGCCGCGTTCGGCGAGCTTCCGGAGGACGCCGACGGTGACCCCGCCGGCGGTCTCGGTGAAGATCCCGGTCGTCTCGGCCAGCAGCTTGATCCCGTCGCGGATCTCCTGGTCGGAGACCGAGTCGATGCCGCCACCGGTGCGCCGCGCCCACTCGACGGCGTAGGGGCCGTCGGCGGGATCGCCGATCGCCAGGCTCTTGGCGATCGTCTCCG
>Ga0157380_10002834_pt1 | contig 11786 bp, 9 predicted proteins | sample S35metaG_FD_119757 | JGI IMG/M metagenome (GOLD analysis project Ga0157380, IMG submission 119757) | Switchgrass rhizosphere microbial communities from Kellogg Biological Station, Michigan, USA - S3-5 metaG | ecosystem: Host-associated > Plants > Roots > Rhizosphere > Soil | place: USA: Michigan...
AGAGCAACATGATCATCAGCGGCGGCGAGAACATCTACCCGTCGGAGGTCGAGGCGGTGCTGGCCGCACACCCGCGGGTGCAGGACGTGGCGGTGATCGGCGTGCCCGACACCAAATGGGGCGAGTCGGTGCAGGCGGTGGTGGTGCTGCGCGAGGCCGGCGCGGCCAGTGAGGCCGAGCTGCTCGAGTGGTGCAAGGGCCGCATCGCCAGCTTCAAGCGGCCGAAGTCGGTGCTGTTCGTGGCCGAGTCCGAGATGCCGCGCACCGCCACCGGCAAGATCCAGCACCGCGTGCTGCGCGACCGTCTCGCAGCGCGCGCCAAAGCGGTGCCGTGAGCGCGCTGTATTCGTTCGGATACAACATGCGCCCGCCAACCCGAATGCTATTGATCGGGCTCAGCCACTCCCCCACAATCGGCGACCGTTTTCATCAACAACCACGAAGGAGACAGCCAACCATGCGACACATTCGTTCGCTCGTCGCGCTCGCGGCGCTGTGCGTCGTCGGCGCCCCCATGGCGCAGCAGGCACCGGCCGACGAGCCGGGCTGGGCCAAGGGCCGTCCGAAGACCGACACCGCGATGAAGATGGCGCCGGTGCCGGCCTTCCCGGTGCCCACGCCGGCCGATCAGCTGCCCACCAAGAAATTCAAGCTGCCACCGGGCTTCAAGGTCGAAACCTGGGCATCCGGCGTGCTCGACGCACGCGGCCTGCGCCAGGGGCCCGGAGACAACATCCTCGTCAGCACGCTGTTCGTCGGCAACAAGGTCTACCGGATTCCCGAGAAGGGCAAGCACGAAGCCAAGGTGATCATCGACAAGATGGAGATGGCCGCGGGGATCGAGTACTACAAGGGCTCGCTGTTCGTTGCGACCAACACCAAGATCTACCGCTGGGACAACGTCGACGGCAAGCTCGACAACCTCGGCGAAGGCAAGGTGATCTACGACAAGCTGCCCGGCGGCGGCGACCACAGCTGGAAGTACCTGCGCGTCCACAAGGACCGCCTGTACTACGAGGTCGGCGGGCCGTGCAACATCTGCGATCCGGGTGAGTGGGCCAAGATCTACAGCATCAAGCTCGACGGCAGCGACATGCAGGTCTACGCCTCAGGCGTGCGCAACACGGTGGGCTTCGACTTCGATCCCAAGGACGGCACCCTCTGGTTCACTGACAACGGGCGCGACTGGTTCAGCGAAGAGCTACCCAACGACGAGCTGAACCACGTCACGCAGCCGGGCAAGCAGCACTTCGGCTTTCCGTATTGCCACCAGGGCAACATTCCCGATCCCGAGTTCGGCTGGGGCAAGGACTGCAAGGACTTCACCCCGCCCGCCGCGCTGCTCGGGCCGCACGCCGGCTCGCTGGGCCTGAAGTTCTACACCGGCAAGATGTTCCCGGCCAAGTACCACGGCGCGATGTTCATCGCCAAGCACGGGCCGTGGAACCGCACGCAGAAGTACAACGGCGTGTTCGTCGCGTGGCCCGACGGCAAGGGTGGCGCGAAGGTCGAGCCGTTCATGACCGTCTTCGTCGAGGACAACAAGTACCTCGGCCGTCCGGCGGACTTCCTGGTGACGAAGGACGGATCGCTGCTGGTCAGCGATGATCACGCCGGTGCGATCTATCGAATCAGCTACGGCGGCAAGTGAGCGTGTAGCGAGGTTCCAGCGCCGTCTTGCCTCCGGCACGGCGGCTCTGGCCTCGGTGCTGCTGGCCTGTGCAGCCAGCGCGCAGCAACCCAAGAGCGCACGGCCGGCCAGCAGCGCCGCGCCGCGCGCCGCGGCCGCCAGCGCGGCGGCCCCCAATCCGTATCCCCAGCGCTTCGCGTCGCTGTGCGCAGCCTGCCACGGCGCCAATGGGCGCAGCGAGATGCCGGGCACACCGGCGCTCGCCGGGCAGCACTCGTTCTACGCGGTCACGCAGCTGTTCCTGTTTCGCGAGGGGCGGCGCAGCAACGAGGCGATGACCGCGGTGGCCAAGCAACTCAACGACGCCGACCTGCGCGGCTTCTCCGACTTCATCGGCACCTTGCCACCGGTGCCTGCCCCGGCACCGGCTGCGCCACCCGATGCGGCGCGCATGAAGAAGGGGGCCGAGCTGGCGCAGCAGCACAAGTGCGTGTTCTGCCATGGCGCCGATCTGGCCGGTGGCCAGCAGGTGCCGCGCATCGCCGGTCAGCGCGAGGATTACCTGCAGGCGAGCCTGCAGGGCTTCAAGTCAGGCAAGCGCCCCGGCTACACGATGGCGATGGTCGGGGCGGTGAGCGAGGTGACGCCCGAAGAGCTGGACATCCTGGCGTACTACGCTGCGCGTTTCCCCGGCGCGCCGGCCGCGGCCCCAGCGGCCAGCAAGTGACGCGCGCGCTGGCGCGCTTCAATCGCGCGCCACGTCGGCCCAGCGGCCGCTGGCCTGCGACGCCAGGCAAGCCTCGATGAATGCCATCGTGTGCACGCCGTCGTCGATGCGCGGGTACGGCAGAGGTGCCGCGAGCGACTCGCCGAGCGTGCGCGCGACGCGCTCCTGCGCGAGCTCGGCGTAGATGTTGGCAAACGCCTCGCGCAGGCCCTCGGGGTGGCCGCGCGGTGTGCGGCCGGCAGCGATCACCTCGGACGGCAGGCCCGCGTCGCCGCGCCCGATCGTGCGCACCGGCTCGCCCTGCAGCGCCAAGGTCAGGTAGCTCGGTGCGCGGTGCGACCAGTCGATCAATCCCTGCTCGCCGTACACGCGCAAGCGGATGTCGTTCTCCCCGCCGGCGGCGGCCTGCGTGACGGTGAATGTGCCATGGGCGCCGCCGTCGAACTGCACCTGCGCCGACACGTGGTCGATCACGCGGCGCCCGGGAACCAGCGCACCGACGTCGGCCGACACGCGCGCCACGCGCTGGCCAGCGACGAAGCACGCGAGCTGCTGCGCGTGGCAGCCGATGGCGCTCATCACCAGCGCCTGCCCGCTGCGCGCCGGATCGAACAGCCAGCGCAGGCGCGGCGTCTGTGCGCCATCTTCGATGCGCGAGGCGAGCGCGAACTGGATGTACTCCACCTGCACCAGCCGGATCGCGCCGAGCGCGCCCTCGCGCACCAGGTGGCGTGCCAGCCGCGTCATCGGATAGGCGCTGTAGCCGTGCGCAATCGCGAACAGGCGCGCGCCGGCACGCACCCGCGCGGCCAGGTCGCGCGCCTGCGCGTGGGTGTGCGTGACCGGCTTGTCGCAGATCACGTCGAGCCCGGCGTCGAGCGCCGCGGCGGCATACGGATGGTGCGTGTCGTTGGGCGTCATGATCGCCACCGCCTCGATGCCGTCGTCGCGCTGCGCTTCGGCGCGCAGCATCTCGTCCACCGTGCCGTAGCTGCGCGCGGCGTCGAGGCCGAGCGCGCTGCCGGCGGCGCGTGAGCGGGCCGCATCGCTCGACAGCACGCCGGCGCTGACGCGGAACCAGCCGTCGAGCTCGGCCGCGCTGCGATGCATCGCGCCGATCCACGACGCCGGGCCGCCGCCGATCACGCCCAGGCGCAGCGCGCGGCCGAATCGTTGGCGCAGGTTCATCGCTCGCTCTTTCGATGCAGGGGCCGCGATGCTACCGCTGCCACGCCGCGATGCGGCGGGCACAATGGGTGCCGGCATCTGCGGGAACACCATGGCGATCTACAGCATCGACGGCCACGCGCCGAGCGTCGCGCCCGACGCCTTCGTGGTCGACAACGCCACCGTGATCGGTCGCGTCACGCTGCAGGCGCGCGCCAGCGTGTGGTTCAACGCCGTGCTGCGCGGCGATGGCGATCGCATCGTGGTGGGCGAGCAGAGCAACGTGCAGGACGGTGCGGTGCTGCACGTCGACCCCGGTTTCCCGCTCACGCTCGGCGAACGCGTCTCGGTCGGCCACCAGGCGATGCTGCACGGCTGCACGATCGGCGCCGGCTCGCTGATCGCGATCAAGGCGGTGGTGCTCAACGGCGCGGTGATCGGCGAGCAGTGCCTGGTGGGCGCCGGCGCGATCGTCACCGAGGGCAAGACGTTCCCGCCGCGCTCGCTGCTGCTGGGCGCACCGGCCAAGGTGGCGCGCGAGCTGACCGACAAGGACCTGCGGCTGCTGCAGGCGGCGGCCGACAGCTACGTGCGGCGGGCCGCGATGTACCGCGAGTCGCTGCGGCGCATCGACAACCTGCTGCCCGACCGGCCGTAGCGCAGCGTCAGTCGGCGATCGCCTGGTACACCAGCTGACGGATCAGGTTGCGGTGGTGCAGCCGCAGGGGGCCGGCGCTCTGCACCATGAACACCGCGACCAGCTCTTCTTTCGGGTCGATCCACATGCCGGTGCCGGCGTAGCCGCCCCAGTTGTAGTCGCCGGCCGAGCCGGGCAGCAGCGCCATGCCGTCGGCGGGCCGCACCGCCAGCCCGAGGCCGAAGGTGTAGCCCGACGCACCGAGCACGCCGCCGCCGGGCGTGGGCGCGATCGGTATGCGCGTGCCGAGGTGGTCCGATGCCATCAGCTTCACCGTCGAGCGGCTCAGCACGCGCACGCCGTCCAGCGTGCCGCCGTTGAGCATCATCTGCACGAAGCGCAGGTAGTCGCCCGCGGTCGACACGCCGCCAGCGCCGCCGGAATCGTTGGCCGGCGGCTGGCTCACGTCGATCAGGCGGATCGGTGCGCCGGTGATCGCGTCTTTCTCGAACGGCTCGGCCAGGCGGCCGCGCTGCGTGTCGAGCAGGCTGAACGCGGTGTCGTTCATCCTCAGCGGGCCGAACAGGCGGCGCTGCAGGAACACGCCGAGGCGCTGGCCCGAAGCCGCCTCGACCACGCGGCCGAGCACGTCGGTGGCCAGGCTGTATTCCCAGGTGGTGCCCGGCTGATACAGCAGCGGGATCTTCGCGAGGCGGTCGACCTGCTCGGGGCCGCTCAGGTCGCGCGTGTCGAAGTCGATGACGTTGGGCTTGTAGAGGCCCGCCTTGGTCAAGGCGTCCTTCACCGCCGTGTTGACCGTCAGCTCGCCGTAGGGCAACCCGGCGGTGTGGCGGAGCAGGTCGAGCACGGTCATGGGCCGCGTGGCCGCCACGTCGCCTTGCGGGGTGGAGACTTTGACGTCCTTGAACGCCGGCAGCCACCTGGACACCGGGTCGCCGAGCTGCAGCACGCCGTCTTCCATCAGCATCATCGCGGCCACCGCGGTGAACGGCTTGGTCATCGAGTAGATGCGGAACACGCTGTCGAGCTGCATCGGCTCGCTGCCCTTGGGATCGCGCACGCCGAAGGCCTTTGCGTGGACCAGCTTGCCCTTGCGCGAGACCATCGCCACAGCGCCGGGCAATCGCTTGGCCGCAACCTCCTGCTCGAAGGTGGCGGTGATGCGTTCCAGCCGCGCCGACGACATGCCCGCGCTCTCGGGTGCGGCCGTCGCGATCGGTGCGCTGCCGCCAACGCTGGGCGCCTGCGCGCAACCGAAAGCCAGCAGAGACAGCAGCGCGGCGGCCAGCAAGCGCTGCGATGCGCGCGCCAACGGGTTCAAGCTCCGACGGTGCATCACGGCGTGTCTCCTCCCGGTTGCCAGAGGGCGCGATTCAACACCCGAGGCCCGAGATCGTCAATCGAGCGCGCCGCGACGCCGCGGCCTAGAATCGCTGCCATGCAACCGCGCGGCAGCCTGCTCTTCTACGGCGACCACCTGGCACGCAGCGTGCGCGGTGTGCCGTGCGCGCCACCGCCCGATCGACCATCACCGCTGTAGTCCCGAGTCGATCCACGGGCCCGCATCGGGGCCCCGAGCAGGAGCACCACATGGCCGATCTGTTCGACAACCCCATGGGACTGATGGGGTTCGAGTTCGTCGAGTTCGCCGCGCCGCATACGCACACGCTGGAGCCGCTGTTCGAGAAGCTCGGCTTCTCGCTGGTGGCGCGCCACCGCAGCAAGGACGTGCTGCTGTACCGCCAGGGCGACATCAACTTCATCGTCAACCGCGAGCCCAAGAGCCAGGCTGCGTATTTCGCGGCCGAGCACGGCGCGAGCGCGTGCGGGCTCGCGTTTCGCGTCAAGGATTCGCACAAGGCCTACCAGCTCGCGCTCGACAACGGCGCGCAGCCGATCGAGATGCCCACCGGTCCGATGGAGCTGCGGCTGCCCGCCATCAAGGGCATCGGCGGTGCGCCGCTGTACCTGATCGACCGCTTCGAGGACGGCAAGAGCATCTACGACATCGACTTCGAATGGCTCCCCGGCGTGCCGCGTCACCCGGTGGGGCACGGGCTGACGCGGGTCGACCACCTGACGCACAACGTGTACCGCGGGCGCATGGCGTTCTGGGCCCAGTTCTACGAGCGGCTGTTCAACTTCCGAGAGATCCGCTACTTCGACATCCAGGGCGAGTACACCGGCCTCACCAGCAAGGCGATGACGGCCCCCGACGGGCAGATCCGGATTCCGCTCAACGAGGAGTCGTCCAAGGGCGGCACCGGGCAGATCGAAGAATTCCTGATGAAGTTCAACGGCGAGGGCATCCAGCACGTGGCGCTGCTGACCGACGACCTGTGCAGCACCATCGATCGGCTCACGCTGGCGGGCGTGCCGTTGATGAGTGCGCCCAACGAGGTGTACTACGAGATGCTCGACGAGCGGCTGCCCGGCCATGGGCTGCCGCTGCCCGAGCTGCAGACGCGCGGCATCCTGGTCGACGGCAGCACCAAGGGCGCGCGGCGCCTGCTGCTGCAGATCTTTTCCGACACGCTGCTCGGCCCGGTTTTTTTCGAGTTCATCCAGCGCCAGGGCGACGACGGCTTCGGCGAGGGCAACTTCAAGGCGCTGTTCGAGTCGATCGAGCGCGACCAGTTGCGCCGCGGCGTGCTCAACCCGTCGTGACGACGCTCATTGCCCTGGCGCGTCGCCCAGCTTCAGCTTGACGAGCAGCGCGCGGTAGCGCGGCTCGTCGCGCAGCTCGCGCAGGAACCGGTCGATCTTCAGCGTTTCGCAGCCGCTCTGCCGCTCGCTGCAGGCGCGCGCGAGCCAGTCGAGCGCCAGCGCCTTCTGGCCGCGCAGCGCGTGCAGCTGCGCGACGTAGTAGGCGTTGCTCTGCGGCGCCCGCTTCAGCTCGGCGAGCGCCGCGTCGGACGCCTCGCGCCGGCCGATCAGCCACTGCGCGATTGACTGCGCCCACAGCCGGTAGCCGGCGTGGCGCTCGACGGCGATCTCGGCCAGCGCATCGTCGCCGTAACGCAGCAGCGCCAGGTTGACGCCGATCAGCGCGTGGTTGCCGATCGCATGCGGGTTCGTGCGCAGCTCCTGCCGGAACAGCGCCAGCGATTCCTCGAAACGGTCGGCATGCAGCAGGTAGAACGCCAACGTGCCGATGGCAGCCGCGTTGAGCGGATCGCGATGCGCGATCTGGCCCTGGATCTTGATCGCCTCGGTCAGGTGGCCGGTCACGCTGGCGAACGTGGCCTCGCACTCGGGCAGCAGCAGCGCATCCTTCGGGTCGAGGGTGCGCATGCGGTCGAGCTCGGCGCGCGCCTCGCCCCACGCGAAGTCGACTCGCACCGCGTAGCGAAAGCGCGCCGAATGCGCGGCGATCGAGTCGGGCTCGATCGCCAGCGCCTTGTCGAGCGCCTGGCGCGCCAGCGCCTGAGCCTCAGCCTTCGGCCGCCACGCCAGGTAGGCCTGCCGCATGTACAGCTGCGCCAGGCGCACCCACGGCATCGCATAGCCGGGGTCGAGCGCGAGCGCCTTCTTGTACGACACCTCGGCGCGCTGCGCATCGCGCTCGAACGGGCCGTTGCCGTAGACGTCGCCCTGCAGCACCAGGTTGTAGGCCTCGACGTTGGGCACGCGCAGGCGCTGCGCGTGCGGCTCGACCAGCATCGCTTCGAGCGCACGCGCCACCGCACCCGCGATCTCGTCCTGGACCTTGAAGATGTCGGCCAGCCGCCGCTCGTAGGTCTGCGACCACAGCTGCGTGCCGTCGGCCGCGCGCACCAGCTGCGCGCCGATGCGCAGCTGCTCGCCGCTCTTGCGCACGCTGCCGGTCAACACGTGCGCCACCTGCAGCTGCGCGGCGATCGTGCGCACGTCGTCGTTTCGACCCTTGAACGCGAACGCCGACGTGCGGGCGATCACGCGCAGGTTCGAGCTGCGCGCCAGGCGGTCGATCAGCTCGTCGGTCAGGCCATCGGCGAAGTACTCCTGGTCGCGCTGCTCGCTCAAGTCGGCAAACGGCAGCACCGCGATCGACTTGTCGAGCGGCGCCACGGGTGCGACGGGCGCGAGCGGCGCCGACGCCATGGGATTCGAGGGCGCCGCCGCCTGCAGCGCCGGCGCAGTCACCGTGGGATGCCGCTGCAGCAGCAGGCCACCGAGCGCGCCGAGCAGCAGCGCGCCCAGCGCCAGCGGCGCCAGCAGGGCACGGCGTCGCCGCACCCACTTGCCGGCGCGGTACAGCGGCGACGCCGGCATCGCGTCGACCGGCTCGCCCGACAGGTGGTGGCGCAGGTCGCGTGCCAGCGCCTGCGCGCTGGGGTAGCGCTCGGCCGCCGTCGGCGCCAGCGCCTTCAGCGCGATCGCGTCGAGTTCGCCGCGCAGCGTACGCGCGACGTGCGCGATGCTGGCGCCACGCAGCTCGGCGGCATCGGCGCTCAGCCGCGTGCTCGGCGGCTGCGGCGCATGCCCGGGGTGCCCGTTGCGCTCGACGGCGTCGAACGGCTGGCGCCCCGCCAGCAGCTCGTACAGCACGACACCCAGCGCGTACACGTCGCTGCTGGCGTCGATGGGCCCGCCATTGAGCTGCTCGGGGCTCGCATAGGCCGGCGTCAGCGCGCGCCCGTAGGCGCGCGTCAGATCGGCATCGGCCGGGCGCTCCATCAGGCGTGCGATGCCGAAGTCGAGCAGCTTCACCTGTCCGGTCGCAGTCACCAGCACGTTGGCGGGCTTGATGTCGCGATGCAAGACACCCTGCTCGTGCGCGTACTGCACCGCCTGCACCACCTGCAGGAACAGCTCGACCCGCTCGCGCGGCGTCAGCCGGCGCTCGTCGGCCCACTGCAGCAAGTGGCGCCCCGCCACGTACTCCAGAGCGAGGTAGGGCCGGCCGTCGCTGGCGACGCCGGCATCGTAGAAGTGCGCGATGTGCGGATGCTCGAGCGCGGCCAGGATGTCGCGCTCGACCGCGAAACGCTGCGCCAGGTCCTCGCGCCAGGGCAGCTGCGACGGCGTCTTCAGCGCGACGTCGCGCTTGAAGGCCCCGTCGGCGCGCTGTGCCAGCCACACTTCGGCCATGCCGCCGGCGCCAAGGCGGCGCGCCAGCTGGTACGGGCCGATGCGCTCACCCTCCTTCAGGTCGCTGACTGCGCGCAGCCCCTCGACGTCGAGCTTCGGCAGCGGCGGCAGCGAATCGCTGGCGCCGGTCGACAGCGCGCGCCGCAGCGCCGGCGCGAGGTCGGCATGCTCGGCCGGCAGCGCCTGCAGCCACTGTGCGCGCTGCGCCTCGTCGGCGTCGATCACTTCGTCGAGCAGCCGGCTCAGGCGCGTCAGCTGCAGGGTCGACAGCTTCACCGGCGCCCTCTCAATCCGGCGCCAGCATCACGCGCAGCAACAGGCGCGCCTTGTTCCAGTCGCGCTGCACGGTGCGCTCGGTGACGTCCAGCACCTCGGCGATCTCCTGGTCGCTGTAGCCGCCGAAGTAGCGCAACTCCACCATCTGCGCGGCGCGTTCGTCGGCTTGCTGCAGCGCCTGCAGCGCCTCGTGCACCGCGAGGATGGCCGCTTCGTCGCGGCCGAGGTCGTGCGCCAGGTCGTGCGCCATGTCGGTCGACAGCGTCAGCTTCGGCGCCGCGCCGCCGCGCCGCTCGGCCAGGCGCGCGCGCGCCGCGTCGACGATCACCGAACGCATCACCTGCGCCGCGTAGCCGAAGAACGCGCGCCGGTCGGCGAACGTGAGCTCGCCGCCGTGCACCAGCCGCAGGTACGACTCGTGCACCAGCGCCGTGGTGTCGAGCAGCGTGCCGCGGCCGCTGCCGTACAGCCGGGCATGCGCCAGGCGGCGCAGCTCGGGGTAGGCCGCCGCGAACAGCGCGTCGCGCGCGGCCCGGTCGCCGGCGACCGAACGCGACAGCAGCTCGGTGAGCCGCCCGTTCATGCGCCGCACGATGTCGCTGCAAGACCCATCCCGTTGCACTCCTGCACAGTGGCCGATTCTGCAACGCCGCCACGCCGGCTTTGCCGACCCTCCAAATGCAGCGGCCACGATGTCAGGTTGGCGGTGCGGATTGCGTTTTCACCGGCAAGGGCCACTCACGGCACGAAAGGAATCCGCCATGAAGCTGCTGCTGAAGTTCAACCTGGTGATGGTCGCGCTGTTCGCGATCGCCATCGCCGCCACCGCGGCGGTGTCGCGCGACCTGCTGCAGCGCAATGCCCGCGAGGAGATCTACGACAACGCCAAGCTGCTGATCGAGAGCGCGCTGGCGGTGCGCGACTACACCAGCCGCAACATCGCGCCGCTGCTGGAGACCCAGATCAAGTACGAGTTCCGGCCCGAGATGGTGTCGGCGTTCTCGGCCATCGAGCTGCTGCGCAACGTGCGCGAGACCAACCCCGACTACAAGCAGTTCCTGTACCGCGAGGCGACGCTGAACCCGACCAATCCGGCCAACCGCGCCGTCGAGTGGGAGAGCGACATCGTCAACTCGTTTCGCAACGGTGCGGTGAAGGCGCCGCTGTTCGGCGAGCGCGACACGGCCAACGGCCGCATGCTGTACGTGGCCAAGCCCTTGAAAGCCGGCGCCGCCTGCATGCGCTGCCACGACACCGCCGAGATCGCGCCGCCGACCATGATCTCCAAGTACGGCAGTGCCGGCGGCTTCGGCTGGAAGGTGGGCGAGATCATCGGCGCCCAGATCGTGCAGATCCCCGAGACGTTCGCGCTGGCGCGCGCCGAGGCGACGTTTCGCGTCTTCATGGGCTCGCTGCTGGGCGTGCTGGTCGCGCTCGGGCTGGTGTTCAACGCGCTGCTGTGGTGGATGTTCATCCGCCCGGTGACGCGCATCTCGGCGCTGGCCGACCGCATCAGCCTCGGCGCGGTCGATGCGCCCGACTTCGTGTCGCGCAGCCACGACGAGATCGGCATGCTGGCGCAGGCGCTGTCGCGCATGCGGCGCAGCCTGGTGCAGGCGATGAACATGCTGGAGGCCTGAGCCGGAGCGGCGGCACCCGTGCCGGCGCAGCGGCTCAGGCACCGCGTGTGCAAGCCACGCGGGCTGCCGATGCCCGATCTGCCGCATCCAAGGCAACCCTGTGGCGCGGGCCGCCACTTGACCGCACGATCGGACCTTTGCACCACCAGGGTCCACCCATGAAGGCTCGTTTCCGCACGGCGCTGGCCGTGCTCGCCGCGGGAGTCGCCGCGCCCGCGCTTGCGCAGCCGTGCCCCGACAAGAACGTGATGTACTGGCAGGCGTTTCCGCCGGGCGGCGAATCGGACCTGTCGGCGCGCCACCAGCAGCTGGTGCTGAAAAAGAAGTGTCCTGCCATCGACACCGTGATCCAGTACAAGGCCGGTGGCGGCGGGGCGCTACTGTGGAGCTCGACCAACACGCTGCCGGCCGACGGCGTCAACATCGTCGGCATCAACCTGCCGCACATGGTGCTGCAGCCGATGGAAGGCAACGTGACCTACAAGACCGACGACGTGACGCCGGTCTACTGGTTCCACTACACGCCCGACGCGCTGGTGGTGCCCGACCAGAGCCCGATCAAGAGCTGGGCCGATTTCGTCAAGGCCGCCAAGGACGCGCCCGGCAAGTTGAACC
>Ga0157380_10002837_pt1 | contig 11767 bp, 5 predicted proteins | sample S35metaG_FD_119757 | JGI IMG/M metagenome (GOLD analysis project Ga0157380, IMG submission 119757) | Switchgrass rhizosphere microbial communities from Kellogg Biological Station, Michigan, USA - S3-5 metaG | ecosystem: Host-associated > Plants > Roots > Rhizosphere > Soil | place: USA: Michigan...
CCCTCAATCAACTCGATAGCCAGCCGCACCACGTCATACTGTAGCTGCTTAAGTTCCTTAATGCTGCGCAGCTCGAGCACCTTCTCGGATAAACGTTCAAGCAGGCGGTGCCGTCGCTCGGCAGCTTTGAACAGTTTTATCCGTTCAATGAGAAAGATCGTTTGCGCAGCTACACCAGCTACCATTTCGATCTTTTCCGGACAAAAGGAATCGAAGAAAGGTTCATTTCGCCGGTCAGACCCTGCGGCTGTGTGGGAAGTAACGGACGCTGGGCCTGATTCTTCACGTAACTCGCCGATGTCGAGTAACCCAACAACTTCGTCGCCGAGGCGCAGCGGAACCATCAGCAATGACTGAACTGGAATCTCGAGCCCGATTCGTGCCGCGAACTTTTCCAATAGGGGTCGGTGTTTCTCATCCTGCAAATGCAAGATGGCGGGCTCTCCTGTCTTGAGAAATGTCGAAAGTCCTTCGTACTCTGCAACGGCTACCGTTTCTCCACGTCCAGGATTCCAGACGATTGTCCCGTCTGCTCGAGAAATGGGGTATGCTGCCACCACGGAGAGTAGCTGTTCATCTTCGTCTAACAGAAGAATTCGACAGAAAGAATTGCTCAAAAGCGAGATTAGTTTTTCCGCAAGATTTTGCAGCCCCTCATCTGGGTTTGCTGCCGTAGCAACGATGCTGTTGGCTTCGATAAAAAGGTTTAGACGTTTTTCGGCAGCCTCGACTGGTCGCAGATCTTCGAAGTACCCAACGCTGCCGATACGTTCTTGCCGCACATCATAAAGCCAGGTCGCCGAGAGCTGGATTGGTATGGGACTGCCATCGCTACTTCGAATGACAGTCTTGAACCGCTCAATCCGACCTTGTCCCTCGTGAAGCTCGCGACCCGCCCGGCGAGCCTCGACCTCGCTCAGAAAAACCTCATTGATATGCCTGGGGATTACGTCGGTGAGATCGAAGCCAAGTATTCGTCGTGCCTGATCATTGAACTCGATGATATTTCCAGTTCGATCGGCCGCGATGATGCAGCTCGGAGAACTCGCTACCACGCGCGAGAGTTTGTCCTTTTGTTCGCCCAACTGGTTGACGAGTCGAGCACTCTCGATTGCCGTCACCACTGCTTCTGCGAAGATCGTCAAAATCCATTCGTCTTCCTTCGTAAACCGTAGAGTCGGAAGTGCGCCACCCTCGGAGTCTTTCTTATTGCTGCAGCGAATAAGACCGAGAAATGTCTCGAGTCCGCCGGCTTTGCTCTTTAGTGGAATAGCTAGTAATGAGGTGCACTTGCCCGAGGGACTACAGTCAGGTTCAACTCCCAGAATGGCAGAGTGAGTGTTAAGGGCCTCGCCATTGGAGTTAAAGAGCTTGCCCACGGCCGCAATGTGACCCGTCAGTCCTGTGCCCACACCGGCGACGACTTTAAAACGTTTTCCTTTTTGGAATCGGCCTTCGCGATGACCGAAACTTGCTTCGAGGGAAATGAAGCCGGGTTCCTTCGCGAGGAAAACTCCGCACACTTCGGCGTTCAAAATCTCCGCGGCATAAAAGGCAACTTGATCGAGTCTCTCATTCAGCGACTTCTTGTCGAGATCGCTCATCAACTCCTTCATGACCTCAGCAAGGCGGCCTAGACTCCTCAGCTTGGTTTGACTCGTTGTCAGGATCGTGGCCGTTACTATTGCTTCTGCAGCGTTGTCGGCAAGACGTTTGAGGAGTTCAGCATCGTGGCTCGTGAAGTGACGCCCCTTGTGAGCGTCAACATAGAGCACGCCAACGATGTTGCCATCCCACTTCAATGGCATTTCCAAAACAGCTTCGAATGGACGCCCCTCAGCGTAAAGAGCGGCCCGTCCCGGCCAACTGTTGTAGTCATCCACGATTCGGTAAGGCGTGCCGTCTTCTAAATGGAACAAGGTCTCGTCGTCACGCTGGGTTTCCGGGGCGCGTGCCAGTGAGTCCAGCACCAATCGACCCGACATTCCTTCACCCACCTTCAGTACCTTGCCGACGTTTTGGGCACGGTTGAATTCGGCGGCGACAACTAACTCACCCTGCTCTGGATAGTATTGGTAGATGCCTCCTCCCTCGGCCGTTAACAGTTGAACCGCCTGTTGAATGATGACTTTTAGTAGCACCGGCAATTCCCGGATTGAATTAACTGCAAAGGTTGTGTGTTGCAATGCCTCCGCTTGCGCGGCCCTTACCTTCAGATCGGCATAGTTTTGGGCCATTTCAACCACACTCGCAGCTTTCGCCGCCTGAAGCGATAGCCTTGAGAGCATCGTCTGATTGATAGCAGTCTCGCGATGCTTATTGTCAACGGTAATCAGTCCCTTTAACCCTCCGTTCAAGATCGGAGAACACGCCCACTCTGGCGCCTCATCACCAGCCAACGTTGGTTCATGGCAACCGTCCGATTGGCTTTCAGTACCAAACAGACGTGGTGCCGGATCCGCCATGAGCGAGTCAAAGAATGGTATCGAAGAGGTGGGCCACTTGGCGCCGATGAAGCTGTCGTCCATCCCAATGTGGGAACTGCCGACCAGCACATCGCAGTCGCCGACCACCAGATAGAGACGCACTCTATCGAAACCGATCTCCTGGATTTCCTTGGTTATTTTGTCGAGCATTTGGTTTTCTTCAAACATAATTAGAGACTCACAAGATTTAGGACGAGACCGCTTTCGCGGCCTTCACGATCGGCGGTCCTCGTATGTGCAGGAACCGTCTTAAGTCAGCGGCGACCGAACGTGCCTGCGCCCCCTGCCCCCTACCGTCATATTGGTCATTCTCGATCACGAACCTAGGATAAATGCGGGAGTAAACCGATTGATCTGACATTTGCCTTACATTTTTGAGCGAGGCAACGACGTGTCTTCGATTAGAAATAGTAACTTAAGCTGCCACCGTCTTATATCCAGCAGCCAAAGCCGCCTTCGCAGCGTTCAAAGGCTGCTTGGGTTCGTTCATAGCCACCGACATTCGCATGGACCAAGCGTTATTCCCATGCGATGCACGAAAGAAAGGCTCAAGCCTAAGAAGTTGGGGCTGAATCAGAGATTTTTGAAATCGCAAAACCGAGGATTTGCGCATTGCTCGCAGAGACTTTCGGCAGTTTCCAGTTTCTGGCCGATGCATTACTTCAACTCTCCGTCCTCGTCACTCCCATCTGGCTACAATTGGCAACAAGTATCTCGCTTAGAAGCTGAACCTGATTTGGGCGTCGATGCGACGGTCGTAGGCGCTCGAACCTGGCGCACTGCCGAAGCCGCCAAAATTACCGGCGCTCGACGTCGATAATCCGAAGGAGGGGGAGCTGAGGTTGCCGTCAGGCCTTCCCAGATTCGCGCGATTCAATGGATTCTGAATGTTGATTGAAAGAGTCAGGTTGTAACGGTTACCGGTGTCTCCGTCACCGACACCACCGCCTCTGCCACCGCCTCCGCGTAGACCACGTCCCCCAATGCCACCTAACCCAATCGGACCACGCGAGGCGCCGCTACCATCACCGCCGCGCCGGTTGCCTTGCCCTGAAGACGCACTTCCTTCCTTCCCGAATGCGAACGTTTTGCTGATTCCCAGCCTGGTAGTCAACGAGCCGGGTCCCGTTCCAAAATTACGCGGGATGATCTGTTCGGCAGGCGTTGGGTTTGGATCGAATGCACCCCAGCGAGTGATCACGACGCCTGACTTCGTAAGATCGGTCGCAAAGCCAGGTCGTTCCGTGAACAGCGAGTCGCCGTTCAGGTCTCGTCCAAGCGTAATATTGAACGGTGCGCCGGAAGCGGCAATGATCATCGGACTCAAGCTCAATCCCCAGGGCGCATGGAAGTTGCCGATCATTACGAATCGGTTACGGATGTCGAGTGATGAGCGGCCATACTCAGTGCTCAAGTCGTATGAGTTCGCGGGGAAAGTGCCGGCGCCATCGGTATCGCTGTTCGCTCTGGCCAGAACGTAATAAGCGATCAGGCTCGAATTCCGCTTCAGATTCTTGGTGACATTGACGATGAACTGGTTCTGATTGAAGCGGCCGTTCGATTCGTATTCCAAGATATTGTCATTGCTGCCCAATGGTCTTACGCCGCTATCCGGCGTGCCGGGCAAAAAGGTTACCGGGAACGGCGCGTTAACGTCGCGCGTTCGCAGCAGGTGAAGCGTGCGGGCATTGATATAACTGACCGCGATTTTTAGATGGTGTGGCAATTGATGCTCGACACTGATTACTGACTGCATTGTGTACGGCGCTCGAATGTCCTTCGACAATCGATAAATTGTGCTCGGAGTAGCGAAGGAAGTGAGAGTTGTTATCGACGGCACCTGCGGGAACAGCTCCAATACATTGTCGTCAGAGACGACAAACTGCTGTTGGTTCGCTCCGTTAAGGCGGTCCGCCGTCAGCGTCAGGCTTTCGCTGATGCGATCGTAAAAGATGCCAAAGCCACCACGCACGACCGTCTTAGGTTGGCGCTGGCTGCCTGGTGACCAGGCAAATCCAAGGCGTGGAGCAAAGTTCAAATTGCTGCTGATGTTATCCTGATTCTCGTAGCGCAACCCGAGGTCGAGTGTCAGGTTCGGTCGCACCTTCCAGTCGTCCTGCACAAAGGCGCCAAAGTCAAATTGGCCAACCGTAGTATTGGGGTTACCCGCACCGATTGAGAACTGAGTAGCGCCGCCTCCGAGGGCCCTGATCTGCTCGGCGCTCAAACCCTGTTGCTGAAAGAGCAGGGTGCGTCGGTAACGTTCAATACTCGGAATGTTTTCCAGTATAGGCAGACCTGTGTTCGGATCAATGACTACTTGGTTGTTGGCATCGAGTTCGGGAGCAAAACCGCCACCAAACGTCCACGTGCCGCCAAAGTTCTGCGGCGAGATGTCCGTGATGCGGACGTAACGCAACCGCACGCCGAATTTGAAGGTCTGTGGTCCCGCTACCAACGAGGTATTGTTCAGCAACTCGAAGTGATTCTGGCTATTCGTTGCCAGCCCAACTCCCGCGCCGCCACCTTGAAACGCATCAAGGACATTTATCGTAGGAATCGAGTCATCGCCACTCTGGCTTGAAGCCTGGTGAATGAACTGAAAGCGGATCTCGTTAATCATCGTCTTACTGAGAATCGCAGTTTCGGTTAATTGCGCTGACTGTTCGGTGTTCGCCGTGTTGTAAGCGCGCGATGCCAGCGAGAATGTGTTCACGCCTGCGTTCACCTGGCTTGAATGGGTGTACGTGTAACGTCCAACCAAGGTGTTGTTGGGATTGATCTGATAGTCAATTCGCGGACTAAACGTGGTCCGTCGATTGGGTGTTCGCACCGACTCGCTGAAAGGAGTGATGTTCAAATTTGAATCGAGAATGGTGGCATTGATCAGCGCGTCGTCATCAATATCTCGCTTCTCAAAGTCGACGAAGAATGAAGCCTTCTTCTTTGAGATTGGTCCACTTAGATTGCCCCCGTATTGTCGCGATAAAAACGGCGGGCGGCTCGGTGCAAACGGATTGCGTGAATTAAGAGAATTATCGTTGAAGCTGAATGATGCCTGGCCGCGAAGCTTGTCAGTCCCAGGCTTGGTCAAGATCTCGACGCGGCCGAAGCCCATCCGGTCATACTCCGCGGAAAATGGATTAGCATTGATGCGAATCTCGCGAATAGAGGACAACGGGGGCAGGCGTCCACCGGTGAAACCGTCAATGAAAATCTGACCGCCATTCGGGCCGGCTGACGGACCCGCTAATGCCTGAAGCGCGGCCGCGAGGTCGTCCGGATCTTCAGGCAGTGCCTCGAGGTCATTGCCTTTCAGTACAATCGATCCCAGGTTGTTTTCGGGTTCGGTGCCGAGCGTCTGACTATCGGGATTGACGGTTACTTTCTGCTCCTCGATCGTAACCTTCAAAGTGACGTCGAGCTGCTGTGTTCGTTCGGCGGTAACGTCGACTGACGAGTTTTCGTACGCAGCAAAGCCGGTAGACGCTACGTGTATTTTGTATTTGCCAGGCTCCAATCCGCTAATAACGAAGACACCCTGGTCGTTGCTCGTGCCGGTCCTCTCCTTACCATTCGTATCAGTTGCTACTACCGAGGCGCCGACAATTGCGCCGCCAAGCTCATCAAGGATCTGTCCTTTAAGTGTCCCGGTTTGCTGCTGAGCCATGGCGGTGCCGGCACAGAGGGCGATGGTCAATAACAGTACTCTCATTCTGGTGAGCTCCTGGAAGCCGGTTGCGCCTCAAACCTTTAGCGCGCCGTTCCGGAAAAGTAAGTAATCTTTGGATTGCGGCTTGCCGCCGCACAGTGCGGAAAGGCTTTGCCTTTCCGACCGCGACCATCTCTTTCACTTTCGAGGCTTTGCCTCGGAAACTGGAGGCATAGCCTCCAAACTCTTTTGTAGTCTGCCCGGAAAGGCAAAGCCTTTCCGCACTGCGCGGCGGCGAAGCCGCAAGATTCGGAGCCTCCGCTGACTTTTTGGGCAAAGCTCCCTTAGTGTTTGACGCGGTTGACTTCGGTCATTCCCAGAGGGTCTTGATAGTGGAGGATGATCTGAGTGCCCGATTTAGGCTCGAACTGTGCGAAGATCATAACGCTATCACCGGTCTCGATTACGGCATCGTTTCGAACGCGGAAAGTCTCCTCCTTCCCGTTAGCAGTCCGCATAACGAGAGTCATGTTGTCCTTGTCGGCGCTGATCAGCGTGCCGGTAACGGCTTTGCGCATCGCATGATTGAGCGATTCCACGTCGACGGCGGTTTCGTCTCCACCCTTGTTGGCGTAGTAAATGGCAGCTCGCTCCTGGGCCAGCAACCTGGACTCCGCACGAGTCCTCTTTTCCTCGCGGCCATTTACCGTGAGGTGCTTCGCTAACTGCAACGTTTTGTCTGTGCCATCGAAAAGCCTGACAGTGATCGTATTGGCTGCGCTGTCGATGTTCTCAATGGTGCCAAGCAGCAGGTATCTCTCGGGTGAGTTCGAAGCCGCGTTCGCGTTGTGTGACAGCAGCATGGTCGTCAAACAAATCACGACGACGAGCAGCACGGCTCCGACTAACTGTTTCCATTTCCGATTCAGTATCGACTTGTTGTCTTTCATAACCTTCTCCTCATTCGGGTTCCTTCTGATCCTGAGCGACGCATGCAGCAAACATCAGCGTGGTCCCGCAGGACCGGATTTAGTTTGTTCGCTCGTTGTTGCTCGCGCCCCTCAGGACACGCCGACAGGTCGGCAACAAATGTGCCGCGGAAATCCTTATGCTTCGCTGCTTCAATGGAGTTGAATCCGTGGCTTTTTGTCTCCCGCAGCAACAAACGGCCACACGACACAAAACGGAAGAAAGGTCTTGGATCTTTGGTCTTAGATCTTTGATAGTTTTTTGATGAGTAAGTTGGCTAATACCTCACAACTCAGTCGAGGATTCAAAACAAAGACCAAAGATCTAAGACCAAAGACCGTCTTATCAGTTCGCTGGTCCGGTTATCGGGAAGCGGGAAGCAAACTTGCTTGGGTTTCAGGAGCACCTCGACGGAACATTCGCAGAGCTCAGCTGCTCAAAAATGAATGTGATGCAATAGAGATCGGAGCGCGATGAGACTGACTGTGAGTGGCGATCGCAAAGCTCGCGCAAGGCCACGGACATCTTCGCTAACGGCGTCTGTTGGCGCGGCGATAATTGTCCTTTTGCTACTTGTCATAGCATGGCTCGACAATGCCACGGGTACCGCTCCGATCCAACATTTGTATTACGTGCCTATCATTCTTGCCGCTGTTATTTTTGATTATTGGGGCGGGCTGGCCTGCGCACTGGCCGCGATAGTTACTTACCATTTAGCGAATCAACATTTGCGCGCGCTGAATTATGGTGAGGGCGACTATTTGCAGGTTTCGCTCTTTCTTATTGTTGGTGCTGTCACCGCGAGGCTGGCTGGGGATCGGCGCGCGATGAACAAGCTCGCAGAGACCGACGACCTGACAGGTTTACAGAACTTACGATCGTTTGAGGCCAACCTACTGGCCACAGTAAGACGGGCGCAGGCGCGGCGAATGCTCATTACCATGCTGGTTCTCGACGTGGATGAACTTAAGAAAATCAATGACGGTCACGGTCACCTTGCAGGGGCGGAAGCCGTACGGGAGGTGGGACACATCATTGCTGAAACTCTTGTCGGAAGCGCTGCCGCTTGTCGTTACGGTGGCGACGAGTTTGCAATCCTTATGTCTGACACCGACGCGCTCTCGTCACTCGCTGCCGCTGAGCGTTTGCGGAAAGCGGTTGAGATTCGTGCGCCGGTACTCGCGGGACGACCATTTACCGCCGGCACTTTGACCATCAGCATCGGCCTCGCGCTTTGTTTGCCGGAGGGGGCTCGCGACCCTGAGCTGGTTGGCGAAGAGTTGTTCCACGCCGCCGACCACGCCCTTTACCAAGCCAAACGCGATGGCCGCAATCAGGTGCGGCTCAATGCCGATGTTAACAGGCGTATAGAGTTCAAACTTTAGTTTGCGGCTGCCAAACACTCAATCTGAAGATTGAACTCTATACGCCTGTTCCGTTCGTTGAGTTGGGGTCAAGGGCTCGGAGTTGGCGCCGGGTGCGGAGTTTTGGTAGTCAACTCTTTTGGTGTCGGAAGTTGCGACGCTTTCCACCCACCTCCGAGGGCCTTGATCAGTTCAACACTCGCGGTCATCTGCTGCATGCGCAAGTTCACCGCCGTTCGCTGATTGGCAAGCAGCATCGTCTGCGCAGTGATCACGTTGAGGTAACTATCAATTCCGGACTTGTAGCGTTCGTTAGCGAGCGAGAGAGTTCGCTCGGATGACTTCACCGCAGTCTCCTGTTGCTCGAGTTCCTGCGAAAGAATGCGCGAGGCGGCGAGATTGTCTTCGACCTCCCGGAAAGCTGTTAACACTGTCTGCCTGTAGCTCGCGACTGTGCCGTCGTATTGCGCGCGAGCTTGGTCGGTCTCGGCTGCGCGCTTGCCTTTGTCAAAGAGTGTCTGGGCCAGCGTCGGGCCCAGGGAAAAAAAGCGCGCGGGCCAGGTGAACCAGCTAGCGATCGAAGTGCTGGCGACTCCAGCCGCGCCACTCAACGTAAGGGCTGGGAAAAAGGCAGCTTTCGTTACGCCGATCTGCGCGTTAGCTTCGGCAACGCGACGTTCAGACGCTGCGATGTCCGGTCGCCGCTCGAGCAGTTGAGACGGGAGACCGACGGGAATCGGCGGCGGCCCGGTTTGCAACGGCGCGCTGGCTAGCGAGAAGGTCGATGCCGGTTGGCCCGTCAGAAGAGCAATTGCATGTTCGAGTTGCGCGCGCTGAATGCCGAGATCGGTAGCTTGCGCTTGCGTGGTCTCGAGTTGAGCTTCAGCCTGCGCCACGTCTTCGTCTGAAGCGATACCGGTTTGAAAACGAACTCTCGTCAAGTCGAGCCCTTGTTGATAGGCGTCGACCGTTGAATCCAATAATCGCTTTTCCTCATCGAGCGCCCGGACCTCGTAATAGTCAAAGGCGAGTTCCGCTTCAACAGTCAAACGAACGTTTTCAAGATCAGCGGCGCTGGCTTGGGCTTCGGAAGCGCTTGCCGTCACAGTGTTCCGAATGCGTCCCCAAAGATCCGGCTCCCAGGACGCATCAAACGGCAGCGAATAGCTTGAGACCACACGTCCAGCGGAAATATTGGATTGAGTCGTCCTCGCCGGCGTGCGCGAAAGAATAATGGATGGACTAGTCGTCACTGTCGGGAAATACTGTGAACGCGATTCCTTCACCACGTCGCGCGCGATACGGAAGTTCGCATCGGCCAGGGCAATGTTCTGATTGGAAATGTTTACCTGTTCTTCGAGGGTATTTAATTGCGAGTCATTGAACATCTCCCACCACTTGCCGCGGATCACATCGTCCTTTGGGCGCGCGAATTTCCAGTTTTCAGTCTCCTTAAAACTCTCAGGCGTGATTTCTTTATAGGCGGGCGGAGTGGACACCGTGGGTTTCGCATACTTTGGCGCTTTGTCACAGCCTTTGAACAGGATGAGCCCGATGAGTGAGACGGCCAGAATTTGATAATGGCTGGTCATTTGTTTCTCAGACTTGAGATCTCCTATTTCAGATCTCAGATATTTCAGATCTCATATCCGGAGTGGCACGGGTGTCCCGCCCGTGAATCACGCGCAAGATGCGCGTGCCACGTTGCCACGAGAGCCGCAGCCGATCGAGATAGAGATAAACCACCGGCGTCGTAAAGAGCGTGAGCATCTGGCTGACGATCAGTCCGCCGATAATCGAAATACCAAGCGGTCGTCTCAGCTCAGAGCCGGTGCCGGTTCCCAGCGCCAACGGCAACGCTCCTAAAAGCGCCGCCATGGTGGTCATCAGGATCGGACGAAACCGAAGCACGCAAGCCTGAAAGATCGCGTCACGCGAACTCTTGCCTTCGTTACGCTCAGCCGCCAGCGCAAAGTCGATCATCATGATCGCGTTCTTCTTCACAATTCCGATCAACAGAATGATTCCAATCAACGCGATCACGCTAAGATCCGAACCCGTGACTAGCAGCGCCAGCACTGCGCCCACACCGGCCGACGGCAATGTCGACAAAATCGTAATTGGGTGAATGTAACTTTCATAGAGAATGCCCAGCACAATGTAGACAGCCAGCAGGGCCGCTGCGATCAACAGCGGTTCGCTCTTGAGCGATGATTGAAAAGCCTGCGCTGTTCCGGAAAAGCTGCCGTGAATTGTCGACGGCATGCCAATGCTTGTTTCTGTTTGATTGATCGCTCGCACCGCATCGCTGAGAGCGACACCGGGCGCGAGGTTGAAAGAGAGCGTCGCCGACGGAAACTGGCCCTGGTGGTTTACTGCCAAAGGCGCAGTCGCGGGCTCGTAATGAGCGATAGCGCTTAAGGGCACGATTCCGCCGGCATTGGGCGCAGTGGGATGCAAGTAAATCTCCTGCAGTCCTTCAGGGCTTTGCCAGAACCGAGGCTCGGCTTCCATCACGACGTGGTACTGGTTCAACTGCGTGTACATAGTCGACACCTGGCGTTGTCCGAAGGCGTCGTAAAGGGTCGCATCGATCATCTGTGGCGTAATTCCCAGACGCGCCGCCGTCGCCCGATCATAGACAAGCGAAGTCTGAAGACCGCTGTTCTGTTGATCGCTATTGACGTCGGTAAGGCTTGGTTCTTTTCTCAGTTGCTTAAGCAGCACCGGTGCCCACCTATTCAGATCTTCCAGTTTCTCGCTTTGAATCGTGTACTGGTATTGCGCGTTACCGGCCCTGCCGCCAACGCGTAGATCCTGTGTGGCCTGTAAGAAGAGCGACGCTCCTTCAACTGTCGCGACCTCTCGTCGCAAGCGACTGATGATCTTATCCGCGCTAAGCTTGCGTTCCTCCAGCGGCTTCAATGAGACAAACATTCTGCCGGTGTTCGTCGTCGTGCCGCCGCCGCTTCCGGTAAACGCTACAACATTGGCTACCGCAGGATCGGCCTTAACTATTTCTACGAAGCGCGTCATTCGTTGCTTCATTGCCATGAACGACGAGTCCTGGGCCCCCTGAATGCCGCCAGCCAGACGACCGGTGTCCTGCTGTGGAAAGAATCCCTTGGGCACAATTACGAGCAAATAAACATTCACGCAGATCGTTATCAGGAGCACCGCCAGCGTTGGAGCCGGATGCTGTAGCACCCAAGTCAAACTGTGTTCGTACAGGCGCAAAATCCACGCGAACACTCGCTCGCTGAGCCGATAGAGTCGTCCGTGATCTTCCGGTCGGC
>Ga0157380_10002838_pt1 | contig 11766 bp, 9 predicted proteins | sample S35metaG_FD_119757 | JGI IMG/M metagenome (GOLD analysis project Ga0157380, IMG submission 119757) | Switchgrass rhizosphere microbial communities from Kellogg Biological Station, Michigan, USA - S3-5 metaG | ecosystem: Host-associated > Plants > Roots > Rhizosphere > Soil | place: USA: Michigan...
CTACAACGCACACACATGAACAATGAAGAGGTAACTCTCCATTTGAAGGCTGGACCTGAATCATCCCCCAGCTGCCGCAGGGGGTATTCATTGACCCTGCATCCCGCAGTTTTCATGTAGGCTGGACTTGAACAATCCCCCAGCTACCGCAGGGGGTATTGACCGAAGGGGGTGTGGAACGGTTTCCTCGTAGGCTGGACTTGAAAGATTCCCCCAGCTGTCGCAGGGGGTATTAATGACAACTTGTTTTTACCAGGGTAGCTCTTGAAATTAATTCTTATCATCGCGGCAGTTGTGAGTTTCAGCGCAGTTAGCGCAGCAGTGTTGCGGCATTACCACATTCAGGATCGACTCAGGACGGTCTCAAACCCAACGAAAGTTGGAAATGTGATCACTGTTGGCGCGAACGGTGATCTGCAACGAGCTCTGGACATGGCTCAATGCGGTGACACGATTGAGCTCACTGCCGGCGCGACCTACTTGACCTCGCGAGACGGCGGTTTTGTTTTTCCGGCGAAGAGCGGAGCGCCGTGTTCAGGTACTGCGGCGGATGTCATCACTGTCAGATCCAGTAACTTTGCCTCTCTTCCAGCAGCCGGCCAGCGAGTGGGCATCAACGATGCTCGGAACATGCCGAAGCTTGTAACCACAGGTCCGAATCCTGCGGTTAGCTTTGGCGCCAATAGCAAATTTTGGAAGCTCACTGGCATTGAAGTAACCACGACCCCAGGTCCGCAGTACGCTTCCTTTCTGGTTTACCTCGGCACGAGTCTGGCTCTTTCCGAGCTTCCCGCTGATATCACATTCGATCGTTGTTACATTCACAGTCAGGAGGACGGAACTAACAACGCGCATGCAACCTCGCGTGGCGGCGTTGATGTCGAAGCCGTTCGGGTGACTTTTAGTGGATGCCGCATCGCTTTTCCGGGTGGGTATGCCGGGCCTTCCAAAAATACCGATGCGACTTATGCGATCCTGACTGTCAGCGCTCCGGGACCAATCACGATCGATAATTGTTTTCTTAATTCCTGGTTCGCCAGCCTTTTCATGGGTGGTGGCAACTTGTTCACAACCAACACGGCGACCATTGCTCCGGGGGCAACCATGTCGCAGGCCACCCTGAGCAACACAGCTAATCTTCAAGTCGGTGACTTGATCGCCCTCGCTAGCTCGAATGCGCAGCAACCTTACACTGGGCTCTATTATGAAGTAGCAAAGGTATCGTCGATCACCGGCAATACCATCAGGTTCACTCCTTACGCATCGAAAACCGGGCCGGGCTTGCCGCTTACCAAGCCACCGCTTTCGCCCGGCGGAGCACGTTGGAATGGCGTGAATCCGAGTAACGTGAAAATCACACGCTCAACTTTCTGGATCAATCCGGTCATAGCCAAACAAATCAAGGATGAAGTTGGTAGCCTGCCGAAAGGCGCATTTGAGATCAAGGCGGCCGACGGTTTGGTGATGGAGGGAAAAAGTTTCACCGGTTGGCCCGCAACGCTTGCGCTGACCGTGCGAAACCAGACTGGACCACAGGGGGGGCCATCACCGTGGTCGGTCATCCGCAACTTTGTATTTCGAAACAATCTTTACGACCCCGACCTGCCTAATAAGGCGCAGCTGTTCATCTTTCTGCTCGAAGACAATATCGGGAGCAGCGTAACGGGCGGAAACTTTTTGGTTGAGAACAATTTGTTCACCACTGGCGGGTGGGTCGCCGATCTGTACGGGGGCTCGAGCGTGGTCTTCCGCCACAACACCTTCGTTAACAATACCGGCTGGGCCAATGGCCGCTTGTTCAATGTTCAGTTCGGTACGACGGGTTTTGCTTTCAAAGACAATGTAGCCTGGAACAACGAGTACGGTCTTAATTGTCTGCCGCCGCCGGAACGGAGCAGGTGGGATGTTTGTGTTCCCGGTAATTCTATGGCGGGAAATCTGTTGGTGACTGAGCAAACAGATCCTTATCGCCCTAACTGCGATAATACTTATCCGCAGGGAAATTATTGTCCAAAGGATTTGGGTTTTGGGGCCAATTACGAATTGACTGCAGGCAGCAACTACAAGCGGAAGGCGACTGACGGAAAAGATCCCGGAATCGATACCGGCGTCTTCGCGGCAATGGGTTTGAAGCCATCGAAAGCGCCGCGTTAATTTTCAGATCAAGAATTCAGAGCTGAGTGACAACTACAAACGACAGGCTGGCAGCCTGTCGTACTCGAAAACCAAATGAGACGTTGGGCTCGAAGATCCAAGACGCTAATTATCGCGTCGAAAATCTATCAAAACTGGCTGATGCGAAGACGCTTCGCCTCAGGTGTGATTGAGACGGAACACGGCTCCAGTCACCGGAGCAAGAGCCTGATTGAGAGTTTAAGCTACATTGAGGAGCAGTTTGCCGACTACCTCGTGTACTCGGGTCTGACGCCGGAGCAAATCGAGGGAAAGCAGATTCTGGAGCTCGGCTTTGGTGACAACGTCGGCGTGGCTTTGAAATTCCTTGCGGCAGGCGCAGCTCGCGTGGTGTGCGTTGACAAGTTTTATTCGAGTCGAGATTCGCAAAGAGAACGCGAAATCTACCTGGCTTTGCGGGAACAACTGAATGATCGGGAGCGAAGCCGCTTTGATGAAGCCATCAAGCTTGATGAGGGGATCAAGTTCGATGAGACCAGATTGCGAGTCATCAACGGCCGGGACCTCGAGCAGGCGGCGGCCATGCTTATCAGCGAAGGCGTTGAGTTCGACCTAATCGTCTCTCGCGCGGTAATCGAAGAGATCTTTGAACCCAAAGAGGTTTTCAAGGCGGCGGATCGGGTGCTGGCGCCGGGCGGCCTCGCGCTCCACAAGATCGATCTAAGCGATTACGGAATCTTTGCCGATGGGGGAATGCATCCGCTGACATTCCTGACCATCCCTGACTGGGTTTACCGCCGCATGGCCACTGATTCGGGTATACCGAACCGCAAATTGATCGGGTACTATAAAAGGGAGATGAAGGAGCTTGGCTACGCTGCCAGGTTTCTCGTGACCGGAATCGTCGGACGAGATCCCGTGATCCCGCACAAAGAACAAGTTGAGTTTGGCGCTGATTACCGGACTGAAACGATGGCTTTGATCGAACGCATTAGGCCCCGACTTTGTCGCCAGTTTCGCGAGCTCACCGTTGAAGAACTGCTAATCAATGGGATCTTCTTAGTTGCACAAAAACCGGAAAAGAGAGCAACCTCTGCGGGAAGTAATCGAGAGTCGGTAATTTGATACGCTGAAGGCGTTGGCTAATTTCAGCCTGGGGCAACGCCCCAGGAATGAGACTCAATGAGTTTCCGAACGCTGAAGGCGTTGGCGAATGACTGCAATCTGACAATTGAAAAGGCGAACGCTTTCAGCGTTCAGATCGAAAGGGATCGCCAAGGTTTTCCTGGGGTGCTACCCCAGGCTGGAATTGGCCAACGCCTTCGGCGTTAGAGAAACGAATACGCCGGATCGCGGAACCAGTTTATGTATTCCGATAGCACTTTAGAAAAGTTACGTTGGTCGCTGCCATGGCTTTCGCGCTACCCGTTCTGGCGCGCTCGTGAGTTCGCCGGTCGTTCTTCCACTAAACCCGCACATATCATCTTACTGGTTGCGAACCACTTCGAACCGGCTGTAACTGATGACGGCCTGGTACAACTTGAGAAGTGGTGCCGGCTCGCGCGCTCTACTGGTGATGCTGTTCGCGATCACGATGGCACTCCCTTTCGGCACACGAATTTTTTCCCGGCGGAACAATACGAACGCCGCCGGCTCGAGATGATTGCCGACCTTCAGGCCGAAGGTTTTGGAGAGGTCGAAGTCCACTTTCATCATGGCGTAGATCAACCAGATACTCCCGAGAATACCGAGCGAATCCTGCGCGACTTTCGAGACGTTCTGGCCCACGAACATCGTTGCCTATCGCGAGCTTCTGTCAGTGATCTTCCGAAGTATGCATTTGTTCATGGCAACTGGGCGCTCGCGAATTCGGCGGGTGGCAGGTTCTGCGGGGTCGATTCGGAAATGCAGATTCTGGCGGACACTGGTTGTTATGCAGATTTCACGCTGCCCTCAGCGCCCGACGAATCGCAGGTTCCACGGATCAACTCTATCTATGTCTGTGGAAATCCGCTCAATGAAGCCCGGCCACACCGCTCGGGTGCAGACTTGAAAGTTGGCGATCAACATCCTGAGTCGCCGATCATCTTCACGGGACCCCTCGTCTTTGATTGGACGAGACGTGTGCGCGGCTTGCCGATTCCGCGAATGGATGATGGAGCCCTGGCGCAGAATTATCCGTTAAGCCGCGCTCGCTTCAACCGTTGGCGTGGCGCCAATATCACGGTTAAAGGCCGGCCTGAATGGCAGTTCATAAAACTCTATTCGCACGGATTCTTCGAAGAAGATCAGGACGCCATGATTGGCGAGCAGATGAAGCGCTTCTTGAGTGACCTAATCGAAGTCGGCGAGCGTACTGGCGATTTCAAGATTCATTTTGCCAGCGCCCGCGAAGCCTACAACATTGTATTGGCAGCCCTCGATGGTCATAGCGGCGAGCCGGGCGACTTTCGCGATTACCATCTACGGCAAATCATGAGCGAGTCAGTTTCTAAGCCGGAGATTGATGAACGCGCCCTCGCGTTCAAATAACGAATGCTAAGCACTGCACCACCACCGCTGGAGACACGAGTTCCGGAGACCGCTTTGGACGGCACCGCGGTTGAGAGTTTGTATCGTGAACTCGAAACCGAAGGTATCGTAGTTCTCCCGGACTTGATTTCAGCGGAGCAGCTCGCAGGCATGCAGAGAGCTTTCGCGGCCAGGCTTTCAACCTTGCGTTGGAATAACTTCGAAGGCTATCAACAAACCGAGGTTCATAGACACATGGTCGAGGATGTTTTGCTACTCGATCAAGGGTTTGTCGATGTAGCTCTTCATCCGCTCGTTAAAGCGATATTGGAACGATATCTCGGCAGGTCCTACGAACTGAATGAAGCGAAGGGATGGCTTTCAATACCGACAACGCAGGATTTTCATGGTTGGCACGGTGATGCCTGGTACGAACAGATCCCCGGCAGTAACGAGATCCCCAAAGAAGTAAAGCTGGCGTTCTACTTAACTGATGTTCGCAGCGGCGCCTTCAACTACATCAAGCGGAGCCATCGCAAACAACATCCGCGACCCGTTCGCAACGACGAGATTCCTCAGGGGGAGATCGTAAAGCTCGCGGGTAAGGCCGGGACAGCTTTTCTTTTCGACACTTCGGGTATTCATCGACAAGGCGTGCCGATGCTCGAACCGCGCCAGGCGGTCTTTTACAACTATCACGATCCTTTCGTTCCGCTGCAGCAGGAAGACCTCGATTACTATCGCTATCATCCGCTACTTTTGAATGCGGCCTTCCTCGGTAATTTAAGCAGCGACGACATGCGTATACTTGGCTTTGGGAACAAGACGAACTTCATTCCAGCGTTTCAACGAGCCAACGGCCCGTCGACTCTCTACAAAGGTTTTGGCGCTCTGTTTGGTGTCCATACGCGACTCGAGAACATGCGTGTGCGCGTATCAGCAAGGCTAAGAAGGATGTTGGGGAAAGACTCACGTTAAGGCACAGGCGTTCAGAGTTCAAACTTCAGTTTGTGACGTCGAGAACACTCAATCTGAAGATTGAACTCTTAACACCTGTTATCGAATTGCCCGATCCAGAATGTCGTTGAAAATAATCTTAGCTGTCGCCGGCGTGGTACTGCTTGGTTTGACTGCCCTCCTTCTCGTCAAACGCATCAGCAGTTTCGAGGTGGTCCGCGGCAGCGATGGCTCGAATGAAATCAGAGTCAACGTCGGCGGCGATTTGCAGGCGGCCATCGACGCCGCGAAGCTGGGCGACACGATTGTTTTGCAACCTGGCGCAACTTTTACCGGTCCATTCACCCTCCCCGACAAGGGCCCCGGAAAAGGTACTGATGCTGATTACATTACTATCCGTATTGCCGATCTCTCTCTGATCCCTCCGGACGGCGAGAGGATCAACCCAAAGATTCACGGCGGAGACTTGCCGAAAATTGTAGCTCCGGCTCAACAGACAGCCATACGCACTGCTGCCAAAGCCCACCACTATCGTTTTGTTGGAATCGAATTCTCACCTGCTGCGAAAGCAAGTTATCTCTACAACCTGATTGATCTCGGCGAATCAAATTATCGAGAGCCGTCAGAGTTTCCTCATCACCTTATCTTCGATCGTTGTTACGTACACTCGGGCGGGCTCAACAAGGCACGGCGAGGTTTTGCTCTGAACAGTATTGAAACGTCGGTAATCAATTCGCATGTGTCCGGGTTCGCCGGAGACGGCGATGAAACTCAAGCCATCGCCGGCTGGAATGGCCCGGGTCCATTTCACATCATCAATAACTATCTCGAAGCCGGAGCGGAGGTAATTCTTTTTGGCGGCGCTGACCCTTCCATCCCAAACCTGGTTCCTTCAGACATTGAGATCCGGCGCAATTATTTGTATCGCCCACCCGAGTGGGCCGGGAAGGTGACGATGAAGGGCAGCTTTGAACTGAAGAATGCCCGGCGAGTTGTCGTTGATGGGAACGTGATTGAAAGTACCAATCCTCGGCAGGTAGCGTTCGTGATCACGGTCCGGAACCAGGACACCAAAGCTCCGTGGAGCACGATCGAGGATGTCGAAATCACAAACAATATTTCGAAGCATGCGAGCAGCGGCGTCAATATCCTTGGCCGTGACAATCAAGCCCCGAGTCAGCAGGCAAAGCGAATCAAAGTAGCGAACAACTTGTTTACCGATCTGACTTCACCGGGCGAGACGTCGTTTTTCCTGCAGGTGAGTGGCACAGATGGCCTGTCAGTTGAACACAACACCGTGCAAAACATCGGGAACATCATCTCCGCCTATAGCCAACAGACTGTTAATTTTGTTTTTCGCGACAACATCGTCCAGTACAACGCTTACGGTATTGCCTGTTTCATCGAAAACGTGAACTGCCCGGGGCTGGCTTACTGTCGTTGTTTCCCGGATGTGACGATGAAGGGGAACCTCGTAGCTGATAACGCGAACGTCTCAGCTCAATATCCGATCGATAAAGCATTTCCCGCCGGCAACTTTATCATCGCTACTTACGACGGAGCCGGCTTCGTAGACTTCGCACACGACAAGTGGCAGCTCAAAACGACGAGTCCGTTTCACGGTAAGGGAAGTGACGGAAAAGATCCTGGCGTAGACTTCGCCGCCTTTGAAGCGTCCGGCGTTCGCTCGGCAATGGTTGGATCGAAGCATTGAGGGCGATAGGTCTCAGGAAATGATTATTCCATGCGATAACACTTCTCCTTCACACCCTGTTTCAACCGGGTGACCGACCGTCCGACAGAGCATCCGAACCGTTTTAACGGTTTTCGCAGTGTCAGATGGAAACCGTTAAAACGGTTGGTATTATCGCTCGAGACTTCTGACACCCGGTTGAAACCGGGTGTGAATGAGACTCGCGCGAGTTTAGCGAGAGGCGTCGAGAAACACACATGAAAGTCTTGTCCGTATTTGGAGTTGAACCTCTGCGCATTGGCGGTACCGAAACCTTTGCGCGCGAGCTGTCCCTCCAGCTACGCGATCGCGGCTGGGAAAGCATCCTGTGTTTTCAATCAAAGCCACCCGACGACGTGCGACAGTTTCTCGAAGCTCCCAACGTGACGTTGGAAGTTCTCGAAGATTCAATCGATCTCAATTGGAGTGCAGCCAGCGGACTTTGGCGTATTCTTCGTCGCCACCAGCCTGAGATATTGCACCTTCACTTCACCGGCTTCCTGGGAATCTATCCCTGGTTAGGCCGGCTCGCTTCTGCAAAGAAAGTTTTCTTTACGGACCAGACTTCGAGGCCGGAAGGCTATGTTCCCGCTGCAGCCCCGGGTTGGAAGAAAGCTCTCGTAAGACTGATCAATCTTCCTTTGGACAAGGTGACCTGCGTAAGCAACTACGGTCACAACTGCATGGTGACGCTCGACGTGTTACCTGGCGATCGTTACGAGATGATCTACAACAGTGTAGATCGCTCGAGAGTTGAGCCTGATCCAGCTCGGGCAACAGAGTTTCGACGTCGTTACTCAATCCCCGAAGACCGGTTGGTCGTGGTCCAGGTCAGCTGGATCATTCCGGAGAAGGGAATCGCCGACCTGTTAAGAGCCGCGAAAATCGTCATCTCAAAAAACCCGGCCGTTCATTTTGTGTTCGTCGGCGAAGGCGCTAATCGTGGCCAGTACACCAACGATGCTGAAGCAATGGGAATCGGCGATCACATTACCTGGACTGGATTATTAAAGGATCCATTCGGCGAAGGCGTCTACGACGTCGCCGACATTCTTTGTCAGGTTTCGCGTTGGGAAGAAGTGTTTGGTTGGGTGATCGCTGAAGGAATGGCTTATGGCAAGCCTGTTGTCGGGACCCGAGTAGGCGGGATACCTGAGGTTGTCGCCGATCAGGAATCCGGGTTCATCGTTGATCGCGGCGATGCGGCCGCCATCGCAGATCGCATCCTGACACTTGTTGAAAACCCCAAGCTTCGCGACGACATGGGAAAGACGGGAGCAGAGCGAGTGAAGGATCTTTTCGACTTGCGGCCCAATGTGACGAGGTTAATTCAGTTGTACGGGATCGACGGGAACAAGTAAAAAGTTAAAAGTAAAAAGGAAAAAGTTCAGATATCTCAGATCCGTTCACTGACCAGTGGATCTCAGATCGACTTTTTACTTTTACCTTTTAACTTTTTACTTGAACCACTTGAACCCTCCGCTGGTTAGCCAAAGCTTCGTAGGCACTCAAAACAATTTCAAGATCTCTTCTTGCATCCTCAGCGGGCGAAGCCGGCTCACGGTCTTCTGCGACCGCCGCCAGAAACTCTCGCACTTCTGCCTGGTAACCTGAGGCTTCTTTTTCAGGAAGCGAAATTCGCACTCGTCCAAATTGAGGACGCATCAACTTTTCCTGTAGCCAGTACGGCCGGACCATCGACAACAGTCGAGGAATTAGCGGCGGGTCCTGCGGATAGAGATCAATGTAAGAAGTCCCGGGCCACAGGTGAATGGTGCCTTTATCACCGGCAATAACGATGTCGGGCAAGTGACCGCGAGCCGAGGCCCAACTGAGGATCAAATGACCCTCCCAGCCAACACTATTCGAAAATATTAATTGCACGTTGTCTTCGCCGGAGATCTTGGTATCGATTTGCATGGCGCGCGAGGCCAGCACACTTTCAGGCTCGCCCATCAAGAGTCGTAAGCCGCGCACGTAATGCACGCCCATGTCCATCAACACACCACCGCCCATGCGCTCAGCCTGCGCAGCCCAGCCGCGCGGGCGTCGCACGCCGGCTGCGTGACCGAAGAAGTAGAGCGGCTCACCGATCTCTCCTGCAAAGATTCTTTTGACTGCTTCGGTGACCGCCGGTCGAAAGTGCATGTCTTCGGCAATCATGAGTATGGTCCCAGCTCGCTTGGCCGCGAGTATCATCGCGTCAGCATCGGCGAGACTGGTCGCGATGGGTTTTTCGATCAGCGCATGTTTGCCCGCCGCAGCAATCTGTTCGGCAGCAGTGCGATGCAAGTCGTGAGGTAAGGCGACAATCAGCGCTTGCACCCGAGGGTCCGCAACAGCCTGGTCGAGTCCGAGAAAAAAATCCTCCGCCTTAACTGATTTGGCCAGCCGGGCCGTCTTATCTGGGTTTCGTCCGCAAACGAATAACTTAGCTGCAGGATTCACTTGTCTCAGCAGATTGCAGTGAAAAGATCCCCAGCCGGTGCCCACCACGCAAACTCCCAGTGACCTCGTCACGGGCCGGGCTTTGGGTGGTGGGCTCAGGCGCCGGCTTTGGTCCAGCAAGCCGTAGCTTTCAATGGTCGCTATCTCTGATTCCGTTGCGCCGGCTTCTTCATAGGTATTGAGTGCAATATCCGGTGGCGCTGGTGGCCGCAGTCGGTGATAACTCTTCTTCAAAATATCCAAAGCTCCCGAGCGTGCGAGTACTGTCCGCACTCCCCTTTGCAGAGCCACATAACGCCGCGGACCACCCGATACGGCCGAGAAGAGTAAAGGCAACTCAACACGAGCAGCAGTGCGAGTCTCCAGGATCCTGGCGACGTAAAGCTTACGATCTCCAGCGTCGATTGAACTTTCGACTTCGCAAAACAAAGTCTGCAGCGCACCGGCGACGAAGGGAATACGATGTTCGCTTTCGCTTACAACCAATCCGACAACATCGGCCCGGTTGGGCTGACGCCGGCGCGCCGCCATCAAGCGAATGATCTGTTCCTGACTCGACGCGGGCATCACGTTGATAGCAAAGCGGCCCGTGCGACTGATGGCCGGTTCGATGCTGTAAGTGCGGTTAGGATTGATGACGACCAGCGGCGGCGTTAGGCTGACTTGAGCAAAAGTCGCTGACACGAAAAGCGCAGTCTCATCCTCACCCTGTGAACTCAGAATGCCGCAGATCCCCTGCACGCGAGTGTCCCAAATTGTTCGTCCCGGCCAATGCATTTAGATTTTTTGAAGATCTGACAACAGGAGCTGGCGCAAGTGCGACTTACGCGATTCCATGTCGGCATGAAGAATGTCAGCGATGAAGAGCGTGTGGTCTCCAACCGGGACTGCTTGCCTGACGGAACACGCAGTCGAAGCCAAGGCTCCATTCAGAAAGAGGTGACCTTCGGGACCGGGATACAGGTCCAGACCAGCACACTTATCTCGATCGCGACCTGAGGACGTTCCACAAGCAAGTGCAAGCTTACCCTGTGTTTGATTCAAGACAACGAGACTGAACTTTCCGGTTTCTTCGATAAGAGAGTGGGTATAAGTCGATTTGGCGATCGAGACCCACAAGCTGGTCGGATGATGAGCGACTTCGGAGAAGAACGAAACCGTCATCACGTTTGACCGGTCACCCGCCTTTACCAGGACGAGCCCGACGATACTGTCGATTAGCGCGCTATTGAGGTAGGGACTGGTCAAGGGATTTGGGCTCGGTGTAGTGCCGATGAAATCAACTTTCGACTTTAGCAGCCCATGAAAGACGTTTCAATAAGATATTAAGCTTAGCGCCTTTGCGCCTTCGCGGGAAAGTTGAGGCTGATGCCCCTAAAAACGCCGCATAGACTCCAGGTAGACCCGAGAATGTTATTGACAAACATCTGCCATCATTGTTTAATTACACCCGAGGCTATTGAATCAAATAGCCGAGTTCTTTTCATATCAAGCGATTGCACCGATAAAGGTAAACCTGCTGTGAGGCAGGGACACAAAGCCGTGAGTCTCATTGAGTTCTGTATTGATTGAGATTGTCTGGTTGCCGAAAGCGATCGGAGAGAAGCCAGTTGTGGCACGGGCGTCCCGCCCGTGATCAAATCATCATCGGCAAGCTGCCGATGTCACGAACTGGGTTTGAACCCATCTAAAGCACCTTTGTCGGTTGGGTTCCCTCATTTCCGCATCGTTCTCATTTCTTAATCGAATATCGCAACCACGACCTTCCGTCTTTTCCAGGACGCGGAGGTTTCGCGCGTTCAATCCCTTTATCAACCTCGCGAGTGACGCTAGTGACAAACTAAAGTTACTCCTCCACACCGAGCAATCAACCTCGTAGTGAGTCAGACAAACTCATCACGTGGTCCTGTCGTGTTTACAACTCTGTTCTTTCAAGCAGGTCACCTTAATGACGTCGAGGCATTCAGTCATCGACGCAGGCCTTA
>Ga0157380_10002840_pt1 | contig 11765 bp, 14 predicted proteins | sample S35metaG_FD_119757 | JGI IMG/M metagenome (GOLD analysis project Ga0157380, IMG submission 119757) | Switchgrass rhizosphere microbial communities from Kellogg Biological Station, Michigan, USA - S3-5 metaG | ecosystem: Host-associated > Plants > Roots > Rhizosphere > Soil | place: USA...
CCGCACCAGGAAAATCGCCCGCTCGGTGCGCTGCCGCGCCGCCTCATAGGCGACCGTCAATGACGCCGCCACGTTCCAGCCCATCACATAGCCGGTAGTGTCGTTGTACTTGGGCGGAATATTCAACGGTGCCGAGTCGCCGTCTTCGTCAGTGGCAAACGGGTCCAGCACTCCGCTTTGGCTTTGCCACGTCAGGACCTTTTGCGCCCAGACCTCGCCACCCATCGGCGACGAGTAGCTGATGTTGATACTCAGCGTGTCGCCGTTTTCGTGGTGCTTCTCCTTGTTCTGCCAGGAATAGGACCAGCTGGTCATCTCGGCATCGGCAGCGCCCGCGGTGTCGAAAGCGTCGGCGAAATAAACCTTGTAGCCGCCGCCGATGTCGGTCATCGGCTTCGGCCATTCCGAAATGATCCCGTCGCCGTTGAGGCAGGCGAAGGTGCGATAGCCCTCGGTGATATCGACCAGGCCGTGAGCGGTCTGCGTCCAGTTGACGGAGGCATCCATCAGGATCGCGGTGGCCGGCGGCTGCCCGATCGACATCTGCATGGCGTCATAGAAATGATCGTCACCGGTGAAGTCTTCGTTGCTGTCGCCGGCGATGATGTCGTTGGCTGTCACCACATGCGTTACCGGGTCGACATCCCAGACTTTTGCGTGCGCTTCCAGGATGGTGTTCGGGTCATCGCGATGGCTGACGTCGATAAACACCGGATCGTAGAACGGCCGATATTTCAGGGTCTCTGCCACCAACTGCACCCGCTGCTTGTAGTCGATCGGATCGGCGACCAGTTGCAGCCGGATCACCTCCTCGAAAATCTCGACCGGAGATCCCACCACGCGGCCGAAGAACAGCGGCACGATCTCGTCGCCATTGTCCCAGGCAAACCATGCCCAGTACTTTCTGCTTGGCGAGAGGATGCCAACATGCGGGTTCTGGATTTCGATCTCGAGCAGCGGCTTCTCGCCCTCGGCCAGGACGCGCTTGGCCGAGAAGATGTATTCGTCCATCCGGTGATGGGTTTCATCGAACGTGGTCTCGTCCGGTTCTACCCAGGCCCAGTAAAAAGGTCCGGCAATCGGCATGTCAGATTTCCCGCAGGCTGATCTGCCATTGGTAGTCGTGCGGGTATTCATCCATCGACTGATTGTAGTCCGTCACCATGAAGGCGATCTGCGGATAGTAATAGGTGAACCCGTCCGGCGTGGTGCGTGGCGTGGTGCCGGGGACCACGGTGCGGCCAGGCGATCCGCCGGATGTCATGTAGGCCAGTTCGCAGACGCAGTTGACCAGCACCGCCTGCCCCGGCCAGATGCCGTCGAACCGCGGCGCCTGCTGGTCTGTGCAGGAAATGGTGCTCTCGTATTTCTGCATCTGGGTCAGCCCGAGCCAGCGCAACTCGCCGTTGATGGTGCGGCGTGGCTCCGGCTTGGCCGCAGCCACCGGCGTCAGCGTCTGGGTCAGCCCGCGCGCGCTGTACAGCGGCACGCCGATCGTGGACATGACCAGCAGCGTGTAATTGTTATCGGCCCCGATCGTCATCCGATGAAGCCCGGTTTCTTGCCCGTCGAGGTCATCCTTTTTGTCACCGCCAGCCGCGACAATTGCTCGACCGCGCTCGATGACGCCATCAGCCGCGCCGTGCCGTGATCGGTGCGTAGGTCCACGGTGCCCAAATGCTGCATGCCGCCGACCATGCCGCCATCCGCGAACCGCGGTAGCTGCGGCACCACGCCGCCAAGCGCAAACCTTCCCATGCCGTCCATCACGCCGCGCAGGTTGCCACCAGTCCGCCGCAGCGCCTCCAGCAGCGCCAGCACGCCGGGTTGCCGCACCGCCCGCGCTGGCATGATGTGCTCGCCGCGGGATACCCAGGCGAGATTGCTGTCCGAGGTGCCGGTGCCGCGCCCGCCGACCGTGCCGCCATGCGCAAAGCCCGGAGCGTCCGGAGCAGCGTTTGGACTTTGGCTGCGCAGCCCCATGAACTTCAGTAGCGCATCGTAGGCCCTTTCGATCGATGCTGTGATCGCATTCCATGCATCAAGGCCGGATGCCTTGACGCTGTCCCATGCCGCGCCGCCGAGCAAGTTCTGCTTGAACCGTTCCCATGCCGAGTCCATCTGGGTGGCGGCTTGCACAGAAGCATTGGCGGCGTTGGCCGCCTCCTGCGTGATCGTGCCGAGCCTTTCCTTGAACTGGTCCTCGGTGATGATGCCGTTGCGCAGTGCCTGCACCAGGCCGACGCCGGCATCCTTGAATGCGTCGATCGCCAATGCAGAGCGGGTAGCCCCGTCCGGCATCTGCCGCAGCGACTCCACGAATGCCGCCGTTCCCTGTGTCGCATCGCCGGCCAGGGTGATGAAATCCGCGAGTGTCCGGGCCGGTAGCTGAAGGGTCACGCCGAGTTCCGTCAGCGCCTTGCGCGCCGCGTCCGCAGCCGGTCCGACGCCCTGCGCCGCCTCCACCAGCAAATTAAGCTGGGCCGTGCCGATGCCGCCGTACCCGCGTGTGGCGGCCTCCTGCAATTGCTTGAATGCCGTGGTGACGGCCTCAATCTTGGCCTTCTCCGCTGCCGAGGCAATCCCCTGCAATGCCTGCTCGACCCCCTGGGCCGAAAGGCCCATCTTCTCGAAACCCTGGCGCAACTGGTCGAATTTCTCGATCGACATGCCGGCCTTGATCGCGGCGGTGTCGACCGCGCGGATGGCCGCTTCCGCCTCGTTCATGGCGCTGACGACCTTGGTGCCGATGGCCGCGGCTGCAATCCCGATCGGGCCGAGCACGCGGGCTAACCCCATGGCCCCCCTGGCCAGGCCAGCAAAGCCGGTCTCGATCGATTGGACGACGTCGGCTATCTGTTGGAATCGGGTGGCGGTTGCGACCGCGCCGGAAATCTTGTCGAACGCCTCCTTGCCGACGATGCCCATCTCCTTGAGCTTCGCCGTCACCTCTTCCGGCTTCAGGTTTTTGAACCCGCCGGCCTTCCGCGCCGCATCGGCGATGTCCCCAAACGCCTTCTGGCCGGCCGCACCGATGTCGGCGAGCTGCCGTTCGATCTCCTCGCCGCCAGCGAGTTTAATTGTGATCGAGAGTTTCTCGGCCATCTAGTCGTCCTTGAAATGCTTGATGAACAACTGCGCCATCCGCTTGACGTTTTCCTTGACGATCTCGGTGATGTGAAAGCGCTTCTTGATGGTCACGCTGGGCACTCCGACATAGAGCGGCTTGCGGTGACGGTCGGGATCGCCCTTGTCGAACAGCATCGGACGGCCGTTGATGGTGGCCGAGACCAGCTTTTTGCCGGACTTACTCGGCGCCGGCCCGCCCGGCGTGGTCGGTATCCACAGCAGCGGCTTGCCCGAGATCACTGCGCCGTGTTCGAACACCGCGGCGATGCCATAGCGGTGATAGATCGTTGCCTGCGCGTTGAGCGAAGGCGTGTTGCCTTCCTTGGCGCCCTTGGTGCGATACTTCAACCCCTCCTGCCAGGCGGTGCCGAACCGGCCGGCGGCGGCGATGTCCCTGCGGCCTTCCTGCACCGAATTGGCGGCGGTCTCGCGCAACGCCGCCACCGCGGCCTCGGCCACCGGCTTCTGCTTGTCGCGGATCGCCTGCAACCAGGCCGGGATGTCGGCGGTCGCCTTGAATTCAGCCATTCAGTTCTCTAAGCACCTTCTCGATAGCCTTCTGGTCGCCCTGCGCGCCAACGGCCGCCACCACCAGTGCGTCGGCTCGCTCGCTGCGGTCCAGGCGTTCGGAAAATTCCAGGTAGGCCGCGATCTGCCGCGGCGTCAGCGTCATTGCATGATCGGGCGGGAAGCCTCGTCTGACGAGGGCGGTGATGGCGATTGCGATGTCTTCAAGCGCACCCGCACGGGTTGCTTTGGCTTTTCGTCCGCCGCCCCGCTCATGAGGCTTGCGATTGCCTCCATGACGGGGCCGAGTCCGTTTGGGAATGTCAGCCTGTAGATCGACGTCACCAGTTTCATCTGGTCTTCCGGCAGCAGCGCGCTGGCGATCGCTTCGGCTTTCTCGTCGCCGAGATGGCCGCAGCCGGCGGCAATGACAGGACCGATCGCAGTGCCGAACTGCGCAATCAGCCTTGAGGCGGTGCCGGCGTCGGTGCCGCCGAGCAGCATCACCATGCCAGGAAACCGCGCCGCAATGGCGGCGATCGCGTTGCCGTTCAGGCCGCGCACGGTAAGTCGCTGGCCGCCGGAAATCCTGACTGCCTCGACGGCCGTCGTCGGCGCAATGTCCAGAAGATCAGCCATTACGGAGTCACCACTTCATCGCGGACAGTCCAGACTCCGAACGCACCATCCTCGTCCTTCTGCACCTCGGCCTCGATCGTGAGCACCGAAAAGTTGTCCTCGTCGGTGATGAATGAGAAATCGCCTGAGGGCACGAAGGAAACCGTGGCCTGGAAGTCCACCTGCTGGCCGATGTCGTTGGTCCCGACAACCTTGATTTCGCCGGTAAACTCGGTCTTGGTCAGGCCGCTCAGGACCGCGCTTCCTGGCGTCGTGGTGTCTATTTCGGCGAGCGCAAACATGGCGAGGTTCTCGCCGGTGATCTCGTCGAGCGTGAAGGTGACGGTGGCGCCGACCGTGGTCACCGCGGTGAAGTCCTTGGTCTTGACGCCCTCGCGCGACGAGAAATGTTCAAGCTTCTCGATCGTCGGCGCGTAGACAAATGACGGTGCGTTACCGAGATCGACAAACGTCGATCCCCCGCTTTCCTGGAAACTGACGATGCCCTTTCCGATATGGTAGTTCTGGACGCTTGGCGACACAGGCATGGTGGTGATCTCCCTTTAGAGGTCGTCGGGTTTCAGCGGATACTTGAACGAAAATCGCATTTGCAGCGCGCCGTATTGCTTCTCCTGCCAGCCAAACACGGTCGTGCATCCGAGATAGCTGATCTTGCCGTTGCTGCCGGTCTTGGCCTTGAGAGTGGGGTCGTCCAGAACCAGTTTCATCAACTCGCGCCGGAACGTGGTGAGATCGGAGCCAATCGCGCTGGACTGCTCCATAATCTGGATTTCCGGTGTCATCTCCACCAGCAGCGGCCGGTTCGAGGGGCGCGATCCATCGTTGCCAGCCACAACATCCTCGTCGCCGTCGAGCACCAGCGCCGCTGGCATCTGGTCGTCGGTGATGTCGACGTTGTTGCGATGAACCGTGTGTATGTTCGGCACGGTTGCCATCACCTCGACGAGCCGCGCCAGGATGTCCTCGCGGATGTCAGCCATCGATCTCTTTCAGCAGGAACCTCACCTCGCCCTGGTCCTCGCCGTTGGGGCTGCCGCGCAGTTCATAGGACCGCACCTTCCAGGACCGGCCGTTGAAGGCCAGAACCGCGTCCATCCAGTCGTCCTGGATAATGCCGGCCGCCACCAGTTCCGGAATGCGTGCGAACGCACCCGGTCCCATGCCGCGCACGTCGGCAAACGACCCGGCCGGCAACTGCTTTGGCCTGGTGTCGTCGATCACGGTCAGCGACACTGCGCCCAGCGTGGCCGGCACGCCGATCTCGGCATAGACCGGGTCATAAAGCAGCGAACTGTAATCAAGCGACATGCAGCCGCCTGTAAGGTCGGATCAGGTCGATTACCGGCGCCGACAGGAACCCCGGCGATGCCGACGACGTGCTTGATGTGAAGTAACTGATCCTGGTGTCGCCGTGCTGCACCTCGCGGATTGACGGATCGCGGCTGCCGACCGTGCGGCCTTCGTGGATAGACTCGATCAGTGCCTTCTGCAATCGCGCCGGCGCTGCTTCCGGCAGATCGTAGCCGCCGGAATAGTTGACCGACACCGGGCCGGTCCAGTAGCCGGTTGCATGCCACAGCCTGCCCGTGGCCGGATCAAAATCATATTCGGCGCCCGTGGAAATCTCGATCACCTCGGCCACCGGATAGAGCGACAGCACCAGCGCCTGCCGGTTCGGCATGATCTCGCCGCGGTCGAACGTGAACGTCTCCAGCGCCTCGGCCAGCCCAAACCGGCGATCGCAATACTCTGCAATGATGCGTGACTGAAAGGTGATCATCGCTTGCAACTGCACGTCCTCGGCGGTGCCCTCGATGCCGAGCGCCAGCTTCAGGTCGTCGAGCGAGATCAGGTCCGGCCCGGCGCTGGCCGGATCTTCGGCGATGATTTCAAGGACCGAATGCATTACCGAAACCTCACCGGCTCGGGTTGCCGCTTCTCTTCCGTGCGCATGTCCTTGCCGTCGTTGCCGCGCTTGACTGCCAGACGCCACTGATCGCTTTTGCCAGGCCGCTCTGATGTCCCGGCCTGCGCGATGAACAGCGAGCCGCCATGACTGACGGCATCGCCGGCGACGTAGGCCGCGCCCTCTTTCCACACCCCGGCATCGATCACGACGGCGGTTTTTATTTCATGCACCGTATCGCCGAGCGCCCATCGCAATGTGCGGCCCCCGTCGGGCGAGGTAATCGCCGCGGCTTTGATCGTGCGCTCAAACCGCTCGTCAATGTATTGCTGCAACAGCGCCAGGTCGCCGGCGTTGCGGCCGGTCTCGCCCTTCTGGCCGCGCTCGCCCCTGTCGCCGGACGGACCGGCGGGACCGCGCGCGCCTGCCGGTCCAGGCGTTCGGGCAAGCGTGCGAATTTCGGCCAGGCAGTGCTGGGCCAGCGCCAGTGCGGCGCCGAGCCCTTCCGCCCATGTGTATTGCGGTCCGGGAACGCTCATGTCCCTTCCCCCTATGCCGCCAGCAGGAACGTCACGGCGGCAGCGTCGTCATCGGTTTGCCGCCCGACAGCGGCGCCCTCTAGTTTCATGATCATGCCGAAACCTCTTGCTTGTGCGCCGGCCTGGCCGGATGCCGCCGCCCTGATTTCCAACTGTGCCCGCGAACTGCCGGCGGCGCCGATCGCCGCCGTTGCCTGGCCTGCGAAGCGTGGCAGCAGGCCCAGGCCAACCCCGGCGCTGCCGACACTGACGACGCCATGGGCCTCGCCCTCGATCGGCGGCAGAATTCCGTAACCAACACCCTCGACCGGATAGGGCCGCGGCGGCTCGGCGTAGCCACCGCCGCCAGCAAAGACCGGCGGCTCAACCTCGCCGGCTACGGTCGCCAGCGCCGAGATCGTATCGTTAGCTTCGGTGACGTTGAGTTCGCCGGTGACTACGGCCCCATCAGATACAATTCCCGCCGCAGACAGTGTATCGTTGTCTTCGGTGACGTTGAGCGCGCCAGTAACCGATACGGTCGCCGCCGCCGATAGTGTATCATTGGCTTCAGTAACGCTTAACGTACCGCTGACAGTAACCGTGCCTGCCGCCGAGACCGTGTCATCGACTTCGGTGACATTCAGCGCGCCGGTGATCGTGGCTACAGCTTCAACTGTTCCCGTTGCCGATAGTGTGTCATTGGCTTCGGTGACGCTTAACGCACCGCCAAGCGATGAGCTCGCCGTTGCAGAAAGTATGTCGCTGGCTTCGGTGACGTTGAGCGTACCTCCGACACGAACCGTTGCCGCCGATGAAAGCGTATCGTTTGCTTCGGTCTGGCTGAGTGTACCCCTGACGGTTACAGTCGCTGCCGACGCAAGTGTGTCATTGGCCTCAGTAACACCGAGCGCGCCGCCAATAACAGCGCCACCTGCTGCCGATATGGTGTCGTTGGCTTCGGTGACGCTTAACGTGCCACTGGCGGTTACAGTAGCCGCCGCAGCGATCGTATCGTTGACTTCAGTGACGTTCAGAGTTCCAGTGACCGCCGCCCCAGCTTCAACAACCGTTCCAGCCGCGGATATTGTATCCGCCACTTCGTTGACGAAGAGTGTGCCGGTGATAACTGTGCGAACCGTGGATTCGTTGTATTTTAGTACCGAGTTATCATTGACCAGATAAGGCACGACAACGTTGCTGCCGCGCTGATAGACCAGCTGGTTTTTGGAAACATTGGCAGCAGCCGCAGCAACAGTGCCGGTAAAGACATTGGTACCACTGCCGAATGTCGCGCCGTTGTCGGTCGAGCTTTTGACGTAAAGGTCGCCGTCCGCGCTGTTTTGATAAAGTGCATAAACCGTCGTGCCGTCGTCGGTAGCGCGAACCGGCGTACCGGTCACCATGCTGGCCGCCGTGACGGTCGGATTGTCGGCACTCGCCCAGCGGATGGTTTGCGCTGCCGTGTAGCCTACATGCCGGATCGTGCCTGCGTCGTTATAACTGCACGCATCCTGCACCGCAGTTGTTGCACCCGTCGATGCCGCAGTGCCGAGCACATTGGCACTGGTGAGATGCCGCTGCATCGTATTGGTGCCGTTGAAGAACAGCAGATGCACGCGATCGGATGCGCCGAGCACCGCAATCGGCGACGTGCTTTCCGTCGCCGTGTTGGGGTCAACTTGTGTTTGTGTGCTGTAAGTATTGAGCCCGGTTCGCTCGCGATAATACAACCGCGCCCGTGGGGTGCCGGATGTGTTGGTTTGCAAGCCGTTATAGAAGATGACGGGAAAGCCGCTCGTCGCACGAACGACAATCGAAGCACCCCAGCCCGAAGTGGACTGCCCGGTGATCGCCGCCGCCGCCGCCACCGTTTCGATCGAGGCGAGAAACGTGTTGATCGACGCATCAAATGACAGATACTTCGTCGCCACAGATGAAGACAGGGTGCCATCCTGCACGACCATGTGAATGACGTTGCCGACCTGATACGCGCCGAGATTTAGTATTGCGGTGGTAAAGCCGGTCTTGGTGGCGATGCTACTCCACACAGGATCAGAAGAGGCGGATCCTGATACAATTAAATCTCGATCCGCGGTGCCGGTAGCAGTCCAACCACTCAAAGTGCCATACGAACCACCGCCTTGAGCCGCATCAATATCTGAGGCAGAACCATACAATCTATAAAAATTATTGACATCAATAGCGCCGTTTCGACTGGCAACGACAGCATATCTAGTGCTTGGACTAACTGTAATCGGAGTCGCGAACGTGAACGTAACGCTGCCCGTGCTGGTTGATATACTCGTTCCCGGCAACACGACCGAGACGCCAAGTGGCGATCCAGTTGGTCTACCTGTACCGGTATCGTACAGATAGATGTCAACAACCATATCATCGACTGGCGCACCTCCTTTATTGATTCGCAACGTAACTGACGTAATGGATTGGTCAGAAGCGCCCGTCGTAAATGTTTGATACAGGCGGCTTAAATTATTGGAATGTCCGAACGGCAAACCGTTAGTTTGACCAGCAACGATTGTATAAACCACAGAATATGGGAATTGAGCCTTATACGCTTGCAGCGTGGTCGCCGTGGTGCCGTCGCGACCAAAGAAATAATAGGCGTCGGTGCCGCCAACCGTACACTTGAACGGCCCAACGGGTGCTACCGCCGTCGAGATGCCGGTGATGGTGACGGGAAGGGCCATTTATGCGTTTCCGACAGTGACCGTAAAGCTGGTTACCGTGACCGTCTGCCCAGACGAGATGCTGGTGTTGTTCAGCACCAGATCGGTGGTGCAGTTGCCTTGCACATGGCAAACCGATGAACCGTCATAGATCCTGAAACAGGCGGCGAGGCCGGTGCCGCTCGCGGCCACGGTCCAGCTTCCCGAGATTGTGGTAACGCCCGCCGAACTGGTCAGGAATGTTGACGGAAGCACGATCGTCGCAAGCAGACCCGCAGGATCGGCCGCCGCACAGTTGGCCGGCTCGGCGCCGCTGAAGATTTTCAGCGAGCCGCTGCCGCCGACCGAAGTCTGGATCTGCGAAGCCTGGTTGTTTCGCAGCGTGGCGCCATACCTGAAAGTCATCTCTCTCCCCCAAACGTCAGCCGGAAAGAAGTCAGCCGAACCGGCCCGCCGCGGAAAATCCTGGTGGTGTTGAGCTGGATCACGGCGTCGGAATTCTGGTCGCCGACGTCACAATGAAACACCTCGCCGCCGTCGCTTGCCAGCACGCGCGCGTTGGCGGCGTTGCCTTGCGCCAGTGCGGCGTCCTCTTCGCTGATCCGGTTGAACACCACTTCGCCACCAGCCGCCTGTTCGGTCGCCGGATCGGACAGCTTCAGCACGGCGAGCCTGCGGCTATCGTCCGACAGCAGTTCGATCGAGCCGCCATCCAGCAGGCCGGCCAGAGTATCCAGCAGGGCATTGCTGGCGGTTTCCGACAGCGTGACGATCACGGCTGCGGCGCCTCTTCGTAGATCGGCGTCAGGTTGCCGTCGTCGTCGCGCTCGATGCGGACAACCTTTGGCGGCGTCGCATGGTGTTCGATCAACTGCGGCGCCTCATGCAACGCCCGCACCGCGCGCGAGACCTCGGCTGCGAGATCGGGCGGTAGCATGGCGGCGCCGGGATCTATCCCGGCCACGGTTTCGGCAATGCACTCGCGCACGAACGGCACCAGCCCCTCGGCCAGCGCTGTGATCTGTTGGTCGTTCACGATCTTGCCCTCACGGCTTTCAGTGCCACGTTGAACCGCCTGGCGATCGCGGCCGGCTTCTCTTCCTCGTCGTCCGGCTCGTCGTCATTGGCCGGCGCAGGCGGCGCCGCTGGCGTGGCCGGCTTGAACGGATCCTCCTGCGCATCGCGCTTCGCCAGCGCTTCCAGCGAATAATTCTGCTGTTGCAGGTATGGCGACTCGCCGCCCTTGGCCGGCTTCAGATCGAGTTTGGCCCGGCCTTCGTTCGGCGCCATTACGCCGGCGCCGACCGCCTGCTGGATCGCGGTGATTTGCGTCACGCTGTCCATCCGCAGCAAATTGTCGGTATCGAACTCGGTGCCGAGACCGACGCCCCAGCCGATGCCGAGCGCGTGGTCAAGTAGTTCCTCGATTTCCTCGATATGGCTTTGCAGTGCCTGGGAATAGTACTCGACGTTGAGCGCCTGCACGTTGTTGTAGCTAGGCAACGCGCCGACGCCGACCTTGTAGGGCGGGACATGGTAGACGCTGCACACCACCTCGGCCGACCATTTCAGGTTCTCGACCATCTGCACCTCGACATTTGTCATCGGCAGACGTTCGTATTTCAGGCCGCTGTCCATGATGGCAACGCGGCCGAGGTTAAGCCTCGAATAGTTTGCTTCCCATTGCGACTTGACCCGATCCATCTGTTCCGGAGACATGGCGCCAGGCGAGGTGAGGATGCCACCCGGCGTCGAGGAATTCTCGAACAGCAGCGCCGATGCCCGCTGCGCGTTCAGGCCCTGCAACGAAGCCAGCCCCGAGGCGAACACCGGCGGAATGCCGACCAAAGGATGGAACAGGCAGTTCATGCGGTCGTGGATGATCTCGCGCGCCGGAACCACGATATCACCGTCGTCTATCCCCGCCAGGTCGTAGCTGTGCAGCCGGTAGAATACCGCGCCATCGTCGCCGACCAAGGGCTGCACCCGCGTCGGGTCAAGCACATGCAGCGCGGTGACGACGTTGCGGTTGTCGCGGACTTTCAGAACATAGGTATTGCCGCGGGACAGTTTCGAGATCAGCCACGCTTCCCAGAATTGGTTATGGGTCTGGTAATCGTTCGGGCGGCGCAGCACCGGGCTAAATGCCGGGTTGGCAACCTCGGACCAGATGTTGTCGCTGTCCTTCTCGACCAGTGTTAACCGCAGCTTGGCGATGTCCCTGGCGATAAGGGTCTTGCAGGCAAAATCGGCGTGAAACGACGACGCGGTGTCGACGTTGATCTCCATGTTGCGCTGCCATGCGCCGGTGAACGGCTCGCGGACGATCGGCCACCAGCCATTGCTGGTCGACGACCATGCCTGCGGCCCCGGCGC
>Ga0157380_10002843_pt1 | contig 11764 bp, 8 predicted proteins | sample S35metaG_FD_119757 | JGI IMG/M metagenome (GOLD analysis project Ga0157380, IMG submission 119757) | Switchgrass rhizosphere microbial communities from Kellogg Biological Station, Michigan, USA - S3-5 metaG | ecosystem: Host-associated > Plants > Roots > Rhizosphere > Soil | place: USA: Michigan...
CCGTAAGGTTTCGGCGTGTCGAGCGGCTTGTTCAGATTGTGGTCGTGACAGATGTCCATGCAGGTACGAGTAGCGAGGAGTAGCGGCAGTTTAGCCGAGCCTGGAGCCAGGCGGCGACTCTAAGCCGCTACGCTCGGCCGGACCCGAGCGCTCTGGCCAGCGGAGCACCGTACGCGTGACGAAGCGATAGGCGGGTTTCACGAGCATGCGCCATACCCGCGTCCCGACTGTCGGCCGCGCAAGGATGCGACGTTGGCGCGCCGTCAGCCCCAGAGGCTGATAGGTGCGCTTGTGCTTGAGCAGATGCCGCAGATCCTCGTACGCGCCCCTTCGGAAGCGCGCCGTGCGTGTCGGCGAGTAGGTCGCGAGCTGGAAGTCGACGATGGCGCAGGTGTCGTCGCGAACGACGAGCCAGTTCGCCTCCTTGGCGAGATCGTTGTGCGCGACCCCGGCGCGGTGCACGCGGCGCAGTACGCGCAAGGCGTGGACGAAGTACGCGCGCGAGCGCGGCGGCGCTTCGAACAGCCGCACGCCCGGAAGGTAGGTGCGGCGCACGACGGCCCCATCGAATTCGAGCAGGCGTGGCACGTGCGCCTCCCCGGCGAGGCCGGTCAGTACCGCTGCCTCGCGCGCGGCAAGCCGTCGCGCCAGCCAGCGGACGAACGGGTGTGCCGTACGCGTATCGCGCTCCACGTACGGGGTTTCCCCCGCGCGCACGAGCCGCGTCGTGCCTAGAGCGTCGTGCTTGAGAGTCTCTATGGTCATCCGCCGGGCGGCATTGGCCGCGCTGCTACAATCCCGCCGCATGCCTAGTGTGATCCAGCCCGCGGAGTTTTTCGTGGTCGGAGGCCCGGTTCCGCCGGACCGTTCCTGCTACGTGGAGCGCACGGCGGATCGCCGACTCGCGCAGGCATTGCGAGCCAAGCGCTTGTGTTGCGTTCTCGGCCCTCGAGCGATCGGCAAGTCGAGTCTGCTGCGGCGCGTAGGGCGCTCGCTGCGCGCGGCCGGCACCTTGGTCGCAAACGTCGATCTGCGCGGCATCGTCGACCAGCTCGGCGACGAGCGTACCTGCGGTCTGCGCCGCGTCGCGAAGCGAGTCGCCGCGGAGCTCGAGCTCGAAGTCGACGTGGACGCCTGGTGGGAGGACCGCGATGCCATCGACGAAAATGGGCTCGTCGAATTTTTCTGGGAAATAGTCCTGACGAATACGACGGCGCCGATCGTCGTGCTCGTCGACGACGTCGACGCCGCGCTGGACCTGCCGCTCGCGGACGATTTTCTGGCCGCCGTCGCTGCCTGCTATGAACGCCGCAGCCGTGAACCTGACTTCGCTCGGCTGTCGTTCGCGCTCGCGGGTCGCGCGTCGCAAGGCGAGCTCGCGGACGACACTGCCGATTCAGCGTTTGCCGACGCCGAGATCATCGAGCCCGCCGACTTCGATGCCGAGCAAGCCTACCGGCTCGCTGTTGCATTCGGCGGCGACGAGCTCTCGCAGGCGCTGATGGATCGCATCTGCGCGTGGACTGGGGGGCAGCCGTATCTGACTCAGCGCGTTGCGCGCGGCGTTGCGCGCAGGGGCGGCGGGCTCGAGGACGTGGAGCGTGCGGTGCGGGAGCAATTCCTGGCGCCCGGTGCGGCAGACAAGGATCCGCTGCTCGCCGATGTTCGCGCGTGGCTCGGCGAAGCTTCTCGGCCAGCGCGCCGGGCGACGAAGTTACTGCACCGGCTCGTCGCGGGCGCCAAGGTGTCGCAGCCCGCGGATGCCGAGGTGTGGGAGCGGCTGTGGCTCTCGGGCGCCGTCCGCGTCGACGCCGAGCGCAGGCTCGGCGTGCGCAACCGTATCGTCAAAGAGCTCGTCGCCGCCGGCTGGCTCAAGCAGAAAACCGGCGCTGCACGGTGGCTAGCGGTCGCGGCCGCGCTCCTCGTGGCAGTCGCGGGGGGTGGCTACTGGTACACGCAATACTTGCCGGTCGCCGACATCGGGACCCTGACCAGCGCTGCCACGGACATCGACGACGGTGAGCAAGCGTATCGCCGCCTGCGTGGCTTGCCGGGTTTTACCGAGCGCGCCGACGCCCTGTGGCTCGAAGCGCTGCGGCGACACAGCGAACGGGCAAGGACGGTGGCCGATGCGGCCGCCGCTGACACGCGCCTCCGCGAGCTGCCGGGTCAAGACGCGGCGGCGGATCGCCTGCTCAGCGATTTCTGGCTGCGGCGCGCGCGCGTGCAAGCGCACGCCGAGCAGCGCGATGCGGCGATCTTGCTGGCGCAGCGCGCCGCGGCGCTGCCGGCGGCAGACCCCGCCGCTGTCGCCTATCTCGCCGAGCTCGCGGGCGACGATTACACCCCGCTGGAGCGGTCGCTGCGGCTCACCGGCGAGCCGGAGTATTGGCACATGGTGTTCCCGCGAGGTGCGGTTGTGTCGATCGACGCGCAGCGCCAAGCGTTGAGCACGCCGTTCGGTGCGTCGGCCGGCGACGCGCTCGGCGCCGCGCCGCTGAAGCTGACGGCGCTCGAGCATCGAGCACTCACGCGCGAGCTGGCCGTCGAGGGAGAAGGAACGGCCGGTGAGCTCGAGCTGTCGCTGATCGTGCAGCATGCTTCGGCCGGCGAGCTGCTCGTGACGTTGACTGCGCCGAGTGGCGCGGCGGCGGCAGTCGCCGTGCCGCGCGGAGACGGTGCGCGAGTGGAGACGTTCACGTTCCAAGCCGCGCAAGGATCGCCGCTGGCCCTGCTCGCCGACGAAGGCGTGAGCGGCGTTTGGCGTCTGACGATCGTCGATCGCGTGGCCGGCAACACGGGCGTGTTCGGCGGCTGGGGCCTCGTGCTCGGCCAGCAATTCGCTAGCGACGATCCGTCCGAGCTGGTGGCGATTCCTGATCCGCAGCGTGTCGAGGCGGTCGAGGTGCAGGCAGTGGCCGATCGCGCGGTCGCGTGGCCGACTGCGCCTGGCGTCGTCGGGACCGTCGCGCTCTGGAATCTCACGACGGGACAGCTCGAGCACGACTACACGCTGCCCGCCGCCCCGCGGCAAGTCGCGCTCGACGCAACCGGCACGCGCGTGCTGGCCGCGACCGATCGGCTGCTGATGCTCTGGAACGCCGACGGGGCGCTCGTCGCGCGCGTCGGCACCCAAACCGAGTTCGTGCTGCCGCCCGTGTTTTCGACGGACGGCGGCTACGTCGCCATCGCGGAGCGCGTCGACGGCGCCAATCCGCTCTACAGCGTCCTGCGCAGCGCCGATGCGTCGCTCGTCGCGAGCATCGAAGGTGTGCCCGACGTCGAAGGGTGGGAGCTCGGTCCCGGAGGACGCTACGTCGCTCTGCAGGGCCCGGATACGCTCGTGCGGGTGCTCGAGACTCGCCGCGGCGGCGCCGAGCTCGGGAGACTGGCTCACACGCACGCCGTCGAACGGCTGCTGCATTCTCCCGACGGGACGGCGCTGCTGACCGTCGACCGGCTCGGCGCCGTCGCGGCGTGGCCGCTGTCGGCGACCTCGGTACAGGCTGCGCGGCCGCTTGGCCGCACGGCCGCCGCGGCCAGCGTCAGCACCTCCGCCGACGGTCGGCGCCTCGCGTTCACGCGCGCAGACGGCGCGGTCGCCGTGCTGGATGTCGCCGTCGGCACGGAGCTGTATCGGCTGCGGCTCGCGGCCGCTGCATCGATCACGGCGACGCAGCTGTCGGACGACGGTACTGAGCTCGTCACTCGAACCGGCGACAGGCTGCGGTTGTGGAGCTTGCCCCCGGTGCCCGTGCCGCCGCGCGGCCGCTTGGCCGACGGCGTGCCGACGGTCGTTGCCCTCGATCGCAGCAGTGAGCTCTTGGCCGTCGGGTTGGCGAGTGGGCAGTTGCAGCTCGAGCTCGGCGCGGCCGCGGCGAACTCGACCACGGCCTTGGCGTTTTTCGGTCATCGCGGGCCGATCACAGCCGCGGCGTTGAACGCCGGCCGCAATCTCGCCGCGACCGGTGGCAGCGACGGCATCGTGCGCGTCTGGGACACCGCATCCGGCGCGCCGACCGTCGCCGTCATGCAACCTGCCGAGGGTGCCGTGACGATGGTGGCATTGAGCGACGATGGCCGCTCCGTCGCGAGCGCCGCCGAACGCGTGGTCCGCATCGCTGCGGTGGCCGATGGCCGCGTGCTGGCAGAGCTGCGCGCCGACGGCGTCGTGACCGCGCTGGCGTTCGCGCCGGATGGCGTGTCGATTGCGGTCGGTACGACGACCGGCACCGTCGTTCTTGCATTGGCCGCGACCGGCGCCGAGCGCGCGAGCGTGCGACTCGGTGCCGACGTAACGTCGCTGGCCTTCACTCCCGACGGCAGCCGGCTCGCCGTGGGTGACGCGAGCGGCACGATCACGTTGCTCGCCACCTCGGCTGGCAACTCGCAAGGCAGCGTTCGGCATTGGTCGGCACCGATTCGTTGGCTCGAGTTCAGCCGCGACGGCAGCGCCTTGTTGGCGGCAACGGACGCGTGGGTGCACGCACTCGCGGCGATGACGCCGGCCCTCGAGCCCTTCGCGAGCAAGCTCGTCGCGTGGCCTGCTGCGAGCACCGTGCGAGCAGCGATCTCGGCCACTTCGATCGGCTTCGCGGGCATCGCCGTCGACGGCTCGCTGCGCGCCGGCGTGCTCGATTTGACCGCGGCACCGGTCGGCGCGGCCGACACCGCGGCGCTCGTGGCGCGCGACTGGACCGCAGTGTTCGCGCTGCGGCTTAACGATAATGGCGAGCCCGTGCCGTTTGATCCGTAACGAGGCCGCGAAAGCTGCGCGCGGCGAAACTTTTTTGTACGAATTTGTGAACTGACCGTCGGGCTCGGCGGCCTTGGGCGCGCTATCGTGGCCACGCTTTACGTAAGCTCAATGGTATCGAGCGTAAACGTGTCCACACCGGTCGCAAATCGAAGACAACGGGAGTCAGGGTCAGGGCTCCGCGCAGGGCTCGCGCTGCTCGTCGCAGCCGCGGTCGCCGCATGCGCACCGCCGCAGCCCGGTCCGCGCACCTCTTTCGACTTCATGGAAGACGGCATCGCCAGGGAAGGCGTTCTTACCCGTTGCAACCAGGACCGCGATGCGACGCTGACGGACGAGGAGTGCGCCAACGCGCGCCGCGCCGCGGCCGCGGTCGCGCTCGAAGCCGAGCGCGCGCGCGAGCCCGAGCTCGCGCGCGAGTCGGAGGCCAAGCTGCTCGCGCTCCGCCAACGCGAAGCGCGGCGAGCGGCCAGCGAGCAAGATACGGCAGCCGCCGCGCTCGCTGTCGCGGAGGCAGCTTACGAGGCTCGATGGCGGAACTCGCCCGGTAATCGCAGCGCAGATGACTCCGCGAGCTCGGCACCGGTAGCCGCGTTCGGCGTTCCTGTCGGGCCCGTCATGCCGTCGATGACCGAGTCGTCGTTGTTCGACGTCTATGCCGACGGTTCAGACCCGCTCGGTCGCCGAAGCCTCGAGGTCTCGGCAGCCGAACCGCCTGCGAACGACCTCAGAATCCAGTCGCCGGATCTCGAGCTCGCTGAGCTCGCGATCGTGCCGCGGCCATTTCGCACCGACGCCGATACGGCGCAACGCTAACGCCGCAGCTCTGCCGCTACTGCTCGAGAGGGAACGTCACCGCTCCTTCGCCTTCGCCTTCGCCGCTCGGCGCTGGCGAGCTCGAGTTGGGTGCAACCGACGACGGCGCACCCGGCAGCACGGCGGCTGTGCGTAACGCATCGAGAAACGGGAGCGCCGCGGCCGGAGTCTCGAAACTCTGCGCGCCGAGCGGGACGACGCTCGTGTTGCGGTAGAACGCGGCGCTCGCTTCCTGATCGACATCGAGGCGAGTGCCTTCGAACGCCGCCCCGGCGAACAAGCCGCGCGAATGCATGTACACGTAGACCTCAGCGCGGCCCGTGACCGCTGCCTGCGTGCGCCGGCCCATTGGTCCCGCCACGGCGGTCGCGTCGCCGCCGAGCGTGAATTTGCCTTGCGCCATGTTGCGCACCGCGCGATCGTTGGCGAACACGAGGACGACGTCCGCGCTCTCCGCGCCGAATTGCGCGCCGAAGCTCCCGCCGGTCAGCGTCACGAAGGCCGGATTGCTCCACTCGCCGTTCGGCGAGCGAATCGCGATGACGCCGCGCCCGCGGCGTCCGCCGAAGAAGAAACCGCCGCGGATCAGGTTCGGGATCACGGCGATCCCGCGCGCGCGTTGGAGAATATCCGTCGGGATGCCGTGCTCTTCGTCGGTCGTGAACAGCTCGAGGACCTTCGCGGCGTCGACGAACTTGTCGGCATCGTTGCGTTGCGCCGCCGCCGGGCCGAGCGGCAGCACGCCGAGAACGGCGAGCAAAGCCAGCAGCGCAGAGCGAGCGGATTGAGTTTGACGCATGGTGCTCTCGTGGACCGCAATCGCAAGCATCTTAACTAAATACGGCGCACGCGCCAGCGGCGCTACAGAACGACGTCGGGCGGCAGCGGGCACTCGAGCACGCCCGCGATGAGGCGAAACAACTCCCGTTCCTCGGTGGCGGTCCTGGCATCGGCGCGAATGGCGGCGAGCACGCCGCGCAAAACTAGCTCTTTTTCGCGCGGCCGTATCGACGCCAACGCGGCGAGCGCAGCATCCAGGCGCGCGAGATCGCGCGCCGCGGCCGGCGGCTCGAATGTCGGGTCGGCCGGCTCTGCCCGCCAGCCGACGGAGGCGAGGCCGGCTTCGTACGCAGCTCGCGCGCTGCCCGCGCTCTCACTGCCGAACGCTGCGACGTTGGCCAGCAGGACGCGCACGGCCGAGCGCGAATCGAGCGATGACTCCGCACGCTCGGCGCGTGCCGCGCGCTCTGTCGAGCGCACCGCACCCGGCAAGTCGTTCAGATACGTCTTGAGCACGCGGACCATGACGAAGTCGAACAGCCGCGGAGTCTTCTCGAGCTCTTGGACGCGTACCAGAAGCTCCGAGAGGTAGGCGAGCTGCTCGCGCGGCCGCTGCCGCAGTGTCGGCAAGGCGAGCTCGAGCACTGGCAGGCGCAATTCGGCCGACGGGGCAATCTCGTCGAACAGCCTGCGGGCGAGGTCGGCGCGGGTTGCACCGAGCTGCCGCTCGACAATGGCAAGTTGCTGGCGGCGCGTCGGCTCGTCGCTGGATAGCGCTAGCGCCACGGCGACCAGCAAGCTCGAATCGTGCGAGCGCGTGGCGTGGTACACCTCGTCGGGCACCGACTCGCGCAACGCGCGCCCCGCGGGCGCGGAGATTTCGCCGGCTCGTTCGAGCGGCGACGCGGTGGGGGCAGCGGCGGCAACGAGCCCCGCTGCCGACACGCCCTGCACGGTGTCGACGCGGCGATCTGCCGGTAGTGGGCTCGGCGCGGGCAGGTCGCGCGGGTCGAAGCCCGGATCGAGCGCCCGGATGCGTTCGAGCAGCGGCGGATGCGTCGCGAACCAGCCGCTGAGTGGGCGTGTGCCGCGCTCGAACAGCATGTGCGCAACCTCCTCGGTGTCGACCGAGACGATGCGCGCCGAGTACCCGCCGATCTTCTTCAGCGCGCCGGCAAGCCCTTCCGGCTCGCGGGTGAACTGCACCGCTGAAGCGTCGGCGAGGCTCTCGCGTTGCCGCGAGACGCCTGCCTTGATGAGGCGGGAGAGCAGCACGCCGATGCCGCCGATGACGACCAGCGCCACGCCGATCGCGAGCGCCGCGGCGACGCCGCCGTTGTTGCGGCCGCGCCGGCCGCCGCCCGTGTAGCGGGCGCTGCGGAGCAACCACCGGCCGACGAGAGACAGCACGAGAATGCCGAAAGAGAGGCCGATCAGCTGCTGGTTGAGGCGCATGTCGCCGTTCAGGATGTGACTGACCTCGTGCGCGATGACGCCTTGTAGCTCGGCTCGTTCGAGATGCTCGAGCGCGCCGCGTGTCACGGCGATGGCGGCATCGGCGGGGGAGAGACCGGCCGCAAACGCGTTGATACCCGCTTCCTGCTGGAGGACATACACCTCGGGAACCGGCAATCCCGATGCCAGCGCCATCTCCTCGACGACGTTGACGAGGCGGCGCTCGAGCGGGTCGCTGCCTTCGCCGGTGACGCGGGTGCCGCCGAGCATCCGCGCGACATGGCCGCCGCCGCGAGCGAGAGTCGCCGCACGAGACAGGCTCGCCACGACCATGAGCCCGAAGGTCCCCAGCGCGACGCTGAGCACGAGACCGCCATGGCCGTCGAGCCATTGCCGCCAGTTCTCCGTGCCGAGAAACAACGAGTTGTTCTCGGTGTAAAGGCGCAGGCTCGCAGCGACCACGACGGTGGTCGCGAGCGCGACGACGATGAACGCCAACAGGAATGCGCCGACGAGAGTGCGGCTCGTGCGGCGCGACTGCTCCTGACGCGCGAAGAAGTCCACGGCTTAGGCGCCGTTGAAGCTCAGCTGCCGAACGAGACTTTCGGTACCGCGCGTTTTTCGGTTTGCTCGATCTCGAGATACTCGGCGGTCTTGAAGCCGAAGTTGTTCGCGATCAGGTTGCCGGGAAAGTTCTCACAGGCATTGTTGTAGCTCAGCACGGCGTCGTTGAACGCCTGGCGGGCGAACGCGACCTTGTTCTCGGTCGACGTGAGCTCTTCCTGCAATTGCTGCATGTTCTGATTCGCCTTCAGATCGGGGTACGCTTCGGCCAACGCGAACAGCCTTCCTAACGTGCCGCCGAGCGTCGCCTCGGCTGCCGCCAGCGCTTTGATCGCGTCGGGATCGGAGGGATTCGCGGCGGCTTTCTTGAGGCCGGCGGATGCCGCATTGCGCGCGTTGATCACCGCCTCGAGCGTCCCGCGTTCGTGGCCCATGTAGCCTTTGACGGCTTCGACGAGGTTGGGAATGAGGTCGTAGCGGCGTGTGAGCTGAACGTCGATCTGCGAGAAAGCGTTACCCACGCGGTTGCGCGAGTTGACGAGATTGTTGTACATCGAGATCGCGTACCAGACGATGGCAGCGAGGATTACCAGAGTGATGATCGTCCCCACGAGCAAGCTCCTTCCCGATTCGGAGCGGTGGAGAATACGCTGCCGCCGGCCGGCACGCTATCGCGTAACTGGCGCGTTCGTTGCGTTTGTGATGGTCGTCGCGCTGCCGGCGCAAGCCGCTTGGGTTGGCGACGCCATCGATCTCATGGGTACCCGGGTCTCGGTGGAGCTGTGGGCGGACGACGAGGCCCGCGGCCGAGGTCTCGTGGCCGAAGTCATGCGCGAATACCACCGCGTCGACGATGCGATGAGCACCTACAAGCCCGACAGCGAGATCTCGCGCGTCAACGCTCACGCCGCCGATGCGCCGATGGTGATCAGCGCCGAGCTGTTCGGGCTCGTCGAGCGCTCGCTCGAGCTGTCGGCGGCTAGCGGCGGCGCCTTCGACATCACCTACGACAGCGTCGGATACTTGTACGACTTCCGCGCGCACCAGCGGCCGACGGACGCGCAGATCGCCGAGCGCCTCGGCGCCGTCGACTATCGCCACGTCGTGCTCGATCGTGCAGAGCGGTCGATCTTTTTCAAAACCGCGGGCGTACGCATCAACTTGGGCGGAATCGCGAAGGGCTACGTCGTCGAGCGGGCAGCGGCGATGCTGCGGGAGCGCGGCGTGCAGCACGCACTGCTCAATGCCGGCGGCGACACGCGCGTGATCGGCGATCGCCGAGGCCAGCCGTGGATCGTCGGCATCCGTCATCCGCGGGTTGCCGACGAGGTCGTGACGCGGCTGCCGCTCGTCGACGAGGCGATCTCGACGTCAGGCGACTACGAGCGGTACTTCGAGGAAAACGGCCGCCGCTACCATCACATCATCAATCCGGCGACGGGCCGCCCGACGGAAGGCATCCTGACGGTCACGGTCATCGGTCCCGACGGCACCATGACGGACGGGCTCGATACCGCGATCTTCGTGCTCGGTGTCGACAAAGGCCTCGAGCTCATCGAGTCGTACCCCGAATACGAGACGATCATCGTCGATGCGGCGGGGAAGGTGTCGTACTCGAAAGGGCTGATGGCCCCGAACTGAACGAGGACGCGGGTCGGCTCAGGCGAGCTCGCGCCAGCCTTCCGTGTCGATCGGCGTGACCGAGGCCGAGCCCTCGACGGCAAAGAAACGCCGCATCTTCATGGCCGCGCGCACCTTCGCCGTGCGGACATAGCTTTGATAGAACAAGTCCTTGAGCGTCTCGACGAGCACCGCGGCCTCGTCGGGGGTGATCAGGGGCAGCTCGTCGCCGTCGGCAAACAGCACCGTCTCGACGGTGTTGGCCGTGACGGCATCCACCTCGCAGGCGCGCAGAATATCGATCAGCGTGTCGTGCCAGCGCTGCTTGGCGGTGGCATCCATCGTGCGCAGCGCAGCTCGTGTCGCGCGCCGGCACATCGTCGCGAACGCGTTGTGCGCGCCGAGGGAGTAGCAGTCGAGCGTCTCGCGTACGAGTTGCTCGATCGTGTCCGGTAGATAGCCGTACTGAAAACGCTCGCGAATGCGCTCGACCTCGGCGGGGTTCGGCGCGAGCTCGATACGGTCCGAAGTGATCGCACGCAGGATCGCGCGCAGGAAACGCGGCTCGTTGCATGCCGCGCAGCGAAACAGCAAGCCCACATGCTTGGGCCGAGTCTGCACGAGCACATCGAACGAGACGTTTGCTGCGGCCAAGAGTTGGGCGTGCTTGCCGCAATGTGGGCACTCGCGCGTCATCGGCTCCGTGAGCTCGAAGCCGTTGTTCTTGTTTACATAAATCGCCACGGCCGGGCCTTTTCTTTTCAGTGTATAGCCCGGCACCGGCACTGCGCTAGTTGAGCTTTTTGTAGCGGATCCGGTGCGGCTGATTGGCGTCCTCGCCCTTGCGGCGCCTCAGGTCCTCGGCGTAATCGGCGTAGTTGCCCTGGAAGAACACGACCTCGCTATTGCCCTCGAACGCCAGGATGTGGGTGGCGATTCGGTCGAGGAACCAGCGATCGTGCGAGATCACGACGGCGCTACCCGGGAAGTTGAGCAGAGCGTCCTCGAGTGCCCGCAACGTTTCGACGTCGAGGTCATTGGTCGGCTCGTCGAGAAGCAGCAGGTTGCCGCCGGAAGCGAGGAGCTTGGCCAAGTGGACGCGGTTGCGCTCGCCGCCCGACAGCAAGCCCACTTTCTTTTGCTGGTCCGTGCCACGGAAATTGAAGCGGCCGACATAGGCACGGGACGGGGTCTCGTACGTGCCGATCCGCATGGTGTCTTGACCGTGGCTGATCTCGTCCCAAACGGTCTTGTCGTTGTTCAAGCTGTCTCGGCTCTGATCGACATAGGCGAGCTGCACGCTGTTGCCGACGCGAATCGCGCCCGCGCCAGGTTGGTCTTGTCCAGCCAGCATGCGGAACAACGTGGTCTTGCCGGCGCCGTTCGGGCCGATCACGCCGACGATGCCTCCGGGCGGCAGGCTGAACGACAGGTTCTCGAACAGCACGCGGTCGCCGAACGACTTGCCGATCTTGTCGGCCTCGATGACCAAATCGCCGAGGCGCGGGCCCGGCGGAATGTAGATCTCGTTGGTCTCGTTCCGCGTCTGGAACTCCTTCGACGTGAGCTCCTCGAAGCGGGCGAGCCGCGCTTTGGCTTTCGCGCGCCGCGCCCCGGGGTTCGTGCGTACCCACTCGAGCTCGGTCTTGATCGTGCGCTGGCGCGCCGCCTCTTGTTTCTCCTCGAGCTTGAGCCGCTGGTCCTTCTGCTCGAGCCAGGAGGTGTAATTGCCCTGCCAAGGAATGCCATGCCCGCGGTCGAGCTCGAGAATCC
>Ga0157380_10002844_pt1 | contig 11763 bp, 12 predicted proteins | sample S35metaG_FD_119757 | JGI IMG/M metagenome (GOLD analysis project Ga0157380, IMG submission 119757) | Switchgrass rhizosphere microbial communities from Kellogg Biological Station, Michigan, USA - S3-5 metaG | ecosystem: Host-associated > Plants > Roots > Rhizosphere > Soil | place: USA...
GGGTATCGATTGTCGCGGTCGAGCAAAATCGGACGCATCCCGGCGGCTGCACTTCCCGCAACGTCCCACTCGAGATCGTCGCCAACGAACGCACATCTGTCATTCGGAACGCCCAATCGGTCGCAAGCGGCTTGGAAGATCCGTCTTGAAGGCTTACGCCAACCCACATCTCCGCAGAGAACAATGACGTCCACCCGTTGTGCGAGACCCAATCGGCGCAGCTCTTTGCGCCACAACTTCGGAGGGCTGCCCCAGGGAGAGTTGGACACGATCGCCGTGCGGTAACCTTGCGACCTCAGCCCTTCCAAGGTCGTATGCGAATCCTCGTACGACTGTCCGACCTCGAATATCGGCCCCAGGAAGCACTCGCAAAGGGATCCGCCAAGCTCGGCCTTCGCGTTGTCCGGGATCGCGAAAATCCTGGCAAGTCGATCGACCATTGGAGCGAACCGAAAGTCAGCGGCTTCCCGGTTCTCGGCGGCGGCCCGTTCCATTGCGACATCAAGTGCGACGACCTGCAGGCCCGCGGACTGAAGCTTCGCTCGCGTGCGGCTTACAGCGCGCTCGAGAATGGGACGGAAGTCTTCGCGACGGTAGTACGCCGCCAGCGTGTTACCAAGATCGAAGAGCACTGCCGCGGTCATTCCCTCGTCTCAGCGCTTTGGTGGCGGTCCGTTCCGCCGCAGTCGCGGTTCCGCAGGAGGGGTAGCCAAACGAAGGCTACCTAGCCTCTCGCCTCGTTGCGGCGTAAGTGTTTGTTTGTAATAGAGCACGCGTGTTGTTGGACGTCAATTGATCGCCGGGTGATGCGGCGTTTGGGGTGGGCCGAGGTCCCCCGCGCGGCGCCGTATACTACGCGGCCGTGAAACACTGGGACTTGCAGTGCCGAACCCATTCGTCGCCAGCCCGACCTTCGCAAGGGGAGCGCCGTGACCATCGCTAGTCACGACCCGAGAGCCGTGCTCGCGCGTTGTCTACAGACCGCCGTCGGCAAAGCCTTCGGCGCGGAACACGCGAACGTCGATCCGATGGTCCGCCGTTCCGAACGCGCCGATTTTCAAGCCGACTTGGCCATGGGTCTTGCGAAGGCGCTCAAACGCCCGCCGCGGCAAGTCGCGGAAGCCGTCGTCGCCGCAGCCGACTTTGCGGAGATCGCCGAGCGCGTCGAGATCGCCGGCCCCGGCTTCATCAACCTAACGCTGAAACCTGCGTTCCTCGAAAGCGCACTGCAGAACGTCGCACGCGACGAGCGTCTGGGCGTCCCGAGGGCTATTCACAAAGAACGCGTCGTCATCGACTACTCGGCGCCGAACGTCGCGAAGGAGATGCACGTCGGGCATCTGCGCTCGACGATCATCGGCGACGCGCTCGCACGGTTGCTCGAGTTCGCGGGGCACGACGTCGTTCGGCAGAACCACATCGGCGATTGGGGCACGCCGTTCGGGATGCTCATCGAGCACCTGCTCGACGTGGGCGAGGGCGGCGTGCAGGACGACATGGGCGAGCTCAGCGACTTTTATCGCGCGGCGCGCGTCAAGTTCGACAGCGACCCCGGATTTGCCGATCGCGCGCGGCAGCGTGTCGTGCTCCTGCAAGCGGGCGACGCCCGCACGCTCGAGCTGTGGCGACAGTTAGTCGATCTGTCGAAGCGCTACTTCTCGACGGTCTACCAGCGGCTGGGGATCGGCCTGCGCGACGAGGACGTGCAAGGCGAGAGCGCCTACAACGCGGCGCTACCCGAAATCGCGTCCGAGCTCGAGAAAAAAGGGCTCGCGAGCATCAACGACGGCGCGCTGTGCGCGTTTCCGCCGGGGTTCACGAATCGCGACGGCCAGCCGTTGCCGCTCATCGTGCGCAAGCAGGACGGCGGCTATGGCTACGGCGCCACGGATCTCGCCGCACTGCGTTATCGTACGCAGACACTCGGTGGTACGCGGCTGCTCTACGTCGTCGGCGCGCCGCAGGCGCAGCATCTCTCCATGGTGTACGCCGTCGGTGCCCAAGCCGGCTGGCTGAAGGCTCCCGCACGCGCGGAGCACGTGGCGTTCGGCGCCGTGCTCGGCGCCGACAAGAAAATGTTCAAGTCGCGCGCCGGCGATACTGTGCGGCTCACGGATCTAGTCGATGAGGCGATCGAGCGCGCCGCCGCCGAGCTTCAACGGCGCAGCCCGGACGGTGACGTGGGCGCTCGTGCCGCGCTGGCGCCGCAGATCGGCATCGGCGCAGTGAAGTACGCGGATCTGTCGAACGACCGCATCAAAGACTATGTGTTCGACTGGGACCGCATGCTCGCGGCCGAGGGGCGCACGGGTCCGTACTTGCAGTACGCGAACGCGCGCATTCACTCGATCTTCCGCCGCGCCGCGGAGCAGGGTGTCGCGCGCACGGCAAATGCTGCGATCAGCCCGAGGGAACCGGCGGAGCGCAAGCTCGCGCTCGAATTGCTCGATTTCGGCAACGCGGTGATAGAAGCAGGCGAGCAGCTGCGGCCGCACCGCTTGTGCGGTTATCTCTACGATCTGGCGACGGCGTTCACGGCGTTCTTCGAGAACTGCCCCGTGCTGAAGGCGCCGGACGACGCGACGCGCGCGTCACGGCTCGCGTTGTGCGAGCTCACGGCGCGTGCGTTGTCGAAAGGCCTCGATTTGCTCGGCATCGCCGCGCCCGAGCGCATGTAGCGCTCGGCGGGCTAGCCGTATACCTCAGCCGTTAAGCGACGCGCTTTTCCGCCGCGGACGGGTGGCGGGGGACCGGCTGGCTCAACAGGTAATCGACGCCTTGTTCGCGCATCCACTCGAGTTGCGCCTGGCGTTTCGCTTCCAACTTTGCCGACTCTTCGGCCGGCACGCAAAACGCGGGCAGGGTCAGCATCTCGGGAGTGTTCATGCGCTTCCATGCGAACAGCGAGCTCATCTTTTTTTCCTTATCCTCGCGGACTATTGAGAGAGTTCGAGTGAAATTTTCGGCTGCCGCGGCGCGAGCGTCCACTCGACTCGCCGCGCGCGAGCGCCGTTGCGATGCAGCGTCGTCCGTCGGTGAGTTATGGAAAGGAATTGGCGCACGTCAAGAAATCCGGCACTCGATCGGAACCGCGCAGGTGCTCGCGAAGTGACAATAAGCCGTTTGCCAGTCGTGGACGGCCAGGATCGTGGTCTCCGCGACCACGGCACCGTCATTGCTTCGGCGGCAGGTCGACGCGCACGGCCCAGTCGGTCGTGATTTGCGACGCGGCGGGATAGCGTTCGAGCACGAGCGGATCGTGGCCGGGAATCACGCGGTCCTTGGCGCCCGCGAGACGTTCCAGCGTGTCGTAGCCCTCGAGCATGTCGCCCTGGTTGTAGAGCACGCGGAACACGCGCCTCGATTCGATGTGCGCGTAGAAGTGTGTGGCATCGGAAGCGAGCACGACGGGGCCACGCTCGGTCGCGACGCGCACGCATTGCAGGCCCTTGGTGTGGCCGCCGATCTTGTGCACGGTGATGCCGGGCGCGAGCTCGTCCGTGCCGTCGTGAAACTGCACGCGACCCGCGAACACGCGGTGTACCATGCGCGAGACATCGTCGGCCTCGAACGCGTGGCTGATCTGGTGGTGGCACATGCAGCGGCCCGTGACGTACTCCATCTCCGTGTCTTGGAGGTGGAAGCGCGCGTTCGGGAACAGGGCGCCGTTGCCGCAATGGTCGTAGTGCATGTGCGTCACGATGACGTCCTTGACCTCGGCGTGGCGCACGCCGACGGCCGCGAGGCCTTCCTCGACGGGGTGGACGATCTTGCGGTCGCGCTTCTGCGCCATCGGCGCGTCGAAACCGGTGTCGACGACGAACGTCCGATCGTCGCCGACGACGGCCCACACGTAGTAATCGAGCGGCATGTCCCAATCCTCGTGCGGATCGCCGTCGACGAAGTTGCCCCAGGCCTTGCGGCCGACTTGGGCGTATTTGATCGCAAAAATTCGGTAGGTCGGTGTGGCCATCGGCGTCCGGAGCTCTCGGGGAGGTCGTTGCGGCGGATTGTACTGGCAACTCTTCCCAGAAATCACAAGTCGGTACAGCGCCTTACGCGGCGTTTGCACCCGCCGCGCCGAAAGGACTAGAGTCGCGCTTGCAAGGGCTGCGCTAGCCGACGCAGATCGGATGAGGGAGGGAATACCCAATGGCGCTTAGCTACGAAAATCTTCCGGGGGCAGAGGGTCCGCTAGCGGGCGTGGGCACACCCGACGCTCGCGCGGTGCTCAAGTATCAAGAGGATCTCGAAGCGACCATGCCGCCGACGCCCGTCCGCGATTTGCTCGCGGCGAGCGGCGCAACGTTGTACGTGCTCGCGACGGACGCCAGTCTCGTCGCGACGATCCGTCGTGCCGTCGGCGATCGACACCCGCTGCTCGTTGTAGAGAGCTGGGCCGAGCTCAGGGCTGCTGCCGAGTCGGGCCGCTGCGGCATCGCGCTGCTCGACGCCGCCGTGCTCGGGCATCGCGTCACCGGCTGTGTCTCGGCGCTCGCTGCGCACGCCGATCGGCTGGTGACGCTCGTCGCCGCGGATCGAGCGGCGGCGCAGGAGTACTTCGGCTTGCTGTCGGACGGGCGGCTCCACCGCCTGCTGATCAAGCCGGCGGCCGTCGGCGCTGCGCGCCTGTTGATCGAGTCGGCGACTGCGCGTTGCTTGCAGTTGCGTGAGGATTCCGCGAACGACGGCCCGATCAATGTTGCGGTCGCCGCGCCGAGCAAATTCTCGAAGTGGGCATGGGCCATCACGGCGGGCGTGAGCGCAGTCGCGCTGCTCGGCACCGCGGTCGTCGGCAGCCGCCTCGGGTGGTGGGAGCGCTCGGGAGCCGTGGACGTCGTCGTAGCGCCTGCCACCGCCGCTGCGACCGCCGCGGCTGAGACCGTGCCGACGCCTACGGAGCGGCTCTCTGCGCTGCGTGAGAGCGCTGCGCTGGCGCTCCAAGAGGGGCGGGTCGCGGAGCCCGTCGGCGACAACGCTCTCGATGACTATCTCGCGATTCTTGCGCTGGCTCCTTCGGACCAAGCTGCTCGCGACGGTGTTTCGTCCGTCCTGGAGACGTTGTTCATGCGAGCGGAGGAAGCGTTGCTCACCGACTCGCTCGAGACCGCAGCTGCGGCGCTCGACCACGTCCGGCGCGCCGATCCCGCGAGTAGCCGGCTCGCGTTTCTGCAGGCGCAGCTCGCGCGCGGGTTGGCAGCGCTGCCGGCGCGGGCGCGCGCTAGCGCGGCGCAACCCGCAACCGCTGGCTCCACCGAGCTCGAGAATGCGTTGAACCTTGCCACGGCCCGTTTGCGCCGCGGGCAGCTCTTGAGCCCGAGTGGCGATAGTGCCCGCGCGTACCTCGATCGCGCGGTGTCGCTCGATCCTAGCGATCCACGCGTGGCAACGCTGCGGACGGACCTCGCCGCGGCGTTGGTGGCAACTGCACGTCTCGTGTCCAATTCGGACGTTGCGGCGGCCACGAGTCTCGCCACCGAAGCGCGTCGCCTGGGTGCCGAGCCCGCGGCGCTCGCCGCGCTCGAGCGCGATTTTGACACCGCACGAGTGCGCGGGCAGGAGCGGCGCCTCACGGAGCTCCTCGACGCTGCGCACGAGCGTGTGGAAAGTGGGGCGTTGTTCGCGCCGTTGAACGACAGCGCGCTCGACTACCTCTCGCGTGTGCAGGCCGATGCGCCCGAGCTCGCTGGCCTCGCCGAGGCCTGGGAGGCCTTTCGGCAGGCGAGTGTGGTCGCCATCCAAAACTCGATCGAGAGAGGCGAATGGCCGTTGGCCGATGCTCAGCTAGCGGGGCTCACGCCAGCGCCGGGCGGTGCCGCGGCGGCAGCACCGCTCGCGGCCGAGCTTGCGGCGCGGCGGCTGCAACAGACCTACTTGGCGGAGGCCTCTCCGGCGAGCGAGCTGAATTTGCGGAGCTCAGTGCCGGTGGTTTATCCGAGCCAAGCGATTGCTCGCGGGATCGAGGGCTGGGTCGACCTCGAGTTCGTCGTGGACCGCAACGGGCAACCCCGGAACCTCGCCGTCGTCCAGGCTTCGCCGCCCGGGCGCTTCGACGCTGCCGCGCTCGCGGCGGTCGCGCAGTACCGCTATGTGCCGTTCGAGCGAGACAACCGAGTCTACGAACGACTTCTACGGCTTCGCGTGCGCTTCCAGATGTAGTAGAGCCGCGCTGCCGGTGCGGTTCAGCCGCGCGGCTCACTTGACAGCGACTCTTCCCACGTGCTCCAGCCGGACCCCGTGCCGTACGGCGCTTGGTGCAGCACCGATTCGACGGGGCCGATGAGCCCGCGCTCGATTTTGAACACTTCGGCGATGGCCCAAGTCCACGGGATCTTCGGGCCGCTCTCCGCGCGTTGACCGTTGGCGAGCGTGCCGAAGCGCGAGTCGCCGCCCGCGTTGTCGAAGAATGCGAACGCGAACGCGAGGCCCCGCTCGGGGTCGACGACGACGAAGCGCCGATCGCGAATGCGTGTGACGTAGAAAAATACCCCCGAGCGGAACTGCTCGAGGCAGCCGACCTGTGGGCCGTTCGGCCGGCCGCGAGCATGCGGGCTCACCAGCGCGGGGTCGCCGGCCAGCACCATGCCGTTCTCGAGCCGCGCGCAATCGGGCGCGAGCGGGTAGTCGCCCTTGCCGTCGTTGCGCTCGATGCCGCTGAAGTAGGCGTTGCCGATTCGGACGAGCTCGGCGCGTGACAGTCGCTCGCCGGCCGGGACGGCTTTTGACCAGGCTGACCGCGGTGTCCCGACTTCGTCGAGGCGCTGCGCAACCTCTCGATCCCGAATCACGAGGGTCTCGAGCTCCGTCACCTCGCGGTTCGCGACGCGAAGGCGTGCGACGAGGACCGTCGGCTCGCCGCCCTCGCGGATCGTGCCCATGAGCACCGCTTGGCCGCGTTCCACGTCGGCGAGCTTCAGGGCGTAACCGCCTTTCGCCGTCGCCGTATGCCAAAGGCCGTCGCCGACCTCGAGGCGCTGCGCGTTCTCCGTGAACCTCGCGCCGCGTGCGAGCGGCAACTGCGTGGGATCGTGTGCGACCACAGCCTCGACGTAGGTGTCGAGCAAGCCTTCTAAACAAGAACGGTCGCAGGTCGATTGCGCGGCGGCGGAGCCGGAGACGAAAAGGGCCGCGGCTGTGACAGCCGCGGCCCGATAGCGGAACACGTCGTTAGCGTCCGCGGCCCAGCGGAATGAACGCCAGCGCGTTGTTCGGATTGAGCGGAATCACGAGCTGGTTCTGGCGCGAGTCGTAGCACATCGACGCCGCGCTCGGGATGCCCGTGGCGATGACTTCGGCCGGCTGGCCGCGGCGAATGCGCGACACGCTACCGAAGCGCACGCTGCTCACATACTTCGTGCCGTCGGGTAGCACGACGACGCCGTCGTTGCCGGCCTCGGCCGCTTGCTCCGTGCGCACGACCTGGCCCGCTTGGGTGAACGTGATGACGTCCTTGCTGCCGATGTTGACGACGACGACGTTGCCGTCGGGGTCGATCGCGACACCGTTCGGTAGCGCGAGCGGCGGTCCCTCGACGAACGTGCTGACGACGCCGTTCGGCTGCACGCGATAGATGCGTTCCGGCTCGCGGGTGTTGGAGGTGTAGATGACGCCGTCGGTCGTCACGCCGATGCCGTTCAGGATCGTCGCCCCGTCGATCTTGATTGCGCGCCCCGGTTTGCCCGTGGCGAGATCGAAGGTGCGGATCGTGTCGATGTCGACCGTGTAAAGGGTGTTGCCCTGGATCGCGCTGCCGAGCGGGTGGTTAAGCGTGAGCTCGTCGCGAGTGACGCCGATCCACTTGCTCGTGTGCACCGAGCCGTCGGGATTGATCAGCGACACGAAGCCGTCGTTCGGCACGAGGTTCTGCGCGTTGCCGGCGTTCATCGCGACGATGAGGTTGCGCGTCGGGTCGTAGGTACAGCTCTCCGCGAAGTGGAAGCTGCCATAGACCTTGACGTTGTTCGACATGGTTTGCGCCGTGCCGGCCTCGTTGACGGCGCCGAGCGGTGTGCCGACGCGATACGGTTGTGGAGCCGCGGGCTGGGCAGGCGCTTGTGCGAGCGCGACGCCCGCCGTCAATAGGGCTGCGATACCGGAAGCCAATAGAGTTTTAGTGCGCACGAGTACCCCCAGGGCATTAGCTAGTTGGAAACGCAAATGATGGCCGATCCGGCGGCGCGTGGAAAGCCGGGCGGCATGGAGAATGCTCGGCTCTGAACCAAAACGGTGCCGCAAATTCCTTTGTGACGTCGTGGTGTCGATTTTGGATCACTTCATTCGACGTATGTATAGAGCCGCCTCGGATTGGGGCTCGGAACGAACTCAACTCAAGAGGAGAAATACGATGCGCGTCATGGTGATGGTGAAGGCTACGAAGGAATCGGAAGCGGGGAAGATGCCGACCACGGACCTCCTGGCGGCCATGGGTAAGTACAACGAGGAGCTCGTCAAAGCCGGCGTCATGCTGGCCGGCGAGGGACTGCACCCGAGCGCCAAGGGGAAACGCGTCCGCTTTTCCGGCAAGAGCCGGACCGTCGTCGACGGGCCGTTCGCGGAGACCAAGGAGCTGGTCGCGGGTTTCTGGCTGTGGCAGGTCAAGTCGATGGAGGAGGCGGTCGAGTGGGTACGGCGCTGCCCGAACCCAATGGAAAGCGACTCGGAGATCGAGATTCGGCAAGTGTTCGAGGCCGAGGATTTCGGCGCCGAGCTCACGCCCGAGCTCCGCGCTCAAGACCAGCGCCTCCGCGCCAAGACAGAAGGCGTGACGAAGCAAACGCGGTGAACAAGAAGGAGAGCGACATGCCCAAGATGATCTTCGTCAACCTGCCGGTGAAAGACCTCGCGGCCTCCAAACGTTTCTACGAAGCGATCGGCTGCCAGAACAACCCGCAGTTCACCGACGCCAACGCCGCCATGATGGTCTGGTCGGACACGATCAGCTTCATGCTGCTAACCCACGCGTTTTTTTCGACCTTCACGCCGAAGCAGATTGCCAACGCACGGCAGACCAGCGAAGTGCTGATTGCGCTGTCGCGCGACAGCCGCGCGGACGTGGACTCCATCACTACGGCAGCGGCCGCTGCCGGCGGCAAGGCCGACGTCCGTGAGCGTCAGGACATGGGGTTCATGTACTCGCGCGCGTTCGAGGATCCGGACGGCCACGTGTTCGAGCCGATGTGGATGGACGCGGCGGCGATCCCGCCGCACGCCTAGCCGTCAGGTTGTTCGAAGCGTTACCCTCTCGATGAGATGCCCGCGGGAGTCGCGACGGTGAGAGCCTTTCCCAAAGAACGCTTCTCGCGCGAAGTCGCCCTCTCGCGGGCGGTGGTCACCGAGTTTGCGACGGCCGCGGGCGACAACAACCCGATCCACCACGACCCGGAATTTGCTGCCACGACGCGGTTCGGGAGGCCGACCGCCAGCGGTCCGCACACCACCGCTTTGCTGCTCGCGCTGACCGCGTCCCATTTTTCGCAGCGAGGGGCGATGTTGGGTCTCGAGTTCTGGGTTCGGTTCCGCCGACCCATCTATGCAGACGAAACGATCTGTCTGGAATGGATGGTCGTAAAGGTCACGCCGAACCGGAAGCTGCGCGGCGACATTGTCGAATTGCGCGGCCGCATCAAGGGTCAGGACGGCAAGACCTCGCTCGGCGCAAAAGGCCGGGTGTTGGTCACCGATCAGCTCTAGGCGAGAGTCTGGTAGTCTGGGGCAAACTCCGGGGGGAGGTTGCCATGTCGCAATGCGATGAGAGCGGCGCTAGGGGCGCCACGGGTATTGCCCGCCGCACCGTCATCAAAACCGCCGGGCTCGGGCTCGGCGTCGGGCTCGTGTCGGGGCTGGTGGGAAGCAGGGGCGAAGCCCAGCAGAGCGGCGCCGAAATCTGGAGCGGTGAATACTGGGCCGCGAAAGGTGACGTGAAGCTCTATTGCTTCCGCAAGCGGCTTGGCGCGCCACGGGCGGGCGAGGCCGCGCGGCCCGTGGTGTTCATGGTGCACGGCTCATCGATGTCGGCGCGCGCCACCTACGATCTCACCGTGCCGGGCGCAGGCGATTACTCGATCATGGACGCGCTCGCGCGCGGCGGCTTCGACGTCTGGTCCGTGGATCACGAGAACTACGGGCGCTCGTCGCGGACCGACAGCAATTCCGATTGCGCGAGCGGCGCGGCCGACCTGAAGGCGGCGGCCGAGCTCGTCACGAAGGAAACCGGTGCGACCAAATTCAGCTTCGTCGGCGAGTCATCCGGCGGATTGCGCGCCGGCGTGCTCGCGATGGACCACCCCGAGCTGATCGAGAAGCTCGTGTTGCTCGCGTTCACCTACACCGGCGCCGGGTCGCCGACGCTGGCGCGCCGCGCCGAGCAGACGGAGTTCTACCGCACGCACAATCGCAGGCCGCGCGATCGCGACATGATCCGCAGTATCTTCACGCGCGACAAAGAAGGCACCTCCGATCCGCGTGTGGGCGAGGCGCTCGCCGATGCGGAGCTGCAATTCGGCGACGAGGTGCCCACCGGCACTTATCTCGACATGACGGCCAACATGCCGATCGTCCACCCGGAGAAAGTGCTCGCGCCGGTGTTGCTCATTACCGGGGAGTACGACGGCAACTCGACGCTCGAGGATTCTCTCGAGTTCTATCGGCGCCTGCCGAACGGCGACCGGCAGTTCGTGCTGCTCGCCAACACGGCGCACTCGACGACTCTGTCGTACAACCGCAAGCAGGTGTGGCACGCAGTGACGGCGTTCTTGTCGGCCCCACCGGACGCGGCCGTCTCGTAGTTGCGCGTCACCCTCTCGGCGAGTCCGGGCGAAGCCTACTTGCTATCGCGCTTGCGCAGCGTCGCGACCGAGTACTCGATGAGTTTGCGCAGCACCTCGCGGTCGACGTCGTCGAGCTTGTTGATGTAGAGGCAGCCCTTGCCGGCCTTGTGCTTGCCGAGCTTGCCCATCAACTTCTCGTTGTCGATGCCGGGACCGAGGTAAACGACGAGGCTGCCGCTGCGTGGCGAAAACCCCGTGAGGCAAATGTCGCCATGGCGGCCGCTCGCGTACGCGTAGTGGTAGGAGCCGAAGCCGACGATCGACGCGCCCCACATCTTCGGCGGCGCGCCGGTGATGTCCTGCATCATCGCGACGAGTGCGTGGCTGTCGCGGCGCTTGACCTCACTCTTGACCTTGTCGATGAACTTGATCGGATCGACCGTGCTCAACCTGGTCTTGGGCGTGTACTTGCCCATTGGGCGCTCCTCGGCCAGCCGGATCCTCGGCTATTCTGCCCTGAGCGTCTCGATGGGGTCGATCGTCGCCGCGCGCCGCGCCGGCACGTAGCTTGCGAGCGCTGCCGCCACCGTCGTCACTCCAAGCGCCGCGGCATAGGTCGCCAGGTCGAACGGACTGACGCCAAACAACAACGACGACATCCACCGCCCCAACGCCGCGGCCGCGACGACGCCTATGACGAGACCGACGGCGGTGAGCGTTAGCCCTTGCCGGAGAAACATTCGCTGCAGCTGCGGCGGACGCGCGCCGAGCGCCGAGCGAATGCCAAGCTCGCGCTTCCGTTGCGACACGACGTACGCGATGACGCCGTAGATCCCGATGACGCCGAGCGCTAGCGCCATCGCACCCGCGATCCCGAGCAGCACGAGCGTGAACGACGTGCGCGCGAGAGAAGCGGCGTAGTAGTCCTGCATCGTGCGCTCCTGGGCGATGGGAATACTCCCGCTCACCGAGCGGACGGCCTGGCGAACTTCTTCCA
>Ga0157380_10002845_pt1 | contig 11753 bp, 11 predicted proteins | sample S35metaG_FD_119757 | JGI IMG/M metagenome (GOLD analysis project Ga0157380, IMG submission 119757) | Switchgrass rhizosphere microbial communities from Kellogg Biological Station, Michigan, USA - S3-5 metaG | ecosystem: Host-associated > Plants > Roots > Rhizosphere > Soil | place: USA...
ATCGCTGAGCAGCTCGCCCAGCTTCACCGCCATGCAGGAGATGACGGTCAACACGTCCGGCGCCGACGCCTCGATGGCGGGCGGCGGCGTGCAGATCAACTACGTCCCGCGCGACGGCGGCAACACCTTCAAGGGGCTGCTGTTCTATTCGTTCGCGAACGGGGGGATGCAGGGGACCAACTACTCGAGCGGCACGCGCGACCCGGCCACCGGGGCCTGCACGCCGGCCGAGAGCTTCTTCTGCCGCGGCCTCACCACGCAGCCCGGCGCGCTGAAGACGGTCTACGACTTCAACCCAGGCTTCGGCGGTCCGATCCTGAGGGACAAGCTCTGGTTCTTCGGCAGCGCCCGCTGGACCAAGGCCGAGAACTACGTCCCCAACAACTACCCGAACCGGAACTTCACGGTCGGCACGACCAGCCCGACGCTGCTCAACACCGGCACGATGGTCTACACGCCCGACACCACGAAGGACCTCTACACGACGCTGGGCGGCGGCGGCTACTTCTGGGAACAGACCATGCGCCTGGCGTGGCAGATGAACGAGAAGAACAAGATCGGCATCTACTACAACAACAAGAAGCGCGAGTACACCAACGCCGTCAACAGCTTCTCGCACGAGTCGCTGAACACCACCTACTTCTTCCCGTTCTCGGACAACCTGGTGCAGTGGTCGGCGCCTCAGACCAACCGCCTGCTGCTCGAGGCCGGGTTCTGGCGCCACCAGGAAACGTGGGGCGGCCGGCGCGCGGACTTCGACATCGTCGATCCGCTGGCGGTTGGCGTGACCGACAACAACCCGGTGACGCAGGTGCCCGGCTACGTCCAGCTGATTCAGAACTACCACGGCCGCGTCGGCTCCACCGACTCGGCGAGCCACAACCCGAACTATCGCGGCAACTTCGCGATGTCCTACGTGACCGGCGCGCACGCCTTCAAGACCGGCCTGGACCTGAACGGCGCGTTCCGGTGGGCGGACACCAGTTCCGTAGTGCCCTACAGCTACGTGGTCAGCACGCTCGCCAACAACGGCGCCGGCGCCGGCATTCCGGTCCCGACCTCGATCACGCTCCGGTCGGATGGCTGCACCGATCCGCTGGTACGCCAGGTCAACGGCACCACGATCGGTGGCAACACATCGATTCAGCCCTACTGCCCCACCAACGCCAAGAACAAGGTGACCAGCGAGGGCGGCGTGTTCGTGCAGGACAAGTGGACGGTCGACCGCGTCACCGTGAGCGGCGGCGTGCGGCTCGACTGGTTCTTCTCCGAGAACCCCTAGTTCCATCTCGGACCGTCGCTGCTGACGCCGAACCGCAACTACACGGTGCCGAAGTTCAGCACCACGCGCTACAAGGACTTCACGCCGAAGGTCGCGGTGGCCTACGACCTGTTCGGCGACGGCCGGACCGCGCTCAAGGGCAACGTTGGCAAGTACGTGCTCGGTCAGGCGCTCGTCGTCGGCGGTCTGGCGAGTCAGCCGGGCTACAACGTACAGCTCACGTCGTCGCGGTCGTGGGTCGACAACGATCGGGACTTCGTCCCCGACTGCGACCTGACCCGCAACACGGCGCAGGGTCCGACCGCGGCCGGCATCGACAACCAGGTGGACACCTGCGGCCTCGCGGTGGGTCCGAACCAGAACTTCTACAGCAACTCGCTGATCCCCAACCTCGCGGTCATGGACGATGCCCGCTACGGCTGGGGCAAGCGGCCGTACAGCTGGGAGTACTCGGTGAGCGCCCAGCACGAGCTGACGCAGGGGCTGTCGATCAACGGCGGCGTGTTCTGGCGCCGGTTCGGCAACTTCCTGGTAACCGACAATACGTCCGCCACCGCGGCCGACTTCGGGGTGTACTCGGTGACGCCCGGGCTCATCCCCACCGCGCCGGCGTCAGCGGGCGGCGAGTCGCTGCCGGACAACATCTACACCCAGCACTTCTACAACCTGAACCCTGGCGTGGCGGTCAACAACCTCACCGGGCTTTCGAAGACGATGTTCCCGGACAGCAATGTCTACGACAAGTGGTTCGGCTACGACATCGGTCTGAGCGCGCGGCTGCCGCAGGGCATCATCTTCCAGGGCGGCCTCAGCACCGGGCACCAGCAGACGGACTTCTGCGACGTCCAGGATCCGGCCAAAGCGGGCAACAACGCGTTGGTCGAAATGCTGGGGAACCCGGCGGCTCCGGCCTCGCCGAGCTCGTTGGAGTCGTGCCACATGGAGCAGAACTGGCTGCCGCAGGTGAAGTTCCTCGGCTCCTACACCATTCCGAAGATCGACGTACAGCTCGGCGGCTCGTACCAGAGCATTCCCGGCATCGAGTACTCGGCGGTCTACGCAGCGCCCAACAGCGACGTGTCACGGCCAGTGGCCCAGGGCGGCCTGGGTCGTCTGCCGAGTGGCGGCGTGATCACGGGCACGACCGCGGTCAACCTGGTTCCGCCGGGCACGACCTACGGGGCGCGGTTCAACCAGATCGACCTGCGCCTGGGTAAGGTGGTGCGCTTCTCGAACCGCAAGGCGGTCGTGAGCCTCGACATGTTCAACATCCTCAACGACGACACGATCAGCGGTGCCAGCGCCACGTATGCCACGTGGCTCGCGCCGACGAGCGTCGTCGCTCCGCGCCTGTTCAAGGTTTCGCTGACCTTCGATTTCTAGCGAACGGCGAAAACGTAGAGGGCGGTCTTCAGACCGCCCTGTCCATCACAGGGCCCGCTTCTTCGGAGGCGGGCCCTTTTCGTTTGCTTTGCTAGGATCGCGGGGTGTCACTGCCGCGGGGTGCGCTCCACGCCGGAGCCATCGCTCTCCTTTTCGCCATCACCGCCTGTCGAGGCAACACGCCGGACCGGGCGCAGCCGTCGTCGATGGGCACTGCACCCGCCGCGGCCACACTCCCGCCGGTCACGCTGCCGGACCTTACCGGCATGGACCCGGTGGTGCAGAAGCAGATCACCGAGCAGTTCGCGGCGCTGACCGCGCTCGCGGAACAGCGCGCCGCGCCGGCCGTGCTCGCGCCCGCCTACGGCACGCTGGGGAGTCTGCTCTTCGCCGCCAATCGCGCCAACGCCGCCGAAACCAGCTACCTTCACGCCCAGGCGCTGGCACCCGCCGAAATGCGGTGGCCCTACTACCTCGGGCACGTCTATCTGAACCGGCCCGATCGCCCCAAGGCGATCGCCGCGTTCGAGCGCGCGCTGCGGCTCCGGCCGGGCGACGCCGCCGCGCTCGTCTGGCTCGGCAACGTCTATCTCGACGACGGCCAGCCGGCCCAGGCCGACACGCGGTTCACGCAAGCGCTCGCGGCACAGCCCCGGATGGCGGCGGCACTCTACGGGCTGGGGCAGGCGGCGCTGGCCCGGCGCGAGTACGCCCGGGCCGTCGAGCAGTTCGAACAGGTGCTCGCCGTGGATCCGCGCGCGTCGATCACGCACTATCCGCTGGCCCTCGCCTACCGCGGGCTGGGCGAGACCGCCAAGGCCGAGACGCACCTCCGCCAGCAGGGCAAGGTTCAGATCGGGCCGCCCGATCCGCTGATGGCGGAACTGCGCGGCCTGCTCGGCGGGTCGGCCTCCGAGGAAGCGCGTGGCATCCGTGCGGCGGAAGCGGGCGACTACCAGACCGCCGTGCAACACTTCCGCCGTGGCGTCGAACTCGCGCCCGGCAGCGTCTCGCTGCGCTACAACCTGGCGAGGGCGCTCAGCCTGACCGGCGACGACGCCGGGGCCCGGGCCGCTTTCGAAGAGACGATCCGGCTGGCGCCCAAAGACCTCGATGCCCGGATCAAGCTGGGCGAACTACTCGGGCGTCACGGGCAGTACCAGGCCGCGCTGGAACAGTACTCGCAGGCCATGGCGATCGACACGCGCGCCGCTGACGCACGCTTCGGGTACGCCGGCGCACTCGTCGGCCTCGGTCGCGTCCGCGAGGCCATCGATTCGTTGTCGGAGTCGGTCCGGCTCTACCCCGCCGACCCGCGCTTCAAGGAAGCGCTCACGCGAGTGCAGAGCGCCACGAAGGGCGGGTAGAAGGCCGTTGTGGGGGCCGCCTTCAGGCGGCCCAGGCGGCTAAAGCCGGCCCCCACGTACAGGCCGAGGGCCGGGAGCCTGCAGCAGTTCCGATCATTTCAACCGCATCAGGAAGATGCCGAGCAGGAGACAGGCGGCACCGAGGACGCGCGGCAGCGACAGGCGGATCACCGGGGACCCGAGCCATCCGTAATGATCGAGCGCGAGCGCGGCGATCAACTGCCCCACCGTGATCGTGGCGAGCGTGACCGCGGTGCCGAGCCGCGGGGTGAGCACGATGCTGACGACGATGAAGAGCGCGCCGACGATGCCGCCGACCCACGCCCACGCCGGCATGCGCCCGAGGCCGCCCAGGATCGGAGCCGGCTGACGCGTCGCGAACGCGACGACGATGAGCAGCACGAGGCCGACGACGAACTGCGCGATCGCGGCCCACACGGGCGTCCCGAGCGCCAGGCGCAGCCGCGAGTTGGCCAGCGCCTGCACCGCGATGGCGGCGCCGGTCACCAGGGCGATGGAGAGATACAGCGGGTTCACGGGTGGTGCGCGTGCAAGTGTGCCCGGTTCCGCATCACGCGGCAAGCCGGGCCGGGCCGCACCCGTCAGCGAAGAACGGCGGTGGCGGGCGGAACCGGCTGCAGAATCGGCTGGCCCATGCCGGGGACCCTGGTGACGGACTCGAGCCCGCCGGCCGCGGCCGCGCGCGACGCGTACGGTCCGACCAGCACCAGGTACAGCGTGGCGCCGCTGCGCATCGTGCTCGCATTCGTGAATGCCGTGAATCCGCGCGCGCTGAGTTGACGCACCACTTCGGCCGCGCGCCCGTAGTCATCAAGGGCCGCCACCTGGACGACCCAGATGTCCTGCGCCGGGCCGGCGGCCACCGGGGCCGACGGTGCGCGATCGTCCGCTTCTCCGTTGCCGCTCGCCGGCGGTGGCTCGAAGACATCGCTGCCGAAATCGACTGCTGGCGGCAGCACCGCCGGCAGCGGCGCGCCGATGCGCGCGGGCGGGCGCTTGACGACCGGCATGACCACCGCGTCGGTCAGGAGCGGCCCGGCCCACACCCAGTAGAACGCGAGTGTCGTGCCGGACATGGCGCCGAGCAGGATCAGCGACGCGGCCACGACCCCGCGCGTCCGGCTGGCGCGCGGGGCTTCGACGTGCCGCGGCCGCGCCGGGCGGCGACGATCCACACGTGCCGGCTCGCTCGGCGGCGGCACGAGCCCGGGTGACGGCGACGACGGAATCGCGGGCAGCAACGCGAGCAGAGCCCGCAGGTCGTCGGAGCCCACCGTGGACTCGGCCTCAGAGGTCGTATGCACGGCCACGCCGGGTTCAGCGGCGAGGGGCAGCGCCACCTGGTCGGCGGCCACCACGGGCTCGGCCGGGAACTCCGACGCGAGCGGCACCGCGCTGTCTGCGGCGGCCGCCAAGGCGAGAACCGCTGCAAGCGGCAGCGCCGGCGCCGGGGCTGGCAGGAGAACCGGCCCGATCCTCGTGGGCATCGACACGATCAATTGGAGGTCGTCGATGGCGCCGCGTACCAGATCGGACCCGATCGTCGCGCTCCGCGCCTGGTGCCCCCGCTGCAGCGCGCGATCGCACAGGCGGTTGACGACTCGAGGCACGCCGCCCGACGCCTCGAACACGAGCGCGAGCGCGTCGCCGGTGAAGTGCAGCCGGTCGGCCGCCGCGCCGGCAACCGTCAGGCGGTGCGCCGCGTATCCCTGCACGCCCTCGCCGGTGAGTGGCTGCAGTTCGCAGTGCGTCGTCACCCGCTGCTGCAGCTGCCGCATGTGGGGCAACCGCAGCGCGGTAGTGAGCTCGGGCTGGCCGATCAGCACGACCTGAAGCAGCTTCCGGGCGCCTTCGAGGTCCGACAGGATGCGGATCTCCTCGAGCAGCGGCACCGGCAGGCTCTGCGCTTCGTCGAGCAGCACCACGGCGAACCCGTCGAGCGGTTCCAGCGACCGCAGGAACTCGTAAAGCGGGTAGCTCAGCTCGGCGCGCGAGGCTCCCTGCAGCTGTCCGCGCATCAGGTCGTCCACCGAGACGACGCCGAATTCGATCAGCAGGATCTTCAGCAGGTCCTCACGCGTGACGAAGGGATCGGGAACGAACGCGGAGAACGTCTTGCGATCGAGCGCGCCCAGCACCGACCGGCAGAGTGTGGTCTTGCCCGTCCCGATTTCGCCGCTGAGCACCACCAGCCCCTCGCGGCGGCGGATGCCCGCGAGCACGTCCTGGAACACCGGAGTGTGCGATTCGCTCCGGTAGAGAAAGCGCGGGTCGGTCGAGAGGCTGAACGGCTTCTCGGACAGGCCGTAGTAGGGCTCGTACAGCAGCAGCCCGGACTGGTCGACCGGCGCCGGCGTCTCTGGGGGCTGCGGGCTCGTCCACGTGTTCACGACCGCTGCCCTGCCATCCTTCAGACTATCGGCGCGCCCTGGCCGCAGGCACAATGAGGGGATGGATTCGGAGTTCCTGGTGGAGTGCCCGTACTGCGGCGAGACCGTGGAGATCTATCTCGAGCCCGACGTGCGCGGCACTCTGGTGCAGGACTGCGAGGTGTGCTGCAATCCGTGGCAACTGCGCGTGAGCGGCCGCGGCGACGACCGGACGGTCGAGGTGGCGCGCGCCGACGAGTGACGGGCGGGATCAATCGTCATACGTAGGGCGCCGCTTCAGCCGCGCCGGGCTACTGCTGGGTGACCGAGTAACCCCTGGCCCGGAGCATCGTGACCAGGCCATCGGGCCCCACCAGGTGCGCGGCGCCCACCACCACGAAGCAGCGCTGCACCGCGAAGCACTCCTCGAGCTTCGGCAGCCAGCGCTGGTTGCGCGCCACGAGCAGCGTGTCGTACACCTTCGCGTCGAAACCTTGCAAGTCGCTCAGGAGCAGGCGCTCGATCGGCGCCGGGTCGCCGGCCTTCCAGGCCGCGGCAATCTTCTGCACCTGCGCCAGTTCGGTCTCGGCGCCGTCGAGGGTGGCCGCCACCAACCCGTCCTGCAGCTGCGGGCTCAAGCTCTCGAGAAAGTCGATCTGTTCCATCGCGCTCTCGAGCGTCCGGACGGTCTTGCCCGCCGCCGGCGCGCGATTCAGGAAGTGTTGATCCAGGCCGAGCGACGCGTCGAAGCCGCCGCGCTGCAGCTCCAGCCCCACGAGCGTCAGCGCCACCATCCACGGCTTGAACTGCTGCAGGCGCTCGATCGGCAGCCCCGCCTTCTCGGCGCGCTTCGCGATCTTCTCGAAGGTGTCCTTCGACACCTGCGACTGCAGCGTGGTACCAGGGGGGTACATGGCCTTGGCGAGCAGCTGCATCGCCGCCGCCGGGCTCTTCAGCTCCTCGGGATTGGCCTCTTCGACGAGAACCTCGGAACGGGCAAACGCTGCGTCGAGCGCCGGCGGCAGCGGATACGCATCGGCGGTGAGGAGGTGCAGCGATCCGACCAGCCACCCGATCCGGCCGTCGCGTTCCACCGCCCAGATGAGGCCGCGGCCGTTGGCGGCCGGCGCCGGCTGCGCGTTCTGCGCCCGTGCGAACGGCGCGGCGGCCAGCAGGCCCGCCAGGGCGACGACGACAGCGGCACGAGACGAGCGATGGTTCATGAAGGCCACGTGGACGTTATCGGCTGCGACCCCACCCGCCTTACCCGCCCCACCCGCCCTACCCGCCTCATGAAGCGGCGCGATGGCTGCGGGCGCGCGCCAGCGTCTGCGCGAACACCTCGGTGGCCTGCGCCCCCGACACACCGAAGCGGCGGTCGATGACGAAGAACGGCACGCCGTTCACACCCAGCGCACGCGCTTCGCGCATGTCGGCGGCGACCGCATCGGCATAGGCGTCGCCCGCGAGCACCTCACGGACCTCGGCTTCGTCGAGCCCGGCCTCGACCGCGAGCGGTGTCAGCGCTTCGGGTTCGAACACCGACCGGCCTTCGGTGAAGTAGGCGCGGAACAACCGCTCGACCGCGGCGTCCTGACGGCCGCGCGACCCTGCCAGCTGCAGCAGGCGGTGTGCGTCGAAGGTGTTGCCGGTGACGCCGTCCTCGCTCAGGTGGTACTCGAGGCCTTCGGCCGCGGCGGTCTGCTCCATGCGCCCGTCGAGCGTCTCGACCTGCTCCAGCGACAGGCCGTACTTGGCCATCAACATCTCGCGACGCTGGTGTGTCTGCCCCTTCGGGCGCGACGGGTCGAGCTGGAACGAGCGGTAGACGACCTCCACCGCGGCGCGGTCGTCGAACGCGTCGAGCGCCCGCTCGAAGCGGCGCTTGCCCACGTAGCACCAGGGGCAGACGATGTCGGACCAGATGTCGATACGCATCAGCGAATCTACTTGCCGAAGCCGACCTCGCGGACCGGCTGCACACCCTCCACGGCCTGGCCCGAGTAGACCTCCATGCCCGTGGTGCGCGGCGGCACCGGCAGCCCCTTGGCCTTGGCCTCGGCCACCAGCCGCTCGTAGGCGCGCTCGCCACTGAGCGCATTGCCCACCGCCGAGTTGCCTTCGTGACAGGAATACTCGTAGAGCTGGTAGTTCGGCTGCTCGGTGATCGTGAACCGCATGGTGAAGGGCGCGGTATACATCTCCGCGTCTTCCACGCGGATGCGGTAGTCGATCATCTTCGGGTCGATGCGCGTGAACCGCTCGGTCAGCGTCAGCCCTTCGCTGTTGGGCCCCTGGAAGCCGATTCGATCGGTGAAGTTCTTGGTCACGATCACCAGGGTGTCGCCCTCGAAGTGCCCGCGCGCGTTCCCCATGTACTGCTTGATGGCGGGGCCGACGTGCGGCCGGCCGTCGAGCGGAATGACACGCGTGTCGTGCACCATCTCGTAGCTGATGACCACCTCGTCTGGCGTCTGGGCAATGCGAAGACCGTTGCCGTACAGCACCGGGAACACCCCGCCGACGCCGCGGGTGATACAGCGGTCGTAGAGCGAGAAGTCCTCGAAATCGTTGAATGGCCGGTTGCCGAAGGTGCCGACGCCGAACGAGGCCTTCTGCCTGGCGAGGCCCGCCTGCGTCAGCGCCGGCAGGCGGCCGTCCGCCGGTTCGACGACGAACGACGTGTAGCCGAACGTGCGAACGCCGAATTCGTTGCGGAGGAACGTCTCCTCGTTGACGGCCCGGTCGCGCGACGCCTCGTCACCGCCCGCGCGCCGCGCAAACTCCTCCGGCGTGAGCGATTCCCGGGTGCCCTGCGCCGGCAGGCGCGAGGTCGGGATGCCGCGCATGTCGTCGCTCGTCCAGATGCCTTCCAGGTCCGGGTGCCCCCAGGAGAGGCGCGGCGCCTTCCAATGCGGATCCTTGGCCTTGGCCGCAGTCGTCTCGGCGGGGATGGCCCGTAACGCCGAGGGCGCCCTGGTCGGCGCCGCGAAGCCACCGCCGCCCAGCCGGCCTCCGCCGCCCCGCCCGCCTTGCGGCGCCGCGGGGGCGCCTCCCGCCGCGGCCCCTGCCGGCGCCTGTGCGCCGACGAGCGCGACCGCGAGGGCAACGGCCACTCCCGTGGCCAGGAACGACGCCGGAGCGCTATGCCGCATCACTGTCTCCTCTCCGGATTCTCCCATAACATGTCGTGGATGACCTCCGACAAGCGGCGTGTGCTGCTTGTGACCGGCGGCGGCCGCGGCATCGGCGCGGCCACGGCCCGGCTCGCGGCCGCTGGCGGCTACGACGTGTGCGTGAACTACCGTGCGGACGCGGCCGCGGCCGCAACGGTCGTGGATGCTGCCACGCAGGCCGGTGCCCGCGCCGTCGCGGTGCAGGCCGACGTGGCCGTCGAGGGCGACGTGGTGCGGCTGTTCGAGACCTGCGATCGCCACCTCGGCCGCCTCTCGGCGCTCGTCAACAACGCCGGCATCCTCGAAACCCAGGCGCGGCTCGACGCCATGGACGCGGCGCGCATCAGCCGGGTGTTCGCCACCAACGTCACCGGCCCCTTCCTGTGTGCGCGCGAGGCGGTGCGGCGCATGTCCACGCGCTACGGCGGGACGGGAGGCGCCATCGTCAACGTGTCGTCGGGCGCGTCGAAGCTCGGGTCGCCGCACGAGTACATCGACTACGCCGCCACGAAAGGCGCGCTCGACACGATGACGATCGGGCTGTCGCGTGAGGTGGCCGCCGAAGGGATTCGCGTCAACGCCGTCCGCGCCGGGCACGTCTACACCACGCTGCACGCCAGCGGCGGCGAGCCGGATCGCGTGGAACGCGTGAAGTCGCAGGTGCCGATGGGCCGAGGCGGCGCGCCCGAGGAGATCGCGCGCGCCATCCTGTGGCTGTTGTCGGACGAGGCCTCCTACACGACCGGCGCCTTTCTCGACGTCGCCGGCGGGAAATGAGCACCGGGGACGCGGCCGTAGACGGGGTGGTCGACACGCCCCGGCTGCGGCTGCGTCCGGTGCACGAAGGCCACGCCGAGGCCACCGCCCGGCTCATGACGCCGGCCCTGAGCCGCTGGCTGGCGTCGTGGCCCTCACCCATCTCCACGACGGCCATGGCCGCGCGAATCGCAAGTATCGGTGAGGCCATTGCCGCGGGCCGCACGCTCTGCTTCGCCATCGAGCGGCGTGACGACGGCGCGATGATCGGCTGGGTGTGGGTGACGCGGTCGCAGCACGACGCGGCGCGCGGCAACCTGGGGTATTGGCTGGGCGAGCCGTTCCAGCAGCACGGCTACATGACCGAAGCTGCGCGGGCGACCCTCCTCGCCGGGTTCGCGCGCCTCGACCTGACCGCGATCGAGGCCGGCGCGCAGCCTGGCAACGAGGCGTCGCTGCGCATCATGCGGAAGCTGGGCATGCGTCCAATCGGAGTCCGGTCGATGTGGGCGTCGGCTCGAGGACGCGAGGAGCTCTGTGAGTACTACGAGATCACGCGCGACGCCTGCACCGCGTCCGGCACGGCCGGCTCCAACTGCTGAGCGCAGCCAGTACGTGGCGCTGCTGCGGGCGGTCAATGTCGGCGGACGGACCCTCAGCAAGGACGTCCTGCGCGACGCGTTCGCACGCACGGGCGGCACGAACGTGCGGACGGTCATCCAGACCGGCAACGTCGTCTTCGAGGCGGCGGCCGATACGGTGGACGGCGTCGTCGCGGGCGCGTGCCGCCGGCTGCGGCCGGCGCTCGGGGTCGAGCCGGTGGTGATGGTGCGGAGCGCGGCCGAGATCGCGCGGCTGCTGCGGCAGGGGCCTTTCGCCAGCACGGCCGCGCCGGCGATCGTCAAGCGCTACATCGTGTTTCTCTCCGGCCCGCCGGCGCGACGCCCGCGAGTACCGCTCCTCCTTCCGAAAGAGGCGCTCGATCTGGTGCACGTGTCGAGGCGCGAGTGCTGGGTGGTGAGCCGGCGCAAGCCGAACGGCTGGTACGGCTTTCCCGTCGACTTCGTCGAACGCGCGGTGGGTGTCGCCGGCACGGCGCGGAACTGGTCCACGGTGACGAAGCTGGCAGCGCTGCTCGGCGTACGTGGGGGCCGGCTTCAGCCGGCCCTGGGCCGCCTGAAGGCGGCCCCTACGACGGAGCCGACAGGGCGAGAGTGACGTTGGTGCCGCCGAAGCCGAACGAGTTCGACAGCGCGTGGCGCAGCGGCATCGACGTGGGGTCGAGCACCGGCGGGTAGTCGGCCAGCTCGGGATCCAGCGGCCGCGCGTTGACCGACGGCGCCACCCACCCGCCCTTGAGCATCAGCAGCGTGAAGATGGCTTCGATCGCTCCCGCGGC
>Ga0157380_10002849_pt1 | contig 11741 bp, 8 predicted proteins | sample S35metaG_FD_119757 | JGI IMG/M metagenome (GOLD analysis project Ga0157380, IMG submission 119757) | Switchgrass rhizosphere microbial communities from Kellogg Biological Station, Michigan, USA - S3-5 metaG | ecosystem: Host-associated > Plants > Roots > Rhizosphere > Soil | place: USA: Michigan...
AAAAACATCTTCGTCTCGGTGCGCATCGCCTCGGCGATGTTCTCGTCGAAGTTCGGATAGAAATTCGGATCGGGACGCACTTTCTCGACGTCCTGCAGGCGCAGCCACTGTGCCGCGAACCGCTCCGAAATCGCGGACGCCTTCGGATCGGCGAGCATGCGTCGCGCCTGCTTGTCGAGACCGGCGGCCGTCGTCAGTTCCTTGCGTCCCGCCGCGTCGATGAGCTCCTTGTCGGGCGGCTCACCCCATAGGAAGAACGACAACCGCGACGCGAGATCGATGTCGGCGACGCGATAGGTCCCGCCGGAGCGCGCATCGGTCGGCGCTTTCTCCAGACGGAAGATGAAGTAGGGGCTCGCGAGGATCGCTTCAAGCGCGGCGCGCACGCCCGGTTCGAAACCGTTCTTCGCCGCTTCCTCTTCGTAGAAGGGCATGATGCGGTCGATCTCCGCGGCGCTGAGCGGGCGCCGGTAGGCGTCGCCGCCGATGCGGGTGACGATCTGCCGCGCGCAGGCGCCTTCGTTCGCGGACGAGGTCGGCCGGCAGCTGAAGATCTTCCGCCGGCTCGGCGTCATCGAGATGCCGGTGGTCTTGTACGGTCCGCGAATCACGACGTCGCGCAATTGCGGAAGCGTCGTGATCCCGCCGCCGCCGGATCCACCGCCCGCGTTCGACCACTCGTGCGGCTTGATCAAATCTTCGTACGGACCGTCGCTGCGCTTGATGAAGGCGGCCGCCACCTTGTGCTGCCCGGCCCTGACCAGCACCGGATCGGTGAAGAGCGGCGTCGCGCCGCTGCCATCGGCGGCGATCTGCGGACCGTTCTCGTAGGCGAGAAGCGCCACGCGCTGGCCGTCGATCGAGATGTCGACGTCTTCGAATCGGGAATTATCGCCGTTGGTGAACGTCACTTCGAACCCGTACTCGCCGTCGGCCGGGAACACGTGATCGACGACCATGCCGCCGCGCGTGCCGTACGGCGCGCCTTCGACGTGATCCCACGGGTGCTGCGAGACATACGTCTTGTTCGTGTAGGTCTTGTCGACTGCGGGCGCGTTCTTGTCGCCCACTGCCATGCGGCTGATGTCGCCCGCGGCGTTCAAATACGCGTCGAGCAGCGTCGGCGAGAGCGATTGCTCGTCGGCGATGTTGTCGAAATTGGCGCTCATCGTGTCCTGCGGCAGCCAGCTCGCCGCGTCGATCTCGATGTCGAGCAGGTCCTTGATGGCGCGCGAATACTCGGCGCGATTCAGGCGCGGGAACGTGCGGCCGCCGGGATTCGGATTGGCCTTCGCGTGCGCATCGACGGTCGTCTCGAGCGCGTGAATGAAGCTCTGATACGCCGCGGGCTCGGGACGGGGCATGCCCGGCGGCGGCATCATGCTCGCCTGCAGCTTGCGGATCACGCGCTCGGCCACTTCCGCTTCCTGTCCGGCCTTCGCGATGTCGAACGAGGCGAGCGTGAGACTGCCGGCGCGATCCTTGTTGCGATCGTTATGGCAGCCGACGCAGTACTTCTTGACGAGACCGTTGTAGTCGGCGGCGGATGCCGCCGAAGAAGACGCTGGAGAGACGGCAGGCTTCGCGGCGGCGGCCGCGGGTTTCGCGGGCACCGGCGACTGCGATTTCGGCGCGGGGGCTTGCGCCGCGATCGCTGTGACGAGTCCCAGGCACAACGCGGCAGTGCCGAGGGAGAGTGAACCGGCGCTAGTCATTCCTGCAATCCCCACACACGCACGAACATTCAAGGCCGCCGAAAAGGGCGATCCCGGCGACCTACTAAATCTGCCGAAAATATACACCCAATCCCCGCTAAGCATAGATGGGGCAAGAAGATATGACGTTCCGAGACGTTCGTACACAACTCGGCCGGAACCGTCGATAAGGGCATATGCCCAAGTATCGTCGGATTCCGGCCGGAATTGCGTAGATCTGCCTATTTCATCTCATCGTAGATGACCTGGATCGCGGCCTTGACGTTCTGGTTCTGGTAGCCGGGATACTTGGCTACGCTGAACGCTGCCGCGGCGTCGTCGACGCTCTTGCCCGCTTTCTTCGCCGCCTGCGCCGACGAGACGAGGTCAGCGAGGAACCGCGCGTACTCCTGAACGTCGCTCACCTTCATCATCGGGCTGTGTCCCGGGATGACGGTGTCGATGTTCTTCAGCGCCGCCGCTGCGGCGGCCACCGTCTTCGGATAGTCGACGCACGTGCCGCCGTTCGCGCTGTCGCAACGCGGCGCGTCTTTCCACGCGAACATGTCGCCCATCGCCGCGATGCGAAGCGCCGGGAAGATCACGACCGCGTCGCCGCTCGTGTGCGCGCGACCGAAGTAATGCAGATCGATCTGCGACGCGCCCTTGCCGATGGACAGCTTGTCGGGAAAGGTCTTCGACGGCAGGAACTGCGCCTTGTCGGCGGCGAACGCCGGCATCTTCGCCATGTTCGCCTTGGTGTTCTCGTGCGCGATGATCTCCACCTTGCCGAACTTGTCGTCGTTGCCGGTGTGATCGCCGTGCGTATGCGTGTTGATAATCGTCGTCACCGGCTTCGGCGTGATGCCCTTCACCTTCTCGAGCAACGCCGGACCCCACGCGGCCAGCTTGGTGTCGACGAGCGTCACTCCGGCGTCAGTAATGAACACCGATACGTTGCCGCCGCTGAAGGTCGCGGCGTTGCCGGGCGTCGACGAGGTGATCACGAAGAAGTTGTCCTTCAGCTTGACCACTTCGAGCTGCGCGGCGGTCGGCGTCGGAAGGGGCGCCTGCGGCGCTTGATACGCCGCGAGCGCCGATCCGAACGCGACAATCGAAACAAGAGTCATCAAACGCTTCATCGCACTCCCCATTGGCACATTAAGCACGCTCAGGCACCCTATTTTTTCGTTGCCGTCATCGCCGAGGGCGACGAGAACTTGATCGTGTTGCCGTCGACCATGCCGGTCCACTTCTGGCTGCCGGCCGTCAGGCTTATCTCGTTGCCGTGGAGGCGGCCCTGCACGGCCTGGCTCCCGAGCGTGCCCGTGAGCATCTGGAAGCTCTGGGTCAGCGTGAGCGCGCCGCTCGGCGTGTTCCACGTGCCGCCAACCTTCGCGGGCACAACCCAGAAGAGCGCGGTGCACCAGCTGCTCGAGCAGCCGTCGGTGACCGTCGCGGTCTCGTCGGCCTGCCAGTCTTCCATCGTGAACGTGTTGGAGACGATGCGCGTGCCGGGCTTCAGGTCGAGAATCTTCGGCCGCAGCTTCAGGTTGATCGACGGCAGCAGGAACATCGTGATCAAATTCGCCTTCGACAGGTCCGTCTCGAAGAGATCGGCCTTTTCGAACGTCGCGCGATCGGCCACGCCGGCGGCCTTGGCGTTCGTCTGCGAGAGCGTCACCATGTCGGGGTTGTATTCAATACCGTAGGCCCGCGCGCCGCGCTTCGCCGCGGTGATCACCGTGCGGCCGTCCCCCGATCCGAGGTCATACACGACATCGGCCTTCGTGACCTTCGCCATGTCGAGCATCTTGTCGACCACGGCCTGCGGCGTGGGCACCCACACGACGTCCTTGCCGGCCTGACCGACCTGCGGCTCGAACGGCTTCTGACCGGTCGCCGTGCCCTGGGCGTACGCCGCGCCCGTCAACGCAAAGGCCACCAGCACCAGGGTTGCAATCACTCGTCGTTTGCTCATCGAATCATCTCCATCTTAAGAAACCGGGCAGACAGTATACGTCCGTGGGTTTACGAGCGCCTCAGCCACGACATTTACTGCGCCGCCGCCCGCTCGGCGATGCGGTAGAGCGCCGAATCGGTCCTGAGGAAAAACGATCCGCCGGCGACCGCCATCGAGGCCAGGTGGCCGCCGTCCAACTTGTTCGTCGCAAGACGCCGCGCTTCCTTGCCGGGGGCAATCACCGTTGTCACGCCTTGCTCGGCCGGGAAGTAGAGCCGGCCGTCCACATAGATCGGCGACGCTGAATAGGTGCCGCCCAGCCGGCTCTGCCAAATCACGCTTCCCGTTCGCGCGTCGATGCACGACGCGATGCCGCCGTCATTCACGAGGTAGAGCTCGTCGCCGACGATGATCGGCGACGGGGTGAGCGGAGCGCCGCGCTTCAACGACCACGCGACGTGAGTCTTGGTGACGTCACCCTTGCCGTCGGGACGAATTGCCAGGAGCTCCGGCTGCTGAAATCCGGTCGTGATGAACACCAGGCCGTGACCAAATACCGGCCGCGGCACGTTCGAGAACCCTTCGTCGTAGCGAACGCGCCAGATCTCCTTGCCGGTCAGCGGCTCGTAGGCTCGGACGCGAAACGCGCCGACGCTGACCAGCTGATCCTGATCGCCGACGCGAATGACGAGCGGCGTCGTGTAAGCCTGGTCAGACGGAACTCCACGGTTGGTCTTCCACTTCGTCTTGCCGGTGTTCTTGTCGAGCGCGATCACGAACGCGGCGTCGCTGCCATCGCAACTGAAGATCAGCAGGTCGCCATAGACGATCGGCGATCCGCCGGCGCCATGTTGCGACTGGTACTCGAACCGGTTCTTCCAGATGATCTCGCCCGCCTGCGACAGCGCCGCCGTCCCGTCGGCGCCGAAATGCACATAGACACGATCGCCGTCGATCACCGCGGAGGGCGAGGCCCAACTGTTCTTCGGATTGATGTCGCGGCGAGTGGTCGGAATCTTGAAGACCTCGACGTTGACGACTTCCTTACCGGTGGCGACCTCGTACGCGATTGCGCGCAGCGAGATGCCTTTCTGCTCGACCGCCGTGGTGAGCCACACGCGGCCGTTGGCCACGACCGGCGTCGACCAGCCGAGCCCGGCGACCGGCGCCTTCCAGACAACGTTCCTGGTCTCGCTCCACTCGAGCGGAAGTCCGCGCTCAGCCGAATGGCCTTGCGCTCCTGGGCCCCGGAACTCGGGCCACTCCTGCGCCTGCGCCAGGTTGCTCGACGCCATCAGAAGCGTCGTCACGAAAGCGAGCTGGCGCGTGGTGCGGAAAGGCATGCGCAGATAGAGCCTACAATGACCGCGTGTCGTACCGGTGGGTGATGCTGTTGCTGGCGGCCGCGGCCATGGTCGGCACGCTTCCGGGACGGACGCAGGGCCTCGGCCTCGTCACCGAGCCGCTGATTGCCGATCTGCAGATTGGCCGGGTCGATTACGCGCAGCTCAACTTGTGGGCCACGCTGATCGGATCGCTCTTTGCGATCGGCATCGGCCGCTTCATCGATCGGCTCGGCGCCCGAATCGTTCTCACCACCGTCGTCGCCGCTCTGGGCATCGTCGTCTGCGCGATGAGCGCCGTGGACGGTTTCTGGGCGCTCGCGATCGCCGTCACGCTGACCCGCGGCCTCGGACAGAGCGCGTTGTCGGTCGTCAGCCTGGCGATGGTCGGCCAGTGGTTCGGGCGCCGCATTGATTCTGCCATGGCGATCTACAGCATCGTCATGAGCATCGGCTTCATGATCGCGTTTCCCGTCGTCGGTGTGCTGGTGCAAACGTGGGGCTGGCGAGCGGCGTGGCTCGCTATCGGTCTCACTTTGATTGCGGTGCTCGCGCCGGCGAGCCTGATTCTCGCTCGCACCGGAGGCGGGTTTGAAGACCCGCCTCTACAAGCGGATCGTAGCGGCACGTCTTTAGACGCGCCTGAACTTGACGGCGCGACATGGCAAGAAGCGCTCGCAACACCAGCGTTCTGGATCTTCTCGATCGGCGCCGCACTTTACGGCCTTGTCGCTTCTGGCATTGGCCTCTTCAACGAATCGATCCTCGTGGAGCGCGGCTTCAGCGCCGATGTCTACTACCAGACGCTCGTCGTCACGGCGATCACGGCGCTTGCCGGCAACTTCGGCGGCGGCTGGCTTGCGACGCGGATGTCGTTGCCGAACCTGCTCGCGATCTCGCTGTTCGTGCTCGCCGCGGGGCTCGCCGCGTTGCCCCATGTGACGACGATCGGCCAGGTGATGGCGTGGGCCACGGCGATGGGACTCGGCGGCGGTCTGGTGATGGTGCTGTTCTTCAGCGTGTGGCCGCGCGTCTACGGGCGGGCGCATCTTGGCCGCATCCAGGGCGCGGCACAGGCGATGACCGTGATCGCGTCCGCGATCGGTCCGCTGCTGCTGGCGGCCTGCATCGAGTGGACCGGCAGCTATGCAGCGATGTTCAACATTCTCGCCGCCGTGATCGCGGTCGCGGCGTTCTCGGCACTCGCGACGCCGCTGCCGCAACGGCACACGACCAGCGCTCACTTGACAGTCTAGTGGAGACAGGTATAGTCCGCTGGTATGTCCGGTGATCGCGTCGAACTCCTGCAGGGCACCCTCGATCTGATCATCCTGCGCGCGCTGTCGACCATGGGCCGGCAGCATGCGTACGGCCTGGCCGCGCGCCTCGCCCAAGTCGCGGATCATCCGCTCTCGCTCAACCAGGGCACGCTCTATCCCGCACTCGTCCGCCTCGAGCAGAAGGGATGGATCAAAGGTGCGTGGGGGAAGACCGAGACGAATCGCGAGGCGAAGTTCTATGCGCTGACGAAAGCGGGCGAGAAGGCGCTGTTGAAGGAAGCCGGGAAATGGCGCCGGCTCGCAGGCCTTGTCGACAAACTTCTCGTCGGAGAGTCGTAAATGCGCGACGTGCGCTATGCCATCCGCTCGCTGCTTCGCACGCCGGCCTTCACGGCCGCGACCGTCCTCACCCTCGCCATCGGCATCGGCGCCGCCACAGCAATCTATAGCGTCGTCGACACGATCCTGTTCCGGCCGCTGCCATTTCCGGGCGGCGATCGGCTCGTTCGACTGGTCGAGTACGGCCCGCACTTCCGCGAGGGACAACCGCCGCTCCAGCGGGGAATCACCTACCAGGAGCACCAGGGCTGGCGCGATCGCGCGAAGACGATCGACGAGGCCGCTGCCATCATCGGCATGTCGCAGCGGATGGTGAAGACGCCTGACGGCGCGGCAGGCCTGTGGGGGGCGATGGTGTCGGGCAACATTTTTTCGCTGCTGCAGACCCGTCCCCATCTCGGACGGACGCTGCAGCCAGGCGACGACGCCGATCCGACGGTCGTGGTGCTGAGTCACGACACGTGGCGACGCCACTATCATTCCGATCCCCTGATCGTGGGACGGACGCTCGAAGTCCGCATGGGCGCGTTGCTGGCGGCGCGTCCGCCGCTCTTCCTGACCGTGATCGGCTTGCTGCCGCAAGACTTCGAGTTTCCGACCGGCACGCTCGACTTCGTCATGCCGATCGCGCTCGATCCGTCTCGTCCCTCGCCGGGCGTGACGACCATCGCGCGCCTGGCGACCGGCTTTTCGATCGGGGCGGCGACACAGGAGGCCAATGCCATGGGCACCGCGATGCGTCCGGCATGGCCCGCGGACAAGGTGCCGCCATCAGGACCCCGCTTCGAATACCAGAGCGTGAAGGAGCGGCTCGTCGCACCGCTTCGCCCGGCATTGCGCGTCATCCTCGCCGCCGTCGCGGTCCTGTTGCTGATCGTCTGCGCGAATGCGGCGAACCTCCTGCTCGCTCGAGGCGCGAGCCGGCGGCGCGAGATCGCGGTGAGACTTACCGTCGGCGCCAGCCGCACGCAGGTGTTCCGGCAGATCTTGCTCGAATGCGCGCTGCTCGCCGCGGCTGGTGGTGTGCTCGGTGCGATGCTCGGCGCGGCCGGCGTTGTTCTCGTTCGTCAACTGGCCACCGTCGACGCACCCGGCATTTTCCGCCTGATGTTCGGCGCCAGCATCCTGCCGCGAGCGGCTGAAGTCGCGATCGACTGGAGGTTGTTCGGCGTCGCCTTCGCGATCGCTGCCGTCACTGCGTTCACGTTTGGATTGCTGCCCGCCCTTCAGTTGTCTCGGGCGGATCATTTGCGATCGATGGGATCGCGCGGCGGCGGCACGTCGCGCGGCGAATCCCGCTTGCGAAGCGCGCTGACGCTCGCACAACTGACGATGGCGACCGTGCTGCTGACCGGCGCCGCGCTGCTGACGCACAGCTTCATCACGCTGTCGACGTTCAACAAGGGCTACGACCCGGCGCACGTGCTGGCATTCAATCTCCTCTTTCCGGACACCTACTCGACGGCACGCAAGGGCGAGACCATTGAGGCGCTGCTCGCGCGCTTCCGATCGAATCCGGACGTCCGTGCCGCGGGCTTCGCGCGTCATGGGCTGCTCATCGGCGAGGAGCTCTACATTGGCCGGTTCGTGCCTCCCGGCAAGACGTTCGCGGAGGTCGAAAAGGACCGCGGCGTGCGCACACGCTCGGTCAGCGATGGCTTCCTGACCGCGATGGGCGTGCCGATTCTTCAGGGGCGCGACCTCTCGCCCGCGGACTCCGGCGACGCACCGGGCGCGATTGTGATCAACCGATCCGCGGCAAGCCGTTACTTCGGCGAAACCAATCCGATCGGACAGACGATGGAGTGGGTCGTGGGAAAGACCCAATCGAACATGACTGTAGTGGGCGTCGCGGAGGACGTCCGGCAAGAAGAGGCCACCGATCCGCTTGTGCCCGAGATCTTCGTCGACTATCGGCAGTTCCTGAGCTTCCACGACGTTGACGCGCCGCAGCGCCAGAACGAGAGTGCCATCGGCTTCCTCTCCTTCGCGTTGCGCACAACCGGCGATCCCGAGGCCCTCGTCCCGTCGGTGCGACGGTCGATCGTCGCGATCGATCCGAACATCGGCATCGACGCGATCGTCCCGATGGAGCGACTCGAAGCCAGCTCGCGATCGCGACAGCGTTTCTACGCGGTCATGCTCGGCGTCTTCGCGGGCGTCTCAGCACTGCTTGCCGCGATCGGCGTCTATGGCGTGCTCGCCTATGCGGTGACACAACGCACGAAGGAGATTGGCGTGCGCATGGCACTGGGCGCCGGCGCCGGCCAGGTAATGGCGCTCATCATGCGCCGCGGACTGGCGCTGACCGCGATCGGCGTCGCCCTTGGCCTCGTCGCAGCCGCGGTTGGCGCGCGATCGATCGAGTCGATGCTGTTTGGCATCAGGCCACTCGATCCGCCGACCTTCGCGGCCGTCGCAATTGGTTTTGCGATCGTGGCCGCGCTCGCCAGTTATTTCCCGGCTCGCCACGCCACACACGTCGATCCCGCAGTGACGCTGAGGGACGAGTAATGGATCCGATGGTGGCCTTACGGGTGGCCTGAACGTCGACGCGATGGTGGTCGTGCGGGTAGAGTAGCCGCCATATGGCCTTCCATCGCGTGCTCTTTCTCTCGGCGCTGGCGATTGTCCTCGCGGCACGCCCGGCGCTGGTGCAACGCGTCGTCGATCTCGGTCATGCGCTCGCCGTCACGGATCCGAGCTGGACCGGTGAGCGCGTATTCGAGCGCCAGGCCGAGAAGGGCGAGGGCTATGTCGGCGGCACGTTCAGCTCCGACGAGCACTTCGGCACGCATCTCGACGCGCCCGCGCATTTCGGCGGTGCCTGGACGGTCGATCGCATCCCGGTCGATCGGCTCGTGAGGCCCGGCATCTGCATCAGCATCACGGGACGAGCCGAGGACTATCAGCTCACGGTCGCCGACGTGAAGGCATTCGAAGCAAAGAACGGCGCGGTCCCCGAGGGCGCGATCGTCATGATCGCGACAGGTTGGGACGCGCGCTGGCCCGATCAGCAGAAGTACATGAACGAGCGCGCCGGCGTGAAGCACTTTCCGGGTATTCATCCGGACGCTGCGGCGTATCTCGCCAAGGATCGCAAGGCGGTCGGCATCGGCATCGACACACCGAGTGTGGATTACGGTCCGTCGGCAAAATTCGAGACGCACAACCTGACGATGCCGTTGAATGTGTTTCACATCGAGAATGCCGCGAACCTGACGTCGCTTCCGGCATCCGGGTTCACGATTGTGGTCGCGCCAATCAAGCTCGCCGGCGGCAGCGGCGGCCCGACTCGGGTGTTTGCGCTACTGCGCTAACTGAGCTGTCGCGTAGTTCGAGGAACGAACGCCGGCCGTCTGGCTCCCGTATAGCTAGAGATGGGCTTCCGCGACATCCGCTACGCCGCGCGCAGCCTCGTCCACGACGCTGGTGTCTCGACCATCGTCATCCTCTGTCTGTCGCTCGGCATCGGCGTCAACGCGACGCTGTTCAGCGTCATCGATGGCGTCCTGATCCAGCCGCTGCCCTTTGCCGAGCCAGATCGGCTGTTGATCCTGGACGAAAGCTTCGAACGCGGCGGCATTCGCGAGGCCGGCGTGTCGTATCCCGATCTCGTCGACTTCAAAGAGCGCACGACCGCTTTCGCAGCAATCGTCGCGACAAGTGGAAGAACGATGGCGATCACGGAGGGCATCGAACCCGAGCGGTTTCAAGGTGCCGCGATCACGTGGGACATGTTCCCGATTCTCGGCGTGGCGCCAATTCTCGGCAGGCATTTCAACGCGGAGGACGATCGTCCCGGCGCCGAGCCGGTCGTCATGCTCAGTCACGAGGTGTGGCAGAGGCGCTACCAAGGCGATCCGTCGCTGGTCGGGCGGAGCGTGTCGGTCAACGGACGCCCCCATACCGTGATCGGCATCATGCCTCCGAAGTTCAATTTTCCCGAGGACCAGAAGATCTGGGTCGCCCTCGGACCGCTGGCTATTAACGATGAACGGACCGCGCGCTCGCTCTTTGCGTTCGGCCGCTTGAAGCCGGGCGCGGACATCATGCAGGCCCGCGAGGACCTGAAATCAATGAGCGCCGCGCTTGCCAGGGAGTATCCCAAGACGAGCGACGGATGGAGCGCGAACGCAAGGCCGCTCTCGGACGAATTCATTCCCGACGACGTCAGGCTCGTGCTGCTGACAATGATGGGCGCGGTGACAATCGTCTTGATAATCGCGTGCGCAAACGTCGCTAACCTGATGCTGGCGCGCGCCTCCGGCCGCCAGCGCGAATTCTGCGTGCGCGCGGCACTCGGCGCCGGCCGCAGCAAGTTGATCACGCAGTTGCTGGTCGAGTGCGTGCTGCTCGGGCTCGCGTCTGCGCCGCTCGGGCTCGCGATCGCATATCTCGGCGTGTGGCTCCTCGATCAGGCCGTGCCGCCAGGGCAGGTGCCGTACTACATTCACTGGGAAATCAGTGCGCGCGGCATCACCTACACGATCGTGGTCGCCGCGCTGACAGGCCTCGTGTTCGGATTGGCTCCGGCACTGCAGGCCGGCCGACTGAATCTGCAGGAAGCCTTGCGCGACGGCGCGCGTGGGTCGGGCCAGAGCGGGAAACGCGCGCGCCTGCGCAACGGCCTCGTCATCGTCGAAGTGGCGATGGCGCTGATTCTGCTGGTTGGCGCGTCACTCTTCGTGCGCAGCTTCCTGAATCTGCAAAGTGCGAGCCCCGGGTTCGACACCAAGCCCCTCCTGACGGCGCGGTTTTTCATGTCGGGCGGGAGCTACGCCACTGACGATCTCAAGGCGCAGCGCGTCGAGGATGTAGCGCGCCGCATCGAAGCGCTGCCGGGCGTCACAAGCGTGTTCGCGTCGAACTTCGTGCCGCTCGACGCCGGCGGCGGCAGCGGCAAGGCGATCGTCGACGGTCGCGCGTTCCCGCCGGGAGAAGAGCCGACGATTCTTTTCACCGCGGTCACGCCTCATCTCTACAAGACGATGGGGATGCCGATCTTGAGGGGGCGCGACTTCACCGACAGCGTAGGGGTCGGCAAAACGCCGCTTTCGGTGATCAACGCGACGATGGCGAAGTAGCTGTGGCGCGGCGCCGATGCTGTCGGCCGGCGGTT
>Ga0157380_10002850_pt1 | contig 11738 bp, 8 predicted proteins | sample S35metaG_FD_119757 | JGI IMG/M metagenome (GOLD analysis project Ga0157380, IMG submission 119757) | Switchgrass rhizosphere microbial communities from Kellogg Biological Station, Michigan, USA - S3-5 metaG | ecosystem: Host-associated > Plants > Roots > Rhizosphere > Soil | place: USA: Michigan...
AGTCGCGCGCTCTCGGATACCCCCGCCGCTCTGAGATCACTCACGCGTCGGAGTCTCTCAGGCCAGCGACGCGAGCCAGGCCTCGTGGAGGTCGGAGTAGCGGCCGTCGCCGCCGGCGATCAGGTCGGCCGGCGAGCCGTCCTCGACGATCCGGCCGTGCTCCATGACCAGGACCCGGTCGGCGATCTCGACGGTGGAGAGACGGTGGGCGATGATCACCGCGGTCCGGCCGGCCAGGACGGTGCGGAGCGCCTGCTGGACGAGCCGCTCGGAGGGTACGTCGAGCGAGGACGTCGCCTCGTCGAGGATCAGGACGGCGGGATCGGCGAGGAACGCACGGGCGAAGGCGACCAGCTGGCGCTGCCCGGCGGAGAGCTGCACGCCCCTCTCGCCGACCTCGGTCTCGATTCCGTTCGGCAGCGCCGCGATGAAGTCCGTTGCACCGACGGCCGCGGCCGCGGCTTCGATCTCCTCCAGCGAGGCGTCGGGCCGGCCGAAGGCGATGTTCTCGCGCACGCTGCCGGAGAAGAGGAAGCCCTCCTGGGGGACGATCCCGAGCTGCCGTCGCAGCGCCTGCTGACGCATATCGCGCAGGTCGTGGCCGTCGACAAGCACCCGGCCCTGCTGGGGGTCGTAGAAGCGAGCAACCAGCTTCGCGAAGGTCGACTTGCCGGCCCCGGTGGCGCCGACCAGGGCCAGCGTTTGCCCGGGGGGCACGTGCAGGTCGACGTCCTCCAGCGCCCAGGAACCAGCCGGCAGCTGCCCTGCCCCCGCTCGCTCGCGCTCATCACCCCCGGAAGTCTCGCTCGCTCGCTCCCGCGTCCGCGCTGCCGGTTCGGTCCCGTAGGAAAACCAGACTCCCTCCATCTCGATCTCGCCGCGCAGGGTTCCCGGGTCGATGGCGCCGGGCGCGTCGACCATGTCCGGCTCCGTGTCGAGCAGCTCGAAGATCTTGTCGAGCGCTGCCATTCCCTGCTGGTAGGTCGTGTACAGCTGGGATAGCTGCTGGATCGGGTCGAAGAAGAGTTGGAGGTAGCCGACGAAGGCGACGATCACGCCGACCTGGACGGCATCGTCGATCGCCTGGGTGCCGCCGTAGAGAATGATCGCCGCGGTGGCGACGGCCGAGAGCAGCTCGACGCCCGGAAAGTAGGTGGCGTTTAGGTAGACGGTTTTCATGTTGGCCTCGCGGTTGGCCTCGTTGAGCTCATCCATCGCGGTCGCGTGCCTTGCCTCCTGGCCGAAGCTGCGAACAACCCGCACCCCGCTCAGCGTCTCCTGGAGATAGGCCGTGACAGCGGCGATTCGCTCGCGCGTGGCCCGGTAGGCGCCGTGGGAGACGATCCGGAAGACGACGCTGGCGATCGCCAGCAGCGGGAAGGTGAGGAAGGCGACAAGCGCCAGCTTCCAGTCGAGCAGGAGCATGATCGTCACCACGCCGATCAGGGTGAGTCCGCTCGAGAGAAACGTCACCGCTCCCGTGGTGACGAGCTGGTTGAGTGCCTCGATGTCGTTGGTCAGGCGACTGATCAGGGCGCCGGGGCTGCGCCGGGTGAAGAATCCGATCGACATCGACTGGATGTGAGCGAAGACGCGCTCGCGCAGGTCCTGGAGGGCGCGGGTGCCGACCCAGCCGACCAAGTAGGTCTGGGCGTAGGTGGCAATGGCGTAGACGATCGCCACACCGACGAAGGCGATCACGATCAGCGTCAGGGCGTCGGTGTCGCGGGCGTCGATGCCGGCGTCGATCGCCTGCCCAGCGAGGTAGGGAGGCGCGAGCCCGGTGGCGGTGGCGGCGAGGATCGCGACGATGGTCAGCGCGACCCGTCCGCGGTAGGGATGCAACAGCCCGGCCAGCCAGCGCAGCTTGCGGGCGCGCTGGTCCTCGCCGCGGAGTAGGCGCCAGAGGTTTCCGATCGCCCTCATAGCCGAGCCATCTCCTCGCGTTGCTCGAGATCCCGTTGGAGGAAGACGGTGTCGGCGAGGCCGTGCTCGGCGATCTCGCGGTAGAAGCCGCACCCCTCGAGCAGCTCCTCGTGGGTGCCTCGGTCGACGATCTGGCCGCTGTCCATCACCACGACCTCGTCGGCGAGCGAGACGGTGGAGAGGCGGTGGGCGATGATGAACGTCGTGCGCCCGGCCATCGCCTCGCGCAGTCCTTCCTTGATCGCCGCCTCGGTGGTCGCGTCGACGGCCGACGTGGCGTCGTCGAGGATCAGGATCCGTGGGTCGGCCAGCAGGGCACGGGCGATCGCCACCCGCTGGCGCTGCCCTCCCGAGAGGGTGAGGCCGCGCTCGCCCACGGTCGTGTCGTAGCCGCCGGGCAGATCGCGGATGAACTCATCCGCCTGGGCGCGGCGGGCGGCCACCTCGATCTCCTCACGGCTCGCCTGCGGCCGGGCGTAGGCGATGTTCTCGGCGACGCTGGCGCTGAAGAGGAAGCTGTCGTCGGCAACGAAGGCGACTTGCGAGCGCAACGAGGCGACGTCGACCGTGCGGATGTCGACGCCGTCGACCAGCACCGACCCCTCGCTGGCGTCATACAGCCTGGCGATCAGCGCAACCAGGCTGGTCTTGCCCGAGCCGGACGGCCCGACCAGGGCAACGGTGTGCCCCGCCTCGACGTCGAGGTCGACGCCGGTAAGCGCGGGTGCGGCGCCGTCGTAGCGGAGCGTCACCCCACGCATCTCCACCCTGCCGTCGCCGGCCGGCAAAGCAGGTGCTCCGGGGGCGCTCTCGATCTGCGGCTCGCGGTCGAGCACTTCGAACAGCCGGTTGCCGGAGGCGATGGCCCGCTGTGCCATGCCCAGCGTCATTCCCAGCATCCGCATCGGTGCGGCCAGCATCACGACGTAGACGTAGAAGGCGGTGAAGGCGCCGAGGCTGAGACTGCCGGCGATCACCTGGCGACCGCCGACGAGCAGCACCAGGGCGATCCCGAACTGGGGGAGGAGGCCGAGCAGCGGCGAGAAGACGGCCTGCAGCCGGGTTGAGTAGACGCTCTGGTCGAAGACGCGGGTGACGGCTCGCCGGAAGCGGTGCAGCTGATGCTCCTCGCGGGCAAAGGCCTTGACGATGCGGATGCCGGAGATGCTCTCCTCGGCTTCGGCGGTCAGCTCGGCGAGACGCTGCTGCACCTCCTGCACGGCTGGCCGTGAGACGCGGTTGTACCTGGAGGAGGCGTAGATGACGAACGGGGCCGGGGCCAGCGCGATCAGCGCCAGCCAGGGCTCGAGCGCGAACATCACCGCGCTGGCGAGGACGATCGTCAGCAGGTTCTGGGTGATGAAGATCAGGCCGTAGCCGAGAAAGAAGCGGATCGCCTGCAGGTCGACGGTCGCCCGCGACATCAGCTGGCCCGTCTGCTGACCGTCGAAGAAGCCCAGCTCGAGCCGTTGCAGGTGCCCGTAGAACCGCTGGCGCAGGTCGAACTCAACCGCCAGCGAGACTTTTCCCGCCACCACCCGCCGCACGAGGGTCAAGCCCAGGCGCAGGATCCCGGCGGCGACGATCGCCAGCGCCAGGGGAAGCAGGTCAGGCTGTTCTTCGGCTTGGATCGCGTTGATCGCCCGCCCGATCAGCCACGGGATCAACACCGTCATCCCCATCGCGGCCCAGGCGAAGACCAGCGATCCCCAGAGCTGGCGGCGGTAGGGGCGAAGGAACGCGGTTAGGCGGCGGTAAGTCCGCATCGAATCTCACTATACAAAGTGAAGTATTGGCCAAAGCCAGGCGGCGCCTCCTCCGCTCCCGCATGGGCGCGCTAATGGACACCGGCGATCTCGCGCCCACGCTCCCCGTCCGGGGGCGCCTTAGTCGAACGCGGCGGCCTTGGCACTGGGAACCTTGCCGCCGCCGCACTTCGGGCCGTGGCCGGAGCGGGGGAGGATTTGGAAATTGGTGACCGCGTGGGCGGGCGTTGGGGAGCCGTCGTTCTGGGCGAGGGTAATGACGAGCCGGTAGAAGCCAGAGCGCAGGTCGTGGTAGTAGATCTCGGGCCTCGTCGCCGGCGAGTAGCTGCCTGCCGAGCCGATCCGCTCGGCGAGCACGCCGTTGGGCCCCGCGTACTGGGGGAAGTCGAAGGAGGCGCCGACCAGGCGACCCTTGCCGAAGGGGCTCTCGATCGCCCGCTGGAGCTTGGCTGGGTCAACGCAGTCGGGGACCCGGTTAAGCCCGAAGCGGATGTGGCCCTCGCCGAGTTGCGGTTCGCCACCGAAGTGACGGGGGGCCAGCTGGAAGTTGTGAAGGGCGACCTTGACGACGACCGCGTGGCTCGACTGCCGAGCGCCGTTGCGTGGGGAGATCACCTCCACGCTCGGACGGCCGGCGCGCGTGGTGCTCTCGGCCTCTGCTGTGGTCCCGTCCTTTCCGCCGCCCAGGAGCAGGACGACGAGAGCGACGGCCGCTGCGGTCCCAGCGGCGACGAGGATCGAGGCTCTACCCTGCATGGCGGCCGGGACTTTACGCCTACCGGCCCCATAGGCTTTCTCGGGATGAGCCCCGCCGCGGAATTCGCCTACAGGCTCGGTGCCGCCGCCCGCCGTCCGGCCAGCTGGTGGCAGCTGCTCAAGTTCGGGCTGGTCGGGGGCTCGGGTTACGTGATCAACCTCGCCGTTTTCGCCCTGCTCAGCGGCGATCTTGGCGTGCACCACGTTCCCGCCGCGCTTGGTGCCTTCTGCGTCGCGGTGAGCAGCAACTTCCTCTGGAACAGGCACTGGACCTTCGCCGCGGCCGACGGCCACGCCGGGTTCCAGGCAGCCCGCTTCTTCGCGGTTAGCGCTGGCGCGTTGGTCGTCAACCTCGTCACCCTCGAAGCGCTCCTCCTCAGCACCTCCCTCGGCGCACTCCCCGCCCAGGCAGTCGCCGTCGCCGTCGCGATGCCCTTCAACTTTCTAGGGAACAAGCTCTGGACGTTCGCGTAGGGGGGTGATGGGGACGCCGGTGCCCTTACCCAAGACACTCAAGCGCGGCTCCTGCCGCGCGTTTTGGGTAGGGGCACCGACGTCCCACAACGGTCCGCAAAGCGGTCGCTACCACTCGCCTTCCAGCCAGCGCAGCAACTCCGGCATCCGGCCACGCAGGTCGGGTTCCGGCGCGGCGAGCTCGGTCCTGGCGAGCTGGATCGCGGCGCCGAGCGCCAGTGTCGCGCGTACGGGGCTCAGGCCCAGCGAGGCCTCAAGGCGCTCGACCGCGCCTCGATTGGCACGCAGGGACCAGAGCGCCGCACGGGTTCCCGTGGGGTCGAGCTCCGCGATGTCGACGATGGTCTCGACCGCCTCGCGGATCCGATCCTCCGGCGGTGCCTCCGATACCGCTTCGAGTGTCCTCTCGACGAGCCGTTCGTCCAGCTGCCCGTCAACTACTCCCGTGACTCCTCTACCCTCTGTCATGTTGGGACCTCCTCTTCAGGTCTCGGCCAGGCCCCGGGGTGTCGCAAGCACCGCCGGGGCAGCTTTATGAGAGTTTGCGAGTGTAGACTCGGCCTAAGACGATAAGCGCCCGTTGCTCAATGGTCAAATTATCTCGCTCGTGACGCACGGGAGCGCATGAGGAGCCAGGTAGATGAGCAGCGCAAGATCGAGCTACGACGCGTCAACGGTTGAGGCCGAGCGCCAGGCCTCGTGGGCACGAAACGACGCTTTCGCGACGCCGACCCCAGCCGACGGGAACCGCGGCGTCTACATCAAGCCGTCGAGCCCATTCACCTCGGGAAAACTGCACATGGGGCACGTCCGCGATTACTCGATCGGCGATGCCTACGCCCGCTTCCGCCGGGCTCGAGGCGATGCGGTTCTCTTCGGCTTCGGCTTCGACGCGTTTGGTCTGCCGGCCGAGATGGCGGCGATCGAGCGCAAGGTGCCCCCGGCCGAGTGGGTCGAGGGCTGCGGCGAGCGAATGCTGGAGCAGATGAAGCGACTTGGCTTCTCGTTCGACTACGACCGCGTCTTCTACAGCTCTGACGAGGAGCAGTATCGCTGGTCGCAGTGGCTCTTCCTGACGCTCCTCGAGGCGGACCTGATCTACCGCGACGACACGACGGTCGACTGGTGCGACAGCTGCCGCACGACACTCGCCGCGCTCCAGGTTGAGGACGGGCGTTGCTGGCGCTGCCACAACGAGGTGCGGTTGATTCGCCGCCCGACCTGGTTCCTGCGAATCACCCCTTACCTGGAGGAGAACGACCGCCGCCTCACCGAGCTCGAGGCGGGTGGTGACTGGGACGAGATCTCGCTCTCCACCCAGCGCTACATCCTCGGCCGCAGCGATGGGGTCGAGGTCGAGCTGCCCGGTCCGGACGGCGAGGGCCTGGCTGTATTCACGCCCCACGGCGACGCCGTCGGCGAGGCGAGCTTCTTGATGCTCTCCCCCCGCCATCCGTCGGTCGAGGGCTGGGCGACCGACCCGGCGGTGCGGGAGCAGCTTGACGAGCTGCGCTCTGGAGGGTGGGAGCGCAGCGCCCGCGACGCCAAGTCGGTACCGCTCGTCGACACCGGCGCTTCTGTCCAGGCGCCGTGGACGCCGGACCCGCTGCCCGTCCTGGTCTCGCCGATCGTCGACGCCCGCTACGGCCCGACCGCGGCGTTGGGTATCCCCAGCGCCGACGAGGCCGATGCGTCGATCGCGGCTCGGGTGGCGAGGGTGGGGGAGGCTCCTGGGAGCGGCTCCGGGGGTCAGGTGGCCGGGGCTCGCGAGACGGTTCGCTACCGGGCCGCGGATTTCTCGATCTCCCGCCAGCGCTTCTGGGGAGCGCCTATCCCGATCGTCCACTGCGATGCCTGTGGGGCGGTGCCGGTGCCCGAGGATGACCTACCGGTGGCTCTGCCCCGTGACGTGGAGCCAACGGGGGAGGGCAATCCGCTGGCAGAGCTGTCGAGCTTCGTCGACGTCCCCTGCCCCGGCTGCGGCGAGCCAGCTCGCCGTGAGACCGACACGCTCGACTGCCACTTCGACGCCCTCTGGCTCTGGGTGCCCTCCGCCGTGCCCCCCGAGGCCCGTGCGACCGAGATGTTCAGCCACCCCGAGCTGCAGCGCTGGCTGCCCTCCGAGCGCCTCGTGGCCGGCTCCGACAGCGGCGGTTTCGTCTTCGACCAGCGGGTTGTGACGAAGGCCCTGCGAGACATCGGGCCCTTCTCCTTCATGACCGAGGGCGAGCCCTTCTCAGGGTGCCTCTTCCACGAGATGGTGATCGCCGACGGGCGCAAGATGAGCAAGCACCTGGGTAACGTCGTCGACCCTGACGAGCTGGTCGAGCGCTACGGCGCCGACACGGTGCGACTCGCCATCCTCTATGCGGCGGGTCCGGCGAAGACGCTGAACTGGAACGACAGTGCCCTGCGCTTCTCCGACCGCTTCCTGCGCAACGTTTGGGCCTATTCACAGGCGCGTTTTGAGCGAGCCGCCGCGGCGCCGGCGGACCCCGACGCGGCCGCCGACACGGCGTTCCTCCGCGAGCGCCTGTGCAAGTGGTCCGACAATGGCTTGGCCCGCATCACCACCGATCTCGAGGGGCTGCAGATGCACAAGGCGGTCCGCAACGTGACTCGCCTCTTCGAGCGCATCCAGGACTTCGAGAAGCGGGTGCTCGCCCGTCGCGGAGAGCTCGATCGTGCGGACGCGGAGGCTCAGGTCGCGGCCCTGCTCCTGTTGGCCAGGGTCCTTTCGCCTTTCGCGCCCCACGCAGCCGAGGCCCTCCTCCTGGCCGGGGGCCAGGAGGAGGATGAGCTGCCAGGCCCCTGGCCGGAGACTCTCGCTCTGCCGGCTGTTTCTTCCGGTGCCGGCACCGCCTGACGGCTAGATCGATAAAAAGTAGTTGACTGGTTTGCCTAAACCTGTTATGAATAGAATCGCTGACGATCAAGCGCAGCGAAGAGGCGGGGTCTGTTTTAACGGAGGCTCGCCTGGCACGGCAAAGGGAGAGTCCAGTAAAGAGCCGCGACACGGCGGCGGCATTGCTCTGCTGACCCTCGTCGCCCCCGACCTCTTCCTGCGCGTCTTCGCGTGGTGGAGTCGATCCACGCATGCACGCTGTTTTCACGCACGCACCCTGCTTTGTATTTTGGTCCAGCGAGTGGTGTTGTCTGAGTTTAGACGCACGATAGCCACACGGTGAAACCGTTTGGCCCTCTCGCGAGTTCTTCCATTCCAGCAGTACCAAAAAAAGTACGTTGAGTTTTCTCAACAGGGAAGGGATGGCCACGAATGGGAGAGCAAGGGAAGTCTGTGGGCGCCGGATGGGACGTGGCGCGGCTAGCGGAGAGCGAGAAGGCATTTTGGATCGGGCTCTGGGAGGCCCAGGTCCTCGACACTCTGTACGAGAGCGGAGCCGACGCGGTGCGCTTCGGCCCGATCCACGCGGTTTGCATCACCGAGGAACCGAGGCACGTGGGAGTCAACTTCATCCTCGGCGCGGGCGAGGAGGGAGCCGTCTCGAACGGACACCTCGGCGACGCGGTCCGCTGGCTGGAGACAAGGTGCTTCGAGTGGAGCGACGATCGCGGTGTCGACTACCGCGTTCCCGTGGTCCCCGGCCTGCCCGAAGCGGCGGCGGCGGAGGCCTGGCTCCGGGAGCACGGACACCTTCGCGAAGAGGGAACGGGGAAGCTGGTTCGCGACGCGGCGGAGCCGCTGTTCATCCCGGCGCCGGACATCGAGGTGCTCGACTGGAACCAGTGGGACGAAGGCTTCGGCGATCCGCTGGCCGAGAGCCTTGGCCTCTCGACCGCGGCGGAGGTCTTCTTCCTCAGCCTGCTGAGCGACGAGAGCTGGCGTTGCTACTGCGGCATCATCGGCGACGATCCACTCGCCTACGTCGCGATGCACATCGATGCGGGAGTGGCCTCGATCGCGCTGGCATCACGGCACTACGCAGGACGTGACGGGGACGGGCAGATGGCGGTCCTGCATCGTTGCGTCGAAGACGCCAGGGAGGAGGGTTGCGACTCGTTTGTCCTCGTCGACGCCGGTGGCGAACCGCCGGTCATCGACCGCGAGAGCCTTGTCCGGGCCGGCTTCGAGGTCGCCTATCGAGTGTCGAGCTGGCGCGGCCTTGCACGAGTGGCGGCCTGAGCGCTTGCAGTAAACGACTTTTGCGCAAAAAGCCTTGACTGGTGTTGGGAGAGTGTGTTATACGTACAAATGCTGACGACCAAGCGCTAGCGGAGAGGTGAGAATCCCAGTCAGGGGCGACTCGCCTTGCGGTGGCTAAGGAGTTGTGTTTAGTCATGAGTCGAGACGACGGCCGTTTCGGGTGCACAAAAAGGGAGGCGATAGCGCTGCGCGCATTGGCCCACCTCGAGCACGTGGCGCCGCCCACCATGACGGCTGCTTCGCCCTCCCACCTCTGGCAGCTAGGCCCCCGGAGAGGGGGGGCGGCCATATAGCGGGCCGCGGCGCAGGTTCTTAGCCGTGGCCGGACCGATGGCCGCGAAGAATTCGGGCCCGTCCTCGCGGAAAGCTGACACCGCTCGGACGGGCCCAATTCGTTCCGCTGCCGAGGTCAATGCAAAGGGTTGGTTGATCGTTGCCTGTGGGTCTGTTATACCCAGAGGTCCTATGAGGAGGCGCAAGCGAAGCGGGGCTTTCGGCGGCGCCTTGGATCGCCCAGTACCCTGCTCGGAGGAGATCTCTTCATGCTGAGCCCCGAGGACCGCACCCGCTCCTGCGCGACCGAACTGGTCTGCCGTGACTGCGGGCAGCGCCTGCCGCTTCTCGACACCACTTCGAAGTGCCTCGGCTGCGGCAACGGGCTCGACATCGACTACGACTACGAGCTGGCGAAAGCTCGCCTCGGCGAGGTGCCACCGGCCGAGCGCGAGATCAACATCTGGCGCTTCGAGGAGCTGCTGCCGATCGTCGACGCACGGGCGCAGGCCCGGGTTGGTCGCTACAGCGGCCGCACCCCGCTGATTCACGCGGACCGGCTCGGGGCAGAGCTCGGCCTGAAGAAGCTCTACCTCAAGGACGACAGCACCTCGCGCCCCAGCCTCTCCTACAAGGACAGGGTCGTCTCGATGGCGGTCGCTCGCCTGTTGGAGCTGGGCAAGGAGGAGATCGGCTGCGTCTCCACCGGCAACGTCGGCACCGCGGTCGCCTCGCTCGCCGCCAAGGCCGGCGTCACTGCCTACGTCTTCTATCCCTCGAACATGGAGCGAGGCAAGGCGCGTGCCTGCCGGGCCCTGGGCGCCGCCGTCTGCCAGCTCGACGGCAACTACGACGAAGCCAACCGGGCCTGCCGCGAGCTCGCCCTCGCCAGCGGCATCCAGTTCGCGAACATCACCCTACGGCCCTTCTACGCCGAGGGCGCGAAGACGGTTGCCTATGAGGTGGTCGAGCAGCTCGAGTGGGAGGCGCCCGACCACTTCGTCATCCCTGCGGCCGGAGGCACCCTCTCCTCGCGCGTGCACAAGGGGCTGAGCGAGCTCGAGACGGTGGGCCTGGCGGGGACTTCCGGGGTCAAGATCAACGTCGCCCAGGCCGAGGGCTGCAGCCCGATCGCGGCCGCTATCAGCGACGGCTCTGGCGAGATCGAGCCGCAGACCCCGCACACCGCGGCGCACTCGATCGCGATCGGCGCCCCCGGCGACGGCCAGCTCGTGGTCGATGCGGTGATGTCACGGGGCGGCAGTGCCGCGACCGCCAGCGACCAAGAGATATTTGAGGCGATCGATCTGCTTGGCGCTACCGAGGGCATCCTCACCGAGCCCGCTGGCGGCACCACGATTGCTTGTACCGCCAGGCTCGCCAGCGAAGGCAAGCTCGGCCCCGACGACACCGTGGTCGCGATCGTCAGCGGCAACGGCTACAAGACCCTCGACGAGCATCCCGACAAGCCGTGGGCTGAAGGTGTCGCCTGCGACGTCGACTCGATGACAGAGATGCTCAACGAGTTCCGCCTGCACGGCGTCGGCGCAACGCTCGGCTGATTGACTCGTCAGTCAACCGGCCGGATATAGTCCCGGGCCATGTTCGCCTACGGCGATGGAAAGTTCGTCCCCGCGGATTTCCCACCCCCGGTGGACGCGACTGAGGAGTTCGTCAAGCACGGGCTGGACGCCGCGGACGACCGGATCGACATCGGTGTCGCGATCGTCGGTGGCGGCACTGCCGGGCTTGCCTGCGCCAACCGCCTGCTCCAGCTGCTCGCCGAGGATCCCGAGACGATGGAGCGCCTCGGTGAGGTCCCGGTTGTCGTGATCGAGAAGGCGAAGACCTGCGGCGGCCACAACCTTTCCGGGGCGGTAATGCGGCCCGGGCCGCTGCAGGAGCTCTTCCCGGAGATGAGCCGAGAGCAGTGGCGTCAGGAGGGCTTCGCCTTCGGCGAGGTGGAGAAGGAGGCGATCTACATCCTCCCCAGTGCCAAGACGAAGATCCGCATCCCGCCGCCTCCGCCGCAGCGCAATCACGGCAATGAGGTGATCTCGGTCTCGGCACTCTGCCGCTACATGCAGCGCCAGGCCGAGGAAGCGGGCGCCTACCTGCTGACCGAGACCGCCGCAACGCAGCTGATCGTCTCCGAGGGCGCCGTCATCGGCGTGCGCTCCGGCGACAAGGGCCGCGGCAAAGAGGGCGAGGAGCTCGGAAACTTCGAGCCCGGGACCGACATCGCCGCCAAGGCGACCGTCCTCGCCGAGGGCTGCTGGGGGCACCTGACCGACGCCGCCGTGCGCGAGTTCGGCCTCGACGAGGGGCGCGAGCCGCAGGTCTGGGAGCTGGGCGTGAAAGAGGTCTGGAAGGTACCG
>Ga0157380_10002851_pt1 | contig 11737 bp, 8 predicted proteins | sample S35metaG_FD_119757 | JGI IMG/M metagenome (GOLD analysis project Ga0157380, IMG submission 119757) | Switchgrass rhizosphere microbial communities from Kellogg Biological Station, Michigan, USA - S3-5 metaG | ecosystem: Host-associated > Plants > Roots > Rhizosphere > Soil | place: USA: Michigan...
ATCGTCCGTGGCGTGTTCCCTACGCTGCAACAGCTCAACGTCGACCCGAACGGCGGCACGCAGATCTATCAGCTCGGCTACGTGTTCGGCGACTTCATCGTGTTGCGCTGGGGACGCCCGGCATTCCTGAGGCTGATCGAGACCAATGCCGACCTGCCGGCGGTGCCCGGCGTGTCGACCGCCGAATTCGAAGCGGCATGGCAATCGTACGTGCGCCAGCGGTATCTGTCGTCCGTGCAATCCGTGGCATCTGTGGACTATCTTTCCTGAATCATGCGTGTGCTCGTCGCGGAAGACGATGAAGTGATCGCGGAGTTCGTGTCGCAGGGCTTGCGCGAGGCGGGTTATGCGGTTGACGTCGCGGCCACCGGCACGGAGGCGCTGAGGAAGGCGCTCGACGGCGGTTACGACGCCGCGGTCATGGACGTGATGCTGCCCGAGCTCGACGGCCTCTCGGTGATCGAGCAGCTGCGCGCGAAGAAGCAGCAGATGCCCGTGCTCATCCTCAGCGCCAGGCACACGGTCGACGACCGCGTCAAGGGCCTGCAGGCCGGCGGCGACGATTACCTCACCAAGCCGTTTGCGTTCGCCGAACTCCTTGCCCGACTGCAGGCGCTGTTGCGGCGCAGCGGCGGTGCGAGCGAACCGACGCGGCTGACCGTGGGCGACCTCATGCTCGATCTGCTGTCGCGCCGCGTCGAGCGGGCCGGCAGGCCGCTCGACTTGCGGCCCCGGGAATTCGCGCTGCTCGAATACCTGATGCGGCATCCCGGCCGCGTGCTCTCGAAGACGATGATCCTGTCGCACGTCTGGGGCTACTCCTTCGATCCCGGCACCAACGTCGTCGATGTGCTCGTGTCGCGGCTGCGCGACAAGGTGGATGAGGGCTTCGACACCAAGTTGATTCATACCGTTCGCGGCGCCGGTTATGTCCTCAAAGTGGACTGATCGAGTCAGCCAGGCGCTCGGGCTCCGGCTGGCGGCGTGGTATCTCGGAACGTTCCTCGTCAGCACGGTGGTGATCGGCGTACTGACGTACGGACTGCTCGGCTCCCTGCTCGAGCAGCGCGATCACGACATCATCCAGTCGACACTGCGCGAATACGCGACGCGCTACCAGGCGGGCGGGCTGCCGGCGCTGGCGCGCGCGATCGAGAGCGAGCAGCGATCGGGAACGCGCGAGCCGCTGTTCGTAAGGCTGGTCGGCCCCTTCGAGGACGTGCTGCTGTACTCGCTGCCGGAAACCTGGGGCGCCTTCGATCTGGAGGCGCTGCCAGGCGGGCCAAACGACATCTGGTCGCAGGTCCGCTCGAGCGATCGCAACGCCGTGCTCGAAGTCGCGACGATCGATCTGGGCGACGCGGTGTTACAGGTCGGGAAGACGAGCGAAGCCCGGAATCAACTGCTTTCCAACTTCCGCCGCGTGCTGATGCTTGGCGCCGGCCTCGCGCTCATCATCGGCGTGGTCGGCGGAGTGTTCCTGACAAGGTCGACGCTGAAGCCGCTGCGCGATCTGCGCGACGCGGTGCGGCGCATCTTGCAGACCGGCCAGACCGACGATCGGGTGCCGGTGTACGACACGGAGGACACCGTGGACGAGCTGAGCACGCTCTTCAACGCCATGCTCGCGCGCATCACGACGCTGATCCTTGGCATGCGCAACGCGCTCGATCACGTCGCCCACGATCTGCGCACGCCGATGACGCGGCTCCGGGTGACCGCTGAATCGGCACTGGCGACCAATGATCCCGCGAACTACCGCGAAGCCTTATCCGACTGCCTCGAAGAATCGGAGCGCGTGCTGTCGATGCTCACGACGCTGATGGACATCTCGGAAGCCGAGACCGGCACGATGAAACTGAACGTGACCCGGGTCGCGCTCGCCGCGCTCGTGCAGGAGGTCGTCGACTTGTACGAAGACACGGCGGAAGACGCGGGCGTGACGCTTCACGCCGACGTGCCGGTTGATCTCACCGTTCCCGCCGATCGCGATCGGCTGCGGCAGGCGCTGGCCAATCTCGTCGACAACGCAATCAAGTACACGCCGGCGAACGGCCGCGTCGACGTATCTGCAGCCGCCGACGGTGCTGTCGTCATGATCCGCGTGGCCGACACCGGCCGCGGAATCCCGGCGCAGGATCTGCCCCGCATTTTCGATCGCCTCTACCGCGGCGACGAGAGCCGCACGACACGAGGGCTCGGCCTGGGATTGAGCCTCGTGCGAGCCTCGGTGGAGGCCCAAGGCGGGTCGGTTACGGTCAAGAGCAATCCCGGAAACGGCTCCGTTTTCGAAATCCGCCTGCCCCGTCCGTAGAACGTACGTAGAGCGACCGTCGAACGTCCGTCGAACGACCGTCGAACATTACCCAGTTGTAATGCTCCGTTAACGCTCCTGAAAGCCCCTCCGACGTCTGACTAGATATGGAGGAGCGTGTAATGTCCTATCGAGATTTGAATGGCCTGCCTCGCCGGAGCTGGTTGGGCGAGCGAGTGAAGGCGGGAGCCTTGGTCCTTGGTCTTGGCCTCGCCTCGGCCGGCGTGTGGAGCGCTACGCCGATCGCGCCGAAGACGCTTGAGGCCGCCATATCGGCTCCTGCTGCCGCGCCCGGTCCCGGCCGCGCCGGCGAAGGCTATGCCGACGTGGTGGCGAAAGTGACCCCCGCAGTGGTGACCATCCGCGTCGAGTCGAAAGCCTCGCCGCAATTCACGCAGCTGCCGCAGTTTCCCGAGGGCTCGCCCTTCGGCGACCTTTTCGGTCAGCGCGGCCGCGGTGGCCGGCAGTTGCCGCCGCAACTGCAGCGCGGTCTTGGCTCGGGTGTGATCGTCAGCAACGACGGCTACATCCTCACTAACAACCACGTGATCGACAATGCGACCAAGATCGACGTCGAGCTGTCGGATCGCCGCATTGTTACCGGCAAGCTAATCGGCGCGGATCCCGCGAGCGACCTCGCGGTCGTCAAGATCGACGAGAAGAACCTTCCGGTCCTGGCAATCGGCGACTCGAACGCGATGCGCGTCGGTGACGTCGTGCTCGCGGTCGGCAACCCGCTCGGCGTCGGCCAGACGGTGACGATGGGGATCGTCAGCGCGAAGGGCCGCGCGACCGGGCTCGGCGATGGAAGTTATGAAGATTTCCTGCAGACCGATGCCCCGATCAACCAGGGCAACTCCGGCGGCGCGCTCGTGAACACCGCCGGGGAGCTGGTCGGCATCAACTCGCAGATTCTTTCGCCGTCGGGCGGCAACATCGGCATCGGTTTCGCCGTGCCGTCGAACATGGCGAAGAACGTGATGGATCAGCTCGTGACGAGCGGGCGTGTGCATCGCGGACTGCTCGGAGTCACCGTGCAGGGCGTGACCGGCGAGCTGGCGGCGGGCCTCGGCCTCGGTAAGTCGGAAGGCGCGCTCGTGAGCGCCGTTACGCCGGGTGGCGCAGCCGAGAAGGCCGGCATCAAGCGCGGCGACGTCATCATGAGCTATCAGGGCCGCGCGGTGATCGACACGAACTCGTTCCGTAACGAGATCGCGGCGACCAAGCCGGGCACGACGATCGCGCTCGGAGTGCTGCGCGACGGCACGACCAGCGAGGTCAAGGCGACGTTGTCGGAGAATGCGGATGCGAAGAAGGCGGGCCCCGACTCCGAGGGCGGCGACGGCGAGAGCTCATCGAAGTACGGGCTGGCGGTCGAGCCGCTCACACCGCGGATCGCGCGTGAGCTGGAGCTCGATCGCAACACAAAGGGCGTCGTGATCGCGGACGTCGACCCGTCGGGTGCGGCGGCATCCGCCGGACTGCGTGAAGGCGACGTGATTCAGCAGGTCAACGGCAAGCCGGTCCAGACGGCGGAAGAGGTGCGTAGCGCCCTGAACGCCACGGGCGACAAGCCGGCGGTGTTGCTGATCGCGCGCGGCAACGCCACGATCTTCGTTCCGCTCCGCGCACGCTGAAAGGAACCTGCTACATTTTCGCTTCCGAATTACAGAATGCGTAAAAATGTAGCAGGTTCATTTTGCGGCTCGACAAGCGGCTGAAAGCCGAACATCCGTCGCTCTCGTGGCGGCAAGTCCGCGACGCGATTGAAAAAGGACAAGTGACCGTCGATGGCCGGGGTCAGCGTGACCCCGGCCTCGACGTGTACGAAAAGTCCGCCGTCGATCTGAATCTCAATCGCCCCTCGCAATCGCGCGCGCGGGCGTCCTTCGACATCCTGCACGAAGACGACGAGATCATCGTCCTCAACAAACCAGCGGGACTGCTGTCCATTCCCTCGAGCCCCGAAGCCGGAAAGTCCGAAGACACCGTGCTCGGCCGCGTGCGCGAGTACATGCAGTTCAAGCTCGGACACAAGACCTACGTCGGCATGCTGCATCGGCTCGATCGCGATACCTCGGGATCGCTCGCCGTCGCGCTCTCGAAGGACGCGCACGCTGCAGGCCGCGAGCTGTTCAAGGCACATCGTTTCGAGCGCCACTATCTCGCGCTGGTGCAGGGTATTCCGAATCCGCCGAAGGGCACGATCCACGCGCGCATCTCGTCCGGTTACCGCGACGGCCGTCGAAAGCTGGTCGATGAGGACAAGTCCGGCCTCGACGCCACGACGGATTACAGAGTGCGCGAACGGTTGAAAGATGCCGCACTGTTGGAATTACAGCTCCACACCGGGCGGCAACACCAGATCCGGCTCCACCTCGAAAAGATCGGACACCCTTTGATCGGCGAGCGCGTGTATTCGGGCGAGCTGAATGCGAGACCCAGGACCCAGGAGGCAGGACCACGCGTTATTGCCGACCGGAACATGCTGCATGCCTGGACGCTCTCATTCCCGCACCCGATCTCTGGCGAGCGCATCGCGGTCGAAGCGCCGCTGCCGAACGACTTTCTTCGCACGCTGAAAAAGCTGGCGCTGACGTTCGTTCTGGCGTGCTGGGCCTCCGCGGCGTTCGCGCAGACGACGATTTCATCGCCGGACGGGCGCCGGCAACTGCAGGCCGTGCAGACGACGACGCCGATCACGATCGATGGCGCTCTTGATGAGGAAGTGTGGACACGCGCGGTGCCGGCGACCGGTTTCATCCAGGCAGATCCGCTCGAGGGCCAGCCCGCGACCGAGATCACCGAAGTCCGCATCGCCTACGACGGCGACTATCTCTACATCGGCGCGCTCTGCCGCGACACTGATCCGTCCGGTATCGTCGTCAACGAGATCCGCAAGGACTTCGCCGGCCGCGATCAGGACACCTTCGACGTGCTGCTCGACACGTTTGCCGATCGCCGCAACGGCTTCGTATTCTCGACGAACTCGCGTGGCGCGAAGGCCGACACCCAGGTCGCCAACGAGGGCCGCGACGTCAACACGAACTGGGACGCGGTGTGGTGGGTCGAAGCGCGACAGACCGCGGAGGGATGGACGGCGGAGTTTCGCATTCCGTTCAAGACGCTGCGTTTCGAGGCCGGCGACGGCAAGAGCTGGGGCGTGAACTTCGCCCGTCGCGTGCGGCGCAAAAACGAGATCAGCTATTGGTCGGAGGTGTCGCGCGCGTACACGATCTATCGCGCCTCCTCGGGCGGCACGCTGACCGGGCTGCCGGCACTCAGCCAGGGCCGCAATCTTCGCATCAAGCCATTCCTCGCCGCCGGGGCGGTTCGCGCCGTCGGCGAAGATAGCTTCGATCGCGAACTCACCGGCGGCGTCGATCTGAAGGCGGGCATCACGCCCTCGCTCACCTTCGATACGACGATCAATCCCGACTTCGCCCAGGCCGAAGCCGACGAGCAGCAAGTCAACCTCACGCAGTTCAGCCTGTTCTTCCCGGAAAAACGCGAATTCTTTCTCGAGAACGCCGGCATTTTCTACTTCGGCGACATCGCGCGCAATTCACGATCGGCGGCGCGCTTTCGTCCGCCAGAGGAGGATCTTCTGCTCTTCTTTAGCCGCCGCATCGGCCTGAACGATGCCGGCGCGCAGCAGGATCTGCACGGCGGCGTGCGCCTCACCGGGCGCGTCGGTGGATTCACGCTCGGCGTGATGACGATGCAGAGCAAGGAGCAGGACGCGGGGCCCGGCACCAACTACACAGTGGTGCGCGTGCGGCGCGATCTGTTCCGAAGCTCGGATGTCGGCGCGATCATCTTGTCGCGTGAACCATCAGGTGACCGCGGCGACTTCAATCGGGTCGTTGGCGTCGACACCAATTTCCGGTTCTTCAAGAATCTCAGCCTCAATGGGTTCGCGGCCCGATCGGACTCGCCCGGCGTGACCACGAACCAGGACTCCGCAAAAGCGTCGATCGGCTGGGAAGACAGCGAGAAGCGGTTGCAGGCGTCGATCATGAAGATCGGCGAAGGCTTTCGCGACGATCTCGGCTTCGTGCGCCGCGTCGGCGTCACGCGCCAGTTCTATGACGGCGCCTGGCTGCCGCAGCCAGAGGCGTTGCGCAGGCGCGGCATCCGTCAGTTGCAGCCGCACGCGCGGGTGTGGATCTACGACGATCCCTCAGGCCAGCTCGTCAGCCGCGTTGGCCACGTCGCCAACCAGACGACGTGGAACAACGGCTCGTACATGGAATACGCGTACGAACCCCGTGTCGAGGCGATCGCCCAGCCGTTCAACATTGCCCCCGGCGTTGCGATCCCCGCCGGCCGCTACGACTGGACGCAGCACCTGCTGTTGTTCGAGGGCGATCACAGCAAGCCGCTCTCCGGATCGATTCGCTACACCTTCGGCGGTTTCTGGAGCGGCTCGCAGCGCAACGTCCAGGCGAGTGTCCTGTACCGGCCGACGTTCCGGATGGTCTTCGATCTCGGCCTCCAGGTCACCGACATTTCGCTCGACCTGCCAAAAGCGGAATTCACGACGACACTGGTCAACCTGCGCACCGGGTATTCATTCAGCACCAACATGTTTCTCGACACGCTGGTGCAGTATCGCAACGACCTGAAGCAGTTCTCGGCGAACGTGCGCTTCAACCTGATTCACCGCCCGCTCAGCGATTTCTTCATCGTTTACAACGAGTCGCAATTCACCGACATCACGCAGCCAGCGGGACGGGGCCTGGTGGTGAAGTACACGCAGATGTTTGCCTTCTGAGGTCTTGGGGTCTTGGGGTCTTGGAAAACCGACTATTATTTCGGCCATGAAATATTTCCTGGCCGGCATCATCCTTCTCGCGGTCGCTGCCGCGGCATGCAACACCCCCGGCACTCCCGCGACGACGACCCCCTTCAGCGTCGTCGAGGCGACGATTCCCGAGATGCAGAAGGCGATGCTCGATGGTCGAACCAGCTCGCGGCACGTGGTCGAGCAGTATCTGCAGCGCATCGCGCTCTACAACAGCAAGTTCAACGCGGTGATCACGGTCAATCCGAAGGCGCTCGAAGAAGCCGATCGTCTCGATCAGGAACACAAGGCCGGCAAGATCCGCGGGCCGCTCCATGGGATTCCGATCGCGCTGAAGGACAACATCCTCACTACCGACATCCGCACCACCGGCGGCGCAATCGCCTTCGAAGACCTGATGCCGCCTTACGACGCAACGCTGGCGAAGAACCTCCGCGACGCCGGCGCGGTGATCATCGCCAAGACGACGCTGACCGAGCTCGCCAATTTCATCGCTGCCGGCATGCCCGGCAATTACAACGCCGTCACCGGATACGCGTTCAATCCCTACGACCCGCGCCGCGATCCGCGTCCGGCGACCGCCGATGGACGTCCCGTGCTCAACACCGGCGGATCGAGCTCCGGCGCCGGTACCGCCGCCAACTTCTGGGCCGCGAACGTGGGCACTGAGACGTCGGGATCGATTCTGAGCCCGTCGAACCAGAACATGCTCGCCGGCATCAAGCCGACGGTCGGCCGCATCAGCCGCTACGGCGTGATTCCGATCACCGCCGACCAGGACACCGCCGGCCCGATGGCGAAGTCAGTGACCGACGCCGCGATTCTCTTCGGCGCGCTCGAAGGACCGTCGCCCGATCCCCACGATCCCGCAACCAAGGCGTGCCAGGCGCCGCCGAATCGCGACTACACGCCGTTTTTGAAACGCGACGGACTGAAGGGCGCGCGCATCGGCATCCCGCGCGCAAATTACTACGATCGCATCACGCCGCCCGGTGAAAAGGAGCCGCGCGGCGGCCTGAACGAGGCGCAAGCGAAGTCGATGGCCGAGGCCATCGAAGTGCTGAAGAAGGAAGGCGCGATCGTCGTCGATGCCGACATCCCGAGCGTCGTCGATCCGGATCCGAAGAACAATTTCCTGCTGTGGGGATCGTGCGGAGGCCCGAACGATGTGCGCGGCAAGGATCTGAATTGTTCGTACGCGTTGAAGTACGGCATGAAGCGCGACTTCAATGCGTTCCTCGCGTCGCTCGGCGCGTCGGCGCCGGTGAAGACGCTGTCGGAGCTGCGCGCGTTCAACACCGCGCACGCCAATCGCAACGCGATCAAGTACGGCCAGGCGAATCTCGACGTGTCCGACGAGATGGATCTCGAGAAGGACCGCGCGCGGTGGCAGGCCGATCGCGAGAAGGACATTCGACTCGCGGCTACGCACGGCATTGACGAAGTCCTGAAGGCGCAGAAGCTCGACGCCCTGCTCTTCCCTGGAGCGAGCGGCGCCGGCATCGCGGCGAAGCCGGGCTATCCCACGGTGATCGTGCCGTTCGGCTTGTTCGTGCCGATGCCGCCGCTACCGGGCGGCCCGGGTCCGGCTCCGGCGCCCTACCCGGATGGATTCAAGCTGGCTGCGGCTCCCTACGGCGTGAGCTTTACCGGCACCGCTTGCAGCGAGCCTCGGCTGATCGAGCTGGCGTATTCGTTCGAGCAGGCGACCAAGCGCCGCGTGTCCCCTCCCAGCGCGCCGTAACCAACCGAATTTGCCGGCCGGACGGCCGGCCAAAACAACGCTGCCATAGCGAGGCGCAGTCCAAAGGCGCTTTGTTAGGGTCTAAATGGACGGAGCCTCGCCAGCATGGACGACAAGAAGCCGATCGCGATCATCGCCGTCGCGATCGTCGTGTTTCTCGCGGCGGGCGCGTGGTGGATGTCGCGGCCAAAGCGTGTATCGCAAAACGCAACGCCGTCCGCTGTCGCCGGCACCGACGCGCCGATCGACAAATCCGATGCCGCGCCGGTCAACCTGCCTCCGCTCGATCAGATGGACGGCTTCCTCCGCCCGTTGCTGTCAACACTGTCGTCGCGGCCGGAACTGACACGCTGGCTGGCCACTGACGACCTCGTCGGGCAGCTCGCCGTCGCGATCGATCAGGCATCGGCCGGCGCGTCGCCGGCCCGCGATTTCAAGGTGATCGCGCCCGAATCGCGATTCGTCGCCGGCGGCCGCGGCAGCCGCCGCACGATCGATCCGGCAAGCTACCGGCGCTATGACGGCCTGGTGCAGACCGTCACGTCGATCGACGCCGCGAGCGTCGCCAGGATCTACAAGACGATCCGCCCGCGCCTGAACGAGGCATATCAGCGCAGCGGCAATCCCACCGGCAACGTCGACAACGCCTTGCTGAAAGCGGTCGACATTCTCCTCGACACACCCGTCGTGAAGGATCCGATCCCCGTCGTCGAGGACGGCAAGGCCGGCTGGGCGTATGCGGACGAGGATCTCGAAGACCTGATGCCGACGCAGAAGCAGCTGCTGCGGATGGGTGCGGCGAACGTGGAGCGATTGCTGGCGTGGCTGCGCGCGCTCCGGGCGGGCCTTCAGTAGTTCCCCGATCCCCGTTCCCTGAGCCCTGAATCAGTGAGTGAGGCCGTAGACGATCGCGTCGACGCCGAAGGCGTAACCCTTGGTCGAGAACTCGTAGAAGTACTGCGGATTCGAGGCTTCCTCTTCCCACGAATCGCCGATGTCGGTGTTGTGCGTCATCAGGACCATGATGCGGCCCTGCTGATCGACGATGGCCCGGGCGTGCGGCTCCGTGCTGTCGGGCCGCTCCGAGGTGCCGCCGCCGCTGCCCAGCCAATAACCGATCGACGCGATCTGCGGAACGCCGGTTCCGATCTCGAAGACCGATCGAAACAGCGGATGATCCTTCGGCAGATCCTTCGGCGGATACTGCGCCGGCGGCAACACCTTGGCAATCTGTTCCGCCCACGCCTCCCAGGCGTACTCGCCCCAGAAATCGTCGGCCCACAGGAAGCCGCCCTTCAGCAGGTAACTGCGCAGCGCCTCCGCCTCGTCGTCGCCAATATACGCGGCGCCGACTTCCGTCATCATGATGAACGGGCACTGGTAGAGAGTCGGATCGGTGAGCCTGATGATGACGTGCTTCGGATCCTCGGGGCCGGCAAAACCGACCGTCGTCTTGGTCAGCTCCGAGAGGCGGATCGACACGTTGATGTCGGCGCGCGGGTAGTCGACGCTCCAGCCGCCGCCGTCGCCGTTAGGGTTCTGGCGAAACCACACCCGACAGAATTGCCACGAACCGTCGAAGTCTTCGGGAACGGCCGGCCGCACGCCGAATCCGCCGCGGCCCCCGCCGCGACCGCCGCCGCGGCGCTGCGCCTCGCCGGTTGCCGCGAGCGCCAGAATGAGGGCGATAACGATCAGGCGCTTGAAGTTGGCAGTTGACCGTTGACCGTTGACCGTTGAGTTGTGAGTTGAGAGTTGGGTTTCAAGTTTTGACGACGATCTTGAGTCCATAACCTTCAACTCAACTTCAAGCTTTCAACTCGACTGTCACCGTCAACGGTCAACTGCCAACTACAAGTTTCAAGTTACGCGGGAACTTGCAATTGCGGCATCGGCTGGCCGGCAAACAGCTTCACGAGCGGCCTCGCCATCAGCCGCGTCATGCGATGCGCCTTATTGGAGCGGGCGCTGTCGGTGGAGATGCCGGTGTTGGCGTACATCTGCCGGTACAGCTTCGAGATCAGCACGAACGCCAGCCGCGACTTGAGCGACTTGACGCACTTGGCACGCTGCCAGACCAGGGGTAAGCGGTAGAACTCGTCCCAGACGCCCTGCGTGCGCTGGCGGATTTCGTCCGCCGACATCACCGGATGCGGCGCATAGACCTTCGGGCGCAGGTGTTTCGGGATCAACCAGTGGCGCGTCACCGGCACGCCGTCGATCTTCTGCACATCGTCGGCGACCGACGCTTCCCATTTCTGGAAGTCGAGCGTGCCCGGGAAGGGCGTCAGCATCACGAACTGCGCGAGCGTGACGTTGGCCTGCTGCGCGAGCGCGGCGGTCGCATCGAACGTCGCCGGCTTGTCGCTCGGCAACCCGAAGATGAACGAGCCGAGCACGTGCACGCCGCGCTTCTGGAATTCCTGCAGCCGTTCGGCCAGCGCGTCGCCGGCCAGGTTGAAGTCCTTGTAGACGTCCTTCAACCCTTCCGGCGTCACCGACTCGATGCCGACCAGCGCGCCGCGAATACGCGCCCGCGACATCGCGTCCAGGTATTCCGGATCCTCGGCCGCTTCCATCGTGATCTGCGTGAAGAAGGTCATGTCCTTGGGCAGCTTCGACAGACCTTCCATCAGCTCGAAGCGTTCGTCGCGAATCGCCTTCAGGCGGTTGTAGGTCGACTTGTCGGCACGGCGATCGGCCATGCGGAGGTCTTCGAGCGTGACCGGATAGAAGTTGTCATCGGCCAGCGCCACGAAACGGAAGCCGAGCCTGCGGAGCTGGACCAGCTCTTAGATCACCGCGTCGGACTCGCGCACGCGCGGCTTCTGGCCGTCGGTGCGCCACACCGAGCAGAACGAACAGTGCTTCG
>Ga0157380_10002854_pt1 | contig 11728 bp, 18 predicted proteins | sample S35metaG_FD_119757 | JGI IMG/M metagenome (GOLD analysis project Ga0157380, IMG submission 119757) | Switchgrass rhizosphere microbial communities from Kellogg Biological Station, Michigan, USA - S3-5 metaG | ecosystem: Host-associated > Plants > Roots > Rhizosphere > Soil | place: USA...
AACTCTTTCGAGTTCCGTAGCGACTACCTGGGTTTCTGTTTGTGCCATGATTGATCCTCAATCAGTTTCTAGTCTTCGTTCAGAATGTCCAACGTGGACTTTCTAGTTCCGTTCTGATTTTGAGAATCCACCTTCTTAAAATTCCCTGTGGAACGGGATGATCCCCCGGATCGTGGTAACGTTTTCGTTCTGGGAACTCCCTCACTCCTTGAGGCTCCGGATAATGCCTCTGCTCTGACCTTCCGGATGATTGTAGGAATGAGTGCCTTCCCTTTAGAATCGAATGCTGAGCGTATCCTAGCCTGACTCTCGGCAGAATACTTGGTATCCTTTGACTTGTCCCACATCTTCTTGACGATTGATTGGAACTGTGTATCCTTGTCAATCATCTTCATCAGAAGATCGTGAGCTTCCTTCACCGCTGCTTTCTTAGCAAACGGCGTCATCTGATCCTTAGGATCAATGTTAGCTTTGATCGTATTTGTGTATACTGTGCTGACCTTATCCATTACTGAGGACTGGACACTGGTCAGCTGCTCAGTGTTCCACTTTTTCCGTTCCTCATCAATCTCATTCTTCTCTGGTGTCTTAGCCTTGAAAGGTCTTGAGGGGGCAATTGGAGTCTCCCCAAACATCCAAGCCTTAAACATCTTGGCGGCTTCCATTATATCTTCGTTGCCTACTGATCTTCCGGCCTCGAAGAATCCAATGATGCCATCACTAACGATGTTCGTTATGATGTGATAGTAAGCTGGCTCATCAACGTCCTTGAGATTAGCCAGGTAATTATCAACTACCCTAGTAAAGCCTTCAGGATTCTTCTCCTTAATTTCCTTTAGAATGGGAGCGGTACTTCCTCCATCGAGTGAAGCGAGATGCTCTTCATAATTCTCAAGCTTAGCTGAGGCTTCCTTAGCATCTGCTACAGTCGGGAATTCCTTCTGATAAGCACGGGTAATGTAGATTCCGCGCTCGAGAGCTGGGAACTCCTTGAGGATGGTAGGATATTTGCTCAGGAGCTTTTTCTTGTTGAAACTGAGAAAACCTGAATCCTCTACTTCAGACTCCGGCTTGAGGTCTAGCTTTTCCTCTCCGATTTGATCAAGATCCTCCCCTGATTCTTCTTCTTCAGTTCCTTCTCCTTCTTCAACTTCTCCTTCGTCTTCAAGCTGTGCAGGAGATTCCTCTGAGCTGGCATCGTCATCCCCTTGGTTAAGAATGTCGAGAATATCTTCCGCGTTCTGCGGACCTGGCTCTGTGATCTGATCTTCAGCCATTAGCGTTTCCTGTCTTTACTGGAGCTGCCGCAGTATCATTTTGTGGTGGACCCTCTGGCCCTTCTGCTCCAGGCCCAGGAGGCGGCATTCCCATCATGGCCTGTTGCATCATCTCTTGCTGTTCCATCTCCTTGTGCATCTTGAAATGCAGAAGGACATTCCTGTATCCGTCAGGATTCTCTATCTTCGCTAGCCTGCCCGCATCACCAACGAGCCAGCTCTTGCAGATCTGTATGTGGACCTGATGCATATCCACTTCCGGCTCAGGCTCCACAGAGGGCATCTCCTGAGGCATAAGCATTGAAGGATCCATCATCGTGGGATCCATTCCCTGCTCAATCATCTGCATTGGGTCCGGCGCGGGCATCATGATTGGAGCACTGCTTATTAGGACTCCAATCTCCTCATACTGCTTTGTCCTGTCATCTACTCCAGGGAGGGAAAGGGAACCTAGACCAACAGACTCAGCTATGATAGGTAGATTAATAGGATCAATCATAGCCTGCATCACTACAGGATTCGCTGCCTGTAGGAACTGCATGATTGTATCCTTCTTCTGCATCCAAGTGGAGGGCAGATTCTCTGCTCCCTCTAGCTCAATAGAACCTATCTTTCCTTCGAGTTCTACTTTCCTGATGAATACATTGATGAATGATCCATTAGGATCCTTCTTCACAAACTTCTCATCTTCAGTCACGCACTCCATATAAGCTGGAATAGCAAGAGTGAAGATATCTTTCCAAAATACTGTGAGCATCTTCCATGAGTTCTGTAGGCGCTGCATTGCCTGATTCCTGCTCATGGAATACTGAGATGCTGTCTTAGATCCGCTCATGTCCGCTCCACCGAAAAGTGACGGCAGAGCACCTACTGCAAGCTGACCTAGACTCTGTACAGATTGACCAAATGGCAAAACTTCCGCGCTGAGAGTGGCGGTCTTCACCTCATAGAAAGCATCTCCCATGGACTTCCCGCCCTTGGGAACTGCCGGGTAGAGCATACCTGGGGAGACACTAGTCTGGCCGTATGCTGTAAAGTCCAGGACATTCGGATCTGCAAAAGTCTGTGGAATCCCGTGCTCAATAGTCTGGAGAGTGAGGCTCAGGAGTTCATTGCTGATATCCTGAACATCAATCATCTTCGTTCCCATCGGCTGGAACGTGACGTAATCTGACAGTGGATTCTTTGTAATCACCCACTCATCATCGAGCTTCGCTCCTGTGACTCCTGCGAACTGATCCTCAATGAGTGTGACGCAGCAGCCATCAGGAAAGAGCTCTTCAAGTTCCTTCGTAAGATCATCATCTCTCAAGGTGTAGTAGGTTTCTGGTCTAAACCAGTAGTGAGAGCAGGTCAGGGTATTTGTAGGATAGTCTCCCAAATATTGCGTGGAGAGTCTTCCCCACTTCTCATAGGGTTCTCCGAATCCTGCACTGGAATATCCCTCACTGAACTTGTCCCTGATGTGTGGGTATTCCTTCCTTACATTGGAGTAGTGCGTTTCATAGGTATAGCGGAGATACGGCATCTCCTCTTGATTCCTAGCGTAGATTGGAATCTTAACGTAGAGTCCACCGAATACTTCAATGTCTATCTGAGACTTAGGAGACTCTTCGTAATGTGATATTCTACGAAGGAGAACTTTCGTCTTCTCAATTGATGGATCTATTGGGGCATCGCATTCTGGACAGTAAATTTGAGCTTGTTGAGGGGGCATTCCTCCTGACATTCCAGGATTCATTTCCGCGCCTGCGGCGCCGGGAATTCCCATCATTGAAGGATCCATGCCTTGATCCACCATCTAGGGATCCTGCATCTCCCCCATCTGCTCTTGCATCATAGGATCCTGCATCATATCAGGGGGCATCTGTCCCATCTCCTGATCCTGCATCATGTTAGGATCATTAAATGTAGGTTCTGGTAGCGTCGTTATGCTCGCATTGCAGCTTGGACAGATGAAAGACTCATCCTCGTAGTCCTGATAGATTGGCTGCTTCGTAGTTCCGTATTTCTTATCTGTCTTCTTGCAGATCTTCGCCGCTACCATTCCTTCAGTAACGAGGATAAACAGGATCGTCAGCCACTTCAGATCCCCGTTGATTACTTTCTTCAGGAGTTCATAGATCTTGTCACAGGCCTTCGCGGTAGTGATGTCGTTTGGATTCTCAGCATCATCTGGATAAGCCTTGATTCCAGGTATGCTTGCAGACATTGCCGCGATGATGGATTCTAGATAAGCCTGGTAGATATTAATTCGCTTGTCGTAGTACGAGGTATCGTACTTATCACCGTCGATGTAGGAGTCCATCATCCGGTAATCGTGATTGGTCTGACTCCAGAAAATATTCGTGAAGCCGTCCCAGTAGAACTTATTTCTCCTGTACTCTCGAATCATCCTCTCACGGACGGACTCATCCTCCTGATCGAAATGCTGACAGAGGGCTCGTAGAGCCTCTTGAATCCTGTCGGACGGCAGATCGGGATCTTCAGCCTTCATTTACTGATACCTTCTCATCTGAGATCCCTAGCTTCTTTTCCAGATCCGCCGTGTGCTGTTCATTTATCTTCTGCTGAGACCTAACATAATCCTCATACTCTAGCTTCCTTCGCATGTTAGCTAGGCTCATGGGGATCTTCATGTTCACTGGCATCTCAGGTCTAGCAGCTTCAGGAATTGGTTTAGGTTTCAAAGCTTCGATAAGCTCATCAAGTAATCTTTTGTTAACCCTCTTCTCTTCCTCTAGAAGCAGGTTATTATGCCTTCTCTCTTCCTCTAGAATAACTTTATGATCTTCTCTTTCCTGCTCCATGAAGCTCTTCAAAGTTTCACACTCATGACACTTGATGAACTTCAGGCCGAAGTAGTGGTAGATAAGTTCTTTCATGACTTTACTCTAATCTCTTTCCAGTAGCTATGTAGTAGCATTCCTTTTTCATCTCAACAGGATCCCATTGGAATGCCATAGCTTCCGCGATGCCAGTATAGGACATTGAGCGGAGAATTTCTCCATTCCGCGTTCGAGTTCCTATTTTGTTGATTCTACTGTGGCGGGACTTCATGATCTTTGTCGGCTTCAGGAAGAGTAGATTCTTCAGCCAAAGGCAAGTCTTCTTGGATTCCTCATGACCAAATTGCCAAGGCTGGATAAACTGATCAGGCTTCTTCCAGGAATTTGACAACACTCCTATTGGATTCTCTATAGCTATTCTGCCAATTGGGGAGTCCCATAACTTTCTTACGAACTCTGTGGCCTGTTCCTGCAAAGGCTTCTTATACCAAAAATGAGAAGAGCCTGAGCTTGCTAAGTGAGTGCAGGGTGGATGAGCAATCATGAGATCAAAGCTAGGATCAATTACATTGAAGATATCATCCTTAATATGCTTTGGTGAGTTATCAAGACTATTCCGAAGATCACATGACCAAGCGTCATGCCCTCTGGCCTCAAAGGCTCTTCGGGTTATTCCTGAGAACTCACAAGCTATAAGAACTTTCATTCTATTTTCCAGTCTAGTGAAACCTTCTGACTCCCCTAAATGCTGAGTGCTTCCTCTGAGCCTCTAATGCCCGCGCTTGCATGTAGAACTTTGTATAGTCCTGATCCTTTATCAAGTCCATAGCCAGCTTCTCCTGCTGTAGCATGGCGTGGAACTTCTCTGTAGATTCTACGAAATATCGGTCAGCGCGGTCTACTAAGTATCGGCAAGTATCGTATGGATCGTCACCATCGAACTCTGCTACGTCCTCAGCTGGGACTCCTTCTTTAGAACTCTTTGCATAGGAGCAGCTTTTTAGAGTGCTTACCAGCACTGGACAACAATCTAGTATCTGCATCTTAGGTAGATTAGCTTCCCGTTCCTCTTTAGCGAACATGGCCATATACTTATGATAGGCCATGCGATCTACTCCGGTGTATAGTTTCTGTGCGAAGTCAGAATCAAAAGCAGGGCGCTCTCCATTAACAACAGGTCTTTCTTTCCATCGCAGATATTCATGGAGTAGGGCTTTTCCTGCAACTCTCGAACCAGGAGTATTCGCAGATAGCTCAATTCCAATGCCAAGGGCATCTTCGATCTGTTGCTGGATTGTATGTTCCTGTCCTCTATCCTGAGCTGTGGATCGGCAGAATAGAACAGTTTTGATATTTTCCTTATCCAAGAATACTTTAACATAAGGAGCCCACTCTTCGATCTTAACTTGCCTCCAGTATTGCTCCCGGTAGATGTAGATTCTTTTCTCTGGCGATATTGCCGCGTAGAGGATGTAGGTCATCGCCCGCATCCCCCAGTCCCCAACCATCATGCGCGGCCAGTAGCTAGGGATCTGGAAAGCGGGAACTACGTGCTGAGCATTAGCCGGCTCTCCTGTGTAAGGCTTATCGCGGAATTCATCGAATACCTGCCCGAGATAAGCATCGAAATCTCCATAGAGTTTAGCTTTCCGCTCGGCTTCATTAGAGATAGCTGCTAGAGAAAACTGGTAGGTTTTAGACCCGTGAGGGTTATCAGCTTGCGTAGCGTGGATGAATATTCTTTTGAGTCCAGCACGACCAACGAGGATCTTTCCCCCGAGAGGATATGGCTTGACGAAACGTTGATTGACCCAAGTATGACCAACTCCGCCTGGCATCCCTGCCGCTCTAATGATTTCTGGGAGTCCTGGATCAGAGCTTCTAACACGCTGGAGTCCGATATATTCATACATATCTCGTGTGAAAGAGGTAAGTTCGTCGGGTGTGTAGAGGTTAATTTCCATCGAGTCATACTTATGGACATCTTCTTCGTTCTCACAATGACCTAGGAAAATGATCGCGCCGTCATTGGTGAGCCCTGTTCCCCCATGCTGATCAATTCGGGGGAATGTCCAGGCCATATCTGACTTATTAAACGTTGCGCCAAATCTTCGATAAATTTCTCTCGATCTAGGAACAATCTCATTTCGGAGTTCAGGAAATGTTCTCCGCATGAAGACTTGCTTAAACCGTGGATTAAGATACCAGCCCCAGACGAGTGCGTAATAAAGTAGTACATCTGACTTGCCTGATCCTGCTCCTCCACCGTAGAAGGCTTCTTTGATAGTAATAGGTAATTGGAGGAAAGGTTCCTGCTTTAGATTCGGTCTCCAGCCTTCATCTTTAGCTAGAAGCTTATCCCCAATTATACGAGCTTCACTCTCTAGCTCGTCTAAGTAGGGATCATCTTTCAGTTCTTGCATACCACTGAGGATGCAGAGCCAGTAGTACGAAGAAATCCTCCAGCAGCTTCCATCTGATTATTAGTCAGGGTAACTGCCGCGAAGGTAGTTCCGTCCATACTCATCTCCAGTGTCCCTGCGCCTCCTTTAGCGAGGAGACATCGTGACACTGGAAGAGCATAGACTACACCGACGAGCATGTTGGTGATCACACCTGGAGAAATAGTGTAGACTGACATTTTACTTCTTCAGGGGATTTACTGTTGGCTTAGGATCTGCTGGCTTAGGATCAGCTGGGAAAGGAGTAGGAGTAGGACTCGGAGTAGGATTTACTATAGGATTAACAGGAGTAGGACCAGGCATATTGGGAGTCCCAGTCCCGATAGCAAGCAATCCAAGATCAAAGTCAGACTTGCCTCCAGGAAGGTATGCTACATGAGGATTGTATGCAAGACCGAGACGAGCTGCCTCTGCCTCATTAGCGGAGAGAAGCGTTCCACCTGAAACTGTCAGGCTGTAGACTCCAGCAGCTAGGGTAAGAGTAAAGGTAGTATCAGTGGAAATGTCATGATCAGTGATAATTCGAGGAATGCCAGGAGTAGTACCAACCGGAGGGAGATACTGCTCAAGCTTAAGGAGACCAGCTGGAAAGTCAAAGGCTACCTTTACTACATTGGCATAGACCTTTGCAGTGTTCAGGAATCCAGGGCCAACTCGTGATGTAACTGTTGCTTGGGACATGATTTGATCCTTTTCTTTTCCGTAGCTTTATCTTAATTCCACGAGAATTTACTTCCGCGGCCTTCGGCCAGGAATCATCAAGAACTGGCCTCATCCAAGACGATAGCTTCCCCGAAATCCTCTTCGGATTTAGGCCTAGGTCTGTAAATATTAAACTGAATGTTGTTCTGATTGACTTGCGTGGATCCAGAGAATTTCTCAGCAACCGTGGCTAGCTTAGCAGCCGCGCCGGGGAGATCTTTCTGTTCGAGTGCCTTAGGATCGAAGAGCCCAAGGGCTGAGAGGATTTTAGTTTCGGCGATACTTATGATCTTATGTTTAGCGGTGAGTCCTGCTAGCTTGACTCCCTCATTAACTTCTCTCGTGTCTACATTTGTCTGGGTGTATCCTCTGGAGAGTGCGGATACTTCCGCTTGGCTCGTGTTTGCTACCTTTGCTAAGAACTGCTGATTAACTCCTAAATTAGCTTGGACTGCTATGATCTCTTTCTCAAGTTGAGGAATGTTAGGCTTATCCTTAGGTCTGCCAAGTTTCTTTGGCATGACGATATTGCCCTCAGACCCTAGAGAGGGGAGGGGTAGTTCTTCTATATCATCGGCGTCGTTAATGATGTGCATTTTATATCCGGGGAGCGTTGGCAACGGTGCTCGGCTTCGCCTTGCAGGGGTAGGCTACCATGGGTTGGGGTGCGTGTCAAGTGGAACACAAGGCGAAAGGATGGGCTAGGGGGTCCGCCCTAGACCGCGTAGGAGCCCCTAGAAACGACGCGGAACGGGGGTAATAGGTGAGTGCCCCTTGCCCCGTCCGCGTGCCCTGTGATAGCGTTGCAATGGAGATTCGGGGGTGTCCTCGCCCCGTGCTTGTGCGCCCCGTATGTGGCAGGCAAGCGAAACAAGGGCGAATGCCCCACACATGATACAAACCCAATAGCATTTCCCCCCAAAAGGATCAGCCGATGGCAACCCCCAAAATCCACCGTCCAGAACTCCTCCATCAGTGCCCGGCCTGTGGAAATAATTTCTCCACTAAGTCTACCACGAAACGCTTCTGCGATGTCAGTTGCCGCTGGGCATATTGGAACCGCGTTAATCCTCGCGTGTATGTACCTGAGACTAAAGATGATGGAACCAAAAAAGGATAAGCAATCATGAATAGAAAAGGAGTCAGCCGCCAGTACTTCTCCAGTGGCAAGGCAGGAATCACCGTCCGCGCATTCTGCGAGGTCTGTAAGGATCAGGAAGGAGCAGAAGTCGAGATGGCCAGTTCCGCGAGGATGTATGTTTCGTTGTTGAGGAAGAGTCAGTCTAGAGAGTATCAGTGTCCTGAGTGTAGAACTAGGATAAATATAGTCATACTGCGTAATGATATAAAGGCTAAGGTGAGTCAAGGATGAGACTCTATTTTAGAATTTATAGAGAGAGCACGATATAAATGGTATACCATTTATCCCCGGAAAATGGAACCGCCCAGGATTGGTAGCCCTGGGCATCTTGAGACTGGGTCTCATTATCAAGATAGGTGATACTGAGACTCAGTCTCATTATCATTACGTAACTTGACGTAATGGCCTGGCGTATGATAGGCACCCGCGCTCGAGGGAATGCCGGCCGATCCTTGGCCTAGCATAGTTGGCGCGGTCTTGTCAACTATAAGACTGATTCTCAGAACCAGTCTCAAGATACGCCAGGCGGTTGTTTGGCAGACAAACCCTAGGCCCCCGTGCTATGCTCGCGGCTCGGCGCGGCGGTTGGTTGGACGGCGGGACCGTCCGGGTTTGATTCTCGGCCCACATCCTCTGCGCCGGAGGTTTGCCCAAATGACACCACCACGACACCCGGACAAGGGTCAGAACGCCGCTCATGCTGGCGGACGTGGCAAGGCTTACCGAAGCCAAGCACACAAGGCGTTCCATAAGGCTCGCCAGCGCGCCAGACAAGCTGCTGAGCGGCTCGCCCTCAAGGCTGACTGCAATGCTTTCAGGCCCGTCCAGCAAGCTGCTGAACGCCCCTTTGACGCGGAACTGTTCGACCCGCGCCATAGCGTCCAGACCGTCCACGATACCGGCCCGCTACGCACTATCGAGCAGCGAGCCAATGAACTGCGAGCATCTAAGATGCTCCAGAATACGCAAGCGAATCAGGCCGTTCGCGAGCGTATCGTTCTATCACCGGCCACTAGAGTAATGAGGAACCTAGAATGTCTGAAATCATCTACGACGCAAGCGTCAGAATCGGCATCCACGAAGGAACAACCCAGTTCCTCCGAGACCTTGCCAACGGTCGTGTCACCTTCAACCACGTGACCAACGAGTATCTCTCCGGACGGCTGCTCATCTACGTGGACGCGCTGGACTCCTTCCGCAAGGTGCCCAAGCATCGTGCGGACTGCATCACCCTCGGCCGCATCCATGAGGCCCTCGCCAACGAGTGGATGCGCCTTCAGGAAGAGGACAACACCTCATACCCGTATGAGGAGGAAGACCTGTTTAAGGCTCTGCGTTCCATGGGCGCACGGGCCGTCGAGGGGCGCCAGCCGCGACTCCTCATCGTGACTCCCGAACGTGAGAAGTTCGACGCAGACCGCTCCCTGATCCTCAAGGCGATGGATGAGAAGACGGCCAACGATGCCCGTGCCTATATCGGGCTGGACTTGGTGGAAGCCTACATGCCCAGCCTCCGCCGCCGTCCGCTGACGATGAACTAGGCTCTCGCACGCAGAACGCTACGGCCGTCCAGAGTATCGGACGGCCGTAGTCTTGTGCGGTCGATACTCTCACACTCTCATCTAGGAGGAACCTATGCCTACCTACACAATCGACTCTCGCGGGCCAACCCATCGTCTGATGCTAGGCTTCCGCTGTATCGGTGACTATCCCTCATTAGCTGCCGCCATGGACGCACGCGACGCTGCCGTCACCGCTGCTATCGTGGACGCCTTGATCCCTTGCCCCGTGCATCACGCCGCGCCTGAGCGTATGCCTGAGGCTATCGGGCGCCTGATGCATATGGACGTAACGCTCACCCGTGCTGAGGCACGCGCCAAGTATCGACGCTGACTAGCACTGCCCTCCCCTCCCCTGCTCTGCCCTCCCCCCTCCGCCAGGCCAGTTCTGGCCAAGCTTTTTTTATGGGATAGGGATAGGGGATAGAACTTCAGTAAGGGATAGAGAAAGGAGTTCAGAATGTATCGCGCAAAGTATTACAAAAACGGGAAAGTCTTCTCCACCGTGCAGTACACCTCCCACGAGATCATGAAGATGGTTCTTAATCAGGCTTCTAACTCCGAGAAGTTCAGACTCAAGGCTTGTGACAAGATGGGCTGTGAGATCTGGGAGAGCCGCAAGAACCCGTCCGTCTACGTCGTCTGTGAACCTATCAAGGGATAACCTAATGATCTTTCCAATCGGCCTGCCTCGCAACAATCAATCCCGCTACAGAGTCTCCTACACGGTGGGAGATAACACCTTCGACAAGCTCAAGACCTACTACTTCGACTCGTATGGGGATGCTAAGGAGTTCTCCAATCAGCTCCACTCCCACAACTTCCCCTACCGCTACTATGAGATCACCATCACGGGCCCGAACATGGAATACGGGCTGATCCTCGCTTCAGACCTGAAATAAGTAAATCTAGGAAAGGAAAGGAAACTAATCATGCCTCACATGTTCACCAGTATTTCTCTGGAAAGCCTCGTCAAGCTCGAAGCCAAGCCGGACATCAAGAACTATCTCAGGGATGAGAAGTATCTCATCGAGCCCGCTCTCATCCGTGCCGGTTACAAGGCCGTCTGGTTTCGGGACGGCGTGACTGATAAGTTCGGCCCGCTGGAGAGGGTCTGCATCGCAGTGGCCCGCGACAAGAAGGTCGTCCGCTTCACTTGGAGCTAGGTTAATCTCGAATCTTATCCAGAGCCTAGAAAACTCTGGATAGGATTGGAGAATTAACTCCAGAAAGGAACCTAATGGACAAGTATTCAGTAATGCTCTCGTTCATCAACACGATCCTCCGCTGCTGGAGGACTCAGCAGATTGGATCTGCTAAGGCCGTGAACATGATCGTCAATGTGATCCTCAAGGAACAAGGAGAGATCAAGTGAACTCTAACGTCCTCTTCTACCTCACTATTCTCTCAATTATCGGTGCGGTCATCTTTCATGAGTTGAGGGGAAGATGAACTGTGAGATCATCAAGGTTTCAGCTGGCAGATGGACATGGCAGGAATGCAAGACTTGCCTCATGTTTATCTGCTCTTACTGTGGCTCTCATTGCAGTTCGATTGCCCACATTGACACTTCTATCGCTGTTTGCCCGAGATGCGAAGAAGAACATAAGAAGGGAAGGTAATCTAATGACCGTCTACGTCGTGGGACACAACATCCTGCACAATGAAATCCCCGAGATCTGCCTCATGGCTATCTTCGAGTATAAGGAGGATGCTGAGGATTACATGGAGCAGCAGAAGAAGAACCCCCCACTTCTGGACATCTGCATCAAAACTGTCTACTTGGATTAAGAAAAGG
>Ga0157380_10002857_pt1 | contig 11723 bp, 13 predicted proteins | sample S35metaG_FD_119757 | JGI IMG/M metagenome (GOLD analysis project Ga0157380, IMG submission 119757) | Switchgrass rhizosphere microbial communities from Kellogg Biological Station, Michigan, USA - S3-5 metaG | ecosystem: Host-associated > Plants > Roots > Rhizosphere > Soil | place: USA...
AAGGCGCTCGTGCGACCCTAGTCCGAGGCCGCCATGTCCGGACGCCGCTTCGTCGCCACGGGGATCCTGCTCGCGCTCGGGGCCGTTTCCGCAAGCGCCCAGAGCCCGCTGCGGCTGACGCAGAAGATCGAGCTGCCCGGCGTCCAGGGCCGCATCGACCACATGTCCGTCGACGTGGAGGGCAGACGGCTCTCCGTCGCCGCGCTCGTCAACGGCACGATCGAAGTCGTCGATCTCGGAGCCGGCAAGCGCGTCCAGACGATCCGCCAGCTGGCCGAGCCGCAAGGCGTCCTGTTCGTCAAGGACGCGAGCCGCCTGGTCGTCGCCAACCGCCAGGACGGCTCGGTCCGGCTCTTCGACGGCGCGTCGCTGGAGCTTCGGAAGACGGCGCCGCTCGGAGCGGACGCCGACAACGTGCGGATCGACGTTTCGACGGGCCGCATCTGGATCGGCCACGGCGACGGCGCGCTCACGGCGATCGACGCGGCGGGGGCGAAGCTCGCGAGCGTCTCGCTCGGGGCGCACCCCGAGTCATTCCAGCTCGAGCGGGACGGGAGCCGCATCTTCGTGAACCTTCCTGACGCACGGAAGATCGCCGTGGTGGATCGACGCCAGCCGTCGGTGATCGCGAGCTGGACGACCGGCAACGCAACCCAGAACTTCCCGATGGCGCTCGACGAAGGCCACGAGCGGCTGTTCGTCGTCTGCCGAGCCCCCGCGCGTCTCGTCGTGCTCGACTCGGGCTCGGGGAGAGTCGTCGCCACGCTCCCGACCGTCGGCGATTCCGACGACGTCTTCTACGACCGCGACGCCCGGCGCATCTACGTGTCGGGGGGCGAGGGCGCCATCGTCGTCTACCTCCAGCTCGATCCCGACCGCTACCAGGAAGCGGCGCGGCTTTCGACCGTGACGGGAGCGCGGACGAGCCTGTTCTCCCCCGAGCTGCGGCGACTCTACCTGGCGGTGCGGCGTGAGGGCACGCAGCCGGCGGCCGTTTGGGTCTACGAGGCCGCGAAGTAGGGCGCGCGGCCTAGAACAGGCCGCGGATCCAGCCACCGTCGACGGCGATCGATTGGCCCGTGATGTACGCGGCACGCTCCGAGGCGAGGAACGCCGCGAGAGCCGCGAGCTCGCGCGGCTCGCCGAGCCGCCGCGCCGGGATCTCGGTCTCGAGGCGCGCGTAGAAGTCGCCTGCCGTCCCGCCGGCGCGCGCGGCGGTCGCGTCCGCCAGCTCGCTCAGCCGCTCCGTGCGCGTGTACCCGGGCAGCAGGTTGTTCACCGTGATCCCGAAGGGCGCCGTCTCGCTCGCGAGCGTGCGTGCCATCCCGGTGACGGCGGCGCGAAGCGCGTTCGAAAGGATCAGGTTCTCGACCGGCTGCTTCACCGTGATCGAGGTGACGTTCAGGATGCGGCCGAAGCGGCGCTGCTTCATCCCGGGCAGCACGGCGCGGATCAGCTCGACCGCGCTCGTGAGCAGCACGTCGACGGCCGCCTTCCAGGCCTCGGGCGACGTCGTGTCGAAAGTGCCCGCCGGCGGTCCGCCGGAGTTCGTCACCAGCACGTCGACGCGGCCGAGCTCGCCGAGCGCGCGCCGCGCGACCCGTTCGACGTCCGCGAGCTTCGCGACGTCGCCGGCCACCGGCACGACGCGGGCTCCGGTCTGCTGCGCGATCTCGCGCGCCGCCTGCGCCAGGCGCTCCTCGCCGCGCGCGCACATCACGACGGCCGCGCCCTCCGTCGCGAGCTCGTGCGCGATCGCGTAGCCGAGCCCGCGGCTCGAGGCCGCGACCAGCGCGACCTTGTCCTTGAGGCCGAGCTCCACGCTCAGCGTCCCCGCAGGTAGGCGTCGGTCTTGTCGAGCCAGTCCTGCCGCGGCGGGCAGAAGATGTCGACGTCGAGCGTGTCCTCGAGCGCCTCGGCCTTGTGCGGCAGGTTCGAGGGAATCGTCAGCACCTCGCCCGCGTGCACGTCGACCTGCTGCTTCTGGTCGGCGCCCAGCCAGAAGCGCAGCGTGCCTTCGAGGATGTACGTGACCTGCTCGTTCTCGTGCTGGTGGAGCGGCACGATGCAGCCCTTCTTCATGTAGACGTGCGAGAGCATGATCCGCTCGCCGGTCACGAGCCGGCGGTCGAGCAGGTCGTTGAGCTTCTCCTTCGGGATGTCGTCCCAGCGGTAGTGGCGCGCGGCGGTGGGCATTCTGGCTCCTTGGCGCGTCAGGCTCGAGGCTTCGCGGGCGCCTCGAGCGCCTGGCGCAGATCTTCGACGAGGTCGTCGGGGTGCTCGAGGCCGATCGCGAGCCGCAGCAGCCCCTCCGGCGCGCGGGTCGCAGGGCCCTCGATCGAGGCGCGATGCTCCACCAGGCTCTCGGGGCCGCCCAGGCTCGTGGCGCGGATGAACAGCCGCAGGCGAGCGGCCACGTCGAACGCCTCCGCCCGGCCTCCGCGCACGACGAACGATAGCATCCCGCCCGGCTCCGCCATCTGGGCGCTGGCGACCGCGTGGCCGGGGTCGCTCGCCAGGCCGGGATAGTGGACGCGCTCGACGCGCGGATGGCCGGCGAGAAACGCCGCCACCGCCGCCGCGTTGCTGCAGTGCGCCCGCATGCGCCAAGGCAGCGTGCGGATGCCCCGCAGCACCAGCCACGAGTCGAAGGGCGAGGGCACGGCGCCGCCGTCGGACTGCAAGGCGCGCAGCCGCTCGGCGACCTCGCCGTCCTCCCGGGCCACGACGACGCCGCCCATCGCGTCCGAGTGGCCGGAGAGGTACTTGGTCGTCGAGTGCATCACGAGGTCGACGCCCAGCTCGAGCGGCCGCTGCAGGAAGGGCGTCGCCCAGGTGTTGTCGCAGGCCGTGAGCGCGCGCCGCGACTTCGCGATCGCCACGATCGCCCGCAGGTCCGTGACGGCCATCGTCGGGTTCGAAGGGGTTTCCGTCCAGATCAGCCGGGTCGACGGGCGCAGCGCCGCCTGCACCGCGGCCGCGTCCGACATCTCGACGAACGTGACCTCGAGACCCCAGCGCTCGAGCTGCGTGCGGAGGAGCTTCGCCGTGCCGAAGTAGGCGTCGAGCGGCGCTACGACGTGGTCGCCCGGCGCGAGCGCCTGGAACACGGCGTGGCTCGCGGCCATCCCGGAGGCGAAGGCGATCGCGCTCGCTCCGCCTTCGAGCTGCGCGAGCGCGGCTTCGAGCGAGCGCCGGTTCGGGTTGCCGCCGCGGATGTAGTCGTAGCCGGACGGGTACGAGCCGTCCTTCGCGCGCTCGAAGGTCGTCGAGAGGTGGATCGACGGCATCACGGCACCCGTGGCAGGCTCCGGCGCGCCGCCCGCGTGCACGGCCAGCGTCTCGAAACGCAAGGTCACGCTCCTTCTTTCAGGGCTGCGAGCGCAGCCTGGGCCGCGGCCAGCTCGGCGCGCGTCTGTGCCAGCGCGCGCCGGGCGCCGTCCTCCGCCCTGGTCTTCTCGTCCGCCTGCGCGCGGGCCTTGTCGAGCCGCGCCTCGAACTGCTCGACGTCGGCCCTGGCGGCGGCCGCACGCGACTCCGCCTGCTCCAGCGCACGCTCGGCAGAGCTCGCCTCCCGCTTCAGCCGCGCGACCTCGAACTCGGCCTGCTGCACGCGCAGGCGCCGGCTCCGGCGCTCGTCGTCGGCGCGCCGCTCGTCCTCGGCTTCGCGCTCGGCGTTCGAGGGTTGTTCCTTCTCGACGCGGCCCGAGCCGCCGCGCGGCGTGAACGGTTCCGGGCTTCGCGCCTGGCGCGCGGGTACGGGCGGCAGGTCGAGACCGCCGAGGCCGAGGGCCACGTCGAAGCCGGCCGGTTGGAGCTCCGTGACGAGCCGCCCCGGCGTGGGCGCGGTCGTCCCCGGCGGCCGCGGCGTCGCGAGCGCCTCGAGCGTCGCGCTCAGCCGCTGCACGATCGCGGGACCGCCCGCGGCGCCGCTGTCGACGAGCCGGCGCTCGGCGGCGCGGGCGGCCGCCTGGAGCGTCTCGGCCTTGCGGCGCGTCGCGTCCTTGAGCGCTCCAGCCCCGCCGCCGCCGAGCGCCTCGCGCTGGGCGGCCGCGAGCTCGGTCATCGCCTGGGCGAGCGCGTCGAAGCGCGCGCGGTCGCGCCAGTAGACCTGGTTCACGGCCCACGCGACGGCGGTCGGCTTCGCCAGCTCCTTCACGCGCGCGGCGCCGTCCTTGTCTCCCGCGGCCTTGCACTCGGCCGCGAGCGCGTTTCGAGACGGCGTGAACTCGGCGACCTTGCCCTGGTAGAGCCGGTCGATGGCGGTTTCCAGCTCGGAGATGGACAGGGACATCAGCATGAAGCTACGTCGGACGGCCGCGCGATTCCAGGCGGCGGGCCGCAGCCTTGACCTGCTCGCGTCAAGGTGGTATCTGATTCGCCTCGATCGGTCCCTTTTTCGATCAGCGATGGCCGTGCCGCGCCCCCGCGGAAGCGGAGTGGCTGGAGGATGATGCAGCCCAAGCCCGACACCCTGGACCCGGTCGCCGGACCGAAGTCGCTCATCCTCGGCGGACACGATTTTCACTCCATCACGGAGGTCGTCTCCTCGGTCCTCGAGCGCAAGGCGCCGCTCGGCTGGTGGGCCGTCTTCGGCTTCGCGCTGCTGCTGCTCGGCGGCCTTGCGGTCGGCGTGCCCTGGCTGGTCTGGGAGGGCGTCGGCGTCTGGGGCCTGAACATCCCGGTCGGCTGGGCCTGACATCACCAACTTCGTTTTCTGGGTCGGCATCGGCCACGCCGGGACGCTGATCTCCGCGATCCTGCTGCTGTTCCGCCAGAAGTGGCGCACGTCGATCAACCGCGCGGCCGAGGCGATGACGCTGTTCGCGGTGCTGTGCGCGCTCACCTTCCCCGGCATCCACGTCGGCCGCATCTGGGTCGCGTACTGGCTCGCGCCGGTCCCCAACCAGATGGGCGTCTGGCCGAACTTCAGGAGCCCGCTGCTCTGGGACGTGTTCGCGGTCAGCATCTACGGCACCGTCTCGCTCCTCTTCTGGTACGTCGGCCTGATCCCCGACCTCGCGACGCAGCGCGACCGCTCGACGACGAAGATCAAGCAGTGGATCTACGGCGCCTTCGCGCTGTGCTGGCGCGGCTCGCAGCGCCACTGGCAGCACTACGAGGTCGCGTACCTGGTGCTGGCCGGCCTCTCGCCGCCGCTCGTGCTCTCGGTCCACTCGATCGTCTCGATGGCCTTCGCGGTGTCGCAGCTGCCGGGCTGGCACACGACGATCTTCCCGCCCTACTTCGTGGCCGGCGCGATCTTCTCCGGCTTCGCGATGGTGATCACGCTGATGGTGATCTGCCGCAAGGCCTTCGGACTCGAGCAGGTCATCACGATGCGCCACCTCGACTACATGGCGAAGGTCATCCTGGCCACGGGCATGATGGTCGGCTACGCGTACTCGCTCGAGTTCTTCATCGCCTGGTACAGCGGCAACCCGGCCGAGGTGTACGTGTTCGTGAACCGCGCGACCGGCGACTATGCCTGGGCCTACTGGACGATGATCAGCTGCAACGTATTGGTGCCGCAGCTGTTCTGGTTCAAGAAGCTGCGCGAGAGCCTGGTGGCGCTCTTCGTGATCTCGATCTTCGTGAACATCGGGATGTGGTTCGAGCGCTTCGTGATCATCGTGACGTCGCTCCACCACGACTTCCTCCCCTCGTCCTGGGACTATTTCCGGCCGACGATCTGGGACGTCGCCTGCCTCGTCGGGTCTTTTGGCCTCTTCCTCACGCTCTTCTGCCTGTTCGTGCGTTTCGTGCCGATGGTGGCGACCGCCGAGGTGAAGACGGTGCTCCCCCAGGCCGACCCCCACCACGGCTCGGCCGCGGGACCCGGCGCGCCGCCGCCGGTGCCGGCCCTGCCCGCGGGCGAGCGCTTCGGCCTGCTCGCCGAGTTCACGACGCCGGCGGTGCTCTATCGCGCGTGCGAGTCGGTGCGCGACGCCGGCTACTCGCGCTGGGACGCCCACACCCCGTTCCCGGTCCACGGCCTCGACCGCGCGATGGGGCTGCGGCGCTCGAAGCTGCCCTGGGTCGTGTTCGTGCTGGCGATGGGCGGCGCCGCGGGCGGGTTCGCGCTCCAGAGCTGGGTCCACTCGGTCGCCTACCCGTCGGTGCTCAGCGGCAAGCCCTTCTTCGCGTGGCCCGCCTATATCCCGGTGACCTTCGAGCTGGGAGTGCTGGGCGGAGCGCTCGGCGCGGTGTTCGGGATCCTCGCGTTCAACAAGCTGCCGCGCCACCACCACCCGCTCTTCGCGTCGACGAGCTTCGAGCGCGCGAGCGACGACCGCTTCTTCATCTCGATCGAGTCGCGCGACCCGCGCTTCGACGCGAGCGCGACGCCGGAGCTGCTGCGGCAGGCCGGCGCCTCGCGGCTCGAATGGCTGACGGCGTGAGCGATGTCTTGAGCGATGTCTTGAGGAGGATCAGCGCGTGACGCACGAGACGGCCCACGCGGGCGAGCTGCGGATCCCGTCCACCCACGCCTGGTCGCGGCTGCCGGCGCTCGGCGCGGGCCTGGCCGCGGTCGGCGGCCTGCTGCTCCTGGCGTTCGGCCGGTCGAGCGAGCGGCTGATGGCGGCGTGGCTGGTCGCCTTCCTCTTCTTCCTGACGATCGCGCTCGGCTGCCTGTTCTTCGTGCTGATCCACACCGCGATGGCGGGCAGCTGGGGAATCGTGGTGCGGCGCGTGGCGGAGAACGCCGCCGCGACGGTGCCGCTGTTCGCGCTGCTCTTCATTCCGGTGGCGCTCAACCTTCACGCGCTCTACCACTGGAGCGACCCGGAGGCGGTGGCGCACGACGCGCTCCTGCGCTGGAAGGAGCCCTACCTCAACGAGAGCTTCTTCCTGGCGCGCGCGGCCTTCTACTTCGTGGTCTGGTCCGGGATCGCGCTCTGGGCGCGCGGGCTGTCGCGCCGGCAGGACCTGGCCGCCGACCCCGTGGCCAACGGGAGGCTCAGGCGCTATAGCGCCGCGCTCCTGGTCCCGCTCTCGCTGACGGTCACCTTCGCCGCCTTCGACTGGATCATGTCGCTCGCCCCGCACTGGTACTCGACGATATTCGGGGTGTATGCCTTCGCCGGCGGCTTCGTCGCGGGAATCGCGCTCCTGACGATCGTCGCCGTGGGCCTGCGCGGCGCCGGCCTGCTGCCTTCGATCACGACCGAGCACCTGCACGACCTCGGCAAGCTGCTGTTCGCGTTCACGGTGTTCTGGGCGTACATCGCCTTCTCGCAGTTCTTCCTGATCTGGTACGGGAACATCCCCGAGGAGACGGTCTTCTTCCTGGCGCGGCTCCAGGGCGGCTTCAAGCTCGTCACGATCGCCCTGGCCGTCGGCCACTTCGGCGTGCCCTTCTTCTTCCTGATGCCGCGCGCGATCAAGCGAAACCCCGCTACACTGGTGGCTGCGGCGCTGTGGCTGCTCGCGATGCATTACGTCGACGTCTACTGGCTGGTGATCCCGTCGATCCACGGCCTCGGGGCGCGCCCCGGGCTCGTCGACGTGGCGGCGCTCGCGACCGTGGGCGGCGTGTTCCTGGCCGGTTTCGGCTGGCTGCTCGTGAAGAGCCCGCTCGTGCCGGCCTACGACCCGCGGCTGTCGGAGTCGCTGGCTTTCGAGAACGTCTAGATCCGCGCGGGAGGCAAGGGCCCGCGCCACTTCGGAATCATGATTCGGGGCCGGCGGGACCGGCCGAGGAGGCGATGATGCGAGGCAGTTTCGCGGGCCGGGCGGCGCTCGGCGTGGCCGTTTTCGTGGCGGCTTCGGCGGCGCAGGCGGGGACGATCAGCGGCACGGCCACCTACGACGGCAAGGTCCCGGCGCTCAAGCCGCTCTCGGTCGCGGCCGAGCCGATCTGCGCGAAGCAGCACGACAGCGTGCCGAACGAGATGCTCGTGCTCGGCGCCGGCAACACGATGGCGAACGTGCTGGTGCGCGTCGTCAGCGGGCTGCCCGCCGGCAAGACGTATCCGGCGCCGACGACGCCCGTGACCATGGACCAGCACGGCTGCCAGTACAAGCCGCACGTGATGGGCATCATGGTCGGCCAGCCGTTCAAGGTGCTGAACAGCGACGGCATCCTGCACAACGTGCACGCGCTGTCGAAGGTGAACGCGACCTTCAACATGGCGATGCCGCCCACCCGCAAGGAGGCGAGCGCCACGTTCGGCAAGGAAGAGGGGATGTTCGTGATCAAGTGCGACGTGCACCCCTGGATGCAGTCCTACATGGGCGTGTTCTCGCACCCGTTCTTCGCGGTGACCGGCCCGGACGGCAAGTACACGATCCCGAACCTGCCCGCGGGCACGTACGAGATCGAGGCCTGGCACGAGAAGCTCGGCACGCAGAAGTCGAAGGTGACGGTAGGAGCGTCCGACACCCAGACGGCCGCCTTCAAGTTCGCGCCGCCCACGAAGTAGGCGAACGCCCGGCGCGCGCGCCGGGCACGATCCCTGAGATAGAGGACCACGAATGGCTCAGACGACAGTCGCGCACGGCGCGGCACCGGCCCACGAGGGGCACCACGAGGAGCTCGGGTTCTGGCGGAAGTACGTCTTCTCCGTCGACCACAAGGTGATCGGCATCCAGTACGCCGTCACCGGGCTCGTGTTCCTGCTCTTCGGCTTCACGCTGATGATGCTGATGCGCTGGCAGCTGGCCTACCCGGGCCAGGTGCTGCCGCTCATCGGCGCGCTGCTCGGCGAGTCCCGCACGCCCGGCGGCGTGATGCTGCCCGAGTTCTACAACGAGCTCGGCGCGATGCACGGGACGATCATGGTGTTCCTGGGCGTCGTGCCGCTCGCCGTCGGCGGCTTCGGCAACTTCGTGCTGCCGCTGCAGATCGGCGCGCCCGACATGGCCTTCCCGCGCATCAACATGGCGAGCTACTGGAGCTACTTCGTGGGCGGTTGCGTGATGCTCGCGAGCTTCTTCGTTCCCGGCGGCGCCGCGCAGTCCGGCTGGACCTCCTACGCGCCGCTCAGCGACATCGCGAGCTCCGGGCAGACCTGGTGGCTGTTCGGCATGGTGTTCCTGATCACGTCGTCGCTGCTCGGCTCGCTGAACTTCATCGTCACCACGATCCAGCTGCGCGCGCCGGGCCTCACCTTCTGGCGGCTGCCGTTCTTCGTCTGGGCGCAGTTCGTGACCGCGTTCCTGCTGCTCCTGGCGTTCCCGCCGCTCGAGGGCGCCGCGTTCCTGCAGCTCATGGACCGCCTCGCGCACACCAGCTTCTTCCTGCCCTCCGGCCTCGTGGTGAGCGGCCAGGCGCTCCAGGTCTCGGGCGGCGGCAATCCGCTCTTGTGGCAGCACCTCTTCTGGTTCCTCGCCCACCCCGAGGTCTACGTGCTGATCCTGCCGGCGATGGGCATCGTGGCCGAGGTGGTCGCGAACAACACCAGGAAGCCCCTGTGGGGCTACCGCTCGATGGTGTACTCGCTGATCTTCCTCGGCTTCATGTCCTTCGTCGTCTGGGCGCACCACATGTTCATCACGGGCATGGGCACCACGATGGCGGCGTTCTTCCAGACCACGACCATGATCATCTCGATCCCGTCGGTCGTGATCCTGAGCTCGCTGTTCATCTCGCTCTACGGCGGCTCGATCCGCTTCACGACGCCGATGCTGTTCGCGCTCGGCTTCCTGCCGATGTTCGGGATCGGCGGGCTCACCGGGCTGCCGCTCGGCCTCACCGCCTCCGACATCCACCTGCACGACACCTACTACGTGATCGGCCACTTCCACTACGTGGTGGCGCCGGGCACGATCTTCGGCCTGTTCGCCGGCATCTACTACTGGTTCCCCAAGGCGACCGGCCGGATGATGAACGAGACGCTCGGCCGCATCCACTTCTGGGGCTCGTTCGTGTTCATGAACGTGATCTTCATGCCGATGTTCATCATGGGCCTCGCGGGCGTGTCGCGCCGGCTCTACGACGGCGGCGCCTCGTACGCGCACGCGCAGGGCGTGCTGCAGTGGAACGTGGTCTCGTCGTGGGGCGCCTGGTCGCTCGCGCTCTTCCAGCTGCCGTTCATCTTCAACTTCTTCTGGAGCATCTGGCGCGGCCGGAAGGTGGACGACAATCCCTGGCACGCGACCACGATCGAGTGGGCGGCGCCGTCGCCGCCGCCGCACGGCAACTTCGCGAGCCAGCCGCAGGCGCACCGCGGCCCCTACGACTACAGCGTCCCGGGCGCCGCGCGGGACTACTCGCCGCAGTGGGAGGGCGTGGGCGCATGAGCATGGAGATTCCCTACACCGTCGAGGCGCGGCCCGACACCGGGCTCACCAACGGCAAGCTCGGCATCTGGCTGTTCCTGGCCTCCGAGGTGATGCTGTTCGGCGCGCTGTTCGCGTCGTACGTGATGCTGCGCGTCGGCAACGAGCACTGGCCGGCCGGCGCCACCTACCTCAACATCCCGCTCGCCACGCTCAACACCGTGATCCTGATCAGCTCTAGCGTCACGATGGTGCTGGCGTGGGCCTCGATCGCGAAGCACGACTTCAAGAAGTTCCGCCTGTTCATGGGGATCACGATCCTGTGCGGCTTCGGCTTCCTGACCGTGAAGTACTTCGAGTACTCGGCCAAGTTCCACCACGAGCTGTTCCCGTCGACCAACACCTTCCTCGCGATCTACTTCACGCTCACGGGGCTCCACGGGCTGCACGTGATCGGCGGGATGGCGGTCAACAGCTACCTGTGGGGACCGGGCTCGAAGCTCTACAAGACGGACCCGGTTCACTTCACGAACCGGGTCGAGAACTCGGGCCTGTTCTGGCACCTGGTCGACCTCGTCTGGATCTTCCTGTTCCCGATCCTCTACCTGCTCTAGGAGCGCCTCGATGAGCGACAGCCACGACGCCCACAAGCCCGCCGCCGCCCACGCCGGCCACTCGGCCGAAGAGGTCGACCACCACGTGCGCGCGGCCTATTACGTGTTCGGCTCGCTGCTGGTGCTGACCGGGTTCACCGTGGGCGCCTACTTCCTGCACCTGCCCAAGCACCTGGCGATCGCGCTCGCGCTCCTGATCGCCGCCACCAAGGGATCGCTGGTCGCCGCCTGGTTCATGCACCTCGTCTCCGAGCGCAAGCTGATCCTGTGGATGCTGGTGCTGACCGCCACCCTGTTCATCCCGCTGCTGCTGCTGCCCGTATTGACCGTGGCGGACCACATCAAGCTGCGCTAGCCATGTCGCTCAAGGGCTTCCACGTCGTCTTCGTGACCGCCTCGGTGCTGCTCGCCTTCGGCTTCGCGCTGTGGTGCTTCCAGGCGGCGCCCGCGCCCGGCACCGGACGCCTGGTGGCGGGGGCGGTATCCGTGCTGGTCGGGCTGGGTCTCGTCGGCTACGAGGCCTGGTTCCTGAAGAAGATGCGGAGCCTGCCGTGAAGCGCGCCCTGGTCCTGCTCGCGCTGCTGACCCTCGCCGGCGGCGCTCCGGCGCTCGCCTGCCCCACCTGCTACGGCAACGCCGAGGGGCCGATGATCGACGGGGCGCGGCTCGGGATGTGGCTGCTGCTCGGCGTGACGTTTGCGATCCAGGGCGGCTTCATCGCCTTCTTCCTTTACCTGCGCCGGCAGGCCCGAAGGGCCCAGCACCAGGCGCTCGACGACGAATGGTCCCGGATGCAGAGAACGCACGACCGGGCGTGGAGGAACGTCTAAGCCATGGGCAACTGGTTCACGATGCCGCGTCTCGCCTCGCAGCACGGGGCGGCGC
>Ga0157380_10002858_pt1 | contig 11722 bp, 5 predicted proteins | sample S35metaG_FD_119757 | JGI IMG/M metagenome (GOLD analysis project Ga0157380, IMG submission 119757) | Switchgrass rhizosphere microbial communities from Kellogg Biological Station, Michigan, USA - S3-5 metaG | ecosystem: Host-associated > Plants > Roots > Rhizosphere > Soil | place: USA: Michigan...
GGAGTGTTCAATCATTGTTTTTGCAGCAATCCTGGTTTCTATCTTAATGAACAATTGGTGGATACCGGTATTCAATCAAATGTTTGGTGAAATTGATGTTCGCGCCGATTACCTGCACGATAGCGACCTGGTTATCTTTTTGGTTTGCTTGCTGGTAGCTACTACTTTGCTGGCTGGTTCATATCCTGCTTTTTATGTTAGCGGGTTTAATCCTACAACTATATTCAGAGGCTCTGTAAAATTTGGTGGCACCAATTTGTTTTCGCGCCTGATGCTTGGCCTGCAACTCTCTATTGCGATCATTACAGCTATTGCAGCTGTGGCCTTTGCCCGTAATGCAGAATTCCAACGCGATTATGATTTTGGATACAGCCGTGAAAATACGATGGGCATCATGCTGCCGGATTCGTCGAGCTACATTCCCCTGAAAAATGAAATGACAAATATCCCGGGGGTAAGATCGATGGCGGGAACCAGGAATCACATTGCCTTTTCCTATCGCAACGTCGTCGCTGAATCCGAACAAATGAAAAAGGAAACTAATTTTTTTGAAGTCGGCAGGGATTACCTGGAAACGATGCAACTGAAGCTTTCTTCCGGAAGGGGCTTTGATCCCACTTCCGAAGCCGAATACGATGATGCATTGCTGATAACTCAAAAATTGGCCGCAAGATTTGGATGGACGGAAAAAGAAGCCTTGGGGAAACGCGTTCATATTGATAGCACCGATTTTACGGTGGTTGGAATACTAAAGGATTTCCATTCTAATCGTCTATTTGATCCGATGGATCCGGTAGCAATGAAACTGTCAAGGGAAACCAGGTTCCAGTTCTTGATCATGGAGGCAAAACCGAAACAACTTACCGCGGTATACGGTAAAGTGCAGGATGCCTGGAAAAGATTGTTCCCGATGAAGCCTTTTAACGGCTTCTATCAAAACCAGGTTACGGCAGAGGCGTTTCAAACCAGTAAAAGCATTGCCATCATTTTCAAATGGTTTGCCATTGTCTGTATTCTCTTAACTGCAACGGGGCTTTTTGCTTTGGTTTCGTTGACTACGTTGAAAAAGATGAAAGAGATAGCCTTGCGCAAAGTGGTTGGCGCTGCTCCTCGTCACATTATGGTGCTCGTCAATAGGGGCTATTTCTGGATATTCATTATATCCGCGCTTGTTGGCTGTTATGGAGGCTATGCCCTGACGAAAATGTTGTTGGATATGATATTTAAGATTAATGCCGGTGTGAACACTACCGCCGTTGTTGGATCAGTTGGCGCTTTGTTTTTGATTGCAGCTTTGGTGACGGGTATCAAAGTTTGGCAGGCTGTACGAACCAACCCGGTAAAGTTGTTAAGAACTGAATAATGCAATTGTTATGATCACGAGTTTTTTCCTTGTGGCGTATCGAAATCTCGTTAAGAATAAGGCAACGACCCTACTTAATTTCTCAGGTCTTTCAATGGGCGTAACCGTTTGTCTTGTTATTGCGATTTGGCTGCAACGGATGTTGGAAGGTCGGCGTTGGCTGTTCGGATTTCGAGATTCAATTTTCGATTTTTCAACTTTTGAAATTAAAATGAATATGAAACTTAATAAAACTACATAAAGTCATGATAAAAAATTATTTCAAGATTGCGTGGCGGAATATTGTGAAGCACAAAGCATACTCCACCATCAATATTGTCGGACTGGCGATTGGAATTGCAGCATGTCTTCTCATTCTCCAGTATGTAGCATTTGAGCTGAGCTATGAAAATTTCCAGGAGAGGAAAGACCGTATTTACCGTGTACAACAGGACAGGTATGACAAAGGAAAACTAAGTACCCAATGGGCCGCAGGCGCCTATGCCGTGGGCAACTCGTTCAAGGAAGCCATACCTGAAATTGAAGATTATGTAAAAGTTGTTCAGAGGAGACAGGTCACCACCGAAGTCAATAACCAGCCATTGAAAATTGAAAAAATCTTTTTTGCAAGTAGTTCCTTCTTTAACATATTTACCCGTCCCTTGATTGCCGGTGATAAGAATAACGCGTTGAAAGAGCCATTTACCGTTGCACTTTCTGAAACTACCGCGAAGAGAATATTTGGGACAACTGCAAATGTTGTTGGCAAGAATTTAAAACTGAACCGAAAGGATGATTATACCGTCACCGCTGTATATAAAGATGCGCCGGTCAACACCCAACTAAAACCGGATCTATTATTGTCTTATGCCACTTATTTAAAATGGACAACCGATTCCAGTGGCAGGGGCCCTGAAACTGCATGGCAATGGGATGGGTGCCTTACCTATTTACTATTGAATAAGGATGCAAATCCTGCTTTAGTTGAAAAGAAATTTGTCCCGATCGTTGAGAAATTTACGGCCAAAGACATGAAGCAATACAATGCGGCCGTTAAATACCATTTGCAACCATTGTCCAGGATTCACCTCTATTCCCATTATATGATGGAACCGGGTGAAAATGGGGATGGCAACACGGTCTATTTATTGCTGGCCATTGCATTTTTTATTGCCATTATTGCATGGGTCAATTATATTAATCTTGCTACTGCACGTGCCATAACGCGGGCTAGGGAAGTTGGTGTTCGCAAAGCCGTCGGTTCACAACGCCGGCAGCTGGTCATTCAATTCCTTTCCGAGTCGGCTTTACTGAACGGGATTGCGCTGGTGCTCGCGTTATTGATTGTTATGATTGCGATCCCCGGATTTAACCGGCTTTCAGGCTTGCAACTTTCTATATCGTTGTTTAACCGACCCGATTTTTGGTTAGGATTAACGGCATTATTCGTGGTGGGAGTATTTTTTTCGGGGTTATATCCTGCGTTTGTCTTATCTAATTTCAAACCAATTGAAGTGCTGAAAGGCAAATTAGGCACCACGAAGCAGGGCTCTTTGCTTAGAAAGTCTTTGGTTGTATTTCAGTTTGCGGCTTCATTATTTCTGCTTATCGGGACCGTAACCGTCTACCAGCAGATTCAATACATGCGTAAACAATCGCTTGGACTTAACATTGATCAGACATTGGTGGTTCCACCACCTGTGGTTGGAATTGATTCCACCTTTTTACAAAAAATGACTGCATTTAAGCAGGATTTGCAGCAGCAGTCAACGATCCACGATATTACCGTTTCCACCAGCATACCTGGCGAGCCCGTAGACTGGAATGCAGGGGGCATCAAGCTTGTGGGCGCGGATGAATCCACGCAAAATCAATATCGTGTTATCGGTGTGGATTATGATTACATGAAAACCTATGGACTCAAGTTAATTGCTGGCCGCACATTCTCTAAAAACTTTGGTTCCGACAAATTCTCTGTGATCTTTAATAGGAAAGGGATCGAGCAACTCGGCTTTAATAACCCCATAGAGGCGATTGGAAAAAAGATTGATTTTTGGGGAGATCAGTATACGATTGAAGGGGTGACGGAAAATTTTCACCAGCAATCCTTGCGGGAAGCATTCGAGCCTTTAATTCTGCGCCTGATACCGGATGTGAACGGGTACATTTCTGTAAAAACGAAAGCTGCAAATGTTAGCCAGACGGTCACCACTGTAAAATCCGGATGGGGTAAATTTTTTCCTGGCAATACTTTTGAATATTTCTTCCTCGACGATCATTTTGATGCGCAGTATAAAGCCGACCAGCGCTTCGGACAGGTATTCGGACTGTTTACATCACTTGCGATTTTTGTTGCATGTCTTGGATTATTTGGTCTTGCATCATTTACTACAATCCAGCGCACCAAAGAAATTGGCATTAGAAAAGTACTGGGTGCGTCCGTGACAAGAATACTTGGGCTCTTATACCAACAGTTTGCTATTCTGTTGGTGATTGCATTTGCCGTTGCTATTCCATTGGCCTGGCTGACGGTAAGAAGTTGGCTGCAGGGATATGCGTTCAGGATCGACATGCATTGGGCCTATTTTGTATTGCCATTCGTAGCTATTGTACTTATTGCTTTAGTGACCGTGAGCTTCCAGTCGATAAGAGCAGCACTGGCAAACCCGGCGAAGTCTCTAAGAACAGAATAGTCATCACCTTTCGAATTTCGAAATTCAAATTTCGAAATTCGAAGAAATTGAGAACAAATTGTCAAGCGAAAACTAAGTGTTATGATAAAGAATTTTATCAAAGTTGCCGTGCGAAGCTTAGTAAAGAATAAGTTTTACACTTCCATCAACATTATCGGGCTGGCGGTTGGATTGGCTACTTGCCTGTTGATCTTATTGTATGTGCTGGATGAATTGAGTTTTGACAAATATAATAAGAATGCTGAACGAATATTCCGCGTTAACAACGAGGTTAAGTTTGGCGATAATTATTTTGATATGGCGGTTAGTCCCGCTTTATTGGGAACAACAATGGTTAAAGATTTTCCGCAAGTGGAGCAATACACGCGCCTGCGCTGGTATGGAGGTTTCCTGGTCAAAAAGGGCAATGAAAACATCCAGGAAGACAGGATAGGTTTTGCCGATTCGACACTGTTTGATGTATTCACGCTACCGCTGATTGCGGGAAATCCAAAAACGGCTCTGCGCGAACCTCACTCGCTTGTCATTACCGAAAAGATTGCCAGGAAATATTTTAATTCGGTGGATGCTGTCGGCAAGCAAATGATTATTAACGACACCGGTAATTATAAGGTAACAGCCGTGATTGAAGATATTCCTCGTCAATCGCATTTCAATTTCGACATGTTTGTCCCCATGATCGAGAACAACGGGAGCAATGACGACAACTGGCTGAGTGAAAACTGGAATACGTATGTTTTATTGAAGAACAAGGGAGATAAAGAAAAGCTGGAACCGCAATTGAATGCATTTATGGAGAAGTACAGCAGCCCACTGTTGCAGAGCGTAATAAATCAGAACATGGAAGATTTCAAAAAGTCAGGCGGCTATATCAGGGCAAGCCTGACGCCGCTCACGGCTATTCACCTCCACTCAAATAAACTGGCCGAACTTGATGGAAACGGGAACGCTCAGATCGTCTATATCTTTTCCGCAATAGCCTTCCTGATCCTGGTAATTGCCTGCGTGAATTTTATGAACCTTTCTACTGCCCGGTCCGCCAATCGCGCCAAAGAAGTGGGGATCCGGAAAGTTTTAGGTACGTTGAGAAAGAACCTCGTCATGCAGTTCATCACGGAGTCGATGCTAATTAGTATCGTGGCTCTTGTCCTGGCCCTGGTAATTACCTGGTTGTTGCTTCCATATTTTAACCAGCTTTCGGGAAAAGAGATATTTGTGAGTAATGTGTTCCAACCGACAATGATCCTTTCGCTTGTGGTTCTAATAATTATTGTTGGACTCTTAGCGGGTAGTTACCCGGCATTTTTTATGTCTGCATTCCAGCCGATTGATGTTTTAAAAGGTAAGCTGGCAAAGGGGTTTAAGAGATCATGGCTTCGAAATGCCCTGGTTGTTTTTCAATTTACTATTTCGATCATGCTCATCTTTGGCACGATTGTAATTTATAACCAACTCAATTATATTCAAAATAAGGACCTTGGCTTTGACCGGCGCGGGGTAATAACTATTAATAATACCAGCGTGCTGGGCGACCAGGCAAAAACATTCAGGGATGAGCTCATGAAGATTACGGGCATTGGAACTGCCACTATGAGCGGCTACCTGCCGGTAAATTTCAACAGGAGCAATGATGCTTACTTTACCTCCCCGACGCTTGATCAAAAGTCTGCTATTTCAATGCAAAACTGGGTTGTGGATGAAAATTATGTATCTGCACTGAATATACAGATCGTGGAAGGGAGAAATTTTTCGCCGCAATTTCCCACCGATTCATCTGCCATAATTATTAATGAGGCTGCTGCGAAATTTCTTGCAACGAAAGACTTATTGAACAAAAAGCTATACAATATCAGGGACGTCAATTCTAAGGCGCTTAATGAATGGCATATAATAGGAATTGCGAAAAATTTCAACTTTAATTCTTTGCGTGACGTAATTACTCCTCTTGCGCTCAGGTTTGGAGCAAGCAACGGCAATATTTCTCTTCAGGTAACCTCACCAAATATCGCGGCTTTAATAGTGCAGGTTAAGAATAAATGGCATTCCATGGCTCCCGCCGTGCCTTTCAGTTATTCATTCATGGATGAAGATTTCAACAGGCTTTATACCGCGGAAGAGAGAACCGGAAAGATATTTATCTCCTTTGCGATATTTGCTATTCTCATTGCAAGCCTCGGGTTATTTGGACTGATAACTTATGCAGCCGAACAAAGGGTGAAAGAAATAGGCATTCGCAAAGTATTGGGTGCTGACGTGGGTAATATTGTAATGATGATCTCAAAAGATTTTATGAGACTTGTTTTTTTCGCGTCACTTTTTGCATTCCCGATCGCCTGGTGGGCCATGAACAAGTGGTTGCAGGACTTTGCATATCGGGTGAATATTGGGTGGTGGGTATTTGCGGCAGCAGGTATTGTGGCAATACTCATCGCATTAATTACCGTTAGTTTTCAATCGATCAAAGCGGCAATGGCAAATCCCGTGGAGTCGTTGAGGACCGAGTGATGTTGGATTTTGGATATTAGATATTAGATTCTAGATACTAGATACTGGATACTAGATACGGGATATTAAATATTGGATATTAGTTGGAGGTTCGAGCTTCGAAATTCAGATTTCGAATTTAAACTTGAATTTTATTTGGTTCTTGGATCTTGGATCTTGGTTCTTGTACCTTGTTAAACGACCGACTATGATCAGAAACTATATAAAAATTGGGTGGCGCGATATTCAAAAACATCGGTTCTTTTCGATCGTGAATATCGTTGGGCTGTTTACCGGTATCCTGTTTACATTATTGATCGGGGCATATATATGGGGAGAGTTGCAGGTCAATAGAAACTTACGTAACCATAACCGGCAATATATCCTGACAACAGTTTCGACTGATCCAAACGTTGGTTTTGAACTGGCCACCTTCGGACCACTGGCAAAGCGTTTAAAAGAGGATTACCCGGCTTTGATTGCTGATTATTACCGGTACGATGGAGTCACCTCGGTAATTTCAAAAGGGGATAAACATTTCCGGGAAGGTTTGCAAATAGGCGACAGCAATTTGCTGAAGATGTATGGACTTGAAGCATTGTACGGGGATGCGAAAACGGCATTGAACGATCCATATTCTGTCGTGATCACGGATGAAAAAGCCATTAAATATTTTGGAAAGAAGGATGTAGTGGGGGAATTCATCAATATACAAAGTTTTTCAGGGAGCAAACATGACTTTAAGGTCACAGCTGTTTTAAAAGAAATGCCACAAAATAGTCTTACCGAACTGGCAAAAGGCTACAAAAATTCATTTTTTCTTCCGGTTAATACACTATCCTATTTCGGCAGGACTGATATTGAGTCATGGAATAATATTTTTATTGCCTCCTATATCGAACTGAAGAAGGGAGTAAGCCCTAAGGATCTCGAAAAACCTATCCGTCAGTTATTACACGAGAATGCGGACCCGGGTTTGGCAAAGGTCATAACAGTTAAACCGGTATTATTGAGTGATTACTATTTGCAACAATTCAATGGCCTGGTGAAACGGATGCTTTATACTTTATCCTTTACCGGGCTCTTTATTTTGTTGATGGCGATCGTAAATTTTATAAATATCGCCATTAGCCATTCTTCAGCCAGGATGAGAGAGATTGGTGTGAGAAAGGTATTGGGAGGTTTGAAGAAACAGCTGGTGCTTCAGTTTCTTATTGAATCGATGCTTCTGGTATGCGTGGCCATGCTATTTGCATTAATAGCCTATCCGTTCATAAAACCTTTATTTGAACAAATAGTCGGCAAGGAAATACCGGCGTTAACTGCATTCCCGGTTTATTTTATTTTGATCCCGATGCTTCTAGTATTGGTAGTTGGATTTTTCGCAGGAGTGTATCCTGCCTTCGTTTTATCATCGATGCAGGTAGTAGATTCTCTGAAGGGAAAATTAAAAACTGTCAAAGAAAATTTCTTTTTAAGAAAGTCACTTGTGGCTTTTCAATTTTCAGTTGCGATCATCGTACTGGTTGCCGCTGTCATAGTTGCGCAACAGGTGGCGCATTTCTTTGGCGGGGGATTGGGATACAATAAGGAGTACATCGTTTCTGCACAGGTGCCGCGCGACTGGACCACAGATGGCGTCAAAAAAATGATCGCTGTTCGCGACGAGTTCGCAAGGATGCCGCAGGTCAGTGACGTTTCCCTGGCATTTGAAATACCGGATGGCGCCAATGGGGGACAGGTACCGATTTTCAAGATGGGTAGCGATTCAACACAGGTTACTTATATGCAGCTCCTGCGAACAGACGAAAACTATTTGTCAACCTACCGTATACCAATGGTTACCGGATCTTTTTTCGACAGAAATGGCAGGGACTCAGGGAAATTGGTAATTAATGAAACCGCAATAACAACCTTGGGATGGCGAAATGCGGAGGAGGCGATTGGACAGCAAATGCGTGTTCCCGGTGATCCCACAATATTTACAATAAAAGGAGTAGCCCGTAATTTTCATTTTGGATCCATGCAAAAAGCTATTCCTCCAATTGTCTTTTTCAATGTTCGCTATTCGCCCTTGTTTCGATATTTATCCTTTAAATTAAAACCCGGCAATGTAAATGCAGCGATTGCCGCCATTGGAAAAAAATGGTCGCAGTTACTACCGGGCAGCTCGTTTGAGTATACATTTATGGATGATACATTGCAAAAACTCTATACCTCGGAATTGCAATTAAAAAAAGCGGCCTATACTTCGACGGTCTTGGCATTGATTATCGTATTGCTGGGCATATTGGGTTTGGTGTCACTGAGCATTCAAAAGAAAACAAAAGAGATTGGAATACGTAAAGTGCTTGGGGCATCAGTGACTTCGATTATTTCTCTTTTCATGAAAGAGTTCATGTGGATCATGTTGATCGCCGGAATTATTGCGTGTCCCCTGGCATGGATAATTATGCAGGGCTGGCTGAAAGATTATGCGTATCGTATCAGTATCACCGCAATGCCGTTCATCATAAGCGTTGTGGCACTGGCAACGGTAACAATTTTGCTTATTACTTTGCAAACCGTTAAGGCCGGTTTAGAGAATCCTGTTAAATCATTGCGTACGGAATGAGGTTGGATGTTGGATATTAGATATTGGATACTGGATATTGGTTGGATGTACGTCACTGCGAGTGCGAAGCACGAAGCAGTTGTATCTTGCGCCTTGTCCCTTGTACCTTCGTTCTAATCCGTTAATATGCTCGGAAACTATATAAAAATATCATCGCGTCACCTCTGGCACAACAAGCTTTATTCATTTATTAATCTTGTTGGCCTTGCCGTGGCAATCACCTGCGTTTTACTGGCGGTATTGTTCATCAAAGATGAGCGAAGCTTTGACCGGTTTCATGAAAAACGGGAAAATCTCTATCGCATCCTTACGTCAATAACAGATGATAAGGGGAGGAGAGGCACTGTCGCAGGTACTGGCCAACCGCAGGCCGCTGCATTTAAGGAAGCAGTGCCTGAAATAGTCGATTACGTCAGGATCATGGGAGGAGATATAAGAGGTGATGTAGCATTCAACAATAAAACGTTGAACCTCCAGATGCTTTTTGCAGATGAAAGCTTTTTCCACCTTTTTAGTTTTCCACTGATAAAGGGTAACGCAGCTACGGCATTAAGAGATATTTCATCCGTGGTGATCACAGAAACTGTTGCGAAAAAATATTTTAATAGTATTGATGTGGTGGGCAAGACGATGACACTGGATTCTGATCCTTCTGCCCAAAGGTTGGGAAAACCGATGGTTATAACAGGTGTGGCCAAAGACATTCCAAAGAATTCGTCTATTCGTTTTGAGATCCTGATGCCCATGCGTTTTTTGCAGCTTTCGTTTACAGACACCGCGTGGCTCAATCAATACCTGGGAACTTTTGTCCTCCTTCAACCGGGAGCGAACCTCGATAAAGTAAGTCGGAAATTTGACCAGGTATTTGCTAAACATGCAAAATACCAGCTTGAAGAAACGAAGAAACTATACAATTATGACCCTGATGTCCGTTATGGTTTGCAGAATGTAGTTGATATGCACCTTAATCCCAGGCTAACGGGTAGCTGGCGGGAAGGAGGTATCGTCAACGAAAGTGATCCCGTTTTTTCCTGGCTTTTCCTGGGCATTACGTTATTTATTTTGTTCATGGCAACCGTCAATTTTGTCAACATCAGTATTGCGGGTTCGCTAAAAAGAGCGAAGGAAGTAGGGGTGAGAAAAATAACCGGGGGGAGCAAGTGGCAAATAATATTTCAATTTTTAACCGAGTCAGCGTTAGTCTGCGTGTCCGCATTTTTATTATCGGTTTTTTTTGCGAATCTCAGCGTACCGTTATTCAATCAACTGGTAAAAAAGGAATTGGTACTGTCAGAGTCCGTCGATTGGCGACTCATCACCTGGTTTATTGGGATATTATTATTCATCATATTGCTTACCGGCTTTTATCCCGCCTGGGTATTATCCGGGTTCAAGGCAAAAGAGGTTTTGTATAACAAACAAAAGCTTTCCGGAAGAAATCTATTGGGACAGTCCCTGGTTGTACTTCAATTTTCACTGGCTGTCTTTTTCATTATTGCAACCATTATTTATTACCGGCAAATGAATTATATCCGGACTAAAGATCTTGGGTATGATCCTTACCAGGTGGTACGCACCAACATCAGGGGCAACAGGGAATATAAGCCGATACAGGAATTTTTAAGATATGAACTATCCAAAGAGCCGGCAATCAAATATGTTTCTTTTGGAGCTAACGGACAGCCTGATGATGTGAAAATCGGAGAGAAAACTATCGAAGCATTGCATGAAGTGATTGACGAATACCGGTTGCCTGCCATGCAGTTAAAATTGAAGGCTGGCCGGAATATTTCTTCGGCCATTCCTGCCGACCGGCACCATTCGATCCTGGTGAATGAAGCGTTTGTCAAGGCCGCAGGATTGGAATCACCAATCGGCACGCAATTATATACCAGCGACCGTTTTGACAAAGAACTAAAAACGATAGTTGGGGTTATTGAGGATTATCATAGTGGGTCATTGCGCGAGCCCATCAAGCCAATGGTCATGCTGGTGTGCGATTGGGATTCTGGCGGCATCTGGATAAGAATAGAAAAACAAAACCAGCAACGGGCACTAAAAGCGATCGAAGCTGCCTATAGAAATGCAATGCCCGGTGCGCTTTATGAATATAATTTTTTGGATGAGCTGAATGCAAAATCCTACGAACAGGAGAAACGCTGGCAAAAAATCATAAGTACGGCGACTTCCCTTTCGATTTTGATATGCTGCCTGGGTTTATTTGGGTTGGCTCACCTCGCGGCGCAACGTCGAATTAAGGAGATCGGTATCAGGAAAGTGCTGGGTGCAACTGTAGCCGGCATCGCTTCTTTATTGACCCGCGAGTTTTTAAAACTTGTTCTGATTTCATTGGTCGTTGCCTCGCCATTGGCCTGGTGGGTGATGAATAACTGGTTACAGGATTTTGCGTACCGAATTAATATTGGTTGGTGGATGTTTGTGCTGGCCGGCTTGGGAGCGGTAATCATTGCAATGATTACCGTCAGTTTCCAGGCCATAAAGGCAGCAACTGCGAACCCTGTTAGATCATTGCGGACAGAGTGAGCCGTCATTGCGATCCGCCCAACGGCGGAGAAGCAAAAGGCAGCA
>Ga0157380_10002859_pt1 | contig 11720 bp, 5 predicted proteins | sample S35metaG_FD_119757 | JGI IMG/M metagenome (GOLD analysis project Ga0157380, IMG submission 119757) | Switchgrass rhizosphere microbial communities from Kellogg Biological Station, Michigan, USA - S3-5 metaG | ecosystem: Host-associated > Plants > Roots > Rhizosphere > Soil | place: USA: Michigan...
ACTTCGCTCTCGCGCGCCGCCGGCCGCTCGCCCGCCGCGCTACGTTCATCGGCGCAGTCGTTGCCGCGTGGGCGCTCCGTCTCGTTCTTTATGCCCTGACCATCGGGTTGCTCGACGGCGCGCCCTTCGTGGCGTCGATGCGGTCGTACGCCGCCGGCGTCGGGGTGTTCACGATCGTCCTCGCGGCCACGGCCGTCGGCATGAGGTGGTGGCAACGCCAGCTCCAGGCGGCGCGTCACCAGGCGGAAAGTGAAGAGACGCTCGTTCGCGCGGAGCTCCACGTCGTGGCGGAACAACTGGAGCCGCATTTTCTGCTGAACACGTTGACCAGCATCTCCGCACTCGCGGTGAGCGATGCATCCGCCGCGCGGGGCATGCTGACGGGATTGCGCGAGCTGTTGTCGTACTCCATCCGTCACGGTGCCGCCGCTACGGTCCCGCTGGAAGACGAGGTGCACTTCGTCCGCCAATACCTCCGCCTCCAGTCGCTGCGCTTCGGCACGCGGCTCCGCACGCGCATCGCCATCCCTGCCGATCTCCTCGATTGTCAGATCCCGCGGCTGATCCTGCAGCCTCTCGTCGAGAACGCGCTCAAGTACGGCGTCGGGCGCCGCGAGGATGGAGGCGAGATCGCGCTCGACGCCGAGCGCGGCGTCGGGATGCTGACCATTCACGTGCGGAACAGCAGCGCCGGCACGCCCGACTCGCCGGGCTTCGGCATCGGCATGGCCGCGGTCCGCGCGCGGCTGGCGCTCCTCTTCGGAACCGCGCAGCGCGTGACGTTGACGGACGACGGCGCCGGCATGACGGACGTGACGGTCACGATGCCTCTCGTCGGCAAAAAGAGGATCGCCGCGTGACGAAGCTTCACCTGCTCGGCGTGGCGAAGGTCCGGCGCAGCCTGATGGTCCCCATCATCCTGTTCACGGTCGTCAACGCGGTGACCCGCATCCACACGTTCGAAGGGCAATGGCTGTGGATGGGGCCCGCGTACGTGCTCTTCGACAGCCTGCTCTGGATCGGTGTCGCGTTTCTCGTCTTCGCCGTGGTCGAGTGGCGGCAGCAATTGCGTCCCCAGCCGCGGCTCGCGGCGATGGCGGCGGCAACGGCCGGCATCGCCGGGCTCGCGGCGGCCGTCATCACTGTTCGTGCGCTCTTCAGTTCGATTCTGTTTGACGAGCCCTTCGCGTCGCATTTGCTCGCGTATCTGCCCGGCCGTTTCTTCAGCGTTACGTTCTACGTCGCGATCGTCACGGGGATCGGCTACGCGGTGCATTCGTGGGCCGTCGACGACCGGCGCCTGGCCGAGGAGGCGGAGCTCGATGCGGCGATCGCGAGGGCGGAGCTGAAGGCCGCGTCGGCACGTCTGCAGCCCGAATTGCTCGACGCCACGCTGGCGCGCATCTCCACCGTGATGGCGACCGACGTCACCCGCGCGCAGCGGATGATCTCCGACCTTGGAGCGCAGCTGCACGATTCACTCGCCTCCTCGCCGGTCGGGAGCGATCCGCGGCGGCGGCGGCCCGCCGCCTGAAGTCACGCCGCGAGATACGGACCGGCGTATCCGGCCAGCGCTTCGAGGATCGCGATGTCGTCGGCCTGGAACGGGGAATCGTTTTCCGGCCGGAGCGCAACGAGCACGGCCACGATCGCACCGTGTGCGGCGCGCACCGGCACGCCGAGGAAGCGGTCGGACGGATCGCCGTCCGGATTGTCGAGATCGAGATCGACGCGCGGATCGCCGGCCAGCCGCGGGAGACGGACGGTCGTGCCGGTGCGCACGATGAAACTGACCAGGCCCACCGCCGCGCGGCCTTCGTGCTGCTCGCGCTTGACCAACACACAGCGGCTGCGCGTCGCATCGATGACGCTGCCGATCGCGCGCCCCACCGCATCGGCCGCGTCCGCGACACTCTCCGCCGCCGCCATCCTCCGCAATTCCTCGGTGGCCAGAAACAGATCAACGGGCACTTCACGCCCGGTGGTGTTGCGCGCGCCGTCGATCAGCGCGTCGAGCTGCCGTTCCGGGAGGTCACCGCAGGAGAGATAGAAGAGCCGATCGGCGTCGATGAGCGGCCGGAAGTCCGCCAGCTGGTCGCGCGCGCTGAGAACGATGTTCGTACATTGCGTGCGCGGTGCGTTCTTCGCCAGAAGGTCGAGCGCCGCGGCCACGTCGCATGCGACGGCACCGGGCCCGAAGACGAGCACCGCCTGCTCGTCGTCCCGAATGGCCTGGAGCTGCACGGGATCGATCGCCGATTCGATGCGGTAGAGCGGCTGCGCGGTGGCACTCATCACCCGCCGAGTTTGCGGCGCATGGATCGTGCGCCGAAGGGGAAAGGGATGGATGCGACAGATTCAGGGATGGATCGGGCGGGGGCGGGGATTTTCAAGAATTCATCCTGCGCGAAGACGCAGGATCTCCGGTTACACGGGCAGGATTTCGCCGACTGGGCAGTCCTCGCCAGGGCAAACGCGCGAAGCGCCGACTTGCGTCGTTGGTTTCGCGCCGCGCGGTGTAACCGGAGATCCTGCGTCTTCGCGCAGGATGAACTGCTCCGCCCCCTACTTCACCACCACGTGCGTCTCCTCTCCATTTGCCCTCACCTCCGGCACGTACATCGCCTCGCCCATCAGCGGCAGCGCGTGGAATGAACCCGGCGTTTCGGCGCGCAGCTGATAGCGAATCGTCCAGATGCCCTGATCGAGATGGCTGGCGAACATTGCCACCTTTCGGTCGCGCAGCTCCTGGTAAATCCAGGCGTAGTTGTTCTCCTTGTTCGTCGCGGAAATACCGCCGCTGTTCACGGATGTCGCCTCGAAGCCGGCCGGCTTGAGATCTTCGAACAACAGATAGTCGTAGTCGTTCTTCGTCTCGATCGTGACGACGACTTCGACGCGATCGCCGCTGGCGATCGTGGCGCCGTCGGCCATCGGCACCTTGTCGTAGACGACGCCCTTGAGCAGCGTCGGCTTCGGCACGAGACGGAGATACTCGCGCTTGACGAACAGCTCGTGCCCCGCCGCGGTCACCGGCTCTTCGAGCGACACGAAGCGCCCTTCGACCGAGAAGTAGAGCGGCGCCTTCCCGCTCGTTCTGCGGATCGTGATCTCGTTCGCGTCGCGCACCAGCCCGCGATCGATCGTGAAATGCCCTCCCTCGGATTTCCTGCCGATGACGTTGCCGTTCACGGACAACTCGTATGCGCTGTCGCCCGAAAGCTCACCGCTGGCACGCAGGTAGTCGGTGAGCGCAAGGAGCGCGATCGCCGTGTCGCGCGTGTTGTTCCAGCGCGCGCCGCGGCGGTTCTTCACCAGCCAGTTCATCACCGGCTCGACGAGCTTGTTGTCGGGATCGATCTCGACCAGCGCCTGCAGAGCGAACGCGGTCGACTCGACCGGCCCTTCGTACCAATGCCACCAGAAGCGATCCGCGCCCCAGTGCGCCGTCGCCATCGTCTCGGGCGCCGAGGGAGCTCCGGCATTGCCGACGAGGACGGAGCGATCGGGAGAGCGATCCACCTTCACGCCGTTCTCGAGATTGCGAATGAGGATCTGGGCGCGCGCTGTGTCGCCGAAGTCGTGTGCGGCGAGCGCGAGCAGCGCGCGGGCATACGCGGAGAGTTGCTCGCGCTGCGCGAATGCGCGGTCGAAGGCCTTCGTCTCCAGGCTGGTGATCTTCTGATGATTGACGCGCCTCCACGCGGCAAGCGCATGAAGCATCCACGCCTCGCCGTTCGCGTCGTTCTCCGACTTCACCAGCTGCTCGTCGAGCCATTGCACCGCGCGATCAAGCCGGTTCTGGTCGACGGCGACCTCACCTTCCCTGGCCACGGCGAAACCCCAGATCACGTACGCCGTCATGAACGTCTGACTCGGGTCGTCCTTCCACCAGCCCCAGCCACCGTCGCCATGCTGGAAGTCATAGAGCCGCCGCACCGATTGGTCGGTCACGTCGTTGAGCTTTCCGAGCCATGCGGGCCGCGGCAGATTCTGCTTCGCGGCGGCGCGCGCGACGATCGATGCCGGGAGAAAGCGGCTCATCGTCTGCTCCGTGCAGCCGTATGGATAGTCGATGAGATACGGCAGCGCGTCGAGCATCGCCGAGGCGAGACTGGGCGACACATTCACGACGAGCGACGTGTCACGCCGGGCGCCCGGCAACGGAAGTTGAATGATCGCCTCGCTGCCGCGGACCTTTCCCGATCGTGCGACGAGCTTGTCGATGCCGTGCTCGTAGACGGTGAACGACTTCTCCATCGCGTCGGCTTCGGATGCGGAGCGTCCCGTTACGCGCAGCTTCGCCGTGCCTTGCTGATCGGCGGCGATCGTCCACTCCGCGCGTGCTTCCCCATGCGGCGGAACATCGACCGACTTCGCCGCTTCGCTCGTGACCGTGATGCCGGTCGCTTCGAGCGACGGCGTGACCGTCATCGGCTTGTCGGTGTTGTTGTTCATCACCGCGGAGACGACGGCGCGATCGCCGGCGACGAAGAAGCGCGGCCCTTCGAGACGCACGATCAGCGGCAGCTTCGTGTGTGTCTTCGACGAGGCCATGCCGAAGCGCGAGTCGGCGGTGGCCACTCGTGCGGTGGCGCGCCATTCCGTCAGCGCTTCCGGATATTCGAACGTCGCAGTCGCGATGCCGTTCGAGTTGGTGACGATGTCGGGCTTCCAGAACGCGGTCGAGCGGAAATCGTTGCGTACCACGACTTCGATTGGTTGCTGCTGCCGTTCCTCGCCGGTATTTGCCCGCGACTTGGGAGCCGGCGGAGGGGGCAGAACCGCGGCTGCGCCCGTCACGGTGATCGCCTCGGCCACTGCCTGCGGCATCAGCGCAGCGCCGTTGATGGCATAGCCATCCCGAAAAACGTGACTTTCATCCTTCTTCAGATCATCGAGCTCTCTCTCACGCCGCGCCGCGTTCTCATCGACGAGCGCTCCATCTTTTCCTTCCACCAGACGCACAAACCTCTGCATCTGTACGCCCGCGTTCACGGTCAGCTGCCGCACCCGTGATTCGCCGTAGAAGAACTGCCGTGGATCTCCTGCCGGATCCTGCGCGATCGCGGTCACCGACTCGTCCGACACCGACAGCGCGACTTCCGCGGCAACCGGACGTCCTTCGTAGTCACGCGTCATGATCGTCACGCTGCCCTTGCCGTGCGGCTTGTAGTCGTCGTGATCCGGCGTCACTTCGACCGTGAGTGCGCGATCGAACGGCGGAACCTTCAACGACTTCGTCTGCGTGTAGAACGCGCGATTGAACACCGACGACGCCGTGACCATGAAGTCGGGAACGTGACGCTGATCGATCGGAACTTCGACCACCTTCAACGTTCCGTCGAGATGCACGAGTCGCGTGTCGAGAATGCTCGCTCCGGAGATCGTCAGCATGACCCAGCGGTCGCTGTTCTCCGTCGCGACGATCAAGGGAACGCGATCGCCGCTGCGCAGCGTGTCGCGATCGACGATCAACTCGAGGCCGCCCGCGTGATAGCCGATCTCGGTCGACGTGTTGCGCGTGATCCAGAGCGAGGTCTGCGTCTTCACGATGTCGCGCGCGCGCAGCGGCTTGCCCGGCGTGCGGTCCTCGCTGCTCCATTCGAGCTGGTAGTAGCCTTCGCGCTCCGGCGTGAACGTGAAAGTTCCGATCCCTTCGTCGTTCGTCGTGACGTTCGACGTCAGCACATCCTCTTCCCGATACTGGCCGCAATACGGCAGCGCGTTTTTGCACGGTTCCCATTTGCGCCGCGTCACATGGACCTTGCCGGTCGTCTTCACCGGCTGCTCTTTCGAGTCGGCTGCCTTGAAGTCGACGGAGATCTTCTGGCCCGGCGTGCCGATCGAATGCTGCGACTGCGCATGCACGGTGTACCGCTGGCGCATCACGTTCACGCTGCCCGTGCCGCACACCTCGCGCCGCGACGCGTCGGTCGCGCATGCGTCGATCGTGTACGAGCTGTCGCCGGCGTCGACCTGCGTGTCGAAGTGGACGAGCGCGCGCCCGTTCTCGTCGGTCTTCAGCGTCTGTTTGAAGACGTTCTGATTGCCGCCGCCCGGGTAATAGCCGCGCGACTCCTGCGGCGTGTACCAGTCGATCACACCCCACCAGGGTGAGTAACTGCTGCGGTCGACGCTCACTTCAACCGTCGCATTCGCAACCGGTCCGCCGAAGTAGTACTGCGCATCGACGACCGCCTCGACGGTGTCGCCAAGTCTGTATTGATTCGGAATGGAGACGTTGACCGTGTACTCGGGGAGCTTGTACTCCTCGAGCGTGAATAGCGGCGCGGAGCCCCGCGACTCGCCGTTCCTGCCGAGGAAACCGATGGTGTACGGACCGAGAGCCATTTGTGGAGTGAGCTTCAGATCCGCCCAGTAGCTGCCGTACTCATTGAGCAATGCGGTGCCGGTCGCGACTTTCTGGCCGCGCGGATCGGTGATCACATAGTCGAGGCTCTGTTTCGACGGTGTGACCCACGGACCATCGTCGTTGCGCACGCGAACCAGCGCCTTCCATTGGACGGTCTCGTCCGGGCGATACGCGGGGCGATCGGTGAAGGCGTAGACGCGCCACTGCGCTCCGCCCTCGGCGCCGATCCAGTACGCGTAGTTGTACGTCGACATCCATGCCTGGCGATTGCCCGCGGCGGCAGTGATCAGGAGCTGGTGGTCGTCATTGCTCGCATGGAGATCGACATGCGCGAGCCCGTTCGCATCGGTCGTGGCAACCGCTTCATGTGTCCGGTCCGAGACGTGAATCCGCGCGCCCGCGATCGGAGCTCCGCGATGCACCTCGCTCACGTAGATCTCTTCGCTCAATCCGAGGGTGTGCGTCACGATATTGAGGTCGCTGACGAGCAGGATCGTTTTCCCGCTCGCGCCCGTGGTGCTTGCGCTCACGAGATAGGCGCCGGCATCGAGCCGCGGCGAAATGCGCATGCGATCCGAGCCCGGGAAGTAGAGTCCGTTGTCCTTCGGCTGGATCGTCCACTTGCGGATCGCCTGTCCCGATCGCGCCTCGGCGATCGATGCGAGATCGCCTTTGAACTCCTTCATCCGGAGATCGGACGTGAGATCGATCCGGTTGATCGCACACTCGATCGGGCCGGCGTTTCTCCAGAACAGCATCACTTCCTGCTCCGAGTCGGGGAGAAAGTTGCCCGTCGTGCTCAGTGTGAGCTGCGGCGTGGTGATCTGGTTGATCGCGTGCTGTGCCTGGTCGTAGTACCGCGTCGTGCCGCGAGGGAGCTCGGAAACGATCCGCCGGTACAGCGCGAGCGCGCGCTCGTAATCGGGCTTGATCCGAGGCTCGCCGTCGACCATGACCACGTCCCCGACGTTCGCCAGCTGATTCGCTTCGGCGAACAGCGCGTCGTCGTACCACGCCGAGCTTTTCTGATCGCGAAGGATGGAGTCGAGCAGTTCGAGCGCTCGCTCGATCGACTCCGGCCGCCGTTCGGAGAGCAGTTGCGACGCGAGAATGAAGCGGAGATGTGCGAGGTCTTCGCTCGACGTCGCGATCTTCAGTGCGTTGACCAGAACTTCGCGCGGAGCGCCGTGGTAGTTCTCCTGCGCCCCCTCGTACTGAGGCGCGCCGATCATCTTGAAGACGAGCGCGAGGTAGCGGCTGCGGGCGAGCGGGATGTCATCGCTCCCGCTCCACCAGTCGAGCGCCTGCAGATAGTTCGCATTGTTCGCGTTCGAGTAGTAGTTGCGCGACGTGGTGAAATCGCCGAGAGACTCCTGGGCCTCGGCCCAGACGCGATCGTGGTTGTCGCCGCTGTTCTCGATCAACTTCTGCAGCGCGGATGCATCGGCACTCCTGTCCGATCGCCACTTCGTATCCGCCACCCGGAAGTCGACCCAGCGCCGCTCCTCGCCGGAGAGCTCGAGAAGCGCGGCCTGTTTGTAGAGCTCGTGCGCCTGGGCGAACGATTTCTCCGCGTAGCTGGTCTCCGCGCGCTGTCGCAGTGATTCGTACGAAGCGGGCGCCGCGTTCTGCGGCGCGAAAAGCAGAAGGATGAGCGACACGATCCAGGCGTACATGTCGTCATTAGAGTCCTGGACCGTAGTGGAAGGAAACCAGGGCGGTTAGCTGCGGCGTCGTGATCGCGCCGAGTCGAGTCGACGACTCCTACGCCGACCCGACAGTGGGGATGCTGACGACCTGATCGGCCGCACGCGCGTCGCCGCCGGCCGCAGAATCATCGGCGAGTACGAATCCGAGTTCGCTCGCCTCCTTCAATTTTTCTCGAAAGACCGACACCGAGCAAGCCGAGATCATCGCGACACTCTTCGGGTGCGTGCGAAAAGAATCTCGTACCGCACGACGCGGACCACGAACGGTTCACAGCACACCAGAAGCCTGCTGACGTTGGAAGGTTGGTAGTGCATACGGGATTCGAACCGGTGTTACCGCCGTGAGGGCTATCTTGGCGGGGCTATATCTATCTGATCCCACGCACTTAGCGCGAGACGACGATTTTCGCGTGTCCACGGAAGCACGCGGGTTTTGGGCGCCGTCTTGGCCAAGTATGCAAGTGGTTTGCGAGTACCTTCTTCGCCGCCTCGCGCATTGGGGAGCACTCCGCCGTCCTGCGAGGGTGCGACACTTGTTGCCTTATCTACGTCCACGGCGAGATACTGAATCGCCTGATTTTTTGGCAGAGGCTTCACCTGCTGATTGGGTTTAGATGGGTCTGGAAGATAGAGCGGCCTAAGCGGTTCGTTCCGCTCGGAGAGGGATCAGATGACTTCGCACGACCCGCGACTGCGCGGGCCGGCTCGCGCGCTGCTGGTTATCGACCAACCCGTGCTCGCGGATGTCGTGACCCTTGCGCTCAATCACGGCCACTACAAGACCCGTGTGGCGGCGCTTTTCGAGGAAGCCGCAACCGCACTTGTGGATTGGAAGCCTCAATTGGTAGTACTCGACATGGACATCGCCGGAAGCAGCATCCTGGATCGTGTCACTGACACGAAGCGAGAGGGCGGCCGGCTCCCGGTCATCGCGCTCACCCGACGCGGCGATCTCAAGGCCAAGCTCACGGCCTTCGAGCGGGGAGTCGACGACATCCTCACAGTACCGTTCTCCCCCGAGGAGTTCGTAGCGCGCGTGCTGGCGATCATGCGACGGACTTACCATGATGCTGTGGTATTCACTCCGGTGCTTCGGCTCGGCGACCTGGAAATCGACATTCTCAATCGTCGCGTACGAGCCGGAGACTTGGAGTTGCATCTCACGTCACTCGAACAGAGTCTGCTCTACCTGCTCGCTGCCAACGCGGGACGTCTGCTCACTCGCGACGAGATTCTCGACTACCTCTGGGGTACGGACTACGTCGCCGAGAGCAACGTCGTCGACCGTCACGTCCGAAACCTGCGTGTCAAATTGCAGAACCATTCGCGGCGGCGTCGCTATATCGCCACGGTTCCCGGCCGCGGCTATCGCTTTATACCAACAACGGCCGACGCTCCATCTGCTTCTTCCTCACTCTGATACTCGGTACTGATTTGTCTCCGCTCTAGAGCTGATAGAGCGATCGTGGGGACTCTGCACTTGCCGCGCGCGCAGTCCCGTTATGACGAAACTTCATGACTCCCCTTCATCGGTTCCCGATACTGGCGCACGCCCCAGAAATTTCAGTCATGCAACCAACCCAGGACAATCCCGGACAAGGAGAGTCTGATCGGAAGAACTCTTCGGGCATCACCCTGCATACTCCGAATCTGACACTGCCCAAGGGTGGCGGTGCCATCCGCGGCATCGGAGAGAAGTTCGCCGCGAATCCGGTCACCGGCACAGGATCGATGACTGTGCCGCTCGTCACCAGTCCCGGACGCTCGGGCTTCGGTCCGCAACTCTCGCTATCCTATGACTCCGGTTCGGGGAACGGTCCATTCGGGTTTGGCTGGAGCCTTTCCCTCCCATCCATCACGCGCAAGACGGACAAGGGACTACCCCGCTATGAAGACGCCGCCGACTCCGATGTCTTCATACTCTCGGGTGCGGAAGATCTCGTCCCGGCGATCGGGCTCAACGGCGCGCGGCATCGTGACGAGACGACCGCGCCCGATTTCGTCATCGAGCGCTACCGCCCGCGCATCGAAGGCCTCTTCGCGCGCATCGAACGATGGACGCGCCGCAGCGACGGCGATGTCCATTGGCGCTCGATCTCGCGGGAGAACGTCCTCACCGTTTACGGAGGCGACGCCGATTCACGCATTGCCGACCCGGAAAGGCCCGAGCGCGTGTTCACCTGGTCCATCTGCGAGACGCGCGACGACAAGGGCAACGCCGTTCTCTATGACTACAAACGCGAAGACGGCGCGGGCGCCGATCTCAGCAGGGCCTGCGAGCGGAACCGAGGCGATCGCGACGATCCACGGCGTACCGCCAATCGCTATCTCAAAGGAATCCGCTACGGCAATCGTCAACCACTGCTGAATCCTGACGGAAGCCGGCCGCGTTTCCTGGCCGATCTGCCGGCGCCGCAGTTGGAGAACGCCGGCTGGATGTTCGAGGTCATCCTCGATTACGGAGAGCATGACCCCGATGCGCCGGAGCCCGATGACGCCGGCTCCTGGACGTATCGCGATGATCCGTTCTCTTCCTTTCGATCCGGCTTTGAAGTGCGCACGACTCGCCTGTGTCAGCGCGTGCTGATGTTCCACCACCTCCCCGAGCTCGCGAGCGGCGAGAAGGGCTATGAGGGCCTGGTTCGCTCCACCGATCTCACGTACTCGCACGAGCAGGACCCGCTCAGCGCACGCAATCCCGTCTACACATTTCTTCGAGCGGCCGTGCAGAGCGGCTACCGCCGCAATGCCGCCGGTTATGAGAAGAGGAGTCTGCCGCCGGTCGAATTCGAATACAGCCAGCCCGTCGTGCAGGACACGGTGGAGGAGGTCGACGCGGTCAGCCTCGAGAGCCTTCCGATCGGTGTCGACGGCGCGTCCTGGCAGTGGACCGACCTGCATGGCGAAGGCATCCCCGGCATCCTCACCGAGCAGGCGGGCGCCTGGTACTACAAGCGCAACGTCAGTCCGGCGAGTGAGCGGCCGGTCGAGCTGGCGCCGCTGGAGTTGGTCGCCCTGAAGCCCAATCTCACGCTGGCAGGCGGCCAGGCGCAGTTCATGGACCTCGCCGGCGATGGTCAGCTCGACCTGGTGGTGCTCGACGGCCCGGTGCCGGGCTTCTACGAGCACGATCGCGAGGAAGGGTGGGAGCCTTTTCGCCCCTTCACCTCGAGCCTCAATCGCGACACCAGCGACGGCAATCTGAAGTTCGTCGATCTCAATGGCGACGGTCATGCCGACTTGTTGATCAGCGAGGATGAAGCGCTGGTGTGGCATCCGTCCGCCGCCGAGGAGGGCTTCGGTCCGTCTCGCCGCGTCAGCCAGGCGCTCGATGAAGAGCGAGGGCCGCCGCGCCTCCTTTTCGCCGACGGCACCGGGTCCGTTCATCTCGCCGATCTGAGCGGCGACGGCCTCTCCGACCTGGTGCGCATCCGCAACGGAGAGGTCTGCTACTGGCCCAACCTCGGCTACGGCCGCTTCGGCGCCAAAGTCACGATGGATGGCGCTCCCTGGCTCGACCACCCGGACCAGTTCGACCATGGCCGCATCCGCCTGGCGGACGTCGATGGCTCCGGCACGACCGACATCCTCTATCTCCATCGCCACGGCGTTCGTCTGTACTTCAACCAGTCCGG
>Ga0157380_10002860_pt1 | contig 11718 bp, 8 predicted proteins | sample S35metaG_FD_119757 | JGI IMG/M metagenome (GOLD analysis project Ga0157380, IMG submission 119757) | Switchgrass rhizosphere microbial communities from Kellogg Biological Station, Michigan, USA - S3-5 metaG | ecosystem: Host-associated > Plants > Roots > Rhizosphere > Soil | place: USA: Michigan...
TCGACGGCCGAAAGAACGTGCGCGTTGGCGACGGCGCCACGTCGAGGCCCGACGTCGAAGAGCCGATCTACTACTGGGTACCGTCGATCGCGCCCTCAGGGATGATGTTCTACACGGGTGACCTGTTCCCCGAGTGGAAAGGCAACCTGTTCATCGGCGCGATGGCCGGCCAGCATCTCGTGCGTCTCGTTCTCAACGGCGAGCGCGTCGTCGCAGAAGAACAGCTCCTGACTGCCGATAAGCAGCGCGTTCGCGAAATCCGCCAGGCACCGGACGGCTCGATCTACATCCTGCACGGAGCGTCAATCGTGCGGCTCACTCCAAAGAAGTAGGCAGTAAGCAGTAGGCAGTAGGCGACACGAACTCTTCGCACGATGGCACTCGATACCGGCACCCGGCTTGGTCCCTACGAGGTTCTCACGCCCCTGGGCGCAGGCGGAATGGGCGAGGTGTATCGCGCGCGCGATACGCGCCTCGATCGGGAGGTGGCGGTCAAGGTCATCCCGGCAGGTGCCGCCTCGACCCAGACGCTCGAGCGGTTCGAGCGCGAGGCCAAAGCGATTGCCGCGCTCAATCATCCCGGCATCTGCGCGGTCTACGACGTCGGCACGTCTCCTGTGCCGTTCCTCGTCATGGAGTTGCTCGAGGGCGAAACGCTGCACCAGCGTCTCGCTCGCGGCCGGCTCGATGCATCTGCCCTCCTCGAGATTGGGCTCGCGCTTGCCGATGCGCTCGCGGCAGCCCATGCCAAGGGCGTCATTCACCGCGACCTCAAGCCAGCCAATATCGTCCTGACACCACGAGGGCCGAAGATCCTGGACTTCGGCCTGGCCCGCATCAGCGAAACGGTTGCACAGGCCGATGTGGACGTCTCGGCATTCCCGACGCTGTCAGGGCAAACGCCACTGACGGATGCCGGCGTCGCGGTCGGGACAGTGGCGTATATGTCGCCGGAGCAGCAGCGGACAGGCACTCGACGCGCGCACGGATCTCTTCTCGTTGGGACTCGTGCTCTACGAGATGGCCACCGGCAAACGCGCGTTCTCAGGAACGACGAGCGCGGTGACGTCAGCGGCGATCCTGCATGAGCAGCCCGCCTCGCCGCGTGAACTGCAGCCGGACCTCCCCGCCCGATTCGAACAGGCGATCCTGACGCTGCTCGAGAAAGATCGCGAAGTCCGCACACAGACGGCGTCCGAGCTACGCGCAGAGCTGACGCGTCTGAAGCGCGAACTGACCGGAGCGCGAACGCCGGACACCGTCACGCGATCGGTGCCTGTTGCTGATGCAAGCCACAGCCACACCGCTCCGGTCAGCGCGGTTGCCGCGCCGCCGAGCTCTTCGGATGCGCAACTCATCGCCGGCCTCATGAGTCGTCACCGCGCCGCATTGGCGGGCGCCGCGGCGCTGATCATCCTGGCGATTGCGGGCGCCGCTTACGTATTCGCACCGCGTGGTGGCAGTAGCGATTCGGCTCCGAGCGCGGCGCCGATCTCCATCGCCGACCTGCAGGTCGAGCCCCTCACAACGAGCGGCACCGCAGGTCTTCCGGCCATTTCTCCGGACGGCAACTACGTCGCCTACGTCGAGAACGGTGGGGGTATCGCCAGTCTCCGGGTTCGCCAGGTGGCGACAGGCAGCAACGTCGAGATCGTAGCGGGGGAACCGGGAGTGAACATCGTTGGCGTGACGGTCACGCCTGACGGCTCTTTCGTCAACTACGTGAAGCAGTTGCCGCAACGGCAGCCCGAGCTCTGGCAGATCCCTTTTCTCGGCGGCACCGCGCGTCGCCTCTTGCCGGGAGTTGGCGGCCGCGTTGGCTTCTCGCCAGACGGCCGCCAGATGGCGTTCACCCGTGCGAGCGCCGCCCCGGGTCAGACTGAGCTGGTCATCGCGACAAGCGATGGCAGAAGCGAGCGTGTCGTGGCCACGCGCCGCACGCCACAAGGTTTCTTGACCGTTGTGGGGGCCTTCCAGGCGTTCGCGCCGGCCTGGTCCCCGGACGGCACGACCATCGCTGCTCTTGGTGGCATATTTGGAGAGCAGGCGACGGGACAAGTCGTGTTCGTGGACGCGCAAACGGGCGCCGAGCGAGCGGTGAATCTCGGTCCTCCGCTACCGGGAACAGGTCTGACGTGGCTCGACGAGCGCGCGGTGCTGCTCAGCGCACTCGATCGCTCGAGCGCGCCACTACAACTGTGGCTGATGTCCTATCCGGACGGCGCGCTCCGCCGGCTGACGAACGACACCAGTCAGTACGTGAGCCCGAGCCTGACAGCGAATCGTGGAGCACTGGTCGTGGCACGCAACGACGCCTCGTTCAGCGTCTGGACAAGTGACGCGACCGTTGAGCGGTGGACGCAGACCGTACCGACAACACCGGCAAAAGGTCCTATCGGGTTCCGGCTCCGATGGATGGGGGACGATCTCGTGTACCCGGCAACGGCATCGGGTGGGTTCGCTCTCACGCGGTGGCGAGTCGCGACGAAGACGACGGAAGTCCTGGCGCCAAGCGCCGGGAATCAGAGCGTGAGCGCCGACGGCTCCCGGATCGTGTACTTCGACTACGACACAGGTGAGGTGTGGAAGGCGGACGGCGCGAAACGGGATCGCCTGACGTCGAGCGGCACCTTCGGCGCGGCGTCCTCCGGACGGCTGTCGCCGGACGGACGGCTCCTGGCCATGATCGATCCCACAGGGCCGAAGGGACTCGTCGTCCGAGTCATGTCTGTGGACGACCCGGGCAACGTGCGCGAGATCGTGGCCACTGGCGTGCGCCAGGGCGGGGCGGAGATCTCGCCCGATGGCCGCTCAATCGCATTCAGTTCGTTCGACGCGCAGAACCAGCCAGCCGTGACGGTGTGCGACCTCGAGGCCTGCTCATCGAAGAAGACGTTCCCCGCGCGTGGGATCTTAGACTCGCACTGGACGCCCGATGGCCGCGGCATCGCGTACACCGACGCTCGCACCCGATCGGACATCTGGGTACAACCACTCGACGGCGCCCCTCCGCGTCAGCTCACTCACTTCCCGTCCGACGGACAACAGATCGGAGACTTCGCCTGGTCCGCCGACGGCAAGCGGCTGGCCGTGGCCCGCGCGCGGATCTCGAGCGACATCGTTCTGTTTCGGGGGTTGCGCGGGACGACGCGCTGACGCGCACCGCGCGAAGACCACGAAGAACACGAAGGGCACGAAGAAGAACTCTTCGCGGTCTTCGTGTCCTCCGTGAGCTTCGTGTTCGTTAGAAACTGAACGTCACATTGAACCGTGCGAATCGCGGCGGCACGATCGCCATCGGCTGCAGCCAGGTCGAGCCATTGGTCGCGTACGCGTAATTCGCGTCGAACGTGGTCGTATCGTTAGTGTTGAACAGGTTGTAGAGATCGACACCGATGTCAGCACGTGTCGACCCGAACCTCAGGATCTTGGCGAACCGCATGTCCACCTGATTGAGGCGATCGTCCGGGTAGAGCTCACCGGGCAAGAGCAGGTTGACGGTGGTGGTGCCGTTGATCAGCGAACCAGCCGGCAGTTGTCCGAGTATCTGCTGCACGACGCTGTTCGGCAGCTGGTAGTTGGCGCTCAGTGACGCGCCGTTGGTCGCGGAACCACCGCCGACGCCGCCGATGTTGTTCGGGTTCAGTGATCGAATCTGTGCGCTGACGAGCACATCGATCTTGGGGACGGTGTACGCCGCCAGGGCCCTGAAGGACGTCATCACCGGCTCGGTCACGTGGCAGGCTGCCGCCTGTGTCAATTGCGAGGAGGCCGTGCCCGTTCCGAGGATGGTCTCTGGCAGGTTCTTGCTCGTGTCACACGTATCTCGCACGCCGCGGCCCGTGCTCGTCCCGCCCTGGAACGTCAGGCCGTTGGCGAGCCGCGCATTCACGGACACGTTCACGCCATGCCAGTACTGCGTGCGCGCATCGCCGAAATCGGTCTCGAACGTCCTGTAGGTCTGCGCGCCGATCGCTCGAAGCCGGGAGTAGACCGTGACCGGGTACCCGCCACCGCCGGGCAGGTCCGGATGCAGCGGTGCTGTGAAGGTCCACGGCGTGTAGTCGGATGGCCCGACGAGTTGGTTGTCATCGACAAAGAAGTTGTTGAACCAGCGCCGGTTGTAGCTGGCGTCGACCGACACGCGCGGGAGCAGTTGCTGCTGGACCGACACGCCGAGCTGCCCGTCGGCGGGACGCACGCCCCATCCGCGCAGAATGTCCGGGTTGACAACCGTCAGGTTGGGATTGGCATTGCCGAAGTTCGCGTTGTCGCCGGTCAGCGCCCCGCAGTTGTCACCGCCCGTGGCCAGGTTGTTCTGCGCCGCCGGGTTCCTCAGATCGCAATCCACGACGTAGTTCCCGTTGTCCTGCCACGCGCGCGCAGGCGTCAACACGTTTCTCTGGATCCGGGCGGCTGGGTTGTTGGCGGTGTAGTTCTCGTCGTTGGTGGCATTCTGCAGGTATTTCCCCCAGTTGGCTTTGAGCGCGGTCTTGCCGTTTCCAAAGACGTCCCAGGCGGCGCCCAACCGCGTCGTGATGTCGTTGTAGCCGGCCACGCTCACCGTTCGGGGGAATGTGATCGGCGCAGGATTGAATCGCGAGATCTCCGTGGTGCCGTTGCCATCGGCCGGTGCCCAGCTCGATGCCCGGTCGTAGCGCACGGCGCCCTGAAGCGTCAGGCGCCCCATCGTCCACTGATCCTGAGCGAAAAGCGCGGACGTCGCCGTCCGGTCGTTCTGCTCCCACCTCGTGGCGAGGGTGTAACTGACACCGTTCAGCTGACGGTTGTTCATCGTGTAGCGCAGCAGCGTGGAATTGGCGTCCCGCGCCTGGAGCGAACGTTGATACGAACCCTGATAACCGACTTTCAGGTTGTGCGCACCTGTGACGTAAGCCATCGACGCGCGCCAGTTGTTCGGGTTCGCATCGTTGTTCGCCCATCCGAACCCGAGCGGATCGAACGTACCGCGATAGGTGAAGTTCGCGCGATGATCGTCGATCGCCTGTGCTTCGGTGACCGGAATCGTGCTCGTCAGCGAGTCAGGCGGCGCTATTCCAAAGCCTGCCCACAGATACTGGAATCGCGAGAAGCCGGCCTCGAGCAGCACCCTGTTCGACAGCGGAGATGACCAGGTCGCCTGCGTCACGTTGTATGGGAAATCGTGGTACCCCGGCCACGTCTCGGGCGAGGCCGTCAGGGTGCCGAGCCCGATCCAGTCGTCACCACGTCCGCGGCAACCGCTCCCGGCCGCGGTGATGGTTCCGCCCGAGCAACGGTGCTGATACTCGTGGGAGAAGGTGACGCGGTTCCTCGGGCTCACCTGAGCCGTCAGCTTGATCGAGAAGATGTCCCGGCGATTCGTTCCGCGCCCCTCAACCGACGGATCTTGTTTGTAGTCCCAATGAGAGGGATCGCCGGCATACAAGTTCGCGAAGACGCCTTCGGTGAACGTCGTGCTGCCAAAATCGCGAGCAGAGCCGAAGAACCACAGGCGGTCGCGCACGATCGGCCCGCCAAGCGCACCACTGACATCGTATTGATTGAGCAGCGCCGGCGGCCGTGTCAGGCCGATGCTGGCCAGGTACTCGTCAATGTTGTCCGACCGCAGGCCATCGCCAGTACCGCTGTAGAACGCCGTCCCGCTGAAGCTGTTGCCGCCCGACCGGGGGATCAGGTTGACGCTCGGCCCGCCTGCTTCGCTTTCACCGAGCCCCCCCGACACGAGGACCTGCATTTCGTCGGTGTTCGCCACGTCGTAGATGAACGTGGACACGCCGCCACCGTTGAACGACGCCGCGACCGGAAGGCCATTGATCAGCATGCGCCCTTCGTTGGCGCGACCACCGTTGGACGTGAAGAACGTCATGAACGGCTCGGTCATCGCGCCACGCGACGTGTTGTCAGTCGTGATCCCGGGAATTGCGGCGAGCAACGTACCGTAGCTGCGTGTAACGGGAAGCGTGGCGAGCGCTTCGGCACCGATGACCATCTCCCGCCGCGTGGATTGAGTGTCCACGATGGGCGTCTCGCCGGTGACGGTCACGGTTTCCTGGAGAGCTCCGATCCGCATCTCGGCGTTGATCGGGATCACGCCCGACCCGGTCACCTGCACGCCCTGGCGCTGGACCGCGTTGAACCCCGTCAGAGTAAAACTGAGGTTGTAGGTGCCAGGCGGCAAATCAGTAATGCGGTACTGACCAGTACCGTCGCTGACGGCTCTGCGTGTCTTTTCAATGAGAACCGAGCTCGAGGCCTCAACAGTGGCGCCAGGCAGCACGGCGCCTGACGTGTCGCGAACCACACCGGCCAGCGTCGCCTGGGCGTGGACGAGGGAGGGAGCCATCACCTGCATCAGCGCGACACAGGCATACACCACCGCGATTCTGCCGCTTGAACGCATGAACAGACTCTCCTCTCTCAGTTGCGAGAACGTGCACCGGAGGTCCCGTACGAGTGCGTGGGCCGAAACGATTTAGAGGTGAGGGCTATGAAGTGGGCGAATCTTGAACCCGCAAAACTGAGATGTCAAGAAGCTGGTTGGTGGATGGTGGTGAGTGGATAGTGGTTGAGTTCGTGGTTCTGGCACCAGCCACCAACCACCAACCACTATCCACCGTCCAGCTATCGCGGGTTGTCGTGATGCGAACCGTCTTTGATCAGATCCAGGTCGCGATCCTCGCAACGCGGCGACTCTTCGATCTCGCGATCACTCAGCCATAACGCCTGCGTGCGTTCCTTCCAAGGCTCGACCAACACCGTGGGGTCGACTGCGGTCGCTTCGTACTGAATGGTGTCCCCGACGCGGCGCAGCCGCTCGATGACCTTGAGATCCTTCGAATGGAACGCACCGTTGTCGGTGAGCCATGTCTCTTCGTTGAAGTTCACTGTCTCGACGACCAGCGTGTCGCCTTCATACCTTCCGATCGCATCACCCAGATAACTGGACGGCAGGTCCTTTCGATGCGCACGGCCGTCGGTCGGGATGATCCTGAAGAACGACCCATTCACATCGTCGTAGAGGAACAGCACCTCGCGCGCCGTCTGCACGATCTTCGCGGGCGGCCCGATGCGAGGGACGCCAGGAGGCTGACACTGGAGCGCCGTATCGACCTCGACCTGCCGCTCGGCCAGGTCCTTCACCTTCGCGACAAACTCCTGCTTGTACTTCGGAAAATTCGGCGCAGGCGGTGCAGCAGGTGGGCCACCGGCTCTCCCACCGGCTCCGCCAGCACGAGCGCCTGCTCCACCCGCGCGCGCCGCCGGTGCGGGCGGGCATCCAACGACGCACACCGATCCGTTGTCGAGGCTCTGGGGACGCACGAACTCGATCCCACCGAGATGGTCCCAGGTGCCGTTGAGATCGGACTTCCCGTCGGCGAGGCGAGGCGTTGGTTTCTTCGCCAGTTCGGCCAGACGATCGGCCGTCATTCGCGGCGCCTGCGCCGCCGCGGGTGAACTCACCGCAACGACCGCGGCGACGACGAGCGCTCCGACCGGGACTCGGTGCGTCATGTCCGATCTCCTCTAATCTCTGCCGAGTTGAACGTGATGGCCATCCGCATAGGTGATCTTCGAAATCCAACCCAGCTTCTTCGTCTCGTCTCTCGCGGCGATCGCGGCGATCGTGACGACTTCTCCGGGCTGCCCCTGCAGCGTCTCCTTCGTCAACCCGGCGCGACGCATCATCGCCGTGGGAAGCGTTGACAGCGTCCACGTCGTGACGGCGCCATCCTTGTCCTTCACGTCGAGATGCAGGTAGACGTGCGGATTGATCCAGTCCACCTTCGAGATCACGCCGGTCAGCGTCAACGGCCTCGACGCATCGTATTGCCCGGAGACCGAATGATGTGCAGAGAGGGGGCCTGCCACCATGAGTGTTGCGGCCACAAGCACGACGGCGAAGCGATGTCGCATCGAAAACCTCCGAGGGCGTGAACGCAGGACGCAAGCCTATGCCCGCGTCCGGCCTCGGTCAAGAGACGTCGCCGACGCTGGGCAGGTAGAGGTAAAACGTCGCGCCGCGCCCCGGCTCGCTCTCGACCTCGATGTGCCCGCCGCTCTGCTCGACGATACCGTGAGCCACGGAAAGGCCGAGGCCGCTGCCCTTCCCGAATTCCTTCGTGGTGAAGAACGGCTCGAAGATGCGAGCCTTCACCTCCGGCGTCATTCCACGGCCGGTATCGCTGACTGCGAGCCGCACGTAGCGGCGGGGCGCGAGCGTCGGATGGCGATTCGCGTGCGCGCCGCCGAACTCGACGATGCTCGTAGCGAATGTCAGGCGCCCCCCGTCCGGCATCGCCTCGCGAGCGTTGACCGCCAGATTCAGGAGCACCTGCGCAAACTGGTTGCGATCCGCTCGCGCCTGCACGGGATTACCGTCACTCTCAACCGTGATGTCCACGTCGGGTCCAAGGACGCGGCGCAGAGTCTTGGCAGACTCGGCGACCTCGAGATCGATGTCGAGCACCGATGGCTGCATCGCCTGACGACGGCCAAAGGCCAGAAGTTGGCTCGTGAGCGACGCCGCCCGCTGTCCGGCGATGCGCACCTCTTCGAGATCGTGCCGCGTGGTGTCTTCCGCGGTGAACCGGGCGAGCATGAGATCGGTGTAGCCGTTGATGATGGTCAACAGGTTGTTGAAGTCATGAGCGACACCGCCGGCCAGTTGTCCGACCGCCTCCATCTTCTTCGAGTGCAGCAACTGCTCCTCGGCGAGTCGCTGCTCGGTGACATCGACCGCAGAACCGATGTAGCCGTAGAACCGTCCCTCCATCGAACGCGGCACACCTTCATCCACGATCCGCCGGTACGTCCCATCGCGATGGCGGAGGCGGTACTCCATGGAGAACGGTTGTCGCGCATCGAATGCCCGCGCGTAGACGTCGAAGCAGCGTTCCCGATCCTGTGGATGGACACCCTCGAGCCAGCCGTCACCCAGTTCCTGCTCGAGCGTTCGTCCGGTAAACGCCAGCCATGATTCGTTGAACCAGTCGCACCGCTTGTCGAGGCCGGAGCTCCAGATCATCACCGGCGCGGAAGCCACGTTGGAGAATCGCTTCTCGCTCTCCTGAAGCTTCACCGTGCTCTCGCGCAGGCCTTCACGTGCCAGCCACAGATCGTGAATGTCTGTCGTCGTGCCGATCCACTTTATGACGGCGCCGCTGCCAGCCCTCACTGGAACGACGCGCGACAGCACCCTGCGATACACGCCGTCGTGCCGCCGGAAGCGGACCTGGACTTCGTGCGGCTCGCCGCGCTCGAGCGGCGTGCTGATCGCGGCCGCCATGGCTGCGCGATCGTCCGGATGGATCAGATCGCGCCAGCCCTCGGCATCTATCCCCTGCAGTGTGCGGCCCGTGAACGTAACCCACGCCGAATTGACGAAGTCCACGGTGTTGTCGGGTCGCAGCGTCCAGATCATGCCCGGCTGCGCCTCGGTCAGCAGCCGATAGCGTTCCTCGCTCTCCTCCAGCATCTTCTGTCCAGCGCGCAGATCCTGTTCCTGCGCCTGCAGGCGACGTCCGCGACGATGGGAGATTTCACAGAGCCAGCTGGTGAGGAGGCCGAAGACAAAGAAGAGGGCGACGGCGATACCGTCGCCAACGTCGTTGAACACGAACCCTGTCCGCTCAACGAAGAACCACGTGGCGATCGTGCCGATGACGGTGGCGAAGACACCCGGCTTCCATCCACCCAGCCATCCTGTGAGCAGGATGACCAGGAAGAACGGCCCCAGTGGCCCACGGCCACCGAGATCACCAACGACGTGACGGATGAGCGCTGCCGCGCCGGTTCCGGCGACAGCGACAACGTAAACCAGAGCGCCGGCTGACAGTCGTTTCACTCAGCAACCATTAGTCCATTCTTTTTGAGGAATTGTTGGATGGTCGAGTAGATCATCGTGCGCTGCTCGGGGGTGAAGTTGCCATGGCCGCCACCCGGAATCGTGATCAACTGGTTGACGACCCCGACCTTGTTCAGCGCTTCGTGCAGTCGAACGCCATGCTGGTACGGCACGACGCGATCGGCGTCCCCGTGGATCGACAGGATCGGTGGGAGTCCCTTGCGAACGTAATTGAGCGGGGACACCCGGTTCGCGATCTCTGCACGGTTCGGCAGACTGCCCAGCCACGTCATCGCCGCATTCGCGCGATTGGGACCATCGATAACGTCGTTCACGTCAGTGACACCGAACCAATTGATCGCCGCTGCCACCGTGGGCACCGGCGTCGCGCCCGCGCATTGACGATCGAGGCCAGCGCTTTCGGGAATCATCGCGCTCGTCAGCGCCAGATGCCCTCCGGCCGACTCGCCCATCGTCACGATCTTATTGACGTCGATGTTGTAGGTCTTGGCTTGAGCGGCGAGAAATCGCAGCGCGCACAGACAGTCTTCGACCGCGGCCGGCGCAGGAGCCACGCGCGCCAATCGATACTCCACGTTCACGACGTTCCATCCCATTTCCATCCAGGGGATCAGGGACAGCAACGATCCTTCTTTCGTTCCAGCCGCCCAGAATCCGCCGTGGAAGTACACGAGCGTCGGCTGCGGCGTGGTGACGTCGCGACGCGCGTAGATGTCCAACTTGGATTCGTAGTTGCTCGCCGTGAGGTAGGTAATGTCGGGCACCACTCGATACTGGTTCGCGGTGTGCGCTGCCCAATTGGCCGATGGCGACAACTGCGCGTAACTCGTTTCCGGGAGGAGCGCTCCGAAGGCGATGACCGCAAGGAATAGTGCTGTTCTCATGCGCGGGAGAATACACTGTTTCGCGGCTTTTTTAGCTCGCGAGACCGCCTCCCGCGAAAGGCCGTGGCTCATCATGACAAACGTATCTCGCCTCGTACTCCTGGTGGTGCTCGCGGGCACGTTCGCATCGCCCGCTCAGGCGCAGCGCTACGCCGCCGCGCGCGACGGCGACATGGTCAGGCTGACCGATCGCACGTCAGACATTGTCGTATCGATCCTTCCGTCGGTCGGAAATATCGCCTTCGAGATGCGCGTCCAGGGACACAACGTGCTGCGCTTCCCGCAGAAGACGAGCGCATAGTTCAAGGCACAACCGAATGCGACCGGGATCCCGTTCATGGGCCCGTGGGCGAATCGACTTGACGAACAGGCGTTCTACGCGAACGGCAGGCGCTACGCATTCGACATGAGCCTCGGGAACGTCCGCGGAAACATCCCGATCCACGGCTTCCTCACGACGACCGACCAATGGCAGGTCACGGCGACGCGCGCTGACGGCGAAGGGGCCTCGGTCACGAGCCGGCTCGAATTCGCCAGACAGCCGATGTGGATGAAGCAGTGGCCGTTCGCTCATACGATCGAGATGACGTATCGACTCGCGAACGGACAGTTGGAAGTCGAGACCGCGATCACGAATACCAGCGCCGAGGCTATGCCGGTCGCCGTCGGTTTTCACCCCTATTTCCAGTTGACCGACGCCCCGCGCGACGAGTGGACGATCGCAATCGGCGCGCGCACGCAGTGGAAGCTACGCGAACAAGGTCCCGACAGGTGAGACCGTTCCGATCGAAGAACTGCTTCCCAACCGCTCGTCCGCACCACTTCGCGAGTACAGCCTCGACGACGTGTTCAGCGATCTGGTCCGGGATGCGATGGGCCTGGCGACGATGTCGGTGTGGGGCCGCAAGCAGCGCCTGGATGTGGTGATTGACCAGGGGTATCGCTCGGTCGTCGTCTGGGCACCGA
>Ga0157380_10002862_pt1 | contig 11715 bp, 3 predicted proteins | sample S35metaG_FD_119757 | JGI IMG/M metagenome (GOLD analysis project Ga0157380, IMG submission 119757) | Switchgrass rhizosphere microbial communities from Kellogg Biological Station, Michigan, USA - S3-5 metaG | ecosystem: Host-associated > Plants > Roots > Rhizosphere > Soil | place: USA: Michigan...
CGAGAAGGAGCGGGCCGAGCGGGTTGCGCGCCGGGTCGAGTGCGGGGCGGTCAACGTCAATGACGTACTGGTCAACTACCTCGCAACCGACGTGCCGATGGGCGGTTGGAAGCAGTCCGGGATCGGTTACCGCCACGGCGAACCGGGAATCAAGAAGTACTGCCGCACGGAGTCCGTCGTGGTCACCCGCTTCGGCGGCAAGCGCGAAGTCGCCTGGTACCCATACAGCCGTGCTCGCCGCGGCATGGTGGCGCGGGTTCTGCAGGCGTTCAACGCGCGTGACCTGAAGCGCCGCCTGGGAATGCGCGGCTGAGGCCGACCGTGGCTGCGGGGGAATTCGGCCTCCCCGGTAGCCTCTTTAGGTCATGGCCGAGCGCGATTTCATAGCCGCGACCCGCGAGCGCGTCGTCGTCTTCGACGGCGGCATGGGCGCGACCCTGGAGCAGTTCGAGCTGACCCAGGAGGACTACGGCGGGCTGGAGGGCAAGTGCCACGAGGCGCTGGTGCTGAACCGGCCCGACGTGATCGAAGGCGTGCACGCCTCGATGCTCGAAGCAGGCGCCGAGGTTGTCGAGACCGACACCTTCCAGGGCTCGCGGCTGAAGCTCGAAGAGTGGGGACTGGGCGAGCACACGCTGGAGATCAACGTCAAGGCGGCCGAGATCGCCCGCAGGGCCGCGGGGCCGGACCGCTTCGTCGCCGGCTCGATCGGCCCGACTGGATTCCTGCCGGCATCCACCGACCCCACCCTGGGCGACATCTCCTTCGGCCGCCTGGTTGAGGTCTTCGCCGAGCAGGCGCGGGGGCTGGTCGAAGGCGGCGCCGACCTGATCATCGTCGAGACCGCGCAGGACATCCTCGAGGTGAAGGCCGCGATCTTCGGCGCCCGCGAGGCCTTCTCGGACACCGGCCGCAGGCTGCCGATCCAGGCCAGCGTCTCGCTCCTGCCCCAGGGCGGCAAGATGCTGCTCGGCACCGACATTCAGGCGGTCCTGACGACGCTGGCGGCGCTCGACGTCGACGTGATCGGGCTCAACTGCTCGACCGGCCCCGAGGACATGCGCGACGCGATCCGCTACCTGGGTGAGAACAGCCCGCTGCCCGTCCACTGCATCCCCAACGCCGGCCTGCCGTTGCAGGGGCCCGACGGAGAGACGATCTTCCCCGAAGAGCCCGAGCCGCTGGCGGCGACCCTGGGCGAGTTCGTCGAGCGCTACGGCGTCGGCATCGTCGGCGGCTGTTGCGGGACGACACCCGCGCATATCGCGGCGATCCGCGAGCGGGTCGACGGACGCGTGCCGGGCAAACGGCCAGCGCCGGGTCCCCCCCAGCTCTCCTCGATGATGACCTCCACCCCACTCGTGCAGGAACCGCGGCCGACCCTGGTCGGCGAGCGGGTCAACTCGCAGGGTTCGCGCAAGGCAAAGGAGCTGCTGCTCGCCGACGACTACGACGGCTTGGTCCAGGTCGCCGAGGACCAGGTCGAGGGCGGAGCCCACGTGCTCGACGTCTGCGTGGCGCTGACCGAGCGCTCCGATGAGGACGAGCAGATGGCGGCTGTCGTGAAGCGCGTCTCGCTCACCCAGCCGGCGCCGATCCAGGTCGACTCGACCGAGCCGGAGGTGATCCGCGCCGCGCTTGAGCAGATCCCCGGACGGGCGGTCGTCAACTCGATCAACCTCGAGGCCGGTCGCGACAAGGCCGACGTCGTCGCGCCGCTGGCCAAGGCGCACGGGGCGGCACTGATCGCGCTGACGATCGACGAGGTCGGGATGGCGAAGACGGCCGAGCGCAAGGTGGAGATCGCCAAGCGCATCCGCGACCTCGCCTGCGGCGAGCACCGCCTCGACCCCGAGGCGCTGATCTTCGACGCGCTCACCTTCACCCTGACCACGGGCGAGGCCGAGTGGCGGCCCTCGGCGGTGGAGACGATCGAGGGCATCCGCCGGATCAAGGCCGAGCTCCCGGGCGTCAAGACCTCGCTCGGCGTCTCGAACGTCTCTTTCGGCGTCTCGCCGCCGGCGCGCGCGGTGCTCAACTCGGTCTTCCTGCACCACTGCGTTGAGGCCGGCCTCGATCTGGCGATGGTCAACCCGAACCACATCACCCCCTACTCGGAGATCTCCTCCGAGGAGCGCGAGCTGACCGACGACCTCGTCTTCAACCGCCGCGAGGACGCGCTGGAGCGCTTCATCGCCCACTTCGAGTCCAAGGGCGAGGATGCCGCCGAGGAGGCGGGAGACCCGACCGAGGGCATGGAGCCCGAGGAGGCCCTGCACTGGCACATCCTGCGACGCAAGAAGGACGGGGTCGAGGTGTGGATCGACCGCTCGGTCGAGAAGATCGGCGCCGTCCCAACGCTGAACGAGGTGCTGCTGCCGGCGATGAAGGAGGTCGGCGACAAGTTCGGCGCCGGCGAACTGATCCTGCCCTTCGTCCTGCAGTCGGCCGAAGCGATGAAGCGCGCCGTGGCGCAGCTGGAGAGCTACCTCGATCGGATCGACGGCCACACAAAGGGCAAAGTGGTGATCGCCACCGTATTCGGCGACGTGCACGACATCGGCAAGTCGCTGGTCAACACGATCCTCACCAACAACGGCTACACCGTGATCGACCTCGGCAAGCAGGTCCCGGTCGACACGATCATCGAGGCCGCGGTCGAGAACGACGCCGATGCGATCGGCCTTTCCGCCCTGCTCGTCTCGACCTCCAAGCAGATGCCGATCTGCGTCCAGGAGCTGCACCAGCGCGGGCTCGGCTTCCCGGTGCTGATCGGGGGCGCGGCGATCAACCGCGATTTCGGCCGACGGACCCTCTACCCACAGGGGAAGGAGTCCGACGAGGTCTACGCGCCAGGTGTCTTCTACTGCAAGGACGCCTTCCAGGGACTCGACACGATGGACGCCCTGGTCGACGAGGCCGCGCGCGAGGCGCTGATCGCAAGGATCCGCGCCGAGGCGCAGGAGCTGCGCGAGAAACCGGCCAAGGCCGACGATGGGCCGCCGACCACCGACGCCAGCGTCCGCTCGGCGGCCCGCACCGACGTGTCGGTCCCCGAGCCACCCTTCTGGGGCGCGCGCGAGGTCGAGATCGACCTCGACGAGGTCTTCCCCCACCTCGACCGCCACGTGCTCTTCAAGCTGCACTGGGGCGGACGAGGGGTAAAGGGAGAGGCCTGGCGCCAGCTGATCGAGGGGGCAGACGGCGAGGAGGGCTTCGGCCCCCGCCTCGAGCGGATGTGGCGCGAGCAGGAATACCTGCACCCGCGGGCCAGGCTCGGCTACTTCCCGGCGGCGGCCGATGGCAACGAGCTGATCGTCTTCGATCCCGAGGAGGCCGAACGCGAGCTCGAGCGGCTCGTCTTCCCGCGCCAGCCCAAGCACGACCGCATCTGCCTGGCGGACTTCTTCCGCCCGCTGGAGTCCGGCGAACGCGACGTCGTCGCCCTGCAGGGCGTCACCGTCGGCCCCGAGGTGACCGAGCTGATCGAGCGCCTCGAGCGCGAAGGCGAGTTCGCCGAGCAGCTCTACGTCCACGGACTGGGCGTACAAGCGGCGGAGGGACTGGCCGAGTGGCTGCACTCCGAGATTCGCCGTGCCCTTGCCATCTCGCTCGACCAGGGGCGTCGCTACTCCTGGGGCTACCCCGCCTGCCCCGACCAGTCAGAGCACGAGAAGGTCTGGCGCCTGCTCGACCTCGGGCAAATCGGCATGACCCTCTCGGACGGCTACGCGGTAATGCCCGAGCAATCCACCGTGGCGATCGTCGCCCATCATCCGCAGGCCGTCTATTTCGGCATGAAGTCGGGTTTCATCCCCGAGGACGTCGCTCCCGACGAGCTGATCGCCGGCACCGAGCGCGGCGGCGAACTGCTTCCGGGCGAACCCACCAAGTAGCGCATCACCACACCGCCAGCGGCGGGGGAGGCGGGGCCCGCAGGCCCCGCCCCATACCCACTGCCCGTCCCCCCTGCTGACGACCATGGGGGGTCGATTTTTCGACTAGCTGCACTTTTACGCTCAGCAGGCACTCAACCGAGCGCTGTCCAACAAACCCCACACGCCATCCGGGAGAGCACCATCGCATCAGGCACGCGCCTGGGCACAGCGGCGGGGGACGTATGAAATAACAACACAGAACGATGTAGTCAAGGCACTCAACCAAAGCCTCACTGCATTATCTGCCTTTCTCACGCCACGAAACACATTTCTACCTGCAACTCCCAGCATTGCCATAGCGCGCACGCGCATCTGGGCGCAAGATCCTTGACCCGAACACATGGCTGCACCGTTCACTGGGAAACAGCCATGTGACTCGGACTGCAGTCCTACTGGAGAACGTAGGTATTCGTTAAGGTTTTCAGTAAGTGATCAGCGGTTGTGGTGTTAGGGCAAAGGAATTTATCGCCAACCTCGGTGAGCGGTGTTCCGTTAGCGGTAACGTGCTGCCCCGCAAAAGCTAATAAGACGCCAATGAGGTTGTATTTACAGTCGATATCGACGAAGCCACCGATGTCTTCACAAATAACCCTTAACTGACCATTTATGGCCGTCAGCGAACCTTCATCTAAGCCAGTCTTTAAAAGATTCATTAATGGTAGCAGTTCAGCGGTCAGTTCACAGTTTGTATGCGTCGAGCTGGTCCCACATTCTTCATGTTTAATGTCTAACGTATGAACAGCTTGAGGATTCCCTAAGGCTAAAGGCGTAGCGGTTAATAATAACTCTAAACATAAGATAGTAGCCAGGCTGCTTAATAATCTCGATACTTGCCCTGTGTCGAGCACTAGGTGTAGTTCGGTAGTTGGGTCGCCCTGACAGGTTAAGCTGACATGAACTTTGCAGAGTTGGGTCGGTGTATTCGCGCCGACAGGCGATGTACTGACGAACGCCATTGCCGCCACCGTCACGAGTCCGGCGAGGCCGAACATTCTGATGAGTCTCATCGTGGGTTCTCCTTCCCGGTGTCTTTCACCTGGGGCTCGATTTCAATCGACATAGCAACAGCCGACTCCGGCCCATCCTGCAATGCTGCCAATGGGTTGTCCAGCGGCGCCTAGCGCGGCAGCGGGCCTCGACCTCCCCCGCCGGGGTTTCCCCCGCAAAAGGTTAAGGGGCCGATTCGCGCACGCACCGATTCGCGCATCGCACGGATCGGTGCGTGCGCATGCTGAATGACGCTGTCCAGCCGCCGCAGACTTTACTTTAAAGCGACGCTCTAGTTACTCGCGAGAGTCCCGCCTGCGCGGGGCAGGGCGGGTGTTATTTGCCTTTTTTCGCCCCGCGGCAGGAGCTCTTCAGCACCGGGTGCAGCGTGGCTTTCTTGCCGTTTTGTCCTGCGAATTTGGCGGTTACCTTGTTGACTTTGGCGCAGAGATTGGTCGAGTTGACGATGAGGCCCTTGCTGCCGCCGGGGAAACTGGCAACGGCTTCGGTAATCGGGGCGTCGGGGAAGGAATCGAAAGTGGCGCGAATGCCGCCGTTCACCGAGTCGATCCGCGCGGCCGAGTGCACCTCGATCGGAAGCGAGGGCGGGCCTTTCACCACGGCGACCATGTCAGGCAGCGGGTTGTTCGAGGAGCGCAGGTAGATGTTGCCTTCCAGGGTCTCCTCGAGCAGCGGGGTCCTGGCCTTGACTTTGCCGTAGATAGAGCCCGCCGGGCACTGGTCGGCGGCGAACTGCACGCGGGTGCAGACGGTGCGGATGTGGGCTTGATCAAGGAACGCCGAGTGTGGCAGGGCGACCGAGAAGCCCGCGATGTTGGCGCCCCCCGCGGGCATTTTCAGCGTCGTGCGCAGGCTTGGATGGGAGCCGCGGTGGGTACCACCGAAGAGGCGCATGGCGAGATTGGGCTTGAAGCCGAGCGTTCCACAGCCGGTTGCCGCGAACGAGGAGGACGGATTTGCCGTCTTGCCCCCTGTCGAGTACAGGGTCGATGTCGTCTCCTTCCTCGCGCAGGAGGTCGGGTTGAGGGTGAAGCCGGGTCGGTCCATGAAGACGTTGGCGGCCCTGTAGAGAACTGGGACACCTTCGATGATCTGGGGCAACGGGTCGGTCTTTGCCGTCGCCTCGGCGGTGACCGGGTCGACGTAGACGGCGGAGCGGACCACCTGGTCGCCGAGGTCGAATGGACCTGCCTGGGCGGGGACCACGGTGACGATAGAGAGCGGGGCGCCTTTGTAGGGGCCTGCCAGGTAAACGGCGGTCGGACGCTTCCCGGGCTGAGGGACCCAAAGAGGCGTGGGACCAGCGCCAGCAGCGGCCGTGACCCTGCCCACGCGGCTCTCTGCCGGGCACTGACCAGTGTCGGCTGCCGTGCCTTCGCAGCGCGGGATGCCGGCGAAGGTGGCGGCCATGCCCCTGGGCAAGGTAACGTCGGCGGCGGCGAGGTTCTGTTCACCGTCCTGACGGGTCAGGGTGAGGGTGAAGGGAGAGTGGGCGCCACCCTGGGCGTTTGTGGAGCCGGCCGAGAGCTTCGGCGAGAAGCCACCGAGCCCCTCGCAGCCTTCGTCGATAGTCATCTGCGAGTCCGATATCTGTGGCGGGCCGCCCGACCAGGGTACGAATTCGTATTCACTGGCGTAGGTGCCACAGGCCTGGGGGTTGAGCAGCGGTGCTCGGAAACCCGACTTGAAGACGAGCTTCAGTTCGCGCACCGGTGCCTGGGGGATGTCGAGAATCGTCGATTCAAGCTGCCCGGTCTGCTCGTCAACGTTGAGCTGACCCTGGAGCTTGACGTGGAAGCCGAGGTCGTCGGCGACCGCCCAGAAGCGGTAGAGGTTGCCCGGTTCGGGCTCTCGCAGGTAAACCGCGCCTTTCATTCGTCGTGGAAGGGCCGGGATTTCGACCTCGAAGCCGGCCAGCTTGGCCGCGTCGGGGCATTGGGCAGCCACCCTCTCGCCGAAGTGGACGTCTTTCTCGGAGCAGACATCGAGGCCGTCGGAGGCGCCGGGGTTGATCGTCATCCCCTCGGGCAGCCGCACCCGAACGTCGCGGGTCTGGGAGGGTTCGAGCACTTTCACCCCCTCTGAGGCGGGCACGCGGGCTGTGATGTCGAGGCCAGTCGGCGTTCCGGCGCGATGGTTGGTCGGCTCGATCGTAAGCCCCGGGCCGTAGGGCAGTTTGTTGCAACCCGAGATCTGCGGAAAGCTGACCGTCTTGGTGTCGAAGCGATCCGGTTCGGCCCAACTCGCGGCGCTGACGCTCATCTCCAGCGGCACCCCGCAGCGAGTCGGGTTGGTGAGGAGAGGCAGTTCGCGCGAGCCGGGCGGGCGCGGCGCCGATTCGGTGCAGTTGTCGATGAAATGCTCCGAGGGGGTACAACGTTCGGTGTCGTGCTCCTCCGCGGCGGGAATGCCCCACAGCGTCACGTCGCTGCCGACCAGGTTGAAGTCGGTCGGCGCGTCGATGATTTCGGTGCTGAGCCCGTAGTCGCCCTCCGAGCGCAGGGTGATGTCAGCGAAGTAGGTGCGGCCAATCACGCCGCCGACGAAGCCGACGCGGGCGATCACGTCACCGCCGGGGGGGACCATCATGTAGAGGGGCTCAGTGAGGACCCTGAAGAATTTGTAGAGGCGGACTTTGACGATCCCAATCTGGGAGCCGTTGGGGCAGCTCCCCAACCCCAGTTCCAGCGCCCGGCATTGCTGAGGCAAGCCAAGCACGCTGGGGTCGCCGATCAGGCCCGGGGGGACGTCGGTGCGCACGTTTCGGGTCGGCGCGAAGGCATCGTGCAGGCCGCTGACGTCGGTTGGTGTATCGGGGTCTTGGGCGATCCCGAAGCTGAAGGTGAGGTCGGGGTGGGCTCCCGCCTTGGTCGTCGAGAGCTCGGCATCGAGCGATTCGACCCCGAAGCATTCGGCCTTGAATTCCGCCGTGCAGGGCGGTGCCACCGCCCCTGCCGGTGCGATGAGCACCAAGGCGGTGAAGGCAGACAGGGCAAGGGTTACGACGCTTCGGCGGATCATCGGCTTGCCCCCCGGTTGTGGTTGGCTCGCTTCTTGTTGGAGTGCTTGCGGCGGTGCTTTTTCTTCTTGCTCTTACTCTGCTTTTTCACGCAGCGGCCTTTGACCCGGTGCTTGCCTTTGCCACAGGAAGTTTTCTGGGCTTGCAGGGCTTCACCGGAACCGGTCGTGGCGGGAACGGCCAGCGCTGGGGGTGTGGAGCCTTGCCCCTGACAGGCGTCGCCCTGGCAGAGTTCTTTGGCCGGCGGGTCGGGAATGCCGCCGAGGCTCCGCGCGTCGTAGATCGAGAAGCTGCCCGAGACATCGGCGCCTACGAGCTTCTCCAGTGTCTCGAAGAAGACGTCTTCGCCGTCGGCGCTCATCCCGTAGAGGTAGCTGTGTTCTTCGCCCTGCCCGGTTGAGATCAGCGCCAGGCAGCCGCCCAGGTGCTCGCAAACATCGCCGCCGGGCCCTTCGGTCCCCTGCGCTTTCCATTCATAGACGTCGGTGACCTCGTTGGCGTCCTCGGGCAAGAGCGCCTCGCGGCTCTCGAAGAAGACCCGCTTGCCATCGTCGGTGACGTTGGGGATCAGGGTGTCGGGCCGGGTAATCTCAAAGACGGTCTGGAGCCGGGTATCGGCTGTGGAATCGTGCGGAGCACCGCTTGGGTCACAGGAGACGCAAGCCAGCTGAGTGCCCGCCACCGCGCCGGGGTCATAGCGGTAGATCTCGCCCTTCTCGTCGTTGTCGTAGCCGGTCAGCTGGGCGTGGGACTGGAAGATCAGCACCTCGCCGTCGGGGGTGCTGCGGGTGGGAGAGTAGGCACGGCCGATCCCACTCCCGCTCCCTTTCTGCCCCGGAATCGCCCTGGTCCACTGCAGCAGATCCTCCAGGCTCTCCTCTTCCTCTTCGACCGGTCCCTTGCGGAAGCTGACCAGGTCTTGGGGATGCAGGATCGCGACGAAGGCGACGGCGGTGCCATCCCAAGCGTAGAGATTGGGTTCAGTCGCTTCTGCCTCTTCGCCGTTTTCGTTTTCCTCGCCGGGCGAACCGAGGTCTTCCTCGGATGTGAAGAAGACGTGGGAGCCGTCCGGAGAGACATTGACGAAGACCGAGTTATTGGCGATCGCGATCGGCTCATGGGTTTTTTCGGGACCCGCGCAGGGGCCCGCGTCAACGTCACAGGCGAAGAGGCCGGCGGGAGGCACCGGGTTTTCGAGGCCGACAGGGAAGGTTTTGTCCATGTAGAAGACGCGGCTGCCGTTTTCGGAGACGCCAGCGTAGGTGTTGGGAGCGGCAGCAACCTGGGTCGTAGTGTCCTCGCGGTGCACGTAGAGCGCCCCGCCGACCTGGAAGACGACCGCGGAACCGTCTTCCGAGGTCGCGACATAGGTGGGGGCTTCGCCACCTTCGAAAGGGGAGCCGTCGGGCTTGACCGAGATCACCTCGGCGCTGGTTTGACCGGCCTGGCGATCGTAAATCGCAAGGCCAGTCGATGGAGAGTTTTCCTCCAGTTGCTCTTGGGAGGTGAAAATCACGTGGGTCCCGCCAGTACTGAGGTAGCGGCCTTCGGCCTGTAGATCGGTACCGAGACTGCCGCAACCGACCAACTCGAAGTGGTGCTCGGGGTCAGAGAGGTCAAACTGCGCATTAGGTTCGGGCCTGCACTGCGCGCTGGCCTCGTTCGAAGGAGTGCGCAGGTAATTGGCCACCGGGAAGGACAGTTTGGTGGGGGTGAGGAGGCCGGTGACGTCCAAAAACCAGTAGCGCTGGTCGGAGGAGAGCCCATGGGGCGACTGGCTCTTCGCGGACTGAGCGAACGAAAACCCGGTCACCTCATTCGTCCAGCCCTCTTTGGGGTGGGCGCCATCTCCGCGCTGGGCGCGGAAGGCATTGCCGTCGACCCCGGCGACGCTGGCGCCAAAGGCGACGCTCTCGCCCGCCCCCGGGCCACGCGGTGCGACAAACCAGCTATTGAAGAACTTTCTGCCTGAGCCATGGGATATGGCGCCTGGCGGCCCTTGTGTCTGGGCCGGGGTGACCAGCTCATAAGCGCGGCAGTCGGGCAGGAAGGCGCCGAAGCCGGTGCGGTATTCGGCGTTCTCGCAGTCCTGCGACTGGGCCCGTTTCAGCGTTTCGAGGGTCTGGTCGGGACCGGCGATCGTCTTCGCATCGTTCGCGACGACCACGCGGAAGTGGTACGTGGTTCCTCCTACGAGGCCGGTAACCGGGACTTCGATCCCAACGGGGCCGTCCCCGGAGGGGACCTCGTCCACCGGCGTGCTCTGGTCGTATACCCCTTCTTCGGTGCCGTACTCGAAATGGTATTTCGTCGCCAGGCCGGAGGGGTCGACCTGCGCCCGCAGGGTCGCTTCGTCATACCCAACCGGCAGTGCCCGTTGGGTCGTTAGCAGCGGCGGGCCGAAGAGACCGGTACCGCCGTCACTTTCGCCGTATTTGTTCTCGGTGAGGAGTCGGAAGCGATAGCGTTCAGATTCAGGTTCGATGCCCACGATGTCCGCGTGGACGGCGATAGGTTTGCTGCCTTTGCCGATTTCGGCCAAGCTCTCGGCGCATTCCTCGGATTCGGCACCAGCAAAGGTTTTGCCGTTTTCCTCGTATTTTTCCTCGGACAGGTACTCGAACACGCATTCTTCGAGTTCAAACGTGTTTGGATTGACCATACCATTGAGCGTGGCATTGCCCGGCCCGAAGTTACTTGCCACTCCAGTGACAGCGCTTGGTGCTTCCCCGTAGTTCAACGGCCCAAATGCCGTCACGTCATACGGCTGCACCCCGTTGTCGAGGCCGTCGGAGGCAACGTAGACGGTGCCGTTAGAGGGATAGGTATCCGCGCAAGTCGGCGTCGTTGCTTCGGTCAGCGGTGGGTCGTGCAGGAAGCAGCTGTTGTCGACCGCGACCTTGTAGTTGCCAGCGGTGTTGGAAAAGACGCCGAACTGGGCCACGCAGGCGCCCGAGGAATCGTACTCGCGGGCGGAGTTCCCGTCTTGGCCGGGTTGGAACTGGAGGATGTGGCCATTTGACTGGTCGATCGCGATCGCCGGGTTGGAGCCGAATTCCCCGCTGGGGCAGCCGCCGCCCCTGATCCGGGCCCTGAGAAGTTCCGGCTGGGCGCCGCACTTGACCGCGGCGAGGTTCGTAAGGTTCGCGGTGACGTAGACCTCGCCGGTTGTCCCGTAGACGCCGATGTCCAGCCTGCCGGTGGCGAGACCGAGGCCAACGCCGCACTGCCCTTCGACTTTCGAACCTTCGCTGGGCGGGGCGAACTCGACCATGACCGGAGCGAACGAGTTATCGCCGAGGACGAAGGCGTGGCCGTTGGCAGGGTTGACCGCGACCGCCACCATCCCGGCTCCCGAACCGCCGCTGATCAGCGTCGGTTCGTGGCGGGTGTAAGTCGTTCCGGCTTCGGGCGGGTATTTCGAGGGGGTGTAGTAGGTGAAGACAGGAACAGCAGGACCGTCGACCACGTAGACGTTGCCCGAGCAATCGGCCGCGACATCGAGAGGTTCGGGGTCTTCAAAGCTGGTTAGTTCCGTGCCTTGGGGGTCGAAGACGCGAACTTTTGTTTCGGCGGCCACGTAGACATAGCCGTTGCAGTCGGTGGCCACGGCCCTGGTGCCCGACTGCGCCCGCGAGAGTTTCGGTTCCACCAAACGGGTCGGCATCACCAGCGGGGCGAAGGCCAGGAGCTTTGCTCCCGCGGAGGCACCGGCGCCGACGTAGAGGGTGCCGTCGCTCGAGAGGCCCG
>Ga0157380_10002863_pt1 | contig 11715 bp, 9 predicted proteins | sample S35metaG_FD_119757 | JGI IMG/M metagenome (GOLD analysis project Ga0157380, IMG submission 119757) | Switchgrass rhizosphere microbial communities from Kellogg Biological Station, Michigan, USA - S3-5 metaG | ecosystem: Host-associated > Plants > Roots > Rhizosphere > Soil | place: USA: Michigan...
GGTGTCGAACCGGATCGACGTCGGGTCTATAGAGCGCCCACGCGACTGGCGATCAACAACTGGGCGCTCGCCGGCGACTGGACGGTTGGCAAACAGCTAGCAACTCTCAACACGGCTGACGGGCGACTCGTGAATCGCTTTCATGCACGCGATCTGCATCTCGTGATGGGGCCGCCACGACGTGAAAGCCCGATTCGTTTCCGTGTCTCGCGCGATGGCCAGCCGCCCGCCGCTTCACACGGTCTCGACGTCGACGACGCGGGAAACGGCACGGTTGTCGAACAGCGGCTCTATCAGCTGATTCGCCAGCCCGGGCCCATCGTCGATCGGACGTTCGAGATCGAATTCCTCGATTCGGGCGTAGAGACGTTCGCCTTCACATTCGGCTAGCGGCTTCAGCCTTCCTGACGGCCATCACGGCGGCCGAACCATCCGCGTGAACAGTGAGCACAGGACATGGTGCTCCGCGAATCACCGCTTCGGCCACACTCCCCAGAACCACGGGACGAGAATGCGCGCAAACATCACGCTGCGCTCCTTCGCCGACCGTGAGTGCAAGATCCGCGCGAGGGTGAGCGGGCGGGAGTTGTCGCGAAACTTGCAGGTTCTCTTGTCGGAAACGATTCGCTGCGAAGAATTACGCGATTGATGCGCGGAATACCCCTGACCCGGGATACGCCATGCACAGGCACTCACTTCACGTCGAGCCCAGGAGCCCCGTCGAGATCGCTCGACACTATGTTCGCGAGCTGATCTACGGTGCGAACGACGGAATCATCACGACGTTTGCCGTCGTTGCCGGCGTCGCCGGTGGCGGTCTTTCAGTGCAAGTCGTGCTGATCATCGGCGCTGCCAATCTGTTCGCGGACGGGCTGTCGATGGCGGTAGGCAACTACCTGTCGATCCAATCACACGAAAGCGTGCTCGAGACACAGCATCTGCCTGAGGAGGAAGCATTTCCGTTCCGTCACGCCGTTGCGACCTTCGCGGCGTTCGCGACGGCGGGTTCGCTCCCGTTGATGCCATACATGCTTCCCGGGCTGCCGTTCGATCGCTTCTCTCTGTCCATCGCGCTGACGTTTCTCGCCATGTTCAGCGTCGGCGCATCGCGTGCGTGGATTGCCAACGTCCGCTGGTGGAAGGCAGGGCTCGAGATGATGGCGTTGGGCGCCCTCGTGGCGGCTCTTGCGTACGCGAGCGGTTCGCTCGTTGCCGCCGTGGTCGAGCGCCAGTGAGTGGCTGAAAGTCCGCAGCTTGAAAGGCGAGCGCGGGGAATATTCGGCGGCCGGCGTGAACGATCGCGCGCTCCCCGTGCAGGTCGGCGAGACATGTGCGCGACTCCTGCCTGGGCCTGACATCACAGTTCAGCGCGGAACTGAGAATCAGTCCACATTTGAGCCCGGGCGGCCGCGATGCTACCCTCTAACGTTCGGGTTTTCTTGCGGTAGCTATACGACCGCACCTCGTGCGGGTCTCAATTTCATGGAGGCGCACCAATGAGTGGCCGAATCTTAGGCGGTGTCGTGTTGTGCGGGTGGCTCCTGGCCGCCGGCTCCCTGCAGGCTCATCACTCCCTCGCGGGCGTCTACGACATGCACAAGGAGGCGGAGGTCCACGGGTCGGTCGAGAAGATTTCGTTCGTCAACCCCCACGGGTCGCTGACGCTCGCGGTCAAGAACCCTGACGGTACGATGACCAATTGGGTATTCACGCTCGGTTCGGCCACTGCTCTCGCGCAGAGAGGCGTCGGTAAGACCGGACCGAACGCACTTCATGCCGGCGACGAGATCAGCGTGAAGTACATCCCCGCGAGGAACGGCAGCCCGCTCGGCTTCCTGAAGTCGGTGACGATGCCAGACGGACGCGTGGTCGTGATCTCCGCCGGCAACGCAAATGACTAGGGCGATCGCGGTCGCGATCGTCCTCGTAATCGGCGCCCTGTCCCCCGCTAGTGCACAAGCACCGGCGGGTGCTCAGGGACCGGCAGGTGGGTTCCGCGAGCCTCCGCCCCCGTATCGTCCCGCGAAGGATGCGAAGGATCTGCGTTCGGTGCTCTTCAACTGGACGTGGTACCTGGGGATGCTGCGCGGCGTGGACGAGCACGAGTTGATCGTCTCGCTCGAGTATCAGGGCAAGGGCACGATGCAGGTGGACGGGCAGCCGTGCACGCTCACGAAGTATCGCGTGAGCACGAACTACCAGCTCCCGGGTCAGCGCATTCAGTACACGTGCACGCGCGCCAACGGACAGGCGTACTCGAACATCGAGGTCCTCAGCGAGCAGTACGCCTGGAACGAAGACATCGCGGGCGCGGAGATCATCGCGGGGAAGGGTAAAGCCACCCCGATGCCGAACGCGGTGCAGGAGCGCCTCATTCGTCTCTGGGCCAGTCCTCAAGGGGCGCCAAAGGCCGCAATCGCGGGGCTTGGTGCGGTGAGCACCGATTCGGCTCCCAACCCGGGTACCCTGCTGAAGGACGGTGTCGATACCGTTGGCAAGACGTCGCTGACGTGGGAAGGCGGCAAGCCGGTCGTGACGTTCCCGATCCCTGGTGTTCCAGGAGCGACGGCGAGCGCCACCCTCGACGCGAAGTACATGGCCGAAAAGGTCGTCGTCAAGAACGGCGCGACGACCACTGAGTTCATCTACAGCGACTACGCGGACTGGAACAACCCGCTCAACAAGGTCGAGGCGTGGTACGCCGGCAAGATGATCGAGCGCCGCAACGGTGCAGTCGCTCGCGATCTGACGACAACCGAGACGGAAACGGGCAGCGTCTACGTCGTGATGCCCGTGCCGGCGAGCGTGAAGAAGTCGATCTCGGTGGCGCCACAGCCAGCGGCGAAGAGTCAGGAAGCAGCGGCGGCGCAGGCTCAAACGCCGCGATTGGTAAGCGGGAAGCCTGACATGACCGGCAGCTGGAACTCCGCCGGGATGAACTGGCGTTACGGCAATCGCCGATGCGGTCCGACGCAGGTCGAATGCACTCGCGCGATCAACCAGACGATGGATTTCGAGTTCGAGGCGCCGTCACGCTTCGGACCAAATCGTCCACTCTACAAGCCCGAGCACTGGGACAAAGTGGTCGAGCTCGACATGTGGACGAACAAGTACGACCCGGTCATGACTTGCCAGCCGCTCGGCCTTCCGCGGCACGGTCCGCCGCGGCGCATCGTCCAGTCGGCGAACGACATCATCTTCTTCTACGGCCAGTATGCCGATGGTGGCGGCGGTCAGGGTGAATACCGCATCATCCCGACCGACGGCCGCAAGCACGATCCGCAGCGCGCGATCGAGACCAAGTACTACGGCTATACCGTGGGACGCTGGGAGGGCGACACGCTCGTGCTCGACTCGATCGCGTTCGTCGATTCCACGTGGCTCGCGCGCGGCGGCTTCTTCCATTCCGAGCAGATGCGTGTGGTCGAAAAGCTCACGCGTCAGGGCAACGAGATCAAGTACGAAGTGACCGTCGAGGATCCCGAGGTGCTCGTGGAGCCGTGGGTGATGACGCCGCGCATGTTGCAGCTAAGCGCGAACAACGACGCGGGCCTGCTACCGGAGCGCGGTAACTGCGAGGTCTACGAGCTCGACGACATCACCTCGCAGATACGGCACTAGCGACCCAGCCTCCAACCGTTCAACTCCCAGGTCACGGCCTGGGAGTTGAGAGTTGGAGGTAAGGCCAGCCAGCGCGATCCTCCCCGAAGTAGCCGTAGGTTAGAATTCATCAAAACGCTGAATCCATATATGTTCGAGCGAGTGGGCCGCATCTGCGCCGCAGTGCTCGCTCTGATGGCGGTATGGTGTGCGTCCATGCCGGCAGATGCACAGACATTTGCCAGTCTGCAGGGCCGTGTCGTCGACGCCTCAGGAGCGTACATCCCTGCTGCTTCAATCCGGGTGCGCGACGAGTCGACGGGTTTTGACATTTCAGCTCTGACAGACTCCGAGGGTCGTTACTACATTGCGGCGATTCGCGCCGGGATTTACTCCGTCACTGCAGACGCCGATGGGTTTCTCACAGAACGCATCGAAGCCCTCAACATCGATGTCGGTCGCAGGCTGGTCCGTGACTTTCATCTGACCGTCGGGACAACGAAGGAGTTCATCGAGGTCCGCGCGGAAGTGTCGCTCGTCGATCGGACGACGAGCGCTGTCGGCCATGTCGTGACGGCGGAAACCGTACAGCAGATTCCGTTGAACGGCCGTCACTTCATCGATCTCAGTCTTCTGGTACCCGGGTCGGTGTCGCCGTCGCAAACGGGCTTCTCCTCGCGCCCGATACGGGGTGTCGGCGCACTCGCCTTCAACATCACAGGTAATCGCGAAGAAGCCGTCGGATTCCTGGTCAATGGCGTGTCGACGAATAACCTTACGTTTGGCTCACTGATATTCGAACCGCCTCTGACCAGTGTTCAGGAATTCAAGGTGGATAGCTCGACGTTCAGTGCCGAGCACGGTCACGTCTCGGGAGCGATCGTGAATCTCGTCACGCGATCCGGGACGGATGACTTTCACGGCGACGCATTCGAGTTCTTCCGCAACGACGCGCTCGATGCGCGCAACTTCTTCGAGCTCACGTCGGAGAATCCGCACCCCTTCCACCGGAACCAGTTCGGTGGATCGATGGGGGGGCCATTGCGGCGTGGCCGGACGTTCTTTTTCGCGTCCTATGAGGGCCTCAGGCAGCGGCAGCAGCTGGACATGAACAGCCTCGTCCTCAGCGACGAGCAGCGGGCACGAGTGACCAATCCGGTGATTCTGCAACTGCTTCCGCTGATCCCTCGCGCGAACTACTTCGACGCCGACGGTACGCCGCGATTCGTGGGCTCGGCCCCGGCCGTCGCAGACACCGATCGTTGGACACTCGATCTGTCACACGCCTTCGGCGCAAGCGACACCATTCGAGGGTTCTGGGGAAGTCAACACCTCCGAGCGCAGGAACCGAGTGCTCAGGGCAACAGCGTTCCCGGGTTCGGGAGCGTCTCGCATCCGTTCGCCAGCATTCTGACGATCAACGAGACCCACGTGTTCGGAGCCGCAACCGTGAACGAGGCGCGCTTCGGGAGAAGCCATCTCACGGGCGGCACGTTTCCGGCAGCGACGCTCAATCCCGCAAGTTTTGGGATCGGAAACGGCGTCACGACTGAAGTCGGGCTGCCGCAGATGATCGTCGCGGGCGATCTCAACTTCGGCGGACCTGGAGCGTTGCCTCAGGGACGATTCGACACCTCGTATGTGTTCGTTGACACGTTTAGTCGGGCGAGCGGCCGGCACTTTCTGAAGTTCGGAGGAGAGTACCGGCATTTTCTCAACGAGAACTTCGCCCAGGGCACCGGCCAGTTCAACTTTCCAAACGTGGACGCATTCGTCGCGGGGATCGCCAATGCGTTCAATATCACCCTCGGCGAGCGCAGGAGTTTCATCGACCAGCGCGCCGCCGCCCTGTTCGTCGAGGACAGCTTCATCATTCACAACAACGTCACTCTCGATCTTGGAATGCGCTACGAGTGGCACGTGACGCCCTCCGAGCGTGAGGATCGATTTGTGGTGTTCGACGCAGATACGGCGTCGCTGTTGCGGGTTGGTGTCGATCGCGACAGGATTTACGAACAGAACAACCAGAATCTTGAACCGCGTGTCGGCGTGGCCTGGTCTGTCCGGCCGGATGGCCGGACCGTGCTGCGCGCGGCGTACGCACGTGCGGCGGATCAGCCGGGGACGACGGCCGTCCGCGATACAGCTGGCAATCCGCCGTTCGCGGCACCGCTCACGGCAACCGGCGTTCTTCCTCTAGGCTCGGCAATCGACATGACCCGCCCTGCCGGCCTGGCGCCGGCAACCGTCGACCCGCACTTCAGGAACTCGTCGATGCAGTCGTGGAACATGAACGTGCAGCAGCAACTTGCCCGCACGTTGGCCGTGACTGTCGGCTACTCGGGCTCTCGCGGTACCGACCTGCGGCTCTCTCGCAACATCAATCAGCCGATCGACGGCGTTCGTCCGTTCCCGGTGGTGGCCGGCTCAAGCCCGATCCTTCCGGGGACTCCGCTCGGTAACATCACGCAGGTCGAGAGCAGCGGTTATTCGAATTACCAGAGCGCGTGGGTGGCCGTCACCCGGCGTTTGTCGGGTGGTCTGCAATTCGACACGTCATACACCTGGTCGAAATCGCTCGACACGAATTCGCTCAACTCGTCTGGCTTCGCCCTCCAGGACAGCTATGACATCCCCAGTCAGTACGGCTTGTCCGATTTCGATGCGCGACACCGGTTCGTCTTCAGTGCCATCTACGCATTGCCGTTCACCGGCCATGCTATTTCCAGGGGCTGGCAGGTGGCCACAATCGTTCAGGCCCAGAGCGGCAATCCGGTCAACATTGTCACGAGCAACAGCAGCCTGAATGGTGCGCCAAACACCGTGCGTCCAGACTTGACCGGACCGGTCGCCATCGTCGGCGAGGTCGACCGCTGGTTCGACGCATCCGCGTTCGAGGCGGTCAATCGTTTCGGCAACCTGGGACGAAACGTCGTGATCGGCCCCGCCTTCCATAACACCGACCTCTCGATCATCAAGAATTCCCGGCTCGCAGGCGGGGTTGGGCTGCAGTTTCGGGCGGACGTGTTCGACCTCTTCAATCACGCGAACTTCGGGCCGCCCGGCAATATCGTTGGCAGCCCGACGTTTGGCAAAATCACTCGAACACGGCTTCCCACCGGGGAAGCCGGCTCTTCGCGTCAGATTCAGTTGGCGGCTCGATTATCGTTCTGAGGGGATGATGCCGAGCAACGTACGCATCGTGCTTGCCCTTGCGGCGCTGTGCGTGACTGCTGTGTGCGATCGAGCGTACGCCCAGGTTCGCACTCCGCAAACGGTCTTGACCATTCATCAAGGTGCGGAAACGTTTCCAGCCAATCCCATCATCGACGCGGGAATTGAGGAGGCGCTGAAGTCCCGGCCCGACGTCCCAATCGACTATTTCACCGAATACCTGGAATCCGATCGCTTTCCGGAGGAGGCGGCGTCGCGCGCATTCGAGGAGTACCTCCGGGGGAAATACCGGGGGCACAAGATCGATGTGGTGATCGCGACGACCGACTCAGGCCTGGGGTTTGTGCTGGATCATCGGGCGGAGCTCTTTCCCGACGCGGCCATTGTCTATTCTGGGCTTGGGGTAATCAGCGACACGGCGCGGAATGTGGGGGCAGGAATCGCCGGCATCAGGATCGGCGTCGCGTACGCTGAAACCCTTCAACAGGCGCTGGCGCAAAATCCATCGGCCGAGCGGGTGTTCGTCGTGGCCAATTCAGTCACGCCACAGACACAGGAACTGATACGTGAGCGATTTCGCGAGTATTCGAGCAAGGCTGCGTTGGCGTTCATCGACGAGCCGACCCTCCCTGGCCTGCTTGCCGCCGTCAAGGAGGTCCCGTCGCGAAGCGTCATTCTTTACCAGGGCCACCAGCAGGACGATCCTGGGCACAGTATGTACGCCGACGAGATCGCCCCACTCGTGGTCGCGGCAGCGCGAGTCCCGGTATACGGCACCAGCGACTTTTTCATTGGCTCGGGCGTTGTCGGCGGGGTGGTACGCGACACGCGGGAGACCGGCACGCGGCTCGGTGCGATCGCCCTGCGCATCCTTACGGGAACACGTGCCCAGGACATTCCAATTGAAGGCACGCGCGTCGTACCCATTTTCGACTGGCGTGCAATGCAGAAATGGGGCATCAGCGAAAACCAATTACCGCCGGGCAGCATCGTGCAGTTTCGTGGTCCGAGCCTGTGGCGAGACTACAGGCGTCAAGTCCTCGGCGTGGCTGGCGCGCTCGTGCTTCAATCGCTGTTGATCGCCGGGTTGTTGTATCAACGGCGCGCCCGTCGGCGCGCCGAGCACGCGAGCCGGCGCAATCTTGCGCTGGCCGCTGATGCGGATCGTCGTTCCACGATGTCTGCGCTCACCGGCTCGATTGCGCACGAGCTCAGTCAACCGCTGAACGCGATTCTCCACAACGCGCAGGCGGGCGAGATGCTGGTGAAATCCAATCGCGCCACGCTCGAGATGCTGCGGGAGATACTCTCCGATATCCGTGATGCAGACGTCCGCGCAACGCAGATCATCGAGCGGCATCGGACGATGCTCAGGAACCACCAGATGGAGAAGAAGCCGCTCGATATTCATGCGGTCGTGCGCGAGAGTCTCGCCTTCGTCGAGCACGACACAAAAGCGAAGCAGGTTCAGGTTGACGTCGAACTGCCCTCCGAGTCCTGCGTCGTCGCTGGTGATCGGGTCCTGCTGCAGCAGGTTCTCGTGAATCTGATGATGAACGCCATGGAGGCGATGGCCGATACACCTGTGGAACGACGGCGCGTCACGGTCCGATCGGAGCTGGGCAAGGCCAACGTCGCTGTTTCGGTGCGCGACTACGGATCCGGCCTGCCGGCGAATATCGACGGCAAGGTATTCGAGCCGTTCGTCACGACCAAGTCGAACGGCATCGGCATCGGCCTGACGATTGCGAGGACGATCGTCGAAGCTCATAGGGGTCAGTTGCAGGCGCACAACAATCCTGACGGTGGCGCGACGTTCGTGTTGACCCTGCAGTGCGCAGACCGCCCATGAGCCCTTCGATCGTTCACGTCGTCGATGACGACCAATTGATACAGAGGGCGATGACGCGGTTGCTCGCGGCGGCCGGATTCGAGACCCGTACGTATACCAGCGCACTCGAATTTCTGAGCGCGATCGCCCCGGATGCGTCCGGTTGCATCATCCTCGACGTTCGTCTGCCGGACCTGAACGGCCTCGAACTGCAAGTTGCGCTCGGTAGTCGCGGGGTCTCGCTCCCCATCATTTTCCTGACCGGGCACGGTGAGATTCCAGACTCCGTGCGGGCCATTCAACGAGGCGCGGTCGACTTTCTCATCAAGCCGGTCGACAGCAACGCGTTGCTGGCAGCGGTGTCCCGTGCGATGGCGCAAGACGACGCCGCCCGCGCGGCGCGCGCGACCCGGCAGGCGTTGCGCAGCCGATACGAGCGCCTGACGCCGCGGGAGAACGAAGTCTTTCTGCACCTGATCGCGGGTCGGCTCAACAAGCAGGTTGCAGCCAATCTGGACATCACCGAGCGGACCATCAAGCTGCACCGCGCCAGCATCTTTCGAAAGCTCGAGGTCGGCTCGATGGCGGAAATGGCGAGGCTGGCAGCGGACCTGGGGATTGACCCCGCCAATCCGGCTACCTACACCAAGGATCAGTAGTCCGTTCGCAGCGCGAAAGGTTAGGATTTGAGGTCGATGTCAGATAGTTTGCGTCCAAAGGTTGTTGCGGTCGTCGAGGACGATGACGTCTCGCGGACCGCGCTCGGGAGAGTGCTGCTGGCGAGCGGTTTCGAGCCTGCCCTGTTCGACAGTGCGGAGACGTTCATCGCTGCGCGACCGGATCTTGCCCCATTCTGCCTGATCGTGGATGTGCACCTGCCAGGCATGTCGGGTATCGATTTGCAGCACAGGTTGTGCGCCGAAGGCACGACCGTCCCGACCATCGTCACGACCGGTGATCGAGCTGAGCTCACCCGTGAGAGCGCTCAACAGGCCGGCTGCGCGGGCTTCCTGTGGAAGCCGTATAGCGCGGACAGCATCCTCGCGCTGCTGGCATCGATTGCGCAGCAGCCGCCAACTCTCTTCACGGGGCACCGTCCCAACGATCAGTAGTCAGGCAGGGATCGGTCAGCCTACTCTTCGACTCGCGCTGCCTCGGCGTCGGCCGCCACGCCACGTTCAACAGCCGCTCGCCAGGGCGCACGTGAGCGATTGATCCCGAGCAGCGCGGTTCTCGCAAGGCGTAGTCAGTGCCAAGAAGGTTCCGAACGGGTTATGCTGTCAGAGCAGACCCCTGATAGCGATGAACCTCATGACACGTCGACAACTGCTTGGTGCGCTTGCGCTTTTCGCTGGAACCGGTGTGCGTTTTTCTGCACAGAAGGGGCCCGCAATTCAGGTCTACAAAGACCCGACGTGCGGCTGTTGCTCGCAGTGGGTCGAGCACATGCGCAAGGCTGGATTCTCGGCCACCGTGAGCGATGTTCAGGACATGAACACCGTCAAGGACACGTATGGCGTTCCGCGTCAGGCGAGGTCGTGCCACACCGGGGTCGTCGACGGCTACACCATCGAGGGACATGTTCCCGCCGCAGATGTTCAGCGTCTCCTCAAGGAACGGCCGCGCATCGTCGGCATCGGCGTGCCGGGCATGCCGATCGGATCGCCCGGAATGGAAGTGGCGAACGTCAAGCCGCAGGCCTACGACGTGCTCGCCTTCGATAAAGCCGGGCAGACCACGGTATTCGCTTCACACCGCTGATGTCTCAAGACCGGACCCGGCGCTGGCGACTTGCCGCCGGTCTCATCCTGTCGGTTCTCGCAGGAAGCTGCGGAGGATCGTCGTCTTCGTCTTCGACGCCACACAACCCCAGTCCGACCGCGCCGACTGGAGTTCCAGCCGATGTCGTCGACATGAACGGAACGTGGGTGGGCACGCTGGAGTCTCCAGACCGCGGTGTTCAGCAGGTCTCGCTCACGGTCGTGCAGTTCGCCAATTGTGTTGACGGCACGTGGAAGAGCAGTTCCTCCGATGCTCGAGGGGCGCTCAGCGGCTTCGCGGGTAAGGATTCCTACACCGGGCTCCTATCGTTCGAACTCGGCTCCTGCCTGGGTGTGGTTGAAGTCACTGGGAATGTCGGGGCCGATTCGTTGCGTTTGACCGGCGGTCAAGTGGCGAAGTCCTCGGGCTCGGGTGCGTGTGCCGCTCCGCTTCTTGAGTCGGTCGTGCTCGCTCTTCGTCGTCAGTGAGTTCCGTGCTGGTGGCTGCCGCCACCGTGCTGCGCCATCGCCATGTCCCACATGCGCCGTGTTTGGTCGGCGCGTGACACTCTGAAGAACACCTGAAACGACACTGGGTGATCGTCGTGCGTGTTGCGCAGCAATATCGGCACGCCGTAGAACGTGACATCGCCACCAACGCCTATCGCCGCGCCACGGAGCGTCGCGATGTCGCGGACGCCGCCGATCGTAAAGGCGTTGACGAGATCGACGAGCTCGCCAGGATGAGGCACGTGCACGATCTGCGGGAAGAGCAGGATCTCCGTTTCGACTTCCGTGCTCTCGAAGCGGCCGAAGATCGACGATCGCCCGGACTTGTGCGTGGCCTCGATCAGGAATGAGTGCAGACGGCTGTACTGCCGCTCGTTTTCCCCAAGCGCCGCCGTGATCGCTGTGAAGCCGTTCGCTCGATGGCGCGACCATGATGCCGAGACGCTCATCCGGTGTTGATCGCCGGGTTCCAGTTCTTCAGGCTCTTCGAGAAACCCGTACGAGCCTTGAATCAGCCATGCCGGCGTTGGCCGCAGCCACACACGTGCCGCCCATGAGTCGGGCGTCCCGAACTCGAGGTCGTAACGATGCTCGTCGGCTTCGCGGCCGTGGAAGACCGAACCTTCCACGGAGACGATGCCGACATCGGCACGGCCAAGGATGACGCTGCTCGCGATGTGCGTCGAATCGAAGATGTGATGCGCGATCGGCGCGAGCGGATTCTCGGCGCTCGACGCACGGTGCATGAACGCGACTGGCCCAAGCGCCGGCTCGCCGACTGGAGCGCCGACGAACGTGAGACGGCTTCGACTCCCGAGCGGCACGCTCCACGCCGCCGAC
>Ga0157380_10002866_pt1 | contig 11707 bp, 9 predicted proteins | sample S35metaG_FD_119757 | JGI IMG/M metagenome (GOLD analysis project Ga0157380, IMG submission 119757) | Switchgrass rhizosphere microbial communities from Kellogg Biological Station, Michigan, USA - S3-5 metaG | ecosystem: Host-associated > Plants > Roots > Rhizosphere > Soil | place: USA: Michigan...
ATGACGAGAACAGAAACACGCTGAGGCATGAGAAGAGCATACGATCCGGCCACCGCTGAGCTCTGGTTGCAGAGGGCTCGTGTCGGGGTGCGTTCAGTGCCCACTCCTTCGAGACGTGCGCGTCCGATCGTCGGCAGTTTCGGCACGCGAGGGTGCGCGCTTTCTGGCTGCGAGTGCCCCGCGACATCTTGACTTCGGCGTCCATTCCGGCACTAGATGTAGTGTTCACGGTCGCCGATCGCACTTCGATCGGGGGCAACAGGGAATCCGGTGCGCCGCTTGCGCGGCAAAGCCGGAGCTGACTCCGCAACTGTAAGCGGCGAGCCATCCGCGCACGAGCGCCACTGGTGAGTGTTCACCGGGAAGGCCAGCGGACGGGCGACGACCCGCAAGCCAGGAGACCTGCCGTGGATGTTTGCCAATGTCCTCGGGCGGGGATCCCGGGCGGCGTCCTTCCTGCGGCTCTTGCGGCGTGATGCCGCGCGACCCGTCGTCAGGCGTCCCGCTCTTCTCCCCGCACCCAGCGAGAGAGCGAGGTTGAGCCTGATGTCCTTGACGAAAAAGCGAGAAATCCTGAACGCGTGCGCGCGGACGTTCCTGACCGTCTTCCTGACAGCGGCAGCGGCGCACGCCCAGACTTCGACAGTGAATGGAACCGTGGTCGACCCGCTCGGCGGCCGCCTCCCAGGAGCCACGGTCGCGCTCGTGGGCGAGAGCTCCTCTGCCGGAGAAACCACGTCCGGCAGCGATGGCGCCTTCACCTTCACGAACGTGGCGCCAGGGCGATACCAGGTAACTGCCAGGTTGAGCGGCTTCGAGGCGGCGACCTCCGCCCCCTTCTTCGTCGGCGCGGGCGCAACCGCGACCATCGCCGTCTCGCTGCCGCTCGGACCGCTGCAGCAGGCGGTCGTCGTCACCGCCAACGCCACCGAGATCACCCAGGCCCAGACCGGCGCACCGGTAACGGTGATCGACGCCGAGACCCTGGCGGCCATCAACAAACCGGACGTGCTCGAGGCGCTGCGGCTGACGCCGGGCGCCAACATCCAGCAGAGCGGGGCGCGCGGCGGCAACACCTCGATCTTCCTGCGCGGCGGCAACTCGAACTTCACCAAGGTGCTCATCGACGGCGTCTCGGCCAACGTCATCGGCGGCGCCGTCGATCTTGCCCAACTCCAAAACACCGGCGTCGCCCGCATCGAGGTGCTGCGCCAGTCGAACAGCGTCATCTACGGCAGCGATGCGATGACCGGCGTGGTCAACATCGAAACGCGGCGCGGCCGCACGCGGGTCCCCGAGCTGCTCTACACGCTCGACGGCGGCAACTTCGGCACCGTGCACAACGACCTCGCGGTGGGCGGCGCGATCAAACGCTTCGACTACTTCTCCGACTACTCGTACTTCGACACCGACAACGAGGTACCGAACAACAGCTACCGCAACCACACCTACGCCGGGCGCTTCGGCGCCGTGCTCGGCCGCGCCACCGATCTGAGCGGGACCATTCGTCACATCGACACCCGTTACGAGAGCCCGAACGCCTTCGACCTGTTTGAGATCGCCGACGACTCGACCCAGGAGAACCGCCTGACCTTCGGCAGCATCGCCGCGTCCTCGCAGTGGAACAACCGGGTGCAGAGCACCGTGCGGTTCGGGATGATGGACCAGACGGCCAACTACCTGAACCCGGCGCCGACCGGAACCTATGTCGATCCCTTCGGCTTCGGCGGCAACTATCTGGGCCAGGTCGTCACCGTCGCCGGCGCCAACGGCTACAGCGTCACCGGACGCGGCATTCTCGACTACGGCTTCGGCCCTTACCCGTCCACGTTCGACAGCCGCGTCGCGCGCAACACGATGTCGGGCCAGCTGTCCGCGCAGGTCGCGGGCGACTTTCAACTGTCGGGCGGCGCCCGCTACGAACACGAGAAGGGTTACGACGACCCCGAGGAGGATCCGACGGCCACGCGTAACAATGGCGGTCTCTTCGTCGAGGGGCGCGGCAGTCTGGGCCGTCGGCTCTACGTCAGCGGCGGGCTCGGCTACGAGCACAACGAGGCCTTCAAGTCGGCGGTCACTCCGCGCGTCTCGCTGGCCGTCTACCTGCGCGAAGCCGGCAAGGCAGGGGTCGGCGGTACCAAGGTGACCTTCAACGCCGGCAAGGGGATCAAGGCGCCCAGCCTGTCGCAGGAAAGCAGCTCGCTCTACGAGCTGCTCCAAGCCGTGCCCGGCGCGCCCACGGTCGATCCGATCGGCCCCGAGCGCAGCGTCACGTTCGACGTCGGCCTCGAGCAGGAGTTCGCCGGCGGGCAGGCGCGCGCGCGGCTGTCGTACTTCCACAACGACTTCGAGGATCTGATCGAGTTCGTCGGCACGGGCGTGCTGCCTCGCCTTGGCGTGCCGCCGGCGGCGGCCACGGCGACGGCCTTCGGCGCCTACGTCAACTCACAGTCGTACAAGGCGCAGGGCGTCGAGGCAACCTTCGAGGCCGCTGTGGCGCGGCACCTGCGGGTGATGGCGTCGTATACCTATCTCGACACCGAAGTCACCGAGTCGCTCTCGGGCGGGGTACTGGCGCCGGCGATCAACCCGGCGTTCCCCGGCATCCCGATCGGTCAATACGCGCCGCTGGTCGGCGGGAGGCTGTTCCGCCGCCCTCCACACTCGGGATCGTTCATGCTGGCCTATTCGCAGGGCCGCGCCGACCTAGCGGTGTCCGCGTTCATCTCGGGCAAACGCGACGGCAGTACGTTCCTGGACGACGAGTTCTTCGGCTACTCGCTGCTGCTGCCCAACCGCGACCTCGAATCGGGCTATCAGAAGGTCGATCTCAGCGCCGGTTACCGCGTGCACCCGCGGCTCAAGGGCTTCGTGAGCCTCGAAAACCTGTTCGACAAGGACTACGACGCGACGTTCGGATTCCCCGCGTTGGGCCTGGCCGCGCGCGCCGGCGTGACCGTGACCCTTGGCGGCGACTGATTCCTGGATCCGGCACCGGCCCCCACAGGCCGGTGCCGTTAGTCGAACGCGGCCTCTCAAGGAGCGGGCACACGCAACTGCGAAAGGAGCGCCGGATCGGCCGGCAAATCGCTTGACCCTGGTTGAAATCCGCTCTGCTGGAGATAGTAGGCAACGAGGCTCGCGTAGTCGCCGGGTGACAGGCTGCCCGGGTTGTTCTGAGGCATCGTGGTGGACACGACGCTGAAGAGATCCCGCAGCGTTCCGTTCCCCCATTTGGAGCGCAGACTTGCGGCCTGGTCCCCGATGGCGTGACAGGTCGAACAGGCCTGACGGAATTGCTCCGCGCCCCGAGCCGCTTGGGCGGCGCTGAATACGCCGTTCAACGCCGTGGGAGTGCTCGGTGCCACACCCGATGCGGCCACTGCGACACGGGCAGCCGCCGGAGCGGTCCGGCCAGACGACGACATCAACACCGGAGCCGGGCGGGCGCGAGACGACTGTATCGGCACATGGTCTGACGCCGAAAAGACCCACACCGCCCCGGTGCCCTCAGAGAGCATCACGTTCGTCAGTGGTCCGAAGGAGGTCGTCGGCCCGGTGCGGCCACCGGCCGTGATCGCCACGTACTGCCGGCCGTTCACCTCGAAGGTGATTGGCGCTCCGGAGACGTCGCCATTCAGGCGCGTCTGCCACAGTAAGGCACCGGTGTCGCTGTGCAGGGCGAAGAACTCGCGGTCGGCCGTACCACCGAAGACGATGCCGCCAGCGGTCGCGAGCGCGGACCCCGTCATCGCCGCACCGGTTGGCGACCGGTAGGTCCAGGCTCGCTTCCCGGACACCGGATCGAAGGCCACGAACTCGCCCACGTAGTCGTAGCCGGGTGCGCGCTTGGGAGTCAATGTGACGCCGGTATAGGCGCGGCCGCGCACGTACGGTGTCGAGACGACCTTCGCGTCCATGCAGCTGTTGTTGATGCCCAGGTAATAGAGACGGGTGATCGGGCTGTAGCTCGGTGCCTGTAGATTCCTGGCGCCGTGCAGGTGCGGGCAGACCTCGAAGACCTTGCCGGAATCGACGTCGGCCACGGTCGGGATCAGCGCGGGATTGACAATCGGACGGCCCTGCGGCGTCCAGCCGGTGACGACGTTGTCGTACGCGGTCTTGAATGCATGCAGAAATTCGCCGGTCTGCCGATCGAGAACGACGCCCCATCCCATCTTGCCGGTTTGAATGAGCGCCTTTCGCGGCCGCCCGGCGATCGTGAGATCGACGAGCATGTTCTCGTAACCGGCTCGATCCCAGTCGTCCGCGGGATTGAGCTGGAAGTGCCAGCGGATCTTGCCGGTCTGAGCCTCGACGGCGAGCACGGTGTTCGTGTAGAGGGCGTCGCCGCCGCCGCGCAGCGCCGTCGACCACGGCGATGGCTGGCCGGTCGAGAAGTAGACGAGGTGAAGATCGGGATCGTAGCTGACGGTATTCCACGGCGCCCCGCCCAGCGGCGGGACGTCGCGGGGCGTCCAGGTCTCGTAGCCGGGATCTCCCGGTCCTGGTGCCGTGTTGACGGTCCACAGGAGCGCGCCGGTCTCGGCGTCGAAGGCGCGGAAGCGGCCCGGAGCCCCATTGTCACCGCCCGCCTGTCCGAGGAAGACCTTGCCTTCCGCGATCAGCGGCGGATGCGCGTGCCCTTCACCCGAGTGATAGTCGCCCGTCTTCGTTTCCCAGCGCAATTGGCCCGTGCGTGCGTCCAGCGCGACCAGATACGAATCCGCGGTTCCCCAGTACAGGGTGTCGCGATAGATCGCGACGCCACGCGTGCGCGCGTAGCCTTCTGAAATCGCGATGTCGGGCGGAAATCGTCGATCGTGGATCCAGACGACGTCGCCGGACACGGCGTCGAAGGCGGTCACCCGACCGCTACCCTCCGGGATGTACATCAGGCCGTTGGCGACGATTGGCGTGGCGAGCCAGCGCCGATTGTCGCGCATCGAAAACGACCACACCGGACGCAGCTGCCGCACCGTCGAACGGTCGATCTGGCGCAGCGGACTGAACGCCGTGACGTCGTCCGTGCGGCGATACGAGAGCCAGTCGCCCGGCTGGGGCTTCAGCAACCGCTCGGCCGTGATGCTGGTCCACGAGCCGGATTGTGCGAAGGCGACCGCTCCGAAGAGCAGGCCGAATATCGTGGCGCAGGCCGCCCGGTACCGAAGCGCAGCGATCATCGAATCCTCACGGACAAGCCATTCGTATTCCGGGTGTCTGCAGCACGAACTCTCGCCGCATTGTAGTCACGCGCGACTGACCTCTGACGGTGATTCGTGTCGGCCAACTCGATGAGGCCTGTCAGGCCCAGGATGGCCGAGACGCTCGCCGTCTCATGCGCCACTTGATGAGCCACACGTAGAAACCGCTGAGAATCATCGCGACCAGGCCCACGCCCACGGCCGCGATCACGATGCGGCCGGGCATCCCGAACGCCGTGCCGGTGTGGAGGGGAAAAATCCAGGCCAGGAACCGGTCGCCGGCGCGCGACGTCTTCTCGATCTTCTCGCCCACGATGTCGCCGGTAACCATGTCGGCGAACACCCAGTTGCCGCCGTCCGTGGAGAGGTCCCCGGGCAGCCGGAAGAGGATCGAGTAGCGTCCGCTCCGCCGATTGATGCCGATGCTCTGCGCCTCGCCGTCGGGGAAGCGCACCGCGAGGCTCTCGAGCGCGCGGTCCGGCGTGACGATGGATGCGCTGCCGGCCACCGGACGTCCCGGCGACGGTGTGGCCAGGGGTGAGAAGGCGTTCACCACCGGCCGCACGTACTGCGGCATGTTCTGGTAGAACGACGTGAACGCCAGCAGGCTCAGCACCGGGAAGCACCAGACGCCGATCGCGCGGTGCACTCGATAGTTGGTTTGATACGCCCCGCGGTCCGTGCGCGCCGACAGCACCGGCAGCCAACCCTGGATGCGCCGCCACGCCGCCGGCCACGCGAGCCCGAGGCCGACGACACTCGTCGCCAGCCACACGAAGGCGACGACGCCCATCAGCGAGAGCCCCCAGTTCTTGATCCAGAGGCTGTAGTGCAACCGGTCGATCAGTGGATCGACGTTCGCCCTCGTGAACACGAGATCCTGCGTGTTGCGGCCGCCGAGGAAGGCACCCGTGTACGGATTGAAGAACACGCGATCGAATTCGAGCGCCGCGCCGTCCTTCGAATCGAGGTAGGCGCTGATCGAATCGTCGGCGCGATCCTGGAGAATCAGCGTGTGAACGCTGGCGCGAGGGAACCACCGTTCCACCGACTCGATGATCGACGCCAGCGGCAGCCGCTGCGTCTCCGCCTGGACGATCCGCTGTTCGGGATTGACGAGCCGATCCATCTCGACGCGAAAGACCAGCCAGGTGCCCGTGACGGCGGCCACGAGCAGGCACGCCATGACGGCGAGCCCGGCCCACCGGTGCAACCGGGTCACGACGCGTCTGAGCTGCCCACGCAGCGCCAGCGATTTCATCCCGCCGGGCATGGCGACGCCAGCGAGTAGCCGCGTCGTGGGTTCATGAGCGGCGATCCTAGGCGAATCATGCGAGCCAGTCCAGATCCTGAGTTCTAATAGCGTCCGATGCTCCGTCGCCTCGATGCGTCGGAAAGGTGTAACCGCTGTCCCCCATGCGCATGGCGACTCGATGGCTGCGACGGCCACAAGAAATCTGGCTCAGACGCGCCCTCTTTCAGATCCATCTCTGGCTCGGCCTGGCGCTGGGCCTCTACGTCGTGGTCCTGAGCGTGTCCGGCAGCGTGCTGGTCTATCGCATCGAGCTGAACCAGTACGTGTCGGCGCCGCGCGCAATGCTCAGAGAGGGCGTCACGCCGATGACCGCGGACCAGATCCGCGACGCCGCGGCTCGGGCGTATCCAGGATGGACGGTCACGGGCGTGTTCGAGGGGCGCTATACGGCGCGCGGCGGCCGCGGCGAGGGTCGCGGTCCACGCCGGCCGCCCGATCCAACGGCGTCGGTCGATCTCGAGCGCGGCGGCGAAAAGAAGGATCGCCTGTTCGATCCGTATACCGGCGCCGATCTCGGCGACAACTTCACGCGCGGCCAGTCCGCCGTTCTCTGGCTGGTCAGGCTGCACGACGAGCTGCTGCTCGGACGACTGGATGGCGGGTGGTGGAACGGCGCACTGAGCCTCGTCTTCACGCTGGTCGTCCTGACCGGGTGCGTCGTCTGGTGGCCCGGTGCGACGCGCTGGGCACGGAGCCTTCGCATCAGCACGAAGAGCGGATGGCGCCGTTTCAACTGGGATGTCCACAGCGCGCTCGGCTTCTGGTTGCTCCTGTTCATGCTGATGTGGGGCGTCTCGGGCTGGTACCTCGGAATCCCCGAGCCGCTCACCGCCTTGGTCGAACGCTACTCGGATCCGGACGGGGTACCTGGTGAGAGACCGGGCGACATTGCCCTGACGTGGCTGACGCGGCTGCATTTCGGACGCTGGCGCGATCCGACCTGGGGTCCTTGGCTGAAGCCGGTGTGGGCGGCCGTCGGTCTGGCACCCGCGATCATGTTCGTCACCGGCACGATCATGTGGTGGAACCGCGTCGTGCGACGACGCCTCTGACGAGAAAGAGCCCGAGGATGAACGCCGGCGGAACTTACTTCGACCCGGGGGCCGGCTTGGTGCTGTAGGCCTTGCTGCTGCGATCCTTCAGCACCGCTTCGCGATCGCCGGGATACCAGAAATCGAGATGGCACCCCTCGCACGCCCGGTCGAGCGCGCTGCCGGCGTCGAACAGCTTCCCGGCGTCGCGCGCCTTGACGATCGCGATGACCTTCACGGCTTCGTCGCGCAGCGCATCGGCGTGCGAGTTCCAGAGCTGGGGATTGGCCTTCACCTTGGCCTCGATCTCGTGCGGGGCCAGTTCGGGGGCGCCCGGCCCTCCGGGACGCTTCACGTCGTCGGGCGCCATCTTGCGCGGCAGCTTGAGCAGGTTCGAGGCCTCGGCGAGCACCCAGGCGCCGCGCTCGATCCGGGTCCAGTCTTCGTCGGTCGTCGGCGTGGTCTCGACCACGCCCTTCGGGCCGACGTCCACGCTCACCGCCTCGAACACGTAGTCGGCCTGCGGGTCGACGATGTGCTCCATCAACTCCTTCACCGAGAGCACGGGCGTCATCGGCGAGCCGGCGCTCGACTGTGGTGCGGCAGTGGGCGGCGACGCGCAGCTCGAACCGGCAGCCACGACGGCCAGTGCCGCCAGCGCGGTCAGGACTCCTTGTGCCGTGATGATGGGCATGCGCGGTCTGCAGCTCCTGATGCGAATCTTACGGCGCGGGCGACGCAGGATATCTGAAGTTTCCCTGAACGCCGAGTCAGGAACCCTTCAGTTGGCGGTCGTAGGGTTCCAAGGTATCGTCACCGCTATGTCTATCTTCAAGGGGCGCAGGTGGGTCGCGCCGGCCGCCGTCCTGCTTCTCGTCGTCGCCGCTGGTTGCAGCAAGAGCGAGCCGGCTCCAACCGCCGTCGACGCGCCGCACTACGAACCAGCGGCCACGATCAAGGATCTGATGCAGTCGATCATCGACCCCGCGGCCGACCAGGTGTGGAACGCCGTCACCACCGTTCAGACAGCTGGTGGCACCGTCGACACAGTGCCGAAGACGGACGAGGACTGGCTCAAAGTGCGCCATGGCGCGGTGGGACTCTCAGAAGGAGCGAACCTCCTGATCATGCCCGGCCGCAAGGTGGCGCTCCCGCACGAGAAGTCCGAAACCCCCGGCGTGGAGCTCGAGCCGGAAGAGATGCAGGTACTGATCGAAAAGGATCGCGCCGCGTTCAACCAGCGCGCGAAAGCGTTGCACGAGGCGGGCATGGCGGCGGTGGCCGCCGCGGACGCCAAGGACGCACAGAAACTGTTCGAGGTCGGAGAAACGATCGAGCACGCCTGCGAGGGCTGTCACTCGGCCTACTGGTACCCCAACGAGAAGATCCCGACGGTCCCGAGCGCGCCACGATAAGCCCGGACGCGCGTACAAACGGGAATGGCCGCCTGTAGGGCGGCCACTCGCGATTACCACTGTGTTGATGTCGACGTGTCTTGATGTCGACACCTCCAAAGGAGCCTGAGGCCCCCTGGATGGGTGAGTCCGTTCCTCTTCGGGCCATCAGGCCCGAAGAGGAACCGGAGCACTATTCCATTCCCGCCCGCGCCGGGTTCGGCTCCGGCGCCTGGGATGCCGGAATAATCAGACGCCCGCGTCCGCCGCGGCTGATCTGACCACCTTTACGGCCCGCCGCGCGCGCTTCCTCGGATGTCCACTCGTGAGCGGTCCCCTTCAGATGCGCGGCCCGGCCGCCCTTGCTGGCAATCTCACGCTGCTTTTCCTGGGCCATCGACGCAAACCCACGGCTGTCTTTGCGAATCTCGCTCACGGTTCCCCTCCCTGTCTCTTGTGTCAGGCGCCGGACGCGCGTCCCCTGTGCAACGCCCTATCGCACCGTAACGTCCATTGCCCGACGAACCGGGCTATGGGATTCATGGTTACAAGGGGTGTGCCAGTACGGCTTAGGTTGGAAATGACAGCGTTTCCACACACCTCATCGACGGCCAGACGGCGCACGAAGTAAAAAGCACACAACGGCTGACTCGGAAGCAGACAGCCCGGGATGGCACGATCTACAGACAGATCTACAGCCGGTTCCACGAATCGTTCGCAAACGAGCGCGATCCGCCCGCCGGGGTTAACATGGATTGCATGTCCACCTCGCGCACCGTGCACTGCATCAAGCTGAAAAAGGACCTCCCCGGGCTCGAATCGCCCCCCTGGCCCGGGCCCCTGGGGCAGAAGATCTTCGACAACGTCTCGGCCCAGGCCTGGAAGCAGTGGGAAGAGCGCCAGAAGATGATCCTCAACGAGTACCGGCTCATGCCGTGGCAGAAGGAAGCGCAGGAACTGATCGCGCGCCACCTCGAGGAGTTCTTCTTCAGCGAGAACGCGGCGATGCCACCCGGGTACGTCCCCGAGACGAAATAGCCCCCCGGCCCGCACTGTGACACCGCAGCCGGCCGTGACGGACGACCGCAGTTTCTTCGGACACCCCCGCGGGCTCTCGACGCTGTTCTTCACAGAGATGTGGGAACGGTTCAGCTACTACGGCATGCGGGCGTTCCTGGTGCTGTACATGACCGCGCCCGTGGCGGCCGGCGGTCTCGCGATGTCCGACTCGGATGCGACGTCGATCTACGGCACCTACACCGGAGCCGCGTGGGGCGCCGCGATCGTCGGCGGATTGATCGGCGACCGCTGGCTGGGCCAATTCCGCAGCGTGCTACTCGGCGGCGCCATCATCATGCTCGGGCACTTCGTGCTCGTGTTTCCTCCGCTGCCGTTCTTCTACGCCGGCCTCGCGCTCGTCGTCATCGGCACGGGGCTGCTGAAGCCGAGCGTCAGCACTCTGGTCGGCTCGTTGTATCCGGCCGGCGACGGCCGCCGCGATGCCGGGTTCTCGATTTTCTACATGGGGATCAACCTCGGCGCGTTGATCGGACCGCTGGTGGCCGGCTATCTCGCGCAGCGCGTGGACTGGCACATCGGCTTCGCGTCGGCCGGCGTCGGCATGGCGCTGGGGCTGGTGCAACTGGCGTTCGGCAAGCGCCATCTGCAGGCCGCGATCGATCGCATCGCCGCGCCGCCGGCAATGGCGGGCAGCCCGGCCGGCGACGAGACCCCTGCGCCGTCCGGTACGCACGCGGCCGGGTTCTCCTCGGCCGAGTGGAGGAAGATCATGGCCATTGTCGTGTTCTTTCTGTTCGCCATCCTGTTCTGGGCGGGATACGAGCAGGCCGGGTCCACGTTGAACCTGTTCGCGGATCGCCACACGCGCCTCGAGGCGTTCGGCTACTCGTTTCCGTCCTCGTGGTTCCAGTCGGTGCAGCCGTTCTTCGTCATCACGCTGGCGCCGCTCTTCGCGTGGACGTGGGTGAAGCTCGGCGCCCGCGAGCCATCGGTGAGCGGCAAGTTCGCGCTCGGCCTCTTCTTCATGGGTCTGGCGTTTCTGGTACTGATTCCCGCCGGCTCCATGGCCCAGGGCGAGGGCATCCGCGTCAGCCCGTGGTGGCTCGTGGCGTCGTATGCGATTTCCGAGTTCGGCGAACTGTGCCTCAGTACCGTGGGCATGAGCGCGGTGACGCGGCTCGCCCCGCCGCGGATCGTCGGGCTGATGATGGGCGTGTGGTTCCTGTCGCTGTCGTTCGGCAACAAGCTGGCCGGCTGGATCGCCGGATTGATCGAAACGATGCCGCTGGCGACACTGTTCACCGTGATGACGGTGGTGCTCATCGGCGCCGCGATCGTCATGTTGGCGCTCGTCAGGCCGGTTGAGCGCCTCAGCGGCTCCACGCGGTAGCTGCCAACGGCTGGACGAGGCGCGATGGCGCTCGACACCTACCGCAAGAAACGCGACTTCACGAAGTCGCCGGAGCCGGCCGGCGACAAGGCTCATCGTTCGCCGACTGGCCGGACGCCGCGCTTCTTCTGCGTGCAGAAGCATCTGGCCAGCCACCTGCACTACGACTTCCTCCTCGAGCACGAGGGCGTGCTGCTGTCGTGGGCGGTGCCGAAAGGGCCGTCGCTCGATCCGAAGACGAAGCGGCTGGCGATGCACGTCGAGGATCACCCGGTGGAGTACGGGGACTTCGAAGGCGTGATCCCATCGGGCTACGGCGCCGGCATCGTGATGCTGTGGGATCGCGGCACGTG